>Ga0134098_1000093_pt1 | contig 99349 bp, 106 predicted proteins | sample 9_3taG_FD_94456 | JGI IMG/M metagenome (GOLD analysis project Ga0134098, IMG submission 94456) | Switchgrass degrading microbial communities from high solid loading bioreactors in New Hampshire, USA - 9_31_10_142_A3 metaG | ecosystem: Engineered > Bioreactor > Semi-continuous > Anaerobic >... | reverse complement strand
CAACGATTTGTTGTAAAATATTAATCACAAGAGATCACTCCTTTGGTTAGGATTTCAGCGATTCTATTTTACCAAAAGGACGATCTCTTGTTTAGTTTTATCCTACAACTACTTTACACTATGAACTTGTTCACTAAGGAATTACAGCAGGATTTTGTTTTTCATCCTAGAACTGTAAATTAGTCCCAAGAAAGTGTATAATAAGCAGAGAACGATATGGCAGAGAAGGTGATCTTGTGGGTATAGTATCGGAACTAGTAAAAGGTATTCCTATCCCAAGAATGGTAAAAGTAAACCAAATATTTGATGCTCCCCGGCTTGACGATGTCGAGTGTGAGCTGCGGTCGCAGCTGCGGCAGGCGCACATCCAAGCGCTTGTCAAACCGGGCATGTCGATAGCGATAGCGGTGGGCAGCCGCGGTGTGAACCGGATTGCGGACATAACCAGGATTGTGGTGGAAGAACTGAAAGCGCTGAAAGCTGAACCGTTTATCGTGCCGAGCATGGGCAGCCACGGAGGAGCCACGGCTGAAGGCCAGGTCGAAGTGCTGCGTCATTTGGGTGTGACGGAAGAAGGGGTTGGAGCGCCGATCCGCCCGTCCATGGAGGTCAACCAGATTGCTTCTTTGGAGAACGGCCTGCCTGTCTATGTGGACCGGTTCGCCTGCCAAGCTGACGGGATTGTCGTGATCAACCGGGTCAAACCCCATACAGCTTTCCGCGGGCCGATCGAAAGCGGCCTGATGAAAATGATGGCCATCGGGCTCGGTAAGCAAAAAGGCGCAGAAGCCTGCCATCAGCTAGGATTCAAGCATATGGCAGAGCATGTCCCGGCCATGGCCAGGGTGATCATGGCCAAACTGCCGGTGCTGTTTGGCGTGGCCACTGTCGAGAATGCCTTTGATCAGGTGATGAAGCTCCGGGTGATCCCGGCAAATGAAATTGAGGCCGAGGAAAAGGAACTGCTCAAGCTTGCCAAGGCCAATATGCCCAAGCTGTGGTTCGAGCAAATTGATGTCCTGGTGATCGACGAGATCGGCAAAAATATCAGCGGCGACGGTTTTGACCCCAATGTGGTTGGGCGCTATCCGACTCCATACGCTTATGGGGGCCCGGATGTGACCAAAATTGTGGTTTTGGACTTGACGGACGAGACCGAAGGCAATGCCAACGGGATCGGGACAGCGGATTTCACCACCAAGTACTGTGTGGCCAAGGTTGACCACGAGAAGATTTACGCCAACGGCTTGACCTCGACTGTGGTGGCACCTACCAAGATCCCCACCACTTTGGAGAATGACCGGGAGGCGATTCAGGCCGCAATCAAGACCTGCAATATCCTCGACTTCACCAAGGTCCGCCTGGTCAGGATCAAAAACACGCTTGAGCTTGCGGAAATCGAAGTGTCAGAGCCGATGCTTCCCGAGGTGGAGAACAATCCAAACTTGAAAGTCCTCTCGGAGCCGTACGATTGGGAGTTTGACGCCAACGGCAATCTGGTTCGCTGATTGGACAAGGCAAACAAATAATAGACATTTCAGAAAGGAGCCATCGGTATGTCAGATCTTTTCAGCTTAGAAGGAAAAACAGCAGTGATTATGGGAGGCAACAGTACCCTGGCCCGGGCAATCATTGAGGGTTTTGTGCTCCACGGCGCGAGAATCGCTTCGGTAGTCATGAAGCCGGAGTTTGCACCGGAGGTGGAAGAACAGGTACGGGCCCTGGGCGGTGAAATCAAATCATTTATCGCCGATGTGACCGATTTGGAATCGGTGCAAAGAGCAGCAGACGAGATTGAGGCCTGGGCCGGCACTATTGATATTCTGCTCTATGCTCCGGGTGTGAACTCCAGCACACCGTTCTTGGAACTGGAGCCCAAAGAATGGGACAACATCATGGCCGTCAATCTCAAAGGCTGTGTATTCACAATCCAGGCTTTCGCCAAGAAGATGATCAAGCAAGGCACTGGCGGCAGCATCATCAATATTTCATCGGTATCATCAGGGCCGCCTCTGTCCAGAGTGTTCACCTATTCCGCATCCAAAGCGGGGATCAACAGCATCACCCAATACCTCGCGAGAGAACTGGCACCGTACAATATTCGGGTCAATGCCATCATCCCCGGTTTCTTCCCGGCGGAGCAAAACCGCAAGATCCTCGACGAGCAGCGGGTGGCTGATATTATGCGCCACACACCTGTCAAGCGCTTTGGCGAGCCGCGGGAACTTCAGGGAGTCTGCCTCTGGCTGGCGTCCGAAAAAGCATCAAGTTATGTTACAGGGGCTCTGGTCAGAGTTGACGGCGGCTTCGGAGCGATGACCATTTAATGCAAACTTGGATTCGGGAGGGGATCAACCGATGAAGAAACAGGTGTATATCATAACGGCGGCGCTGATGCTGGTTTCCGCTTTTCTAGGCGCGGCGGCCGGGTATTGGCTGAGCCAGCCCGAATCACCAAGCACCGGTGCCTGGGTTGACGGCGACGACACGATAGATGTCCAAGTGATCTTGAGTGAGAATAACGGTCAAAACCCCATCACCTATTATTTCAGGATCCCCAAGGACACGGACTATACGCTGCTCGAACTGATGGAGCGCCATTTCCTGATCGAGCACGACAAAGGCTATATCACCTCGATCCAAGGCAAAAAGGCATCCAACGCTGATCAGACAGCCTGGATGTATGATATCAACGGGGAAATGGCGCTGGTTGGCGCAGCGGAGTACCGCATCAAAGACGGTGATGTCTATCAGTGGGATCTTCGCAAATGGTAGGAAGGCGTCAGATTAGGGAACAGGCGGCGATTGCGCTGCTGTCCGCAGCCAGCATCGCCGGCAGAATCGTATTGGATCCTATTCCTGGAATGCAGCCGACGACGGTGATCATCATGGTCACAGCCATGGCCATGGGACTGCGCCAGGCAGTATTGATAGCAGTGATCAGCACCTGGATTTCCAACCTCCAACTCGGCCATGGAGTTTGGACGTTTTTCCAGATGCTGGGCTGGTCGGTGGTGGCCGCTGCCGGTTTCTTCTATGGGAAGACGAAGTGGAGCCAGAACCTATTTGTGTCCGCTGCGGTCGCTGGCTTGATGGGGATTCTGTACGGCATTGTCGTCTCGCTGAATGGGCTGCTCTTCACCAGGAGGATCATTGCCTATTATATTGCAGGCCTGTCCCACGACCTGACGCACGCCGCAGGCAATGTGGCCATGTACTTGTTCTTCGGCGAGAGGTTGATGAAGATTTTGCGCAAGTACGGCGAGGCTTATTCTGAGCGGAAATAAGCCCCGCTTTTTCATGGATCAACACAGCAGGAGGTGGCCGTCATCAGTGCCTTGGAAATAAGCGTCCTAGGGACAATTGTCGTTTTCTTCACATTGATGGCTCTGGCTGCTCTGGTTTGGGTAATCGGCCGGCTGCTTGCAGTAATCACAGCTCGGGTACCAATATCTGATGAAAAGCCTGGGAATGAGCTGTACGCAGTTCAAAGCGGATTGGAGGAGCAGGAGCGGGATCTGGCAGTCATAGCCGCTGTCATGAAGGAGTTGGGTGTGGAAGGGGAATTGAGAATAGTGAAAGTGGAGGGCAGGATATGACGAAGTACCGAGTCAAGATCGATGGCAGAGTCTACGAAGTGGAAGTAGAGCCTGTGACACCATCAACACCGCAGGCAGCTCCGGAGGCAACCCCGCAGGCGCCACCACCTTTGGCGCAGAACCAAAGCGGAACGCCGGTGAAGGCGCCGCTGGCGGGGACAATTCTTTCGGTGAAGGCCAAGGTCGGTGACAAAGTCAAGGCCGGAGATGTGCTGCTTACTTTGGAAGCACTGAAGCTGGAAAACGAAATCACAGCACCGGTTGCCGGGACTGTCGTCCAGATTGTGCAGCCAGGTGCGACCGTTGAAGCAGAGCATGTGCTGGCCATTATCGAATAGAGAGGGAAGTCTGGAATGGTGGGAGCTTTGTGGGAAAGCACTGGATTGTCTGCGATTACCTGGCAGCAAGCGGTAATGCTCGGCATCGCCTTTGTCTTGATGTACCTGGGTATTCGCAGAAAGTATGAGCCGCTGCTGCTGGTGCCGATTGCCTTCGGTGTTTTTCTGGCCAATTTCCCCATGGCCGGCATCATGGAGCCCGGCGGTTTGCTGTATACGCTGTATAAAGGGATTGAAATGGGTGTTTATCCGCCTTTAATTTTTCTTGGGGTAGGTGCCATGACCGATTTCGGGCCTTTGATCGCCAATCCCCGCAGTTTGCTTTTGGGCGCTGCCGCCCAGTTGGGCATCTTCACTACATTCTTGATCGCATCAGCTCTGAATCTTCCGGGGCTAAGTTTTACACTGCCTGAGGCAGCGTCAATCGCCATCATTGCCGGTGCCGACGGGCCGACAGCGATCTTCCTCGCAGCTATGCTGGCACCGCACCTGTTGGCACCGATCGCGATCTCGGCATACTCGTACATGGCTTTGGTGCCGATTATCCAGCCTCCGGTGATGAAACTCTTGACCACCAAGGCAGAGCGGAAGATCAAGATGACACAGATGCGCAAGGTAAGCCGTGCGGAAAAGATTCTGTTCCCAATTGTGGTTACACTCTTTTCTGGCCTGTTAGTCCCCAATTCACTGCCGCTCATTGGAACCTTAATGTTCGGCAATCTGCTGCGGGAGTGCGGTGTGACTCAGCGGCTCTCCTATACGGCCCAGAATGAACTGATGAATATTGTTACCATTTTTGTCGGCCTTACGGTGGGAGCCACCGCTAAAGGCGAGGCCTTTATCAGTGTGACGACCATATCCATTCTGCTTTTGGGAGCTGCTTCATTTGCGTTGGCTACTGCAGGGGGAGTGTTGTTCGGCAAGATCTTGTGCTGGTTGTCTAAAGGCAAGATCAATCCCCTGATCGGTGCTGCCGGGGTTTCGGCGGTCCCAATGAGCGCCAGGGTGGTGCAGCTTGTCGGGCAGGAAGAGGACCGCACCAACTTCCTGCTGATGCACGCCATGGGCCCAAACGTTGCGGGAGTGATTGGCTCGGCAATTGCAGCAGGTGTGCTGCTTTCGGTACTGAGATAGGAGGTGGAGAGCAATGCAGCGCAAAGTAGGAATTACAGAAACACTTTTCCGTGACGCCCATCAGTCTCTGCTGGCTACCAGGTTGAAGCTCGAGCATATGCTGACCGTGGCTGAAATGGTCGATCAGGTGGGTTTTTATTCGGTGGAGGTATGGGGTGGGGCTACCTTTGACACCTGCCTGCGGTACCTGAATGAAGATCCGTGGGAACGGCTGAGGATCCTGCGGAAGCATATGCCCAAGACAAAGTTGCAGATGCTGCTCAGAGGGCAAAACCTGGTGGGGTACCGTCAGTACCCTGACGATGTGGTGGACACTTTTGTGGCCAAAGCGGTGGAGAACGGGATTGACATCATCCGCATTTTCGATGCGCTGAATGATACGCGGAATATCGAAAGGGCCTTGCGGGCGACCAAGAAAGCCGGCGCCCACGCACAAGCGTCGGTTGTCTATACTATAAGCCCGGCTCATGACATCCCGGGATATGTAAAGACAGCCAAAGAACTGGTGGAAATGGGGGCAGACTCCCTCTGCATCAAGGACATGGCGGGACTGCTGACACCGGCTAAAGCCAGGGAGTTGGTGCAGCAGCTGAAACAGGCCGTTGGCGTCCCGATTCAGCTGCATTCTCACTATACTTGCGGTTTTGCGTCCGTGACGTACTGGGAAGGGATTCAGGCCGGGGTGGCAGTGGTGGACACAGCGATTTCCGCCTTGGCTCTGGGGACATCTCAGCCCCCGACTGAGACAATGGTTAAGGTTCTCCAGGAGACGGAATACGACACCGGCCTCGATTTGGGCCTTTTGGCCAAGATCAATCAAGAGATTAAGAAGGTCTTGGCCAATTACAAGCGGCCGCAGGTAACGGTGAACACGGATGTACTGGTCAGCCAGATTCCCGGGGGTATGCTGTCCAATCTCCGGGCACAGCTGGAACAGCAGAAATTGAGCCACAAGTATGATGCGATTCTGGAGGAAGTGCCCCAGGTGCGCCAGGAGCTCGGATATCCCCCACTGGTGACACCGATGAGCCAGATCGTCGGCACTCAGGCAGTTTTAAACGTAGTCACTGGTGAGAGGTACAAGATCAAAACCAAGGAAATCAAGGATTATGTCAAAGGTTTGTACGGGCGTCCCCCAGTACCCATTGAACCCGAGGTGCAGAAGCTGATCATCGGTGACGAAACTCCGATCACAGTGCGCCCAGCAGACTTGCTGGAACCGGGAATGAAAGCCGCTCGGGAGGAAATCAAAGACTTGGCAGCCAGTGAGGAGGATGTGCTGAGTTACGTCTTGTTCCCCGAATACGCCCGCCAGTTTTTCATGAACCGCAAAAAATAAAAAAGAACAGGGCTTGCTGCAAGCCCTGTTTCTTTTTTATAATCGGTGGGGCTAAAACTCAGCCAGCGGATCGCGGCAGATGGCCAATACCAGCTCGACACAGTTCTCCACATCACCAAGGTCAACCATCTCGGAAGGTGAGTGCACATACCGGCAGGGAATGGAGATGGTGCCTGACGGTACTCCTGACTTGGTGAGGTGAATGGCGCCGGCATCGGTTCCGCCTGCTTCCAAGACTTCCAGCTGATGCTTGATCCGGTTGGCTTTAGCCAGGCGGACCATGAGCTGCTTTACTTTGGGATGAGCAATCACTGATGCATCCTTGACCTTGATTGCCGCACCCTTGCCGAGGCTTACATCCATCCGGGGGGCTTCAGGAGTATCACCGGTCCTGGTTACATCGATGGCTATCCCTAGATCCGGGTCAATGCCGTAGGCAGCAGTCCGGGCACCGCGCAGGCCTACTTCTTCCTGGGTGCTGAAGACAAAATAAAGATCATTATCGGAGTGATCCAGCCTGCGGATGGCCTCAACTAAAACCGCACAGCCGATGCGATCATCCATGCTCTTGGCTACCAGGCGCTGCCCCAGATCGGCAAACTCGCGGTGGCAAATGGCAAAATCACCGACGGAAACCTTTTGCTCGGCTTCTTCTTTGTTGGCTGCGCCGATGTCGATGAACATTTTGTCGATTGTCAGGTCTTTCAGATCGCCCTTTTCTCTGCCGATCACGCCGATCGTACCGTTGGCGAAGCGAACCCGGCCTCCGAGCATCGTAAGAACATTCAGCCCGCCCACATTGCTGAACCGCAGGAACCCATCGTCGTCAATATAGGTGACAACAATGCCGATCTCATCCATATGGGCTGAAAACATCACTTTTTTGCCGCTGCCTTTTTTGTGGGCAATTAAATTACCCAAGGCATCCACAGTACATTCATCGACCCGGTCGGCGATGTAGGCACGGATCTTCTCTGTCACTTCGGTTTCAAAACCGGTTGGGCCCCAGCTTTCCACAAGGTCCTTGATCAGGCTCTTCATTACTGGTCTCCTCCTTCTTCTTCCAGACTGCGCAAGAATACTTTCACAAGCTTGACAGCATTGTCATAATCGGTTTGGCTGCCGATGGCCACAGGAGAGTGTATGTATCGGCAAGGTAGGGCAATGACAGCGACAGGTATCCCCGTGCCTGTCTGCTGGATTTTGCCGGCATCGGTACCTCCGGCGGTATTGCGCCGGTACTGGACAGGGATATTATGTTTGTGGGCCAGCTGCATCAGCTTCGCCACCAAGCGGGGATCGGGGATTACCGAACTGTCCATCACAGTTAGGCATGGGCCTTTACCCACGGTAGTTGCATGTTTGTGTTTGGGTGTTTCCGGCACATCAGCAGCGGTGGTCCCTTCAAGGACCAAAGCTAGGTCAGGTTGGATCTGGTAGGCGGCAGTACCGGCACCGCGCAGGCCTACTTCTTCCTGCACTGTAAAAGCACCGTATACCGGAATTTGATAATTGTCTCTGAGCACATCGATCAGCATGGCACAGCCGACCCGATCATCCAAAGCCTTCCCTTTGAACTTATCTGGGCCGATGGTGGCAAACTCGGTGGTGAAATAAGCCAGGTCGCCGATATTGACCAGACGTTCCGCTTCTTCTTTCTTGGCGGCGCCTATGTCGATGTACAGCTCTTCCACGCCCAATGCTTTTCTCCGTTCTTCAGGTCTCTGTAAGTGGATTGGTTTGGAACCGATCACTCCAGGGACTCGATTCTTGCCGACGACTACGGTCTTGGCCACCAGTACCCTCGGGTCGATGCCGCCGATGGGGTGGAATTTGAGCAGTCCGGACTTCTCGATGCTCATGATCATCAAGGCCACTTCATCCATATGGGCGGCAATCATCACCTTCGGGCCTGCCTTGGTGCCGTTCTTGACTGTAATTAGGTTGCCCAGGGCATCGGTGGTGGCCTGATCGACCAGATCCTTAACTTCGGACCGGATTAAATCCCGGACTTCACCTTCCTGGCCTGGACCGCCGCAAGCTTCACTCAGTCTCTTTAGAAGCACTTTAATCCCTCCACGAATTCCTGATCTAGTTCAGCAATGAACTGGGCCAGCAAGCGAGCTGTTTTGCGCACATCATCCCAGTTCAGCGTCTCGACGGGCGTGTGCATGTACCTTAGAGGTATGGACAGCAGGGCTGTGGGAATGCCCGCCTGTGTGATCTGGATTGCATACGCATCCGTTCCGCTGGGACGTGTTGCTGGTTCCAGGCTGTAGCTGATGTTCCATTCCTTGGCCGTTTGCACCAACCGCTTGTGCAGGCTCGGGTGGACATGGGGACCCAAAGCGATCCCGGGCCCGTTGCCCAGGTTGATCGTCAGGTATTCAGGCACACCAGGCATGTCGCCGTGGCCCACATCGAGAGCAATGCCAATGTCCGGCACGATGCCGAATGCACTCGTTATTGCGCCGCGGTAACCAACTTCTTCTTGGACGGTGGCGACAGCATAGACATCGGCAATGTGGTTCATGGTGGCCAGTGCCTTGAGGCACTCGAGCATTACCGCCACACCGGCACGGTCGTCCATGGCCTTGCCTGCCATGAGCGAGCCGCCCAGGTGGACCACTTTGCGGTTGATTGTGGCCAGATCTCCGACTCTCACCAATTCAGCCAGCTGTTCTTTGGAGTCGTAACCAACATCAATATACAACTCATCCATGGGTACTGCTTCACTGCGCTCGTTGGGGTCCTGCACATGGGGCGGTTCGGCGCCGATAACGCCAGGGAGGTCGGTTTTGCCGTGGACAATCACTTCCTGCGCCAGAAGCACACGCTGATCAATACCGCCAACGGTACTGAAACGCAAGAAGCCCTCATCGTCAATTTTGGTGATGATCAATCCAATCTCGTCCATGTGCGCAGCCAGCATTACTTTCGGCCGGTAAGGCTGTTCCGCTGCATTCCTGGCCCGCTGTACCATGATCAGGTTGCCCAGTTTGTCCTGCCGGATCTCGTCGGCCCATGGACAGTGCTGCTCCAAATAGTCCGCAAGTCCGTGCTCATAACCGGAGATTCCGGTGCCTTCTGACAGGTTGGCCAGTATTTCCTTGACATCCATAGCCATTCACTCCTTTGCCATCTTCAATTGCTGGCAAGATCGATCTTTGTTTATTATAGCATATCCTGCCATTCTGATTGTACTAGTATTTATGATTTGATATACTAAAAGAACCGGATAGAAGGAGTGAGAATCTTGGATTTGGAAGGGCTGATCACCAAGCTGAAACGTATGGAGCAGCCGCCCCGCATCGGCCTTGCTTTGGCTGGAGGCAGTGCCTATGGGTTGGCTCATATCGGTGTCCTGCGCTTTATCGAGGAACTTGGGCTGCCGATCCACCTGATTGTGGGCAGTTCGGCCGGTGCCGCTGTTGGCGCAGTTTGGGCCAGCGGTGTTTCCAGCAGCCAGATGCATCAAGCTGCCAGACAGACCTACTGGCTGTTCTTAGCCAAGCCGGCCCCTTTCAAGAGCGGGCTCATGAGCTCCGAAGGCATCGAGAACTGGATCCGCCGTTTTATCGGCAGTAAAAGCTTTGCTGATCTGCAGATACCGTTTGCCGCCACCGCGTGTGATTTCACCACAGGTGAACTGGTGGTGCTCAACCAAGGCGATGTGGCCCGCGCTGTGCGGATCAGCTGTACAATCCCAGGGGTTTATCACCCTGTGGAACATCAGGGGCGTTTGCTGGTGGACGGTGGGTTGGTGCAGAACCTGCCGGCAGGCGTATGCCGTGCCCTTGGGGCAGATTATGTCATCGGTGCAGATTTGCACGCGAATCTGACTGACTGGAAACCCCGCACGGTGGTAAGGTCACTGATCCATGCAGCCCACATACTCCAGCGTCAGCATGAGCTGGTGCAGCTTCAGTATGTGGATGTGGCCATTCAGCCGCTGTTGGGGAAGTTGAACCCCATTAATTTCCGGCCGGTAGATCAATATGTTGATTTGGGGTATCAGGCTGCCCGGGAAGCAGCGGAGCAGCTGGGCGCCCTGTTCAACACCATCCTCGGTGGATAAAACCAGGCTTCGGCTGCCGAAAAAGCCTGGTTTTACTGCTGACTGTGCTGGGCTGAGCCTTTGAGGTGGCTAAAAAAGTTGCGACTTCGGGAAGGGAAATTGGGATCAATGGTTAATTATATATTGCAGGGATATTAATCGATATCATGGTAAGAAAGGGGAGCAGAGGGGGTTAGGGGATCCGCATCAGCAGACATTTTGATTGAATATTAATATAAAGGAATTGTTTGCTCGGTGTTTAATAAATACTTAGGGATATCGGGCTTTAATAAGTTTCTTGTGGGATGAGAAAGGAGACTATCTCGAAAATGTGGGAAAACGGAAACAGAAAAGCAGCCATTCTTACCACTGTGGTTCTTGCTTTGATCCTCATCTTCTGCACAGCACTGCCGCAGTGGGTAGGGGCGCAGACTGACGGTGACACACCTGCCGGCTCAGCTACAGCACAGCTCACTGCCTATAAGCGTGCCATCAGCTATCCTGAGTATTTGGCACAACATCGGGAAATCACCAGGCCGGATCGGGAGATTGTCATCCCGGCAGAAGCTCTTTCCAATCTTAATGCCGAAATTGAACTGCTCGAAGATTATGAAGGCATGCCCGGCAAGTCCGTCTTGACCGGAGAACGCGGATTTGTAGAGTGGGAAGTGGAGATTGAAGAAGCAGGCTTTTATAACATCGAGATTACTTATTATCCTGTCACCGGGCGCAGTACACCGATTCAAAGGGCTGTGTCTATCAACGGGGCCAGGCCTTTCTCTGAAGCAAGCTACTTAATCCTGCACCGTACCTGGGGAGATGCAGGCCCGATTGAAGTTGATATTTACGGGAACCAGCTCAGGCCGAGACAAGTGGAAAAACCCCGCTGGCGTTCGGAGGTTTTAAGCGATCCTACTGGTTATGAAAACCTTCCCTTTTTGTTTTATTTCAATGAAGGAACTAATACCATTAGATTAGAGGCAGTCTCCGAAGCGGTGATCATCCATTCCCTGAGGCTGTTCCAATATGAGGCGCCTAAGCCTTATGCCGAAGTGCGCCAGGCATATGATGAGGCGGGGTATAAGCCAACCTCGGGAATACTTAAGAAGATTCAAGGAGAAGACGCGGCATATCGTTCCAGCCCGACCATCATGCCCGTGCATGATTTGGGCGATCCCACCCTGGAACCTTACCATGAGGCCCAAATCCGCCTCAACAGCATTGGCGGCACTGGGTGGAAGACCATCGGGGATTGGGCCACTTGGGAGTTTGAGGTCCCCGAGAGTGGTTTGTACCAGATTGCCATTAAAGGCAAACAGGATCAACGCCGCGGCATCTACACGTCCCGGCAGTTGTTCATCGACGGCAAAGTGCCTTTCATAGAAGCGGACGCTTTGAGATTTACCTTTGACAACTATTACAACATGGTCTATCCAGTCGACGAAGACGGTAAACCTGCCTTGGTCTATCTGGAAGCAGGCAAGCACGAGCTGACTTTGAAAGCGGTCATGGGTGATGTGGCACCCCTGGTCCGCAAAGTCGAGAACTTGATCTATGATCTGAATACGATCTACCGCCGGATCATCATGATTACCTCCAGCCAGCCGGATCCGCTCCGGAGCTATGAACTGGAAAAGAAGATCCCTGGTTTGATCGATGCTTTGCGGGAGCAGGCGGCTGCGTTGCGGAGCGTTGCTGATGAGTTCGAGTCATTTACCGGGCAAAGAGGCGGACATATTGCCACCTTGAGCACATTCGCCAGAGTACTGGATAAAATGGCCGACAAGCCGTACGAGATTCCAAGCTTGCTCGGTGAGTACCGCGACAATGTGGGTGCTTTGGGTACCTGGCTGAATCAGACTATGGAACAGCCGGTGCAGATCGATTATATAGTTATTGCTTCGCCGGATCAGAAACTGCCAAATCCAAAGCCAACGGCGCTCCAGAAACTGCTGCATGAGATTAAGGCGTTCCTCGCTTCGTTCACGTATGATTATACTCGTGTGGGCGACCGGGGATTGATCACCGATAATGATGCCGTTCTCAAGGTGTGGATTGGAGCCGGCCGGGATCAAGCTCAGGCATTGAAGCAGATGATCGAAGATAGTTTCACGCCGGCAACCGGCATTCCGGTGGACCTGGAACTGATCCAGGGCATGGATTCGCTGTTGATTCCGTCGATCATCGCTGGAACCGCCCCGGATGTGGCACTCGGCGCTTCGAATATGGACCTGGCGTTCCGCGGAGCTTTTGCGGACTTGACGCAGTTCCCTGACTTTGAAGAAGTTTCCCAGAGGTTTATGAAGAGCGCGTTTGTCCCCTTCCGGTTTAGGGAAGCGGTCTATGCGCTGCCGGAGGCTCAAGGCTTCCCAATGCTGTTCTATCGGAAAGACGTCTTGGCTGAACTTGGCCTTGAGATACCCCAGACCTGGGACGACGTCTTGGCAATTATTCCGGAACTCAAGAAGGAAAACCTGGAATTCGGCTTGAAGCCAAACTTGAACACTTACCAGATGCTCCTCTATCAAAAAGGGGTTCCCCTGTTCAAAGAGGACGTGATCATGACAAATCTCGACTCAGAGGTTGCAGTCCAGACATTCAGGGAAATGTCCCAGCTGTATATTCTCCACGGACTCTTGTGGGAATACAAGGACGAGAATCGGTTCCGTACCGGTGAAATGCCTCTGCTGATTGCCAACTACGGTTTGTACAACACATTGGCGGTGTTCGCCCCCGAACTGCGCGGCGAGTGGGGGATGACTATGGTTCCAGGTACTGTAATGGAGGACGGAACCATCAACCGCACGGTGTCTGTTGCCGGTACGGCCGTCGCTCCTGGTTCGGTAGCGGTGCCCTCAGGCACCTCCGGTGCGGTAATCCTGGAAAACTCCACAAAGAAGGATTGGGCTTGGGAGTTCCTCAAATGGTGGACTTCAACCGAGACTCAAGCCCGTTTCGGACGGGAAATGGAAAGCTTGATGGGAGCTTCAGCACGTTATGCCACTGCCAACGTCGAAGCCCTGACCCAGCTGCCGTGGAAAGTTGAGGACCGCGATGCCCTTCTGGAGCAGTGGAAGTGGGTGGAAGGCGTTCCGGCAGTACTCGGTTCATACTATGTCAACCGTCAGTTTGACTGGCTGTTGAAGGCTGTTGTGCTTCAGAATGAACCGCTGCGCGAATCGATTCTGGAATATAACCGTGCGATTAACGAAGAGATTGCCCGGAAACGTGCTGAGTTTGACCTGGAGACAGATTACAGCAAACTTGATCAAGAGTTGAAGGATTTGTACTGGAGTCACTACACTCACTTGTATAGATTAGAGGTAGAGCAGTAAGAGATTAGACGTCCGGTCATTCCGGCGCGGGGGGCGCCGGAATGACCGGGTAAATTTCCAGGATTGGAGGGGCTCTCGTGAGTTCTGTAGTTTCTCGTAAGCGAATGATCAGTCCAGGGATTGACTATGGGTATAAGGAAAGCCTCTGGGCCCGGATGAAAAAAAGCTGGCGTTCATACCTGTTCGTCGGACCGTTTCTTTTCCTGTTTACTATTTTTACAATCATACCGGTAGTTTTGTCCATCATCCTGAGCTTTACCTACTTCAACATGCTCGATTTCCCGAAGTGGATAGGCTGGGACAATTATATCCGCTTGTTCCTGGCCGATGAGGTATTCCTGATTGCTGTGAAAAACACACTGCTGTTCGCTGTCATTACAGGCCCGGTCGGCTACTTGATGTGTTTCATCTTTGCCTGGTTCATCAATGAACTGCAGCCAAAGGTCCGGGCATTCCTCACACTGCTCTTCTATGCCCCGTCAATTTCCGGAAACGTGTACATCGTCTGGACGACGCTTTTCAGCCAGGATACTTACGGTTATTTCAACGCCCATCTGCTCAACTGGGGTATCATTGACCGGCCAATTGGGTGGCTGGTGGAACCTCGGTACATGATGACCATCGTTATTATAGTATCACTGTGGATGAGCTTGGGCACTGCGTTCCTGGTCTTTATCGCCGGTCTGCAGGGCATCAGCCAGTCGATGTACGAGGCCGGTGCCATCGACGGAATCAGGAATAGGTGGCAGGAACTCTGGTACCTGACTCTGCCTGCCATGCGCCGTTATTTGATGTTCGGCGCGATTATGGCGATTACCAATTCGTTTAACGCTGCCGGCCAAATCCAGGCACTGACGGGTCCTACACCAACGGACTACGCAACCTGGACGGTCATGCAGCATCTGCAGGACTACGGTAACACGCGCTACGAAATGGGATATGCCTCTGCCATATCGGTTGTGCTGTTCTTGGTCATGGTCGGCAGTCAGAGGTTAGTGCAGCGGATGCTGCAGAGGATCGGTAACTAGGAGGGATCACAGTGGCGACCATTAGAATTAGAAAGAAACGTTTATCCCGTTCCACCGGCGGTGACTTATTGATCTTCTTCTTCCTGGCATTAGGCGCGGCATTCATGGCGATGCCCATGGTCTTTACAATCAGCCAAGCGTTCAAACCCCTCAACGAACTATGGCTGTTTCCGCCCCAGTTTTTCGTCAGGAACCCTACCCTGGACAATTTCAGCGATCTGCTGGTCTTGATGGGTAAATCCTGGGTACCGATTACCAGATATTTGTTCAATTCACTGTTCATAGTGCTTTTAAGTATGGGAGGGAACGTGATCACCGGATCGCTGGCCGCATACGCATTGGCCAAACACGTTTTCCCGGGGAGAAGGGCGATTGAGCGGATCATCGTCTGGTCCCTGATGTTTACAGCGACGGTAACCTCCATCCCCACCTATATGTTGATGTCGCGGTTAAAGCTGATCAACACTTATTGGGCTGTAATCATTCCCCACTGGTCTTATACCCTAGGCCTATACCTGATGCGCAACTTCATCGGTGAAATGGTCCATGATTCACTGCTGGAAGCTGCCCGGATCGATGGCGCGAGTGAGTTTAGGATTTATGCCACAATTGCCATGCCCATCGTTAAACCAGCGTGGTTGACACTGATCATTCTGGTGTTCCAGAACCTGTGGAAGGAAACGGGAGCTATGTTCATCTACCGTGAGGAACTGAAAACGCTGCCATATGCCCTCAGTCAGGTATCTGCTGGAGGAATCGCCCGTGCCGGCGTGGCAGCAGCCATCACTTTGGTCATGATGATAGTCCCGATTATCATTTTTGTCATCAACCAGAGCAAGATCGTCGAAACGATGGGCACCTCGGGTATGGGTGGAGAGTAAGCGGGTACGATTCAACTGCAGTGAGATTAGAAAAGCTGTTTGCCTCGCGGCAAACAGCTTTCTCTAGTATCGGAAGAAGGTATGCCCGCCGATTACGGCGGTTACCGGATGGGAGCGCACCCATCGGTCGGAAGTCTTAGCCGGATTGTAAAATCCGGTTGCTCCATTTGTGGGGTCCAAACCGGCCAATGCCTCAAAGGCCGCCTGGTAGTCCTGAGAACGGGGCGGCAGCTTGATGCGGCCGTCGGCCACCGGTGAGTACTGGTACCGGCCGCTGATCCGCTGATAGATAACTCCAGTTATGCTAGACGGATAGCGTTCACTTTTAACTCTGTTGAGCACAGTTGATGCCACGGCGGTTTTGCCCAAGGGAGTTTCTCCTTCGGCTTCGGCTCGAGTGATTCTTGCCAGGGCATCGATTTCCTCCTGGGAAAAGCTGGACTTGACTGCGATGTCGATTTGATTGACCCCCGGGGCAACCATGACGGTTACGGATGTCGGCTGCCGGTAAGGGCCGGTTACACGCACAGCTTGGCTTCCCAGCGGAACATCTTCTAACTTGAAGTGCCCGTCGGTAATAGTGGTAGACTTATCCGCCAGCGTAATAGTCCCTGATTGGAGTGGTAAGCCTGATTCTGCAGCCCTGACTGTACCGGTTATAGTGGCACCCCTCTGACTGTTTTCGAGGATCAGTGTAAGCTCGTTAACTGAAACGGCAGCATAAGCTATGGTTGTCAAACTGTGAACTACTAGGATCACAACTGCCAGCGCTTTACGCATGCCTGTTTTCATTGCAGCTCCTCCTTATCCAGAAAAGGTCTAGGCTACGGATTCTAAGCATAGCATGAAAACAGCCGACGAGTCAAAGGAAATGCCTTGTGAAAATAGTGAAAGCTGGATATTGCCGCAATGGCTGTTTTGTGATATCGTGTGTATTATCAATTATTGAAGTTAATGGGAGAGTGATAGGCCGCATGGACAGTAGTGGCCCGTGGTATTTACGCTTGTTGTGGCGCTTTCCGCAGATGCCGAAGAAAAAAATCCGCTTTTTCATGAGACTGGGCGACTATTTCATGGATAAAGAGAATGATGCCGCCGCGAAGTTCTGCTATCATAAGGCGCAGGAACTCGCCGGCAGCATCGGTGCTGTGCATTACCTGAAGAAAACCAACGACCGGTTGAGCAATTTTTCTTAAAAGAGACAGACACAAAACCCTGCGCAGGGTCATATGCTGTAAAGTGGATGTTTCAGCATCCGGCTTCGGCCTTGGGGGGGTGAAGGAATGCTTCCGGCGTTGGCTGTTGCGGCTCTCAAATGGGCAGCTGACGGTATTGGCCTGCTCGTCTCCTATATAACCAACAGTAATGTCTTCCCGAAACCTCTGACGCCAGAAGAGGAAAAGGACTTATTGGATAAAATGAGAGCGGGTTCTGTGGAGGCGCGCAACGCCCTCGTGGAACGGAATCTCAGGCTGGTCGCCCATATTGTCAAGAAGTTTGACAAGAAGGGTGAAGACCTCGAAGACCTGATATCAATTGGCACTATTGGGTTGATCAAAGCTATCAATACCTATGATGCAGACAAACAAACACGGCTTGCCACCTACGCGGCTCGCTGCATCGAAAACGAAGTGCTGATGCATCTTCGGACCACTAAGAAATTGAAACGGGAAGTAATGCTCTACGATCCGATCGGCTCCGACCGCGAGGGGAATGAATTAAGCCTGATCGACATCTTCGGCACTGATTCAGATTACGTCTTCGACCAGGTGGAGCTTCAGGCGGATCAGGCTGAACTGCAGGATAAACTCAAGTATTTGAGTAAAAGGGAAAAGCAGGTATTAATGCTCCGCTATGGCTTGGGCCAATCCGAAAGGAAGACTCAGCGGGAAATCAGCCAAAAGATGGGCATCTCCCGTTCCTATGTGTCGCGGATTGAGAAACGAGCCTTATCCAAACTGCAGGAAAGAATGGGTGTTCACTTGTGAGGGGCGATGCCCCTTTTTTTTGTGTTAAGAGCAGGATGTGGTATAATAAGGAAAAAACCGATACAAGGAGTCACTATGAAGCTGTTACTGCCCAAGCAAGTATGCAATCGGGTCACTGACATCAATTTGGCGGAATTGCGCAAGCTAGGGATATCAGGGTTGATGCTGGATCTCGACAACACGTTGGTGCGCTACGACAGCGAAGACATGGATCAGGAATTCCAAGCCTGGGTCGCCCAGGCAAAAGCGGAGGGATTCAAGGTTTGCCTGGTATCCAACGGCAAACCGAAGCGAGTGCTCCGTTTTGCCCAGTTGATGGACATACCTGCGGTAATCCGCGCTTTTAAACCAAAGCGCAGTCCGTTCCTGCAGGCATTGAAGCTGCTTGATAAGGAAGTGCCGCAGGTGGCCATGATCGGCGATCAAATGTTCACCGATATCCTGGGCGCCAACAGGCTCGGGATCTATACGATCTTGATCTCGCCTTTGGGAAAGAAGGAATTCAGCACCACCCGCCTTGTCCGTAAATTAGAGCGGCGAATGCTGCGGAGGTTTGCCAAGAAAGGCTTGCTGGTAGGCGAGGCAGTCCAACAGCGCAATGGAGGAGATCGATGAAAGAGCAAAGGCAGTGCCAGGGATGCGGTGCTTACCTGCAGTCGGATCAGCCGGACGCGTTAGGCTATTTGCCCCGGCATATCCTGGAGTCGGGGCAGGGAGAAATGATCTGTCAACGCTGCTACCGCATCAAACATTACGGCAAAGATCAGACATACAATAATCAACTTGATACGGAAAAGGTGATCCTGGAAGGCCTCGACTGGGCACAGGGGATCGTGGTGATCTTGGATCTCATGGATTTCGAAGCCAGTATTCCCAGAAACATCCTGCGCTGGGCCCGGAAGCATGAAATGATTGCTGTTCTGAACAAGGTAGATCTGCTGCCTCCCCGGACGCGTCCCGGCGAAGCCAGCACCTGGGCGCGGCACCGTCTGCTTGCTCTGGGAATAGACCCAGAGATCATTCCCGCAAGCAGCATTACCGGTCACGGCATCACCGACCTGCTTGCTGCGATCAACCGGATGCCGGCGCAGAAATGGATCGTCATCGGCGTTACCAATTCGGGCAAGTCGAGTCTGATCAGCAGAATCTTACAGCATCAGGTCAAGGCCCCACGGCTTCTGCCCACCACATCGGCGTTTCCCGGTACGACTGTGGCGCTGACCAGGTGGGATTTAGATCACGGCATTGTGCTCAGCGATTCTCCCGGACTGGTGCCGAAAGGCCGGCTGACGGATTTGGTCTGCCCGGACTGTGCAGTACGGTTGATACCGTCCCGGCAGTTGAAAGTGGGTGTCCACCCGATCAACAACCGCAGTGCCTTGGTTGTCCCCGGGCTGGCTGCTGTTCAGCCGCATGCCAGAGAGGAAGTGGTGCTGGTCGGGTTTACAGCGTCGCAAGTTGCTTGGAGGCGGGCTAATGCGGACAAGATCCCCGGCTGGTTGGCACAGCAGTGCGGTAACTGCCGCCTGCCACAATGGGTTACGCATGACGTGTCCTTGGAACCCAACGAGGATCTGTACATCAATGGATTGGGCTGGGTCTCGGCACGCAGGAGACCTGTGGAATGCACGCTCACTATCCCCAGGGGGGTGGAATACACAGTCAGGGTAAACCTGATCGGAGCAAAAGACTGAGTTGCGCGGTTTTGCAGGAATTTCCTATATGGATAGAGAAAAAACCTGTGTTGAATCCGAAGTTGATTGAAGAGGCTGACCGTATGGCGCAAAACCTGATTTTGATTGGTTTCATGGGTACGGGTAAATCAACAGTTGCCCGCTTTTGTGCCCAAAAGCTCGGCTGGGTTTTTACCGATACGGACCTGTTGATTGAACTCAGGCTGCAGTCTAGAATTGCCGATGTATTTCTTCAGCACGGCGAAGCATATTTCCGCCGAATTGAACTGGAAACGTTGAGAGAAGTACTGCAGGGTTCCGGGCAGGCCGTGGCCACGGGCGGCGGCATAGTGACTCAGCCGGAAGCTCTTGCCCTGTTGGAGCAAAGCCGCACCAGCGGGAGCAGGGTTGTCTGGCTGCAGGCCAGGCCGGAGGTGATCCTCCAAAGGGTCGGCAGCAGCCCCACACGGCCGCTGCTTAACACCAGCAGCCCTATGGAATCAATCCTCGATCTTTTGGCCAAAAGAGAAAAACTATACCGGCAGGCTGCCGATTATGCAGTCGATACTTCCGATTTAACGATAGATCAAGTTGTGGACAGCATCATAAGATTCTTGGATGCGGGTGAATCTTAATGGAGATTTTGTTAGTCAACGGCCCCAATCTCAATTTACTGGGCACCCGGGAACCGGAATGGTACGGTGATGCGACCTTGGCAGAGATTGAGCGGATGGTGGAACAGGCTGCGGATAGACAGGGATTTCGTGTCCGCAGTTACCAGGCCAACGGTGAGGGTGAGATCATCGATTTCTTGCAGCGCCACCGAGAAGCAGCAGGCTTGATCATCAACCCAGGAGCGTTCACTCACTATTCCTATGCCATCCGTGACTGCATCAAAGCATTGGGGATTCCCGCTGTCGAAGTCCATATTTCCCAAATCTACCAGCGGGAAACTTTCCGGCACACTTCAGTGATCGCGCCAGTCTGTATCGGGCAGATCAGCGGATTCGGGGGTTTTGGTTATTTACTGGCCTTACAGGGCTTGATCGATTTTTTGTGCAGAGAGGAGAAAGACCGTGTTGGAGCAGATACGCCACCGCTTGACGGAGATTAGCTGTGATGTTTTTATTTCTACTTATCGAACCCACAGACGGTATCTAACCGGGTTCACGGGCACTGCTGGGTTAGTCTGGATCAGCCATGACAGCCAAATCTTGATTACAGACTTCCGCTATACGGAACAGGCGGGTGAGCAGAGCCCGGGGTGGGAAATTGTTGTGCAGCAGACAACCATGGAGGACGCTGTGGCGCAGCTGGTTGACAAATACAAGGTGCGGAGAATCGCCTTCGAAAGTGAGTATGTCACAGTTGACCAATTGGCCAAATGGCAGGAGCAGTTTGCGGAAGTGGAATTTGTCCCCACAAAGCATTGGGTTGCTGAGCTGCGGAAAGTGAAAACACCGGATGAAATCGAAAAAACCGCTGCCGCAGCCCAGATCGCCGTGCAGGCGCTAACGGACGTGATCCCCAAGATCAGGCCGGGAGTCAGCGAAAGGGATCTGGCCTTTGAACTGGAGTATACCATGCGCACAATGGGCGCGGAAGCGGTATCGTTCGACCCGATCGTAGGTTCAGGCCCAAGAGGGGCACTGCCCCATGCGATTCCAGGGGAACGGCCGGTTCAAATCGGAGACTTCATTGTGATTGACATGGGCTGTGTCTACCAAGGCTACTGCTCAGACTTGACCCGGACTTTCGTAGTTGGCCAGCCTGATGCGAAGCACCTGGAGATCTACAATACGGTTTTGGAGGCCCAACTGGCGGCCTTGAAGGCCCTCAAGCCGGGAATGAGCGGCAAAGAGGTGGACAGCGTAGCTCGGGAGATCATCAAAGCCGCCGGCTATGACCGCAATTTCGGCCACGGTCTCGGCCACGGCGTTGGTTTGGAAATTCACGAAGCGCCTCGTTTGTCCCAGTTCAACGAAGAGCCTTTGGCTCCGGGAATGGTGGTCACGGTGGAACCAGGGATTTACCTGCCTGGGTGGGGAGGCGTGCGGATCGAAGACTTGGTTGTCGTGACTGACACAGGATGCCGAATTCTCACCAACATGCCCAAGGATCTGATAATCATTGAGTAAAGAGTCTTAAACGGAAGGGAAGGTAAGCATGATATCAGTCAATGATTTAAGGACAGGCTTGACTATTCAAGTGGATGGCGATGTTTACAGCGTGGTTGAGTTTCTCCACGTCAAACCAGGCAAGGGTGCTGCCTTTGTTCGGACAAAGCTGAAAAATGTGAGAACCGGTGCTGTACGGGAAATGACCTTTAGAGCCGGTGAGCGGGTGGAACGGGCCATAGTGGAAACACGGCAGATGCAGTTCCTCTATGCTGCCGATGACGAATACTTCTTCATGGACACCGGGGATTATAATCAGATCAGCCTGAGAAAAGAGGATCTGGGTGACGCCCCCAACTACCTGCTGGAGAACATGGTGATCGGAATCCAGTTCTTCGAAGGGTCTCCCATTGGTGTTGACTTGCCAACCACTGTCAATCTGCGGGTTGTCCAAACCGAGCCGGGATTCCGGGGTGACACAGCCACTGGTGCGACAAAACCGGCAGTGCTGGAGACCGGAATCACTGTGCAGGTACCGTTGTTTGTGGAACAGGGAGAGCTTGTCAAGGTCGATACCAGAACTGGAGAATATCTCTCCAGAGTCTAAGGTAATAATAAAACCCAGGGGGTGTATAGGTTGGCAACTGTTAAAGAAAAGATTGCTTATCTCCGCGGCATGCTGGACAGTACAGAAGACATCAACGGCGCTGATAAGCTCAAAGCGGTCTTTCACCGGCTGATGGAAGTTTTGGAAGACTTGGCCGATGATGTGGAAGATCTGTACTACGGCCAGGAAGAACTTGAGGACTATTTGGAGGCAGTTGATGCCGATCTGGCTGATTTGGAAGAATATGCCTGCGAATGCGATCATGACGATGATGACGATGACGACGAAGACATCGACATGGTGGAAATGGAATGCCCCAACTGCCAGAACCTGGTGGCCTTTGAAGAAGACCTGCTCTACGAAGACGGTGTGGAAGTAACTTGTCCCGACTGCGGCGAAGTTGTTTATTCCAGTGATGATTTCGACGAGGACGATGACGATGATGAGGATGATGAAGACAACGGCTGAGGCCGGTCTTTGAGTCACCTGCTGCCAGAGGGCGGCGCCGATTACTGTTAAGGTGATCGGCACCGCTCTTTTTTTTGTCATAACTTGTCCGTTCCAGGCATATATTGGACTAGAACTCACGAAGGAGAGCAATGCCGTGGGCGGGATGCTGCTGCAGTTTCTAGCGCCAAACTTGAGAAACCTGTTCCGTCATGTGCCGGCATGGGACAAGATTGAAGAGATTCAGCTCCGGGTTAACCAACCGCTGGTGATCAAGGAGCTGCAGCGGTTGTACGGCATAAACGTCGGCGGGGTATGCCGTCTCAGTGAGAGTTACCGGGTGACAGCGGAGGACATAGCCCGTACGGTGGAGATGATGACGCAGAACTCGTGGTATGCGCTGGAAGATGAAATCCGTGCTGGTTATCTCACCCTGGCCGGCGGGCATCGGGTGGGAATCAGCGGCAAAGTTGTCCTCGAAGATGGTTTGATCAAGACAATCAAGTACATCAACGGGCTGCACATCCGGCTGGCTCGGGAGATTAAAGGTGCCGCTGATCGGGTGATGCCGCAGATTGTCCGGGCAGGCCAGATCATCTCGACACTGATCGTCTCACCTCCCGGATGCGGCAAAACCACTCTGCTGAGAGACATCTGCCGTCAGCTGTCCCAACAAGGTTTCAATGCGGTTGTCATCGATGAGCGTTCGGAAATCGCCGCATGCCACCGAGGCATTCCCCAGCTGGACGTGGGGCCGTCCACCTATGTTCTGGATGGGTGCCCCAAGGCTCAGGGAATACCTATTGCCCTCCGCGGCATGGCGCCGCAGGTAATCATTACCGATGAAATTGGCCATCCCAATGACGGGCTTGCCCTGGCCGACGCAGCCCGGGCCGGAGTCCAAGTAATCGCCTCCTGCCACGGCACAGCGTGGGAACATGTGAAACAGCGTGCGTGGATGCAGCAGGGTGGGGCCGCATTCAAACAGGTGGTGCTCTTGTCCAGGCGCAGCGGGCCGGGGACAATCGAACAGGTTCTCAAATTGGATTAGCCTGCATAAGAATAGTAAGCATGATGGGAGTGATGGGATGGTACGCTCACTTGGCGCTGGAATTGTGATTCTGGCCTGTGGGGCGGGAGGCTTGATCATGGCCAGATCCTATCGGATTCGCCCGCAGAACCTCCAGAGCCTGGCAGCTGCGGTGCAGCTGCTGGCTACCGAGATCCATTACGCCCGATCCTCCCTGCCGGAAGCCTGCAGCCGGATTGCTGCCCAAATTGATAACCCTGCGGCAGCGTTCTTTGCCCGCTTTGCGGAACTGCTTGGCGGCGGCAGAGGCCTCACCACCGCTGAAGCCGTCAATCAGTCCCTGCCAGTCTTGGCTGCTGCGGGATTTTCCTGCCAGGATATCGAGCTGATCCGCCAGCTTGGTGCAGTCTTAGGCCGCAGTGATGCGGAGGACCAGCTGAAACACCTGGCTATCCTCCAGGCAAGGCTGGAGCAGAGCAGGATCAAGGCAGAACAGGAAAGGGAAAAAATGGTGCGGCTTTGGAACTATCTAGGGTTTTGCGTCGGTGCATTGGTAGTATTGATGCTGATTTAGGAGGGAACGGTCATGACTGATCTGACACCGATTTACCGCATCGCTGGGCTGGGGATTCTGGTGGCAGTGCTGAACATCTTTCTGCAGCAGGCAGGCAGGCAGGAGCAGGCCCAGATGCTCAGCTTGGCAGGGGTGATTATCGTGCTGTTGTGGCTGGTGCAGATGGTGTCACGCCTGTTCGACAATGTGGAGGCGGTCTTCCGCTGGTGAACGGGGAGGGGTGGAGATGCTGTGGGTTCCTTTGGTGACCGGCCTGGCCATCGTCCTGGTGGTGATTCAGGCACAGCTGCGGGAGATCAACAAACCGTGGGCGGTCTTGGCCTCAACTGCTTTCATTGTCGTGGTTGTGCTTTCAGTGCTGCCGCAGCTGGCTCAGGTGACGGAGGTGCTGAACAGCTTGTCTGCCAGGGCTGGAGTGGATTCCTTCTATGTCGCACCGGTTTTGAAGGCTATCGCGATCGTCCATGTCACCTCATTCGGCGCAGAGATCTGCCGCGATGCTGATGAAAACGCCATGGCGGTGGTTGTGGAACTTGCTGGTAAAATCGTGATCCTGTTGGTTGCCTTGCCGGTGGTGGAGGCGATCTTGACAGCAGTCTTGGCCATTCTCGGTTGACAGGTGGGGTAAGTCATGCGATCCAGCGCGGCTTTAATCATTATCCTCGCTTTCTGTTTGTCTGCAGTTTGGACGGGTACCGGCAGTGCAGCATTCGATCCCGATTACAATGATCTGCTGGCCCAGTCAGTGGAAGAACAGCTGAAGGCCCTTGATCTGCACCAGCTTACCGATTTTGTCAACAAGATCGAACCAGACTACCAGCAGTACATTCCCAAGCTTGATTGGCAGGCGATGGTCAGCCAGGGTTCCGGCAGGCTCAACCTTTTGGAAGTCCTAGCAACCCTGTTTCAGTCTCTTTTCAAGGAAGTGGTCTTCAGTTCGCACCTGATCAGGCAGCTGCTGCTGATCGGGCTGCTTACAGCACTGGTGCGGCAGCTTCAGCTCTCGGTGGAAAGCAAGGAGTTGGCCAACGCCGCATTTCTAGTCTGCTTTCTTGTGACTATCTACGCTGGCTTGCAGAGCTTCCGCTCAGCCCTGACACTGGCGCACCAGGCCATCGATGATATGGTATCGTTCATGTATGCCCTGCTGCCCCTTATGGCCACCATGGTCGCGAGTGTGGGAGGAATCACTTCGGCCGCAATCTTCCATCCCGTCCTGATCACGGTTGTCAGCGGGGTTGCAGTGCTCATCCGCACCGTGTTGTTCCCGCTGCTCAATGTCGGTGCAGTTGTCGGTGTTTTGGCTCATATTGCCCCTGATTACCCGCTGTCTCGCCTGAGCGGACTGCTGCGGCATCTGGCCACCATGCTCCTCTCCTTTGCCTTCACTGTATTCCTGGGTGTAATGGCGGTGCGGGGAGCGGTTGCTCCGGTCGCCGATGGTGTTGCTCTGCGGACTGCCAAGTTCATCACCAGCAATGTCGTCCCGGTAATTGGATCCATGTTCGCTAACGCGGTAGAGGTTGTTGCCGGCGGTTCACTGCTGATCAAAAACACAATTGGCGTTTTTGGCATGGTGACCATTTTCTTCCTTGTGGCGCTGCCGATTGTCAAAATTTGGGCGATCGTGCTGATTTACCGGATTGCAGCGGCACTGATGGAACCGGTTGGTGATTCCAGGATCTGTGCGGCAGTATCCAGCATGGCAAGTTCGCTGACGCTGATCATGGTGTCTTTGGCCACCGTCGCTTTGATGTTTTTTTTGGCCGTCACGATTTTGGTGGGTATCGGCAATCTGGCAGCCGTTATGAGGTGATCAAGATGATCTTAGGCGCATGGCAGCAGTGGCTGCGGACCTTGGCAGGTTTGGTTCTGGTGATTGCCTTCTTTGACCTGCTGCTGCCGGAAAACAACAGCAAAAAACTGGCCAAATTGATCATCGGGCTGGTGATCACAGCGGCGCTGCTGCAGCCAGTATTGAGCCTGATTGATTCCGGTTGGGATGGAACCCTCTTCACAGGTGGAATAGGCACAGCCGGCGGATTTGCGGATTACCAGTGGCTGAGCGCCGGCAGCAAGGTCCAGTCGGCCGGTATGGAGCCGGTGAAGTCTTGGATCAGCTCGACAGCAGCCAGCCAAATCGAAGCACTGCTGATCAGCAGTGAGTCGATCAAAGATGCTCAGGTGGCTGTTACACTGGCCGATGGTGGAACCGTTGCGCTCGTTGTGGTTACCGTGTGGCCGGAGCCGGCCTTGGAACAGCTGCCGCTAGACAGGCAGGCAGCGATCAGGGAGTGGGCAGCAGCGGTTACAGCCCGCTATCTGCAGATCGATCAGTCATGTGTTATCGTCGAGTTCGTTTAGAGCAAGGGGGTAGGGAATGTGTTTGAGCGGTTGTCGGCATCTCAGCGGAAACTGCTTGGCTGGATTGGTTTGCTGGCTGCTGCCGGGATCGGGCTGATGCTGCTTCAAGCGCCGCAGCCTAATTCTAGGGAGGCAAGCTCCAGCCTATCACAGCCTGCACCCGCGGCTGACTTGGGGCGAAGCTATGCAGCTCAAATTGAAGAACGCCTGGCGCAAGCTTTGGCTGAGGTCAGCGGTGTAGGCGCCGTCGAAGTGTTCGTCACTTTGGAAAGAAGCAGCCGCCTGGTTATCGCCGAATCGGTGACAGAGGAAGTGCGGGGCGGAGAAACACGCTTGACCAGGAATCCTGTTATACTCAGGGCAGGCACCAGCACCGTCGAAACACCGCTGATCATCGAGACACAGGAACCAGAGCTGCGGGGAGTATTGATCGTCGCGGAAGGCGCCGGCAATCCCCACACCCATTATCAGATTCTGCGGGCAGCTCAGGCAGTGCTTCAGCTGCCGGCGTATAAGATTGAGATCTTGCCAAAAACCAAGGGGAAAAGGTAGGTGGAAGTATGTTTTATGTGATTCATGCGCGCAAAGCTGTACTGTTGGTGCTGGTGCTGGTCCTGATTGGGATTACATTCTGGGCAGGGTTTTATGGAACAGAAAAAGCGGTTGATGTGGACACAGGGCCGAAGATGAGTGCCGAGCCAGGCGCGGGCGATACGGCAGTGCTGGCTCCCAGGACAATCAGCGAACTTGAGGAGGGGACAGTTGTAACTGTCACTTCGGTGCCGACCAAGTTCGTGGAATACCGGATTGAACGAGAGAGAATCCGCAGCCAGAAACTAGATCTGCTCCAATCCATGCTTGCTGACGGGGATCTTGATTCCGGCCGGCGCCAGCAGCTTCAGGGTGAATTAATCCAGGCTGTGAATGATATAGCCAAAGAAACAGAACTGGAAAACCTGCTGCGAGTTAACGGCTTCTTGGATGCGGTAGTGCTAATTGAAAATGATACAGCGACTGTGGTTGTCCCGGTAACCTTGTCCCGTATGGAAGCAGAAATGATCGGCGAGTTGGTCCATCGGCTCACAAACATCAGGTTTGATCGAATCACGATTATTGACGAAATGGCCCAGACCTAAGTTTTTCCGCATGAATTTCCATTCCAGAGGAAAAGTATACCAAGGGAACAGGACATAACCGCCTCATGTCGAAAATAGTAATAATTCCCGAATGGTGCAGGAGGTTTCCAATGAATATTGCAGAGATCAGAGAGTTAATCACCTTGTTCAGCAACAGCGAGATCACCGAACTAGTGCTGGAGCTGGACAATCTCAAACTGCACTTGAGCAAGCTGAGAACACCTATGGCTCCTGCTGCGGCGCAGCCGGCTGCTGAAAAACCCCAAGCTGCCGCTGGAAAGGATCAGGAGGCGGAGATCAAACCAGTCAATCGGGATAAGCCTGCAAAACTCCGCGAGGTTACAGCCCCCATGGTGGGTGTATTCTACCGTGCTCCGTCGCCCGGCGCTGATCCTTACGTAGAAGTTGGCGCGGTTGTGGAGAAAGGCCAGACTCTCTGTATCATTGAGGCAATGAAGATGATGAACGAAATCGAGTCAGAGTACCACGGCCAAGTAGTGGAGATATTGGTGGAAAATGGACAGCAGGTGGAGTACGGCCAGCCGTTGTTCCTGATCGAAGCGGCCGAGTAGAGGGTGACGGATATGTTCGAAAAGGTTCTCATTGCCAATCGCGGTGAAATTGCCTTGCGGGTTATCCGTGCCTGCCGTGAAATGGGCATCCGGACGGTGGCGATCTACTCGGAGGCGGACCGCAGTTCCCTGCATGTAAAGTATGCCGACGAGGCTGTCTGTGTCGGGCCGGCAGCTTCCCAATCCAGTTATCTGCATATTCCCAATATCATAACCGCAGCAGTATTGAGTAAAGCCGACGCAGTCCATCCTGGTTACGGGTACTTGAGTGAACGGGCAGATTTTGCCGAGATCTGCGAAGACTATGGACTGGTATGGATTGGGCCCAGTGCAGCTCAAATTGAGAAGATGGGGGACAAAGCCCAGGCGAAAGCCATCATGAAGGCAGCCGGTGTGCCTGTGATCCCAGGCAGCGACGGGCCGGTAGCCAATGAAGATCAATTGGCTGCGCTTGCCGCCAACATCGGTTATCCGCTGATGATAAAGGCCGTTGCCGGTGGCGGCGGGAAAGGCATGCGCATCATCAACAGCGAAGCTGAACTTTTGAAGGGCTATCGCCTGGCCCGGGCGGAAGCCGGAGCAGCCTTCGGCAATGATCAGGTTTATGTGGAAAAGTACATTGCCAATCCCCGGCATGTGGAAATCCAGCTTTTGGGGGATCAGTACGGCAATGTGGTGCATTTCGGTGAACGGGAGTGCTCGCTGCAGCGGCGCCATCAAAAAATCATCGAGGAGTGCCCGTCTCCAGTTGTGACTCCAGAGCTGCGGGAAAAGATTGGTGAAGCGGCTGTCAGAGGCGCTAAGGCAGTGCGGTATGTCAATGCCGGGACGATTGAGTTTTTGCTTGATGAAAATCAAAACTTCTATTTCTTGGAAATGAACACCCGTATTCAGGTGGAACATCCGGTGACCGAGATGGTTTACGGCATTGATCTGGTGAAGGCGCAGATTCAAATCGCCGCTGGGGCGGAACTGGAGTACAATCAGGCAGACATCGTCCCTTCAGCCCATGCCATTGAGTGCCGTTTCAATGCTGAAGATCCGGACAATGGTTTTATGCCGTCTCCGGGAGTGATCACCAAGATCCATATTCCCGGCGGCCATGGGATTCGCTGGGACAGCCATGTTTACCCGGGATATGCGATTTCACCATATTATGATCCCATGTTTGGCAAACTAATCGCATGGGGTGGCGACCGGGACGAGGCCATCGACCGGATGCTGAGTGCCCTGGCCGAAACTGAAATCGAAGGGATCAAGCATAATGCTGCGTTTCACCGGCGGGTCTTAAGCGATTCCCGATTCCGTGCCGGCGATTACAGCACCCATTTTGTGGAACAGCTGATCAGCATGGGGCATCAAGGGTAAGTTTGTCAAATATTAGGTGATTTGTTATAATATCAATGTGAGGAGGTGCCAACAATGGCAGAAGAGGAACGCGCCAGTTTAGGGGAACTCAAGATTGCCAATGAAGTTGTAGGCATAATTGCCGGCTTAGCTGCCACAGAGGTTGAGGGTGTGGCCGGAATGAGCGGCGGCATCGCCGGCGGTATCGCCGAAATGTTGGGGAGAAAGAACCTTTCCAAGGGAGTCAAGGTTGAGATAGGTGAGCATGAAGCGGCAGTGGATCTGTTCATCATTGTCAATTACGGCATTTCCATACCTGAGGTGGCCAGGAACATTCAAAACAATGTCAAGCAAGCAATTGAGGGCATGACCGGGCTTGATGTCAAGGAAGTAAACATCCATGTTTTAGGCGTCCATTTTCCGCAGCCTGCTCCGCAAGAAGAGCAGCCCCCGGAAGCGCCGCCTGTGCGGGTGAAGTAAATGGTTGTGCTTGATCGGCTGATCCTGCTGGTTGTCGTCGTTGTATTGCTTGTTTTTGGTGTTTTGGCTGCCGTGACCACCTTTGGGAACAATGTACTGCTCGATTGGTTGATCCGGATCCAAACAGTGAGAATCGACGGTTTCTTGCTGGTGTTGATCCTGTTTCTGCTGGCACTGTATCTGTTGCTGATGTTGGCCAACGAATTGAAACCTGACAAACGTGCCATTGTCACCAACACCGCGCTCGGTGACGTGAAGATCAGTATTCAAACCATCTCCGAGTTGGTGTACCAAGCCGTACGGGCAATTGAGGGCGTCAAAGACGTCAAGGTCGATATTGGCGGGGTTCAGCCTTTACAGCTCGATCTGCGGCTGCAGCTGCTGCCGGATTACCACATCCCTCAGCTGGCCGAGAATGTCCAAGCCAGTATCCGCGATTATCTGCAGCAGATAGTCGGCACAGAAGTCGCAGCAGTGAATGTGACAGTGACCGGAGTCCTGGCTCAACAGGAACCAAAGACTAGTTAACCGCTGCCAGTATGGAGGTGCATATGCTTGAGCAGACGCCTAGCCCGCAGGAAAGCACTGCAGCTTTTGTATCAGATCGATTTGACCCAGTCGTCGCCGGATGAGGCATGGAACCAGTCGGATGTGAATGAAGGCCTGTCGGCTTCGGCTCAAGAGTTTGCTTATAATCTGGTTGCAGGTGTGAGGCAGCACATTGCGGACATCGACCAGCTGATCGCCGGATTCGCCAAAGACTGGACTATTGACCGGATGTCCTATGTTGATCGGAACATTTTGCGTTTAGCCGTTTATGAGCTGAAGTACATGCCGGAGACCCCCACCAAAGTAGCAGTGAATGAAGCCGTGGAGCTGGCCAAGGATTTCAGCGACGTGCAGGCTTCGAAGTTTATCAACGGCGTGTTGGGCACAGTGGTAGAATATTTGGGCAGGAATCCAGATGAGTAATGACTATTTCCTGGGGATAGATACCAGCAATTATACGACATCAGCCGCGGTGGTGGACGAAAAAGCGCAGGTGATTGCCAATATCAGGCAGCTGCTGCCGGTCCCACCCGGGCACAGGGGCCTTCGGCAAGCGGAGGCCTTTTTTTGGCATGTGAAGAACCTTCCTTCTGTCATGGATCAATTGGCAGCCGCAGTGCCGGATCTGCAGCGGCGGCTGCGGGCGGCCGCCGTTACCACTGCACCCCGCCCGGTGGAGGACTCATACATGCCCGTCTTTTTAGCTGGTACAAGCCTGGCGCAGAGTATCGCAGCAATCCTGGCTGTTCCCTGCTATTCCCTTTCTCACCAGGAGAACCATCTTTGGGCTGGTTTGCTCAGCGCCCGGGGCCCTGAGGCTCAGCGGTTCCTGGCGCTGCATTTATCGGGAGGAACCACGGATATTCTGGAAGTAACCGCTGCCGAAGGATACCGCTTCCAAATCCGCCGCTTGGGTGGCAGTACAGACCTGCATGCCGGCCAGCTGATCGATCGGATCGGTGTGGCCATGGGCCTGCCGTTCCCTGCTGGCTCCGAGCTTGAACGGCTTGCTTTGTCCGGCAGGCCGAAGGTATCCATCCCTTCTTACCACAAGGAGGGCTCGATCAGTTTTTCTGGGGCGGAAGCGGCAGCGATGCGGCTGCTGGCTGCTGATGGGGAAAAGGGGATCTGCAAAGAGGACATCGCCAGAGCGGTGCTGCTTAACATTGCCAGGACTGTGGAGAAACTGCTGCGGTGGGCCTCAAAGCAGATAGCCGTGGAACAAGCCCTGCTGGTTGGTGGTGTCTGTGCGAACTCGCTCATCCGCACTGCGTTGACAGAAAGGCTGCCTGAACTGCAGCTCCATTTTGCCGCTCCGGAGTTGAGTACCGATAATGCGGCCGGTGCTGCCGTGTTTGCCGGGGTGTCATACCACGGCCGTCCATACCTGCGGCATGTTTTCCCGCGGTAAGGAATAGGATGTACCAAAGGAGGGGCGCAGATGTGGATTAAGCTTGTGCTTGGAGCCGCGGCCGGCCTGGTTATAGGGCACTGGGCAGCACCAGGTTACGCTGCCTGGGTTTTACTGGGAATAGCCTTGGGAGCTTTGGTGGATGTTGGGATAAGAACTTACCGCGGAAAAAAAGAACAGATGCCTTGACGAGCCGGAATCCTCCGGCTTTTCTTATGGGGCTGGTGCCTGAGAAGGTTTTCCCTCATTCAGAGAGAACTTTATTCACAGGAGGGATTGAATGAACCAGCCACAAGTAATCACCGTCAGCGAATTGACAAAAATGATCAAGGCTGTTTTAGAGCAGCCCCAGTTCAATTCGCTCTCCGTTCAGGGTGAGATTTCCAATTTCAAGCACCATACATCCGGGCACATGTATTTCACGCTGAAGGATGAGGGAAGCAAAATCAAGGCAGTCATGTTTCGCAGCCGCAACGCCAGGCTGACATTTATGCCCCGGGACGGGGACACGGTGATCATCATCGGTTCTCTCGGGGTTTACGAACCAAATGGGGAGTATCAGATTTACGTCGACGAGATCCTCCCATTGGGCGTCGGAGCATTGCATCTGCAGTTTGAGGCTCTCAAGCAAAAACTGGCAGCGGAAGGACTGTTTGCCCTCGAGCGCAAGCAAAAGATCCCGTTCTTGCCCCGGAAAATAGCGATCATCACCTCGCCGACCGGTGCGGCGGTGCGGGATTGTATCAGTGTGATCCGCCGCCGCTATCCCGCCATGGATATTCTGGTGATCCCCGCTGTTGTCCAGGGAGATGCAGGGCCGCCCAGTATCATTGCCGCACTGGAGCAGGCGGGTAAACGCAGCGATATCGATGTGATCATCCTAGCCCGTGGTGGAGGTTCCATCGAGGAACTGTGGAGCTTCAACGATGAGAACGTGGCTCGGGCTATTGCTGCCTGTCCCATACCGGTGATCAGCGGAGTCGGGCACGAAACGGATTTCACCATCGCCGATTTTGTAGCCGATCTGCGGGCCCCGACGCCATCGGCAGCTGCGGAGATGGCTGCTCCGGATTATTTCGATCTGGTGCAATCGGTGAATCAATACACCAAGCAGCTGATCGTTGCTGTGGAAAAAATGCTCCAGGAAAAGCGGCAGGCAGTTGCTTATCTGACCGAGCGGCGGATCTTCCGCAGGCCTGAGGAGAAGATCCACCGGGAGCAGCAGCGCATAGACGAAATGCTTTCCACGATGACCAGAGTGATGTCCCACCGGATGAGCATCACCAGGCGAGTGTTTGAAAACCTCACCGGGAAGTTGGACAGCCTCAGCCCTTTGGCAGTGTTGGCCCGGGGTTACGCAGTATGCCAGACAATGGACCATACTGTGGTCACCGATGCCGCCCAGGTGAGCTGCGGCGATCGGGTTTCGGTACGGCTTAAATCTGGACGGCTGATATGCCAGGTAGAGGAGGGAAGAGCCGATGACAGTGAATGAACCGGAAGTAACTTTTGAGGAAGCCATCAAAGCTTTGGAAGAAGTGGTAAGGCAGCTCGAAGATGGCACCGTGACTTTGGATGAATCGCTCAAACTGTTTGAAAAAGGTGTGGAACTCGCCCGCATCTGCCGCGCCAAGCTAGATCAATACGAGGCGAAAATCGAGATACTCTTGGAGCGAAATGGGGAAGCTGTAACAGAACCCTTTGTGCAAAAGGAGACTGAGTAGGTCATGGATCTGACTGCGTATATCAAAGAAAATGCGATGCTGGTGGAGGAACGCCTGGCACAGCTGCTGCCTGACGTCACCGTACCACCGGATGTGATCCACCGGGCGATGCGCTATTCTTGCCTGGGAGGCGGCAAACGGCTGCGGGCGCTTTTGGCCATGGAAGCATGCCGGGCTGTGGGCAAAGACGGCGGCCTGGCTCTGGACTTTGCCTGCGCCGTTGAAATGATTCATGCCTATTCGCTTGTCCACGACGATCTGCCGGCGATGGACAACGATGATTACCGCCGGGGCAAACTGACCAACCACAAAGTTTTTGGGGAAGGGATCGCCATTTTGGCTGGCGATGCCCTGCTGACATATGCCTTTGAGACCTTGAGCAGATTGCAGTTCGAAAGCAGCCTGGTTCTGCGCCTGATTCAGGAAGTGGCAGTCGCCTGCGGATCCCAAGGGTTGGTCGGTGGACAAGTTGTGGACCTGCAGTCCGAAGGGCATGAAGTTGACGAGCTCACGCTGGAGTATATCCACCGCCACAAGACGGGCAAACTCTTTCTGGCAGCATTGAGAGGCGGGGCTTTGATCGGGGGGGCTAGTGACACAGAACTGTCAATAATCACCTTGTATGGGGAGAATCTCGGCTTGGCATTTCAAATCACTGATGATATCCTTGATGTTGCCGGTGATATGGCTAAACTGGGGAAAGTCACAGGTGCAGATGCCCGGCAGGGCAAATCAACCTATGTCACGCTCCTCGGCCTGGAGGAAGCGCACAAACAGGCGGTCAAGTGCGTGGAGCAGTGCAAACGCTATGCCAGCCGGCTTCCCAACCAGAACTACTTGGCGGAACTGGCTGAGTACGTCCTGAACAGGGATTCGTAGCAATTGATGATCCGCCGCAGATTTGCTATAATGTATTTGAAAAGTGAATGACGCAGTATTCTAGTCACCAATCTCATCTTGAAGACGGGCCTAAAAATCCGTTACGGGCACATCGATGAAGTCTCTGGTGGTGGCCTTCGACGCCCAGTCGGGGGTTGCTGCTGGGGGTTAAGATAGAAGGGCAGTCTACAACGGCATGTAGGTCTTGACCCTTCTATCACGGAGACCTAAGTATGTGGTGGTACGGGAGACTGTACTGCTATGGCTTAGGATTGAACCTATACTCGGTACGCGAACATAGCACTCTACGAACCATGTGCTGGGTATAGAGTAGCCTGCCTTGAGCGGTATTGGGGGGATAGCGGCAGTTAAATGGACACCAAAGGCCAAGGTGACCATGGCTTGAAACCCATACTGCAAAAGAGGCTAGAGATGAACGGATTGGTGTTGAGGAAAACTCCTAGACTGTTTCGTTTCACGAAGGTGGATTGAGGATTACGGTGTGGACTAAGTGGTAATCTAGCCTTGCCAATGGTGACATGGCAAAAAGATCGGAAAGGGGAAACCGCCAGCTTCGGCGACGGGCTGGAGGATCTTTGGGAAAACCTGCTGGACCTAAGCCACAATCTTTACTCATTCCACTGTCATTCACTTTTGCCTAATACATATCATGGGAAAGGGTATAGATGAGAAAATACCTGAGACACAGTCTGATTACCGGTGTCACTACATTTATAATCTCTGTGTTGATCAATTTCAGCAGTAATGCTGTACTGGAGTTTTCACCTCTGGCTGTCAGCTTCGTACTGCTTTTTTTTATTGTGCTGTTGGGCATTGCCTTCGACATAGTGGGGACAGCCGCAGCCTCGGGAGAAGAAGCTCCGTTTCATGCCATGGCTTCGGACAAGGTTGTGGGGGCCAAGCAAAGCATCTGGCTGGTGCGTCACGCCGACCGGGTGGCGTCTTTCTCCAATGACGTGGTCGGTGATATTGCCGGCACCATCAGTGGAGCCATTGCCGCATCGATTGTGTTCCGTTTAGCTGTCACCTACCCTCAAGTTCAGGAAAGCATTGCCAACACTTTGCTGATTGGGCTTGTCGCTGCAATTACGGTCGGTGGAAAGGCCTATGCCAAAAGCTTTGCTATTAAACGGTCAACTGAGATCCTGTACGTGACCGGAAGAGTATTATATGCACTGGAAAAAGTGGGACTAAGAATCGCAAAGACAGATAAAGCTAAGAATCGCAAGTGATAATTGAAAGGAGCGTATAATACTTGCTGGAGTCCATTCAATCTCCACAAGATTTACATAAGTTAGATTATAACCAGCTAACGGCGCTGGCCCAAGAAATCAGAGAGATAATCATTGCCACTGTGACCAACACCGGTGGGCACCTGGGAGCCAACCTGGGCGTGGTTGAACTGACCCTCGCCTTGCATTCAGTGCTCGACAGCCCCAAAGACAAAATTATCTGGGATGTGGGGCATCAGTGCTATCCCCATAAACTGCTGACCAACAGATATCACAGATTTGACACACTGCGCCAGTTTGGTGGGATCTCTGGATTTCCGGTCCCGGATGAGAGCCCCCACGACATTTTCCGCACTGGCCACAGTTCCACCTCCATCTCAGCCGCCCTGGGAATTGCCGTTGCCAGAGATCTCAACCATGAAGATTTTAACGTTGTGGCAGTGATCGGCGATGGAGCGCTGACCGGCGGCATGGCCTTCGAGGCACTCAACCATGCCGGCCAGCTTGGGGTCAATCTGGTTGTGGTCCTGAACGACAACGCCATGTCCATCAGCAAAAACGTGGGTGCTCTAAGCAACTATTTGAATAAAATCCGCCTCGATCCGACGCTGTACAAAGCCCGTGCCGAACTGGAAGCCCTGATCAGGAGAATTCCGGCCATTGGCGGATCAGTCAGCCGCCTTGGCACGTCGCTGAAAGATGCGGTCAAGAGCCTGCTCCCGGGCCAGCTGTTTGAGGAGCTGGGGTTTGCCTATTTCGGCCCTTTTGACGGGCACAACATCCGGCAGCTTCAGCGGGCGCTGCGGGATGGGATGAAAAGGGGCGGGCCGGTGCTAATCCACGCGATCACTCAGAAAGGCAAAGGCTTCGTGCCGGCGGAAGAGGACCCTGTCCAGTACCACGGCTTGGGGCCCAATTTCGCCAAGTCAGAACCGAAAAACGGGTACAACCAGCCCGTGAGCTTCAGCGCGGTCTTTGGAAAAACTCTGGTGGAACTTGCCAAGGCTGATCCGCGTATTGCCGCCATCACAGCGGCCATGCCGGATGGAACGGGTTTGACCGAATTTGCCAAAACTTTTCCCGAACGCTTCTTTGATGTGGGAATCGCCGAACAGCATGCATTGACTTTCGCCGCAGGGCTTGCCGCGCAAGGAATGCGCCCTGTGGCAGCCATCTATTCCACGTTTTTGCAGAGAGGTTATGACCAGATTGTGCATGATGTCTGCCTGCAGGATCTGCCGGTTGTGCTGGCAGTTGACCGCGCCGGGGTGGTTGGGGAGGACGGGCCTACCCATCACGGTGTGTTTGACATCAGTTTCTTAAGCCACATCCCCAATCTGATCATCTTGGCACCACGCAGCGGTTCAGAGCTAAAAGCCATGCTCAAATGGGCCCTGGCCCAAAACCACCCGGTAGCGATCCGCTATCCCCGCAGCGAAACCAGTATTGATGATCGTTTGGATTTCGATCCAACCCGGGCAGTCCCAAGCGAGATCCTCGCCGAAGGTGGGGATTGTACGATCCTGGCAGTGGGGACAATGGCCGAAACGGCTGTGGAAGCCGCTGCTCTGCTGCGGCCGGAGATCAACTGCCGAGTGGTGAATATGCGCCAGCTGAAACCTCTTGACGGAGCAGTTTTGGATCAGGTGACTCGCGGCACAGATTTGGTTTTTACACTGGAAGACAATGTGGCAGCGGGAGGTTTTGGCAGTTCAGTAGCGAAATTTTATGCAGCGGCCGGCACTAAGCAGGTAATAATTTTTGCTTATCCTGAACAGTTCATTCCCCAGGGGAAGATCGCCGAACTGCACGAGCTGTATGGGCTGACACCAGCCAAAATTGCCGCCGCTGTCCGGCAGCACCTCCATGCCGATCTGGAATACCGCAGGAGTTAGAGGAAGTGGGACATGGCAAAGCCAAAGAAGCGGATCGATCAGCTGTTGGTGGAGAAGGGTCTGTTCGCCTCCAGGGAACAAGCCCGGCGGTCAATCATGGCTGGGTTAGTTTATCTTGACGGCAAGAAAATCGAGAAGCCAGGGACTGCCGTCGATCCTGAAGCACCCGTCGAGGTCAAGGGCAGTCTCCACCCTTATGTCAGCCGTGGTGGGATGAAACTGGCCAAAGCACTGGAAGTGTTTTTAATTGATGTGCGGGGTTTGGTGGCGATCGACGTGGGCGCTTCCACCGGAGGATTCACCGATTGTCTTTTGCAGAACGGCGCCGCCAAGGTCTATGCCGTGGATGTGGGGTATGGGCAGTTGGATTGGAAGCTGAGAAATGATCCCCACGTGGTGGTGATGGAACGGACGAACATCCGCTACCTGACCAGGGATGCCCTCGGTGAACTGGCCGATCTGGCGGTAGTTGATGTTTCATTTATTTCTTTGACCAAGTTCTTTCGCAGCTTGCTTGAGCTGCTCACGGATCAAGGCCAGGTTGTCGCTTTGATCAAACCTCAGTTTGAGGTAGGCAAGGAGCAAGTGGGGAAAAAGGGAGTTGTCCGGGATCCTGACGTCCATCATCGGCTGCTTTTGGAACTTCTGCAAGAACTGCAAGAATGCGGCGCCGGCCTGCGCAATCTTGATTATTCACCGATTCTGGGCCCAGAAGGAAATATCGAATATTTGGCACATTTCGGCAAGCAGGATCTGATTGTTGATCATACCCAGCTGGTAGAACGGACACTCAAGGCTGTGGCCGCGGACTGCGAGCTGAATAAATGGGGGTGGAGGGGCTGATTCGAATTGGCATCATGCCTCACATAGGCAAGAAGTTGGCACTGTCCCTGACGAAACAGGCTGTCGATTACTTGGAAGCGCGGGGGATCACTCCCTGGGTGGATCCCAAAGCGGCGCAGCTGATCGGCCGGGCGGATCTTCCGTGGAAACCGGGGTGGCTTTCTGAGCTGGATGTCCTGTTGGTGCTGGGCGGCGATGGGACCCTGCTCCGGGCAGCCCGCGACGCTGTCGAGTATGATCTGCCGATTCTGGGGGTTAACGTAGGCCACCTCGGTTTCCTCACCGAGCTGGAGACCGACAAGCTGGAGTTTGCCCTCGCTGCAATGATCAACAAGGAATACACCATTGAAGAACGAATGTTTATCACATGCAGGATCATCCGCGACGGTAAAGCGATAGCCAGTTACTGGGCGTTGAACGACGCGGTCATCGCCCGCGGTACGTTTGCCAGGATCATTCAGGTCAGGACCTTTGTGGATAACCAGCCGGTCGTGGATTATCAGGCAGACGGCATTATCGTGGCGACCCCAACCGGATCCACGGCGTATTCCTTGTCCGCCGGCGGGCCGATTGTCGAACCGCAGTTGGACTGTTTGATCATCACGCCCATCTGCCCGCATACACTGGCAGCCCGTTCGGTAATTGTCCGCCATGATTCTGTGGTCAAAGTAATCGTGGAAGCGAGCCACAAAGACATCATGCTGACCATTGACGGGCAGACGGGGTTTCCCCTGCAGAGCCATGACGAGGTGGAGGTTACCAAAGCCGATGTCAAGGCTAAGTTCGTTAAACTGCAGGAGCGGAACTTCTTTACGATACTCAACAGCCGGTTGAAAACAATCATGAGCAGAAAGGACTACGACCAGTGAAAAACAGGCGTCAACAGTATCTCTTGGAACTGATCAAAGACCGGGCAATCGAGACCCAGGAAGAACTCATGGGCTATCTGCACCAGGCTGGGTTCAAGGTTACCCAGGCCACTGTGTCCCGGGACATCAAAGAGCTGCGGTTGGCCAAAGTGCCCGACGGAAAGGGTGGATACAAATATGCCCTACCCCAGGGCACGGTCAAGGGTGATTTAAACCGGCGTGCCCGTCGGGTTTTTGAGGATTATGTCCGGGGCATCGATTTCAGCGGCAATCTCTTGATTATCAAGACCTATCCCGGCGGTGCCAACGCGGTGGCTGCTGTTCTGGATGAGCTGCAGTGGGATGGAGTAATTGCAACCTTAGCCGGCGACGATGTGATTTTCCTGGTGGTTCGCAGCGAAGCGGAACAGAACCTGGAACGGCCTAGGGGAACTGCTGGAGAACTGTACCGCAAACTGGAAGAACTGCTCTACGGCCAATGAGGTGACTGGAGATGCTTAAGGAGCTGCAGATCCGCGATTTTGCCCTCATCGAACAGGTGCATTTGTCATTTTATGAAGGCTTCAGCGTGCTCACCGGTGAAACTGGTGCAGGTAAATCGATCATCATTGATGCTTTGAGCCTGCTTTTAGGCGCCCGCGCTTCATTGGAAATGATCCGCACCGGCGCCGAGCGGGCTTTGGTAGAAGGATTGTTCAGCACACCGGAGACAGCCTGCCCCTTGCTTGCCGAGTGGGGGATCGATGCGGAACCGGAGCTGATCATCACCCGTGAGATCCACCACAGTGGGCGGAGCCGCTGCTGGATCAACGGGAGCCTGGTCACTGTGAATCAGCTGGTGCAGCTGGGCAAGTACCTTGTCGATATTCTCGGCCAGCATGATCAGCAGAGTTTGCTGGACGCTGCCCGCCATCTGGACATGCTGGATGCGTTCGGGGGCGCTGAACTGCAGGATCTGCGCCGGGCACTCAAAGAACAATACCGGAAGTACAGCGCTGTTAAAAGGGAAAGGGAACGTCTGCAGAATCAGGAACGAGAGCGGCTGGTGCGTATAGACCTGCTCCAGTTCCAGATCAACGAAATCGATCAAGCTAAACTGAAGCCTGGTGAAGAGGCCGAACTGGTCCTGCAGCAGCATCGGCTGGCCAACATCGAACGGATCGCCGCGACGGCGGAAAGTGTTTATACGAGGCTGCAGGAGCATACGGATCAGCCCCCGCTGTATGATCAGCTGGCTCAAGCCGTCACCGAACTAGGGTCATTGACCCGCTATGACCCGGGGATTGCCTCAATTGTGGAAATGTTCCGGCAATGTTTAGTTCAGCTCGAGGAAGGCTCCCGGGATCTGCGCCAGTATATCGAAGGGTTCGACCGTGATCCCGAAACATTGGACCAGATCGAAGACAGGCTGGCTCTTGTGCGCACCCTGAAGCGCAAGTACGGTGAAAACGAAGAAGCTGTTCTGGCTTACGCCGAACAGGTCAGGCAAGAACTGGAAATCCTATTGGACAGCGAGATTAGGGTCGAAAAGCTGAAAGAGGAAGAAGAGGCCTTAAGCCGGGAGCTGGATAGGATCGCAGGCGAACTGCGGCAGAAACGTCAGCATTATGCCCGGATTCTGGAAAGACAGATCGAGCAGCATCTTGCGGACCTGAACATGGACGGCACCAGGTTCGAAGTGCGGATCACCGGCCAGCCTGTTGATGAAACGGGTATGGATGCGGTGGAGTTCATGATTGCGCCTAATGTCGGGGAAGATCTAAAGCCGCTGGCCAAAATCGCGTCGGGTGGCGAAATGTCCCGTGTGATGCTGGCACTCAAGAACTGCCTGGTGGAAGTTGACCGGATTCCAGCGTTAGTGTTTGACGAGGTTGATACTGGCATCGGCGGCCGCACTGCCCGCAGTGTGGCGCAAAAACTGCGGAACCTGAGCAGACAGTTTCAGGTGTTTGTGGTGACCCACCTACCCGTGGTTGCCAGTTTTGCCGCACACCATTACTATGTGGAAAAACAAGAAAAGGACGGCAGAACTAGTGTGTCTGTGACGCTGCTTGACGGGCAGGAGCGTATTGACGAACTGGTGCGGATGCTCGGCGGCCAATCGGACCAGAAGGCCACCACCGCCCATGCCAAAGAGCTGTTGAAACAGGCAAATACCAGCTAGTTCCTGAAATATAACCAAACCATCCCGGGTACGATACAAGCAACAGATGATGTTTGTGAGGGGAGTATCCGGGCGTGAACAAGAGGTACTATTGGCTGCTGCTTTTACCTGCACTAATCGGACTGGGTTTACTTTCCACACTGGCCCTGTCCAGTATGGTGGGAATTCCCGGTGAAGTCAAACTGTTTCCAGGAACCGAGTTTTCTTTGTCGGTTCAGCTTCCGTTCCGGCTGGTGGACGGTGACGGATTGAGTGTCCCCACTCCGGAGGGGAAGTTTTTTTTACGGGCTGATCAACTTGGCAAACAGTATTTCCAGGTGCGGCTCTTTGGTTTCATTCCCGTGAGGGAACTGGTGGTTGATGTTGTCCCCGAAATCCTGCTCTATCCCGGCGGCCATTCAATCGGTGTAATGGTCAATCCTGTCGGGTTGGTGATCAGCCGCATCGTTCCAGTAAGAGGTGTCGATGGTGGGGAGTATTACCCGGCGGCTGAGGCGGGGCTGCAGCCGGGAGACCTGATTATCGCCATTGCGGGCAGAAAGGTTACCCGGCCGGAACAAATCGGTCAGATTGTCAATGAACTTGCGCCCCAGAATCCGGAGCTTACCGTTGAGTTTCAACGTTATGGCGAGCACCTGACCACTAGGATTAAACCAGTACTGTCGCTGCAGGACGACTTCCGGGGCAATCAGCGCCAGGTTTACCTATTGGGTGTGTTCCTCGAGGATCCCGCCAGTGGTGTGGGGACACTGACCTTTTTCGATCAGCATACAGGAAGATACGGTGCCTTGGGGCACACAATTACCGATGGCCTTGGCCGCAGTGTGGAAATCACCGACGGCAGCATCGTCAGCGCCAGCATTGAGAGCATCCGGCAGGGCATGCGTGGGCTGCCAGGGGAAAAACTCGGGGTATTCGTGGACGAAGCGGTCATCGGATCGATTGACAAGAACTCGCGGTTCGGCATATTCGGCAATCTCACGGCTAAACTGGACAACCCTTATTTTACGGAACCGATTCCCATCGCGTTCAACCATGAGGTCAAGATCGGCCCGGCGAAAATCTACACTGTGATCGACGGGGAACGGATTCAGGAGTTCGAGGTGGAAATCACCAAGGTATACCGTCAGTCTCAGCCCGATGACAAAGGAATGATTCTGCGCGTTACTGATCCCGTGCTTTTGAGCACCACGGGCGGTATCATCCAAGGCATGAGCGGCAGCCCCATCGTACAGAACGGGAAACTGATCGGTGCCATCACCCATGTTTTTGTCAACGATCCGCGGATGGGTTATGGAGGATTCATCGAATGGATGGTCTACGAATCTGGCATCAGTGAGGATTTGGCTGCAGCCTGTTAGGCAGAGGCGGCAGGAATCCGGAGCCACTTAGCGAATCTTGGAATCATTGCCAAGGATGGGAGGTGCCTGCAGGTGATCAAAGTTGTGCTTCGAGATGATGATCAAGAATTCTGCCGCATGCTCCTTGGCGAACTGGATCATGGCAGTGAGATGTGTGTGTTTCCAGCAGAAATGGATCAGAGTTTGCTGAACCTGATCCCGGACGCCCAACCGGATGTGGTGGTTTTAGATTGTATGCAGCCGGTTGAGCGGGGTGTCGGTTTGATAACAGCGATCATGAGACTGCGGCCAGAGGCTCAGATCCTTGTGATATCCAATATATCCGATGACCAATTTGTGCACAAGCTGCGGGACCTCGGAACCGCCTACTATCTGATCAAGCCCTTCCAGCCTAGAACCTTGATTGAGCGAATCACATATGTCTATCGCTACAGCGGCAATCGGTTCAGCCCCTTCTACGGGAGGGCCTATGCCCACATTCAGCAGTTTTTGGCTGGGTATCTGGAAAAGCTCGGCATTCCGCCGCACTATAAAGGTCATCGTTATCTGCTTGACGCGATTTTACTCGCCAGCCAGGATCATGCGTGGCTGAGTGGGGTTACCAAAAGGCTCTACCCGGCAGTCGCCAGGCACAGCCGGACCACAGCCTGCCAGGTTGAACGGTCGATCCGCTATGCCATTGATACCGCGTGGGCCAAAGGTGATCTTGACGAACTACACAAACTGTTTCCCCATTCCATTGATCCGGCCAAAGGCAAGCCGACCAATTCAGCTTTTATTGCCAAGATGGCAGATCTCATCCAAATGAGGTTTTCCCTCCCGTGATTAAATCCCAAGGCATTGGTCAATATTAGGAAGGACGGAGAGCAAGCAGCTTCTTCGTCCTTTACCTTTTTTACTGGGAGGGCGGCGATGTTTTACAGTGGTAGAGCAAGGCTGGGCCGAAAAACCAAGGAGTTGGTCAAGCATCTCCAGCCGCGAGAGATCCCCATCATAAACCATGCGGATCTCGATGCCTTGGGAGCGCAGCAGCTGGCCGAATGCGGTATCAGTGTGGTTCTCAATGCCGCCGACTCAATCACTGGGCGTTATCCGAACTTAGGCCCTAAGCTGCTGGCAGAAAGGGGGATCACCCTCATTGACTGCCTGGGAGAGCAAATCTTTGATCTGATCCGGGATGGCGATCACCTGAGGATCATCGGTGACAATGTTTACATTGGCCAGGATTTTCTGGGCAAGGGACGCTTGGTCACACCGGAGTTAATCGGCCAGCTGATGGATCAGGCCCGCAAGAACCTGGGTCAGGAAGTATCCAGGTTTGTTGACAATACCGTCGCCCATATTCAGAAAGAAAAAGACCTGATTCTGGACAAGATGATTATCCCCAAAATCCGGGTCAAGCTACAAGACAGACATGTGGTTGTCGTGGTGCGTGGAGCCAACTACAGGGAAGATTTGGAAGCGATCGGCGCGTACATCGAGGACATGAGACCTGTGTTGATCGGAGTCGACGGAGGCGCGGACGCCTTGTTGGAGTTCGGCCTGAAGCCTGATCTGATCATCGGTGATATGGACAGTGTCACTGAGGAAGCTCTCACCTGCGGCGCTGAAATTCTGGTCCATGCCTATCCGGATGGCAGAAGCCCAGGAGCAAGAAGGCTGAGCGGACTGAATATTGACTACAAAGTTTTCCCCGCTCCGGGGACCAGTGAAGATATTGCCCTGCTGCTGGCTTATGAACTGGGAGCGCAGCTGATCGTTGCTGTAGGGCTGCATTCCAATCTAATCGACTTCTTGGAGAAAGGGCGTCCAGGCATGGCTTCCACGTTCTTGACCAGGATGAAAGTGGGGTCGATTCTGGTAGATGCCAAAGGGGTAAGCAGGCTTTATACCGGTAGATCCGGCCTGCTTCATCTCCCGCTGCTGATCGCCGCCTTGATCCCGGTGATTCTGCTTTTGGCGTTGGCTACATCCTGGCGGGATCTGATCAGGCTTTTGTGGTTGGAGTTAAGGCTGTTCATAGGAGGTTTGTGAACACGTGCACATCGGCTTTCGCTATCATGTCGCCACCTTGATGGCAGTATTTTTCAGCCTGTTTCTGGGGATCCTAGTAGGCAGTATCATTTTCCAAGACGACCTTATTGTGCAGGAACAGAACAGCATTATAAATGAACTTGAGAACAAGTTCACCAAGCTGCAAGCCAGTCTCAAAGAAGCGCAGACCAAGGAAGCACTGCTGACCGAAGGTTGGGACCTGATCCGCAGTGCCCTGATCGCCGAACGGCTGCAGGGCCGCCACGTTGTGCTGTTTACCGTTAGTGAACATGCCGCGCCGGTAAAGCGCTTGACTGCTGTGCTGAAGGAAGCCGGCGCTCAGGTGGCAGCCACGTATCGGTGGCCCAGCGATGCAGATGGCTTGGACACGCTCAAAGCCAGCTTGGCGGAGCTGAACCTTGATCAGCCGATAGCTGTGGCCTGGATCGATCAGGATTATCCCAGCTTGGTCAAAGACATCCTTGATTATCTGCAAGCTTCCGCATGGCAGGTTTGCATTCTGCAGCCGTTCACTTCCCGCGCAGACCTGGCAGCTTATGCCCAAAATGCACTAGTGATCGATATTGGTGATACTTATCTTGGAGAACTGGCCATGGTCTGGGGGCTGAGCGCAGGTGCGACGGGAGTCTACGGTCACAGCAGCGCAGCCGCCGCTCTGCTGCCGGACTTGATCGGTGAGTGATGCTATGAAGGTTACAGCTTTGATCCCCGCCTACAATGAAGCCGCCCGGATCGGCGAGACTATTGCAGCCGTAGCCGATATTCCCGGAATCAGCCAGATCGTGGTGATCGATGATGGTTCCACGGACGGCACAGCTCGGGTAGTGCAAAACTACCCTGTGGAACTAATCCGCTTGCCGTACAACCAGGGCAAGGGAGAAGCCCTGAATGCCGGCTGGCAAGCCTATTCAGCCGACATTTACCTTTTACTAGATGCTGATCTAAAGTCCAGCGCCGTCCATGCGGTAGAGCTGCTGCGGCCCGTGCTGGCTGATGAGGCGGACATGAGCATAGCCGCTTTCGGCTCATACCAAAGCGATTCTGGGGTGCGCATGGGGTTCGGGATTGCCAAGAGATTTGCCGGGTGGGGTATCAGGCTGCTTACCGGGAGGGAACTCCAGAGCCCGCTGTCGGGGCAGCGGGCAGTTCGCCGTGAAGTGCTTGCCGACTGTGGTGGTTTTGCTTCCGGATTTGGTGTGGAGGTAGCGTTGACCATCGGCGCACTGCGCCGCGGCTACCGGGTGGTGGAAATTGAGCTGCCTATGACTCACCGGGCGACCGGACGGGGGTTGGCGGGTTTTAGCCATCGCGGCAGGCAGCTGTGGCAGATTGGAAAAGCTCTTTACCGGGCATGGAGGCAATGTTGAAGGTGTACTTGTCTATTTTGTTCTCAGCCGCAGTTTATACCGGGACGCGGTATTTGACGCCTCTGCTGATCAAGACAATTCAGCCGAGGCAGACGGCGCTCAACTACCAAAATCGCGAGATACCGGTGGGGTTAGGCTTGGTCTTCAGCCTGACGGTGATCCCCACCTTGATTGTCATGCGTCTGCTGCAGCAGATCCCGCAGCCGCAGAGCTCTGCGGCCACCATTACTGTGCTCGGCTTTGCCTTTATCGGACTGATTGATGATACCCTGGGCAGCCGCGATGCTAAGGGATTCTTGGGCCATTTCCGCACCCTGCGGCACGGTTATCTGACTACCGGCGCTCTCAAGGCGGCGTTCGGCATGGTCATCGCTGTGTTGGTGGCCTCTTCTGGATCCCGCGGTTTGGCTCAACTCCTCCTCAATGCCGTAAACATGGCTATGCTCGCCAACTTTCTCAATCTCCTGGATGTACGGCCGGGCCGAGCGGGCAAGTTCTTTTTGCTGGCCGCAGTGCCGCTGGCTGCCGCCGGGCCTTATATCCAGGTTATGCTGCTGGCCTGGAGCAGTGTGTTGGGGTATCTGCCCTGGGACCTGGAAGGAAAAGCGATGATGGGCGATGTGGGTTCCAATGTCCTAGGTGCCCTCATCGGGCTTGGAGTTATGGGACTGCCTGCTGCGGCCAGGTTGATTATCTTTTTCCTATTGGCCGGCATCCATCTTTACGCTGAGAAGGGTTCTTTGACAACAGTCATTGAACAGACACCAATCTTGAACTATCTCGACTCCTTAGGCCGGGCCGATCTGCGGCAGCGGTGATTTTGCAGGTATCTTAGGCGCTGTGGAGAAGTATTAACTCACTCCAGCCCTTGGAGGTGAGTTCCTTGCAGTATGACAGCGCTTTTTTTCTGCCCGGCGGCCCCTTGGCCGGGTTGGAGGGTTACGAGTACCGAGAACAGCAGGGCCGAATGGCGGACCTGGTCTATCAAGTCCTCACTAATGGCCACATCGGTCTGATTGAAGCCGGCACTGGAACCGGCAAATCCCTTGCATACTTGTATCCTGCCGTCTGTTACGCCAGGGCGGCCGGCGAGAAGATCATTGTCTCCACCAATACCATCAACCTGCAGGAACAGCTGCTGGAAAAAGACATACCCATCCTGAAGAGACTGGGCTGCAGGTTTAAAGCTGTCGTAGTCAAAGGCTGGAGCAATTACCCCTGCTGGCTGCGCCTCAAGGACCTGCAGGAGCAGCTTGTTCTTGATGAGGAGGAACGTGCATCCCTGCTTGAGCTGGAGCATTGTTTGATGGAAGAGGCACTGACGCAGATTGCCAGAGTGTTTGACGGGCTAAGCACAGATCTCAAGGAACAGATTCAGGCAGAACCGGATCTGTGCGGTAGAGGGAAGTGCAGTTATTTTGATCAATGCCCGGTATTTATCAACAAGCGCCAGGCGGAGTCGGCGGATATTGTGATCGCAAACCACCACCTGCTGCTGGCGGACGTTGCCATCCGCCGGGTTGTCGGCTGGCAGGAACAGGTTGTCCTGCCTCTCTACAGCCATGTGGTGGTGGATGAAGCCCACCACATTGAAGACGCTGCCACTGAATACTTCAGCGTCCAACTTTCTCTGCTGCGCCTGCGCAGGCTGCTCGGGTTCTTGTACCGCCCGCACGGGAAACACCGGGGTATTCTCGCAGGTTTAAAAGCAAAGATCAGCTTGGATCCAGTGCAGGCAGAAACCTGCGAGCTGGCGGCCTTTTTGGACTGGCAGCTCTTACCGCAGCTGCGGATTGTCGACGAAGCTGCGGCCAGGTTTTTCCATGCCTTGGAGAGCGACGGCTTTACTGAACAAGCGGAGGTTGACGCAGTCCCTCTTCCGTACGGCGGGCTCGAAACACCGCAGATTTTGGAAAGCTACGATCGTTTCCATTCAGCTGTGGGTACCTTACATGCGCAGCTGAAGGCTTTGTCCGTCTTGGTTGAGCCAGAGCAGGCAGAGCTCCTGGCTCCGCACCTCAGTAGAGTGGAGGCAGTGATCGCGGACCTCGATTTTTTGATGAACGCCCGGGACCGCAGTTATGTTTATTGGATCAAAAAACAAGCAAAACAGCAGGGCTGCATCCTGCAGGCAGCGCCGATCCATGTGGGGGCGCAGCTGCGGGAGCATCTTTTACTGCAGGTGAAATCAGCAATCTTCACCAGCGCCACCCTCTCGGTCAACGGTGATTTCTCCTATTTTTGCGACAGCATAGGCATCGACGGCAGTGAACAGTGGGACATCCAGAGTGCTGTATATGCATCCCCTTTCAATTACGCTGATCAAGTGTATCTTGCTGTGGCAAAAGATTTGCCGCTGGCGGATCAGGTTGGATTTGTACCTGCGCTTGTGGGGCATCTTGAGGCTATTCTGGACATCACCCAGGGCAGAGCCTTCATTCTATTTACATCGTACGCCATGCTTCAGCAGACGCTGGAACAGATGCAAAAGCGTGGACTCGACCGCAAATTCCTAATTCTAGCTCAAGGAGACATGGCCCGTTCTGAGCTCTTGGACCGTTTTCGGCAACAGGAAGGGGCTGTGCTGCTGGGCACCGACAGTTTTTGGGAAGGGGTTGATGTGGCAGGGGACGCTTTGTCCGCAGTGATCATTGCCAAGCTTCCCTTTAAGGTGCCGACTGAACCGATTGTGGCCGCCCGCAGTGAGCAGCTGCGGGAGAACGGTATCAATCCGTTCATGCATTACTTTCTGCCTCAGGCTGTCCTGAAATTCAGGCAGGGATGTGGGCGGCTGATCCGGACCAAGACTGATCGGGGGTTGATCCTGATCTGTGACCGCCGGATCATGGATAAAGGGTACGGCAGGCACTTCCTGCAGGCACTGCCAGCGTGCCCGGTCCGTTACGAGAGCCTCAGTGAAATAGTACACGGGCTGCGAGCATGGTATTGACACCAACATGAGGTAAATACGTGTTATTTACCTCTTTGTTTTTGAATATGAATACATGGGAGGAGATCAAAGATGCGCGTCTATGTCCTCAGGCTCAACTTCACCCATGTATTGCTCGCGGCGGTGTTTTTGCTTCTGACGTTCAGTGTTTACCACGAAGGGATTCAACCGTTGATCATTCAAGTGTACAATTCCGTTTCCAACCGGTTGGTGCCGATTTATGCAGTAGATACTCCAGCCAAGAAGATTGCCATTTCCTTTGACGCCACCTGGGGGACGGATCTGACAGAAGAGATCCTGGGCATCTTGAAGGAGTATCAGATCAAAACCACGTTTTTTCTGGCAGGCTACTGGGTCGACAAATACCCCCACTATGTGATCCGCATTGCCGAAGAAGGCCATGAGATCGGCAACCACAGTTATTCCCACCCCCATATGAACAACCTCTCTTACGATGCCATAGTCAAGGAACTAGAGCGGAATCATGCCATGATATACGAACTGACCAGGAAGAACCCCTTCGTCTTCAGGCCACCCTTTGGTGAATACAATAACACGGTGATCAAAGCAGCAGATTCGCTGGGGTACTATACCATTCAGTGGTCGGTCGATTCGCTGGATTGGAAAAACACCACTGCCGAAGAGATTTACCAGAGGGTGATGAGCCAAGTCAAACCCGGCGCCATTGTCCTGTTTCACAATGCGGCCACGGAGACTCCTCGAGCTTTACGGCGCATTCTTCCCGAACTGATCGCCCAAGGTTATGAGATTGTTCCCGTCGGGGAGCTGATTTACCGGGAGGATTACTACATCGACAACAACGGGATTCAACATCTGCGGAGAGGAGAGTAGGCCTATGGCGGGACGGACTTGGTTTGCTCTGGTTGTCACCAGGAAAAAACTGATGCTGGCTGGTGTGATTCTGGCTGCGGTTTTGCTGGTTTTCGCAGGTCTGATCCTGAGTGATTTTGTCATTCGCAGACTTTACGGAGTCAAACCAGGGGTGAAACTTGCAGGGTATGATGTGGGAGGTATGCTGCGCGGTGAACTGTACGACACGATTCTCAAGCTCAGCGCGGCGGCAACCGTTGAAGCCAGAAATGCAAGTTATGACTGGCAGAACGGCCGGGTGAGCCCTGAACAGGTGGGGCAGATAGTGGACATCAATGCTACGATAGACCTGGTCATGAAGGCTTCTGCCAATGCACTGTTGGAGTTGGTGGCAGTTCCGGTGCTGCCCTCAATCACCCAGGCCAATTTCACGCCATATTACCGCGGCCCGGCCGACCAGCCTTTCATCAGCTTGATGATCAACGTTGACTGGGGCAATGAAGTAATCCCAGCGATGCTGGATGTATTCAGGCGGTATAATGTGACCACAACCTGGTTCCTGACCGGAACCTGGGCGGAGAAAAATCCTGAGCTGGCGGCGGCGATTGCCCAAGATGGGCATGAAATCGGTAATCACGGTGGGTGGCACGGCCTGCCGAGTGAAATGACCCCTGAGCAGATCCAGGACCTGATCCTGACGGGAGAAGACAAGATCATGGACATCACTGGGCAGAAACCGATGCTGTTCGCCCCTCCCGCCGGCGATTTCAACCAACAGACAGTGGCAGTGGCGGCGGAGTTGGGCTACAAGACAATTCTGTGGACTATCGACACTGTGGATTGGCAGCGCCCGGCCCCTACAGTGATCATTGACCGGGTGGTGACCCGCGCCCAAAACGGCGCCTTTGTGCTGATGCATCCCACCGAGCCCACACTGCAGGCTCTGCCTTTGATCATCGAACAACTGCAGAAGCGGGGCTACAGCGTTGTGCCGGTCTCGCAGATCTTGAACCAGTAAAAAAGGAGCCCCCTGTGGGACTCCTTTTCGGGATTATTCCAGTGTACTATTGATTACTTGCCAAATGCCCGGATCCTCCTGTCCGAGCCGCCACAGGGCGATCCCGTGCAGCTTGTACTGGTTCACCAACTCTAGTTTGTATTTGATGCTGTAGCGGTTCTCAAACCATACTTGGCGGCCGCTGCCGTAGGTGAAATAGGGAACTTTGTACTCATTGTGCCATTTGATGCTAGCACCTTCCCGCGCCGCCAGCTGCATGGTCTGATCATAGGTTGTGGCGGACGCAATTCCGGACTTGGGCCAATCGTAGCCATAGTTGGGTATACCCAGCACAATTTTACTGGATGGAACCTGACTGACAGCGTACTCGACCACCGCTTCCACCCAGTCAGCTGCGGCAATCGGGCCTGCAGGCCCAGTACGGTAGTGCTGATCGTAAGCCATGATTACCAGCTGATCCACATGCTTGCCCAATTCGGCATAGTCGAATGCTCCAGAGTAGCCGTGCTGGGGATTGTCGGCCGTTTTGGCGGGTACAGCCATGGTGAGCTTTATACCGTCCTCATGCAGGGCGTCGCTGAGTTCGGCCACAAAGCTGGTCAAGGCCTGCCGGTGCGACGCAGGGACGTTTTCCAAATCAAGATTGATGCCGGTAAGCCCCCAATCGGCAGCGGCTGAGCGGATCTGACTGATAGCCCGTGCCCGGGCGATTTCGTTGTCGAGCAGTGCTTTGACGACTCTGCTGTCAAAACTGCCGTTAAACATGTTGTGAATCAAGGCGTAGGTTTCGATTTTTCGTGTCCCGGCGAACTCGAGTACTTTCCCCAACGCTTCCGGGTCAAAATCGGCGTTGAGGTTTCCATAGCTGTCCAAACCCCAGCTCCAGGGAGCAATTCCCGTCAGGGAGCTGCTGTTTTGAATCAAACTGTTGTACGAAGAAGAATCGAGAAGATAGTAACCCAGCACTGATTTGTCGTGCAGCCTGGCCTGCTGTGTTTGCGGCACAAGGCCAGGATTGGGAGGGTTCTGGCCGCCCCCAAGGACTGATGTCAGATAGAACAGCAGTGTGAGAATGGGAATCAGAATGTTTTGGTTCACAGGCGACCTCCTCTCTGAATATTGATCATAATAACTATCAGTATAGTAGCACAGGCAGCGCGGCATGCACAAAGAACAAAACTTGGCTGCCCAGGCGATTGCTGGAATGTTCATCATCCGGCAAACACTGCATAGAATGACAGTGCGCAATGTTTAATGTGGAGCTGGTTGACATGCGGTATTCCGATTTGGCCGGCAAAGAGATCGTCTGTTTTGACGAAGGCATTCGCCTGGGGGTAGTCAATGACACTGACTTAATCATCGACACCAAGACAGGTGTGGTGGATTCAATCATCATCCCCTACGGCAAAGGCTGGTTTCACAAACGCATGATCGTGATTCCCTGGCAGGGTATCCGCAAGATTGGACGGGACCTGATTATCGTCGATTTGACCAAAGCACAGGACTATGAGGATATCGTCCGCAGACTGGATTTAGAATAAACTGCCCCTTCCCGTGGGTAGACTATCGGTGTACCCATTTCAGGAAAGGGGGATTTGTAGATGTCCACAGTAATAGGTGTATTCAACCAAACCGACGCTGCGGAAAAGGCAGTAAAGGCATTACGGGAAAAGGGGTTTACGGAGAACGAGATCTCCATTGTGGCCAAGGATCAGGGCAAGGGCAAGAAAGGTGACATGGAAGTCGGTGGAGGTTTCGGCACCAATGAAAATATTGCCGACGGCACCGCATGGGGAGGTGCATTAGGTGGTTTGGCCGGGATCCTGGCTGGTGTTGGCGCACTGGCGATACCGGGTATCGGCCCAATCGTAGCCGCCGGGCCTTTAGCAGGGGCTCTTTCGGGAGCTGTAACCGGCGGAGTTGCCGGTGGCCTCATTGACTTGGGGATTCCCGAGGATCGAGGCCGGGAATATGAGAAGAAGTTGAAAGCAGGCGGGATTCTCGCCGTAATTGAAACTAGTGACGAAAAAGTCAACGAAGCCAGTGAGATCCTGCGGCGCAACGGAGCACAAGACGTGGAAACTCACGGCGGCGAAAACAACTGAAAACTCAAAGCCGGAAAAAGAGACTGTGAAACCAGTCTCTTTTTCGTGTCAGCAGGAATTTCCCGAGCTGATCCAGAAAAATGGATCATTTCTGATGAGGTGGAGGTAGGACATGAAGCGCGTCATTGTCAGTGGAGCTTTAGGCAAAATGGGCAGTGAAGTGATCAAAGCTGTCGGCCAAGCAGCGGATATGCAGGTGGTGGCTGGTGTCGACCCGGCAGTTAAGGAAGTATCCCGCAATCCCCACGGCGACCTTGCCATCTACACCGATTTGGATGAGGCCATTTCAGCTGCCAATCCTGATGTCGTGGTGGATTTCACTTCGCCTTCTGTTGTGCTGGACAACATCAAAACCTGCATGAACAGGGGTGTGCGCATTGTGGTGGGGACCACGGGGATCACCGTCGAAGAGGTAAGCCGGCTGCAGGCCAGCGTTACCAGGGATGACTGGGCAGCTCTGATTGCTCCCAACTTTGCCATCGGTGCACTGCTGATGATGCGGTTTGCCCAGGAAGCGGCCAAGTATTTCACCAATGTGGAGATTGTTGAGTACCATCATCGGCAGAAGAAGGACGCGCCCAGCGGGACGGCGATCAAGACGGCCGAGATGATCAACCAGGTATACAGCGGGCTTGAACAGGCCAACCCAGAAGAAAGCGAGATTCTCAAAGGTGCCAGGGGCGCTGTCAGCGGCCCCATCCATATTCACAGCCTGCGCTTACCGGGTTATGTTGCTCATCAAGAGGTTATCTTCAGTTCTCCCGGGCAGCTGTTGACCATAAAGCATGATTCGACTCACCGTGAAAGCTTCATGCCTGGCGTGCTCTTGGCAATCCGCAAGATTGACAGCCTGAAAGGCGTGGTTTACGGACTGGAACAGCTGCTGTGGTAAGCTGACACTCAATTCACAGACCTCCAATCCCACTCATATACTAACCGTGAGTGCATTGGGGAGGAGGTTGTTTAATGGGCTGGGAACTGCACGGGCTGCCCGCAGCCATGCTGGGCGGCGATCGGCGGGAACTGGAACTGGCAAGGACGCTTTTGGAATTGAAGGTGGATCTGCGGTTAGTAGGATACCCTCCTGAACCGTATCTGGAAGCGGCAAGGCATTTTAGTGATCCTTTCGCTGCTGTTGATGGAATTAAGGTATTGATTGCACCCATTGCGAATACCGATCTGGAAGGCAGGATTTTTGCTCGCCTTGATCATGGGGAACCCATAGACTTGACAGCAATCCTTCCGGCCCTGGCGCCGGGCACCATTGTACTGATCGGTGTTGCCAAACCAATCATAGCCCAGTTGGCCGAAGCATACAGCTTGCGTTTGATCGAGACCGCGGATATTGACGAAATTGCCATTCTCAATTCCATTCCCACAGCCGAAGGCGCGATACAGCTGGGCATGGAGATGCTGCCGATTACCATCCACGGTTCCCGCTGCCTGGTGGTTGGTTTCGGACGGTGTGGGCAGACTTTGGCTGGGAAGCTTGCGGCGCTGGGAGCCCAAGTCACAGTTGTCGACCGCAGCAAAGCGCGCCTGGCCAGGGCGGTGGAGATGGGGTTGAAACCAGTTTTGTTTGCGCAGCTGAATACGGTTGTCGACTTTGACCTGATTTACAACACCGTTCCCGCCCTTGTGCTTACGGAAGAATATTTGAAGCGTCTCAACCCAGCTGTGGTGATCATCGACCTGGCTGCGGCTCCGGGTGGAGTAGATTTTGCAGCTGCCCAGAATCTCGGTATCAAGGCAATTTTGGCTTTATCGCTCCCCGGTAAAGTTGCACCGGTTACAGCCGGGAAAATCCTCTCCAAATGCATTCCTCCATTGCTGCAAGAACTGTTGGGAGGCGGAGAGCATGCAACTTGAAGGGCTGAAGATTGGCTTTGCCATCACCGGCAGCCACTGTACGTACCAGGAAGTATGGCCTCAAATCGAGCAGTTGGTGTCCCTGGGAGCCGACATTTACCCAATAGCTTCCCGGGCTGCTGTCTGCACTGACACCCGATTCGGCCGGGGTGAAGAGATCATCAAGAAATTTGCGCATTTGGCCGGCAAACCTGTTATAATAGATATTGTTGATGCGGAACCTATCGGGCCGAAGAAACTGTTGGACCTGATGGTGATTGCTCCGTGCACCGGCAACACCATTGCCAAACTGGCAAATGCTATTACCGACACAGCGGTCACCATGGCCGCCAAAGCTGTCCTGCGCAACGGCAGGCCGCTGCTGCTGGCCATCTCGACCAATGACGGTTTGGGTATAAATGCCAAGAATATCGGTGTGCTTTTGAACGCGCGCAATGTCTTTTTTGTACCGTTTGGACAGGATAACCCTGAAGAGAAACCGAATTCGCTTGTAGCAGACATGAGTCTGCTCATACCGGCAATCAAGGCTGCGGTTTCGTATCAACAACTGCAGCCAGTTCTCATAGAGAGAGCGATCAGGCAAGTCAAATAGGAGGGGATAGGCAGTGAGAGCGGTAAATGTTGCTGTTGTGGGAGCCACAGGAGCTGTAGGCCAGGAACTGCTGCAGATCCTGGAGGAGCGGAAGTTTCCCATCCAGTCACTGAGACTTCTGGCATCGCCCAGGTCCGCAGGCAGGAAGCTCGTGTTCAACGGTAGGGAATATACCGTCGAAGCAGTGTCGGCAGACAAATTTGAAGGTATGGATCTGGCATTTTTCGCCGCCGGAGGTGAGGCCAGCAAACAGTGGGTTCCAGCAGCGGTTGCCGCAGGGTGCACTGTCATCGACAACTCCAGTGCCTACCGCATGGATCCAGATGTACCGCTGATCGTGCCGGAAGTGAATATGGAAGCGGCTAAGAGCCATAAAGGGATCATCGCCAATCCCAACTGTTCGACTATCATCATGTGCGTGGCTTTGAAGCCGATTTATGATTACGCAGGCATCCGCCGGGTTGTGGTCAGTACTTATCAAGCTGTTTCTGGTGCAGGATATGCTGCCATGGAAGAACTGCAGTCCCAGACAGAAGCCTATGCCAGGGGTGAGGAGATCAAGGCCCAAGTCCTACCTGTTAAGGGATTGCCCAAACACTATCCAATCTTGTTCAATTTGATTCCACAAGTAGATATTCCCGGTCCGCAGGGCTATACTAAAGAAGAATGGAAGATGATCCTGGAAACCCAGAAAATCTTTGCCGATTCTACGATCAAGATCACCGCGACCACTGTCAGAGTACCGGTGATGCGCTCACACTCCGTGTCAATCAATATGGAAACAAAGAAGAAAATGACTGCGGATGAATGCCGACGCTTGTTTGCCAAGGCTCCGGGAGTTAAGCTGGTTGACGATCTTGATGCCCAAAGTTATCCCATGCCCTTGGATACATCCGGCCAGGATTTGGTTTGGGTCGGTAGAATCAGGGAAGACACATCGCTGGATAACGGGCTGAACTTGTGGGTTGCGGGCGATCAGATCCGGAAGGGAGCGGCGCTGAACGCAATCCAGATTGGCGAAAATCTGATTGCCGATTTGAGGTGAGCAGCATGAATTTCTGCGTGCTGAAGTTCGGCGGCAGCTCTCTGGCGACACCAGAGCTGCGCCGGCTGGTTGCGCAGAGAATCATTGATAAGGCAGCATCCGGCTGCGACCCGGTCGTGGTGGTTTCGGCCATGGGGAGAGCCGGTGACGTTTATGCGACCGACAGCTTGATTGGTTTTATCCGCAGCACGAATGCAAGCCCGGATCCTCAGAATCTGGATTTGCTTCTGAGCTGCGGCGAGATCATCTCAGCTGTGGTCATGGCTGAAACCCTTAACCAACTCGGCTGCCGCGCCCAAGCACTGACGGGAGGGCAGGCGGGGATTGTGACCGATCAAGGTTTCGGCAGTGCGCGGATAATTTCCATTGATCCGAAGGCAGTGATCCAAGCCTGTGCACAAAAAGTGATTCCCATCATTGCCGGGTTTCAGGGACAGACTAGTTCGGGAAAGGTGACCACCCTAGGCCGCGGCGGCAGCGATATAACAGCAGTGGCAATCGCTGCCGCATTAGACTGCCCGGTGGTGGAGATTTATACTGATGTTGATGGAGTCAAAACGGCGGATCCGCGGTTGATTCCCGATGCGCCGACGATCGAGGAGCTAACCTATGGTGAGATTATCGAACTGGCTCACCTGGGCGCCAAGGTTGTCCATCCCCGTGCGGTAGAGATCGCCATGGAAGCCGGGATCGAACTGAGAATCCTCAGCACGGTTCAGGGTGGGCTTGGCACGACCATTACCGCGGGTGGAGGCGGGAAGAAGCGGGGGACGCAGATCGCTGACCGCGTAGTGACCGGTATTGCCCACTTGACCCGAAGGGCCCACGTCAAGATCAGCGGGCCGGCGGATTTCAATGAGTCAGAGCTGACGCTGCAGATTTTTGATTTGCTGGCTCGCAGTCATATCAGTATTGATCTGATCTACTTGTCACCGCAGCTGATTGCTTTTATTATCGATGATGAAAAGGCTGACTTGGTCAAGCAGGTTTTGGCAGGCCTGGGATTGAATATTACAGTCGAAAATGGCTATGCCAAAGTTTCTGTTGTGGGTGCGGGCATGCATGGGGTGCCCGGGGTGATGGCGCGGGTGGTGCGGAGCCTGGAGAAGGCGGACGTGCCGATTTTCCAAACTACCGATTCCCATGCCAACATCTCATGCCTGATCAGGGAAGATGACTTGCTGGCGGCGGTACGTGCGCTGTTTGCGGAATTTGAGTTATCGAAGGAGGGTTAGTGAGTGAGGGCAGGTCAAGTATTTACAGCAATGATAACGCCTATGAAAAAAGACGGCTCGGTGGATTACAAGCAAGCGGTGAAACTGGCCGAAATGCTGGTGAGCAATGGATCAGACGGCCTGGTTGTTTGCGGGACCACCGGTGAATCGGCAACACTGGCGTTTGAGGAAAAAGTACAGCTGATCACCGAGATTGTCAATGACCTGGGCGGGAGTACGGAAGTGATTGCCGGAACCGGTTCCAATGATACCGCGGCCAGCATCGCTCTGACCAAGGCGGCTGAAAAAGCCGGAGTGGACGGCATCATGCTTGTGACACCCTACTACAACAAACCATCACAAGAGGGGCTGTATCAGCATTTCAAAGCCATAGCGGAGAACTCCAGCCTACCGATCATGCTGTACAACGTGCCGGGGCGGACCAATGTCAATCTGCTTCCGGAAACGGTGGCTCGGCTGGCAGAGATTCCCAATATCGTGGCTATCAAGGAAGCCAGCGGCAATCTTGAACAGGTGAGCTTGCTGCGCTCTCTGACTCCAAGCGACTTCTTGATTTATTCCGGTGACGACAGCCTCACCCTGCCGATCCTGTCTGTCGGGGGATGCGGGGTTGTTAGTGTTGCCTCTCATTTGGTGGGGAGAAGGATTAAGGCCATGGTGGAAGCCTTCCTGGCGGGGAGGGTCCAGGAAGCGACCAGCATACACCTGGAGCTTCTGCCCATCTTCAAGATGTGCTTCATCACGACCAACCCGGTTCCGGTTAAGCGGAGCTTGGAGTATCTAGGTATCGAAACCGGGCCGGTAAGGCTGCCCTTGGTGGATTTGACAGAGGCCGAAGCGGAAAAGATTAAAGCAACACTGAAACAGTTTGGTTTGTTGGAGCACCAGTAATTGGTGCTCTTTTTTTGGCGATCTGGGCGGGTTGTAAAAAGCAGCCAACTTGTTTATAATAGACCTAACGATTTTGTCTGGGCGTAAGGCGCGAGTCTGCCTTTTGATCAGCGGGCGGGTGGTAGACTCATTGCGAGTGAATTCGTCGCAGCTTTGACTATAAATGGAGGTCGTTTTTATTTATGGCAAAAAAGCATAAGTTTAGAATTATCTTCCTCGGAGGCATGGGGGAGATCGGCAAGAACATGACGGTTTTCGAATGGAACAACGAGCTGATGGTGATCGATGCCGGCGTCATGTTCCCCGAGGACGACATGCCCGGGGTGGATTTGGTGATCCCTGATACTACATATTTGGTGGAAAATGCCCATCGGATCAAGGCTGTGGTCCTTACTCACGGCCATGAAGACCACATTGGGGGCGTCCCCTTTTTGTTGAAACAGGTGAGTATCCCCGTTTACGGGACGAAACTCACGTTGGGCCTGCTGAAATTGAAACTGGCGGAGCACGGTTTGGAACGGACGGCAGAACTGCGAGAGATCAAAGCGGGCGACCGGATAGCCATTGGCTCATTCGATGTGGAATTTGTCCATGTCAATCACAGCATTCCTGATGTGGTTGCGATTGCCGTCCGCACACCTTTGGGCATCGTGGTCCACTGCAGCGACTTCAAGTTTGATCATACACCGATTGACGGAAAGGTGACCGATTTGTACAAACTGGCCCAGTTCGGCAATGAGGGTGTACTCTGTTTGCTGTCCGACTCCACCAATGCGGAGCGTCCTGGATATACGGAATCAGAACGAATGGTGGGCGAAACCTTCTCGCATGTCTTTGCCAGGGCTGAAGGCCGCATTTTCGTGGCCACATTCGCATCCAATGTCCACCGCCTGCAGCAGATTATCAGTGCTTCGCAGGCTTATGGAAGAAAAATCTGTGTCGTAGGCCGGAGCATGGTGAACGTGGTTTCCATCGCCCAGGAACTTGGATACCTTCAGATCCCCGACGGGATGCTGGTCGATGTGGAGCAGGTTGACAAGCTGCCTCCCAACAAGGTGGTGATCATCACCACAGGTTCTCAGGGCGAGCCAATGTCAGCCTTGACAAGGATCGCCATGGCGGAACACAGCAAGCTTGAGATCACAGAGGGAGATACGGTGATTATCTCCGCCAATCCGATTCCCGGAAATGAGAAAAGTGTGGGCAAGATCATCAACCACTTGTTCAAAGAAGGAGCCACTGTGGTCTACGAACCGCATTTCGGCATTCATACATCTGGCCATGCCAAGCAGGAAGAACTAAAGCTCCTGCTGAACCTGACCAAGCCCCGCTACTTTGTCCCAATCCACGGTGAACACCGGATGCTGATGAAACATGCAGAACTGGCTGAGTCAACCGGTGTACCCAAGGAGAATATCTGCATCGCTGAAATAGGTTCGGTGCTGGAGTTCACCGAATCAGGGCTGCGGGTTTCAGAACGGGTGGCAGCCGGGCAGGTGTTTGTCGACGGCTTGGGCGTGGGGGATGTGGGCAATATCGTCCTGAGGGACAGGCGGCAGCTGGCCAGCGATGGTATCTTGATTGTGGTGGTAACCATCAACGGCCGCAGCGGTGAAGTGCTTGCCGGCCCGGATATCGTCTCCCGCGGGTTCGTTTATGTAAGGGAGTCGGAACGGTTGATCGAGGATGCCCGGGAGAAGGTGCGGGAGATCTTGGACGAGTTCAAGGGAAAGGGCATCACTGAATGGGGCATGCTGAAACAAGGTGTCAGAGAGGCTTTGTCCCGTTATTTATACGAACAAACCAAGCGTCGGCCGATGATTCTGCCGATCATCATGGAAGTATAGCCAATGTTTAATCTGCAGCCTTTTTCCTCATACTAGCTTTAGATGAGGAAAGGAAGGGATTATCCATGCTGAACCAGCAGAACCAACCGCCCCAGCCCAATCTGCCCGGCCAGGAACAGGCCTCGATGCAGGCAATCCGCCACTTCGGCCAGATGAGCCTTCCAGATGAATCCAACGTGTTTCATGTCCTGCCCATTATCGGGCAGGTGGAAGGCCATCTGATCCTGCCTCCCCGCAATAAGACCACGAAGTACGAACATGTAATCCCCCAGCTGGTTGCCATTGAGCAGAACCCGAAGATCAAAGGCCTGCTGATCGTTTTGAACACTGTTGGTGGTGATATCGAAGCGGGATTGGCCATTGCCGAGATGATCAAGACCATGTCCAAACCGACTGTTTCCCTGGTGCTCGGCGGCGGCCATTCCATCGGCATACCGATCGCCGTGGCCGCTGATTATTCGTTTATCGCTGAAACCGCCACCATGACCATTCATCCCATCCGGTTGACAGGAATGGTCATCGGTGTACCTCAGACCTATGATTACCTTGACAAAATGCAGGATCGGATCATTCGCTTTATCGTGGACAACTCCCGGATTACCGAGGCGCAGCTGCGGGAAATGATGTTTCGCACCGGAGAGTTGGTGCGGGACGTGGGCACAGTTTTGATCGGAGAAGAAGCGGTGAACTGCGGCTTGATCAACGAGATCGGCGGCTTGGGCGCTGCGATCGGGAAGCTCAGGACCTTTATCGAGCAGCCTGGGCTGAGCAAGCAGTACCGGTTCCCATACAGAACCGGGTCCATGCCCAACTATCAACCTAACTACCCGCCAATCTATCCGCCCAATTACCAACCCAGCTACCAGCCGCTCACCCACACTTTCGGATACCCTGGCGGAGGAGGGCGCTGACATGCTCTACTCTATCATCCCGGAAGAAGAAGTATGGGCGGATGACAGCTTTGACTGCAACTTCCACGATACGGTGATCGACGGCTGCATGGTGCAGGTTGAACCCATCGATGGAGCCCGGGGCAGGGTGGTGAGAGTCTTAAGCACCGATCCCCAGGCCTACCTCAATCCGGCCTTCCAACCCGGCAGCCTGGTGCCGCTGACCAACCGCAGAGCATAATTCCAGTCATCCAGGCATATATTGTGCCATGGAAACTGTGAAGATCGGCATCAGATTCTGCTTGAGCATGTCAATATTCTTGGTCAGCCTGCGCTTGATGAGTGAGAGTGTCCAGGCAGCGGTGGGGGCGCGCCTCCGGGGCGTTTTGGCTCTATTTACTTTCAACCCATTGGCTGCTGTAGTTTCCGGCGCTGTGGTCACTGCCCTGGTGCAGAGCAGCAGTGCCGTGGCGGCGGTCATGGTGGCTCTGGTCAATGCCGGGGTGCTCAGTCTGAAGCAAGCCTTCGGAGTGATCCTGGGTGCAAACATCGGGACAACTGTCACAGCGCAGATTGCAGCGCTGGACATGTCCCACATGATTGTGCCTGTGATTCTCTGCGGGCTTTTTTTATTATCCTGGAAACGGCGGACATACCATCTGGGAATGGCCCTGATCGGGCTAGGAGGCTTGTTTTTAGGGCTTGTGCTGTTGCGGCTGAGCCTGATCCCGATCCTGGCCAGCCGCTGGGTACAGTCGACCTTGATCACGCTCAGCCGCAGTTCTTTGGCGGCGGTTTTGGCAGGTATCGCCATGACCGCAGTTGTCCACTCAAGCAGTGCGGTAACCAGTGTTGTAATCATTCTAGGCAAAGTGCAGGCTATTTCGCTGGTGGGGGCGATTGCCTTGGCTTTTGGCGCAAACATCGGCACCGTACTGACCACACTCGTGTCGAGCATCGGCATGAGCCGGGAAGCCAAGGCAGCTGCATATGCCGATTTGGTGTTCAACGTCCTCGGTGTAGCCGCCGTGCTGCCGTTCATTCGCTGTTTTGCTGCGCTTGTTTCCCTGACGAGTGCCGACCTGGGCAAGCAGATCGCCAATGCCCACACTCTGTTCAACATCATCACTGCTGTTGCCGCTCTGATCTTTATCAGGCCTCTGACGCGAGCCGCGGGCAAAATGGCAGGAATACGCTGACATTAGGCGAACACTATTAAGTCATGAGATTAACGAGGGAGTGGCTAGGTGTGGATATTCTGCAGGCGGTCATCCTGGGCATCGTCCAAGGCTTGACTGAGTTTTTGCCCATCAGTTCATCGGGGCATCTTGTATTGTTTGCTGCACTGCTAAATGTGAATGAGCCGGGTATGTTCCTGGAGATCATGCTGCATTTCGGGACTTTGATCGCTGTTTTTGCCGCGTTTTGGCCAGAAGTCTCCTTGTTGATCAAGTCTGCTTTGACCATGCTGCGCAACCCGGCCCGCATCGGGCAGCTGGTAAAGGAAGACGCCGGCTGCCGCCTGGTTCTGGTGATCATACTGGCTACCCTGCCCATTGCAGTTGTTGGCCTGGCGGCAGAGGATCTGATTGCCCGCTTTTTCGGTAATCCGGCGTTTACTGGGGCAATGTTGTGTGTTACTGGCACGATTCTGTTCATATCCAGCCGTGTCCGCCGCGGAGGCAAACAGCTTGAGGAGATCAGCTTTGGGGACGGACTAGCAGTAGGTTTGGCTCAAGCCTTGGCTGTGCTGCCGGGGATATCCCGTTCTGGCACAACAATTGCCGCTGGGCTGCTCAGGGGAATCAGAAGGGAAAGTGCCGCCAAGTTTTCTTTCCTTCTCAGCATCCCCGCAGTCCTCGGCTCACAGTTGCTGGCCGTCAAAGAACTCGTGGCGGATCCAGGCATCAGCGCGTCTCTGCCGACTGCTGTTGTTGGTGCTTTGAGCGCGGCGGTTACCGGGTATCTGGCAATTCGGCTGCTTCTGAGTTTCGTGCGCCGGGGAAAGCTTACAGCCTTTGCGTACTATACTTGGTTCGTCGGCTTGATTGTGCTATTGTTCGCGTAATTGAGCAGGAAAGCAGGTTTTCAGTAGCGAATTCTGACAGAGAGACGTTGGGGAGAGATCGGGATGGACTTGCACCAAAACCTGCAGGTGATTCGCAGCAGGATTACCGAAGCCTGTGCCCGGGCCAACCGCGATCCGGCTTCTGTCGAACTGGTGGCTGTGACCAAAACTATTACAGATCGAATGGTTGAACGATTGCTGGAGCTGGGAGTAACCTCCTGCGGCGAGAACCGGGTGCAGGCCGGCCACAGACGCAGTGAGCTTTTCCCTCAGGTAAAGTGGCATTTGATCGGCCCGCTGCAGTCGAACAAAGTCAAATACTGCCGGAACTTCAGCCTGATCCACTCGCTAGAGCGGCTCAAAATCGCCAAGCTGCTGGATGAAAAGGCAGCTGCATGGGACAAGCAGTTGGATGTGCTGATCCAGGTGAATATCAGCGGTGAGGCTGCCAAGCACGGGCTTAGGCCTGAAGAAGTACTGGATTTTGCCCGCATCTTGACCGATGAATGCCCCCATCTGAACTTGCGCGGTCTGATGGGAATGGCTCCCTATATTGAACCGGAACAGACCCGTAAGTATTTCCGGGCTTTGGCCAATCTCCACAAGGAGCTCCGGGAGAAGATCAAACCCGATGCGGAAGTTTTATCCATGGGGATGAGCAACGATTTTGAGGTCGCAGTGGAAGAAGGGGCGACGGTGGTCCGGATCGGTTCAGCCCTGTTCATGGAGGAGGATTAGGCATGGCATCGTTATTGGATAAAGTTTTGGGTTTTTTGGGTGTCCGCGATCTGGAAGCAGGCGAAGCGGAAAAAGCGGAAAAGCAAGTGAACGTGCAGCCGAAACGACCCGAAACCAAGCTGGTGCGAAAAGGCAATCTTGTCAGCCTTGAAGGAGGCGGGGCACGGCCAGTCCGGGTAATCATCATCGATCCAGGCAGTTTTGAGGAAGTCAGGGACTATGTTGAGCATCTCAAGAATAAACATCCGCTGATTGTCAGGCTGAATCATCTGGACCTCAACGAAGCGAGAAGAATCGTGGATTTTATGAGCGGAGCCACGTATGCCATTGACGGCAACATGCGCAAGCTCGGAGACATGATTTTCTTCTTTGCACCTCAATCTGTGACGATTGAGGGGGAGATTGAGACAACCCTCTTCGACTTGGAAGACCTTGGGGAATAGCTGCAGCAAGCGCCAAGCTCTGGCTGGGAGGTTTATTTGTGGATCGGGAAAGACTGATGTCTCACCTTAAAGGTGAGCAGGAAAGGCAGATTGGAATCAGAGTCATTGACGCAGCCGAGCTGGCCTGGAAGATCAACAGGCCTCAGTTCACTGATTTTTACGATCCCTATGAACAGAAAGTGGCAAAGAGTGTGCTGGCTGCTGTCCCCGAAGTCGGTGTAATGGAATTCGGCGGTTACGCCAGAGCGGAAAGGGCACGGTTGGCCGTTTACCCCCAGTTCTTTTTGATCGAAGCCATTGCTGTACCCGTAAGGGTGCTGCAGGCAAAAGGCAATTTTAGTTTTGTCCAAGTCAAGCACGGGGATTACTTGGGCTCACTGTTGGGGCTGGGGTTGAAGCGGGAGAAGATTGGAGACATCCTTTGCCTGGAAGATGGATGCCAGGTGGTGGTGGCGGCGGAGATTGCCGATTTCATCCTGCAGCATTGGCGCCAGGTCCACGAGGTGCCAATTGATGTTTGGGAGATCGATCCGGAACAGATCGCAGTTGAACCGGCACGGGTCCGGGAGATTAAGGCTACTGTAGCGTCACTGCGCCTTGATGCTGTAGCTGCTGCGGGTTTTGGCACGTCGCGGACCAAGATCGTCCGGGAAATCAAGAGTGAACGGGTAAAGGTCAACTGGAAACTGACGGACAACCCTGCCCACGAAGTGCGTACCGGAGATGTGCTGTCTATCCGCGGCCGAGGCAGGGTGGTAGTGGAACAAATTACCGGTACTACAAAAAAAGGTAGAATCGGTTTGATCTTGAAACGGATGATCTAGAAGGGAAAGGGGGAGTCGCACCGATGCTTAAGCCAATTGACATTCACAATGCGGAATTCAGTGTGTCTTTCAGGGGGTACAACCGGGAAGAGGTCGACGAGTTCCTGGCCAAGATCGTCAGCAAGTATGAAGACGTCTACCAAGAGAATAAGGAACTGCAGGAGCGGATCAAGCAGCTAGAGGAGGAACTGAGGCAGTATCAGAACAAGGAGTCGGACATTTACGGGTTGATTGCTTTGACCAGGGAGACTGCGTCTGAGGCAAAGGAAGTGGCCAGCCTGCAGGCACAGGGGATCGTTGACGAAGCGAAGATCAAGGCTAATGTGATCCTGGAGGAGGCAAGGCTCAAGGCTAAACAAATGATACAGGAGCAGCAGGATAAGTTGAGCCAGATGCAGCGCCGGGTCCAAGAGCTGTCAGACGTCGAGTACAAGTTCAAGAAGCGGATGAAACAGCTGATGGAAACCATCTGGGCTATGCTGGAAGACGTGAAGGTCGGCGAAATGCAGCTTCCAGACGAAGCGGCAGCTACCAAAGTGTACCAGGATCTTGGCGTCAACCTGAATGAAGAACTGCAAGACAGGGATGATTCCGCTGCGTATTGACAGGCGCAGTGTTTTCCGCTATAATGTGTCAAAACAGCAAAACCATTGGTAAAGGCAATGAACAGGCCATAATTAAAAGGCAGTTATCCCAGCGAGCCGGGGATGGTGAGAGCCTGGCACAAACTCCTCTTTTAATTTACCCACCTGGGAGCCGAAGGTGATCAGCAAGCCTTTCCGGGTTCACCCGTTATTGTGAGAGCTGAATTTGCTTTGCGGCTGAGCTGCAAAGCAGATGCGGCACAGAGGGGGTTCGGTTTTCCGAACCAATAAGGATGGTACCGCGAGCTAAAACCTCGTTCCTGCAACGGAACGAGGTTTTTTGTATGATATACCGAGGTGATCAGGATGAACTACCAGCGCATCGTTATTAAAATTGGCAGCAGCTCTTTAACACACAACGGCGGCAGGCTTAATCTAAACAGGATCGATCACTACCTGCGCCAGATGGTGGATCTGCAAAACCAAGGACGGGAGGTGCTGTTTGTCACCTCCGGATCGATTGTCACCGGCATGGCGGAAATGGATATCCACGAACGCCCTCACGGTATTCCGGAACAGCAGGCGCTGGCGGCGGTCGGCCAAGCCCAGCTGATGGCCGTTTACAACCGTTTTCTGCGAGAGTATGGGGCTGTTGGCGCCCAAATCTTACTTACCGCATACGACCTTGAGGATCCACAGCACAGGCTCAATGCTTACAACACGATGATCAACCTGCTCAAGTGGGGTGTGATTCCGATTATCAATGAAAATGACACTGTAGCCACCCACGAGATCAAGTTCGGAGACAACGACACCCTCTCAGCCTTGGTCGCCCGGTTGGTTAACGCTGACCTGTTGATTATCCTCTCAGACGTAGACGGCCTCTACCGGAGCGATCCGCATTTCGACAGCAAGGCAGCGAAAATTGACCGTGTGGAGGAAATAACGCCCGAGATCGAAGCATTTGCGGGTGGTACGATCAACGGTGTGGGCCGGGGCGGCATGAAAACCAAGATCTCAGCAGCTAAAATTGCCACCAGTGCCGGCGTCACCACAGTGATCGGCCCTGCATACAGAACATATGTAATTCTGGAGATTGTGGAGATGTTGGAAAAGGGCGCCGACGGCCAAATCGGTACCACCTTTTTACCGCGGCCCAGGCAGCCTGGGACCGGTACCCAGCCCAGTGAAGTAAAGGAGGGTTCGGAATGCGTCTGAGAGATGAACTTACAGCCCAAGGGAAAGCAGCTAGAGAAGCTGCCCAGATTTTGGCGAGCCTTTCCGCTGAGATCAAAAACAAAGTCTTAGCTGCGATGGCTGATGAATTGGAGAGCCGCAAAGACTTGATTATTGCCGCGAACCGGCAAGATCTCACCGCAGGGGAACAGGCCGGACTGAGCACAGCACTGCTGGATCGCTTGGAGCTGAATGACCGCAGAATCAGTGCCATGGCCCAAGGCCTGCGGGAACTGGCCGCTCTGCCTGATCCTGTCGGTGAGATAGTGGAGATGCAGCGCAGGCCCAACGGGCTTATGATCGGCAAAATGCGTGTCCCATTGGGGGTGGTGGGCATGATATACGAAGCCCGCCCCAATGTCACGATCGATGCTGCAGGTCTCTGTTTCAAATCGGGCAATGCCGTGATTCTGCGAGGCGGCTCTGAGGCGATCAATTCCAACAAGATCTTGGTGCAGGCCGCAGTCGGTGTGCTGGAGCGCTTCGGTTTGCCCGCAGCCGCCATTCAGCTGGTTTCCAGCACGGATCGGGAGGCCGTTTCCATATTGCTGGGCATGCACGAGTATTTGGATGTGCTGATTCCCAGAGGGGGCGCTGGACTGATTCAGCGGGTGATCAACGAGGCGAGGGTCCCGGTGATTCAGACAGGTATCGGCAACTGCCATATCTATGTGGACCAAAGCGCTGACTTGGACATGGCTCTAAGGATTGTGGACAATGCCAAGACCAGCCGGCCCGGTGTATGCAATGCCGTTGAGACGCTGTTGGTCCACCGTGAGCAGGCTGCCGTGTTCTTGCCTCGGTTGTTCGCCCTTTTTGAAGGTCGGGTGGAACTGCGGGGCTGTCCCAAGGCACGCAGTATCCTGCCGCAGATCAAGGCAGCGGATGAAAGCGATTGGCATGCGGAGTATCTTGATTACATCTTGGCGGTGAAGGTGGTGGATAGCTTCGAAGAGGCCATAAAGCACATCAACACTTACGGCACAATGCATTCGGAAGCGATTGTCACCAATGATTACAGCAACAGCCAGAGATTTTTACGGGAAGTTGATGCAGCAGCGGTGTATATCAATGCCTCAACCCGCTTTACCGACGGTAATCAGTTCGGTATGGGCGCCGAAATCGGGATCAGCACCCAAAAACTTCATGCCCGCGGCCCCATGGGCCTCAAGGAATTGACCACGATCAAGTATGTCATTTACGGCCAAGGCCAGGTGAGAGAATGATGAAGGAAAAACAAACCAATCCAGGAAGGAGTTGACAGAGATGAGGATCGGGATCATCGGCCTGGGCAAGATGGGCTCAGCTCTCTTGAGAGGGATTGTCAGCTGCGGCATCTGCCTTCCCCAAGAGATCACCGCCAGTGATCCATCACTGCCTGAACTGGCAAGCAATCCGGATTACTGCGGCATCCGCACCGGCTGGGACAATGCTGCAGCCGTAAAGGATGCTGAATTGGTGATCCTGGCGGTGAAACCACAGGTGTTTCCCGAGGTGGCAGCTTCATTAGCAGCAGAGCTTCACAATCAGCTGGTGGTTTCGGTAATGGCCGGCATATCTATCGACCACCTCCGCCAAGCACTGGGGACGCAGGCCCGGTTCATCCGGGTGATGCCCAATACACCTGTCATGATCCAGAAGGGGGTTTCGGCTGTTGCTTGGGACAGCGCGGCTACTCAGGCAGACAGAGAGTTGGCAAAGAAGATCTTCCAACAGCTGGGTGCGGTGGTGGAAGTGGAAGAGAAGCTGATGGACGCGGTCACAGCCGTCAGTGGGAGTGGGCCGGCTTATGTTGCTGTAATGCTCGAGGCGCTGGCCGATGGGGGTGTCCTGGCAGGGCTGCCCAGAGATCTGGCGCTGCGCCTGGCAGCATTGACGGTGCAGGGCGCAGCAGGGATGGTTGATCTGGGCAAACATCCGGCAGAACTGAAGGATATGGTCGCTTCACCTGCTGGAACTACCATCGCCGGATTGGCGGTGTTAGAAGCCCGCGGCTTCCGTTCTGCCTTGATTGATGCGGTACGGGCTGCGGCCGAACGGTCCAAGGAGTTGAACAGAGCGCATTAGCTGCCGAACACCCTGTATGCGGGCTGGCAAGTCTTGACTTTGCTGCTGCAGTTCAGTATAATTAAATGTGATTAAATGGAATAAGCAGTGGACTGTGAAGAGGAGAGTAGAAGAAACGTGCGGTTCCAGAGAGCCGGGAACAGGTGAGAGCCCGGTACCAAAGGTTTCTTTGAAGATCACCTCGGAGTTATCAGCTGAACTGGCAGTAGGTTGATCGGTGGCTCCGTTATAGCTGACAAGTGAAGGCTGTAAATAAAGCCTTAACTAGGGTGGTACCGCGGGTTGCTCTCGTCCCTTATGGGATGAGAGTTTTTTTTACAAGTTTGGAAGGGGGTAGAAGCAAATGGAAAAGAACGACTACCAGCAAACACTACAGCTGCCGAAAACAGATTTCCCGATGCGGGCGAATTTGCCTCAGCGCGAACCGGAAATGCTCAAGTATTGGGAGCAGAAGCAGTTCTATCAGAAACTGCAGGCCGACGGCAAAGAACGGAACTTGCCGGTCTTCATCCTTCATGACGGCCCGCCGTACGCCAATGGTAATATCCATATCGGCACTGCCTTGAACAAGATCCTTAAGGATCTTGTGATCCGCTCTCGCTCCATGGACGGGTACCAGGCTCCGTATCTGCCCGGATGGGATACCCATGGGCTGCCTATTGAACTCCAAGCCATCCGTAACCTGGGCGTGGACCAGGAACGCGTTTCCCCACTGGAACTGCGGCAAAAGTGCCGGGAATACGCCCTCAAATATGTGGACATCCAACGCGAAGAGTTCAAGCGGCTGGGAGTCTGGGGTGACTGGGAGAACCCATATTTGACTTTACGGCCTGAATATGAAGCCAGGCAAATCGAGATATTTGGTAAGATGGCAGGCAAAGGTTTCATCTATAAAGCCCTGAAGCCAGTTTACTGGTGCATGGACTGTAAGACAGCGTTGGCCGAGGCCGAGATCGAGTATTATGATCACCGCTCGCCAAGCATTTATGTGCGGTTTGCAGTCAGGGACGGCAAAGGGATCCTTGCGGAGCAGGATACCTTTGTGGTGATCTGGACCACCACTCCGTGGACCATCCCTGCCAACCTGGCGATCTGTCTCAATCCCACCCTGACTTACGTTAATGTCAAGACTCATCTCGGGAACCTTGTAGTCGCCAAAGGGCTGTTGGAGAATTTTGCCGCGGCAGTCGGCCTGGATCAATATGAAGTCGTGCAGGAGTTCACCGGGGCAGACCTTGAGGGCGTAATCTGCAAGCATCCGTTAATCGATCGTGACTCGCCGATTATTCTGGGAGACCACGCCACTTTGGAAGCAGGTACCGGCTGCGTGCATACAGCGCCGGGGCACGGCCTGGAAGACTATGAAGTGGGTTTACGCTACAATCTGCCGATCCTTGCACCTGTTGATGAGCACGGAGTGTTTACTTCCGAAGCAGGGAAATATGCCGGGTTGAAGGTCACTGACAGCAACAAGATTATTGTCCAGGATCTGCATGATTGCGGTGCCCTGCTCAAGATGGATTTCGTAACTCACTCTTACCCTCACTGCTGGCGCTGCAAAGAACCGGTGATCTTCCGGGCTACGGATCAGTGGTTTGCATCAATCAACGGGTTCAGGCAGGAAATGCTTGATGCCATCAACAAGGTAGAATGGATACCACAGTGGGGAGTTGATCGAATCCGCAACATGGTAGCTGAGCGGGGCGACTGGTGTATCTCCCGGCAGCGGGCTTGGGGTGTGCCGATTCCACTGTTCTACTGTGAAAAGTGTGGAGAACCGATAATTGATGAGCAGCTCACGAAACGCGTGGCAGACGTTTTCCGCATCGAGGGCAGCGACGCCTGGTGGAAACGAGAGGCCAGGGACTTTCTGCCGGATGACTTTTCCTGCCCGCACTGCGGTGGAACCGAATTTACCAAGGAGACAGACATCATGGATGTCTGGTTTGATTCCGGGGTTTCCCACGCGGCAGTGCTGCAGCAGCGGGAGGGGCTGCACTGGCCGGCGGACCTCTACCTGGAAGGCAGCGACCAGCACCGAGGCTGGTTCCAATCGTCACTGTCAACATCGGTGGCAGCCTTTAGTCAGGCACCCTACAAGAGTGTGCTCACCCATGGTTTTGTTGTTGACGGCGAAGGCCGGAAAATGTCCAAATCCCTGGGCAATGTGATAACTCCCGCCGAGATCATCAAAGAGTACGGCGCTGACATTCTCAGGATGTGGGTAGCATCAGCGGAATATCGCGGTGACATCCGTGTTTCTCAGGATATCCTGCAGCAGCTGGCGGACGCTTACCGGCGCATCCGCAATACGGCTCGGTTCATTTTAGGCAACCTGAATGGCTTTGATCCCGAAAAGGACAACGTGGCCTATGATGATCTGTGTGAAATCGATCAGTGGGTGCTGGATCAGCTGGTGCTTCTCAGTGAGCGGATCCGCAGTGCTTACCGCCGCTATGAGTTCCACATTGTCTACCATGCCGTGCACCATTTCTGTGCCGTCGATCTGGGCGGGTTCTACCTCGATGTGCTGAAAGACCGGCTTTACTGTGACGCGCCTGATGGCCGCAAGCGGCGTTCAGCTCAGACAGCCATGTACCACATTCTCACGGAGTTGGTGCAGTTGGTAGCACCGATCCTCGTCTTTACAGCCGACGAGATCTGGCAGCACATGCCTAAACCTGCATCGGCAGCGGAGAGTATCCATTTATCCCGGTGGCAAGAACTGCCGCGGCAGTTTGCCAATCCCGGATTGAGGAACAAATGGGCAGTACTGCTGGAAGTCCGGCGCCAAGTGGCCAAAGCGCTGGAAGATGCCAGGGCAGAGAAAAAACTCGGTGCGTCCAATGAGGCCAAAGTCACTGTTACCGCTGACCAAGCCACCATTGAGCAGTTGGAACAGATTTCAGAATCACTGGCGATGCTCTTCATCGTGTCCGAGGTCAATCTGGTTGGCTCCAGCGAACCACAGATCAAGGTCAAGGTGGAATTGGCTGAAACGGAGAAATGCGACCGATGCTGGCGCTACGATGCCAGTGTCGGCCGGCATGACAGCCATCACGTCTGCGACAGGTGTTATGAAGTAATCACAAGCTCCTCTGCAGTATAGCAGGGGAGCTTTTTTCACAGGATATTGCTGAGGAGGCAAAGGGATGAAAGAAGTCAAACCGGGCTTAATCGAAACTCTGATCAAAAACCTGGAGAAGCTTGCCTCGGTGATGGAAAAAGCCAGTGTGGCGGAGTTTATCGAACTGTACCGCAATCCTCGCAGGCTGTTGTACTTGAATTTCATCAGCGGGATAGCCAGGGGGTTCGGCTTGGCCGTCGGGTTCACCGCAGTTGGTGCTCTATTCCTGTATTTGATGGGCAGGCTGGCTGCCTTGAACCTGCCGATTGTAGGCGAGTTCATTGCCGAGATTACCAGGATTGTCCAGGAAGAGCTTTCCAGGCGTGCCTACTAGCTGCTGGCGCAGCGATGCCCGCCCTTTGCTAACACCTGTTATGGAGGGATGGCTGTGGATCCAAAGGAATTGGAACATTACCGGCAGTTACTCCAGGCTGAGCGCCGGGAACTGCTGGATACTATTGAATCCTTTAAGGAACAAGGTATCCAGGAAAACATGAATGATGTCAGCGGTGAACTGTCTGCCTATGATCAGCACCCTGCCGATTACGGTTCCCAGATGTTTGAGCGGGAAAAGGACTTGGGCCTTTTGGCAAACTTGAAAGATCAACTGCATTTGGTCGATGAAGCCCTGGAGCGGATCGATAAGGGGAACTATGGGATATGCCAGCAGTGCCACAGGCCGATCAATCCAGAGCGCTTGAATGTGCTGCCCCAGGCAGTCTTGTGTGTGCAGTGCAAACTCGAGGATGAAAAACGCTCATCACTGGAGGGCAAAAAACAGGAGTTGTCTTTCAGGCACAGCTTCAAAGATGACACGAGCTTTACCGGTTTTGACGGAGAAGACGCCTGGCAGAGCGTAGCCCGGTTCGGGACAGCCAACACCCGCCAGGACTATGCGGGGATCGGCGATCTGGATGATGAACTGCTAAGTGATGAGGAGATCGATGTCCTCGACGCAATCGACGAATACACTTGACCTGGAGCAGGAAAATCATGCCAAAAAACGAAGTTCATATAAATGGGCAAAGCAACGACAAAACGGTGAAAGAGGGATCTGGTTGATTTATGTGGTCACTTACGCGGCAATCGTTGCCCTGGATCAGCTGAGTAAATACCTGATCACAGCGAACTTCGTTGAAGGCGAAAGCACTAGGCTGCTGCCATATCTGTATATAACGCATGTACAAAACGTGGGGGCAGCCTTTGGATTGTTTGCCAATTACCGGTGGCTGTTTATCCTGTTGGGTTTTGCGGTTTTGCTGGCGGCCTTTTATTTCCGGGAGACGATTATGCGCCAAAGCAGATTTGTGAGGTGGGGAGTCACTTTGGCTATTGCCGGCGCCAGCGGCAATCTCATCGATCGGATCAGGCTCGGTGCAGTGATCGATTTTATTGATCTGACAGTCTTTCCGATCTTTAATGTGGCTGATATCAGCATTGTGACGGGAGTGGCGCTGCTTTTCCTGGAGGTGCTGATCAATGACCGCAGGACAACAGCGGAATGAGAGATGGGTATATACCTGCGGCGAAGGGGACGCAGGTATACGTTTGGACCGTTTCCTGACAGAGCGGATCGGACAGACCCGATCTCAAGTGAAACGGCTGATTGACTCCAGCTTGGTCACAGTCAACGGTGTTGCTGTCAAAGCCGGTTATGCATTGAGGTGTGCCGACCGTATTGAAGTGGTGATACCTGCACCTGAGCCGCTCGCGCTCGAACCGGAAAACCTGGAGTTGGAAATTGTTTACGAGGACGACGATTTGGCTGTCATCAACAAACCGGCAGGCTTGGTTGTCCACCCCGGAGCTGGGAATGCCAGCGGCACCTTGGTCAATGCTCTTTTACATCACTGCCCAGATCTTTCCGGAATAGGCGGGAAGCTTCGGCCTGGAATCGTTCACCGCCTGGACAAAGATACCAGTGGGCTGATGGTGGTCGCCAAGAATGATTGGGCTCACCAGCAGCTGGCAGCCCAGATCAAAGCCCGGGAAGTCAAGCGCCACTATCTTGCCCTGGCCCACGGTATAATAAAAAGCGAATCTGGGATCATTGACAAACCGATCGGACGCCACCCCCACGACCGGAAAAGAATGGCCGTGAGGGAACAAGGGCGTCAGGCAGTCACTGAATACCAAGTCAGGGAGTATTTTGCCGATCGGTACACCTTGGTGGAATGCCGGCTTCGGACTGGACGCACGCATCAAATTCGCGTCCATTTGGCGGCGATCAATCATCCGGTTGTCGGTGATCCCGTATACGGGCGGAAACACGGCAATCTGGGAAGCGAACGGCAGCTGCTCCATGCTTTCTATTTGGCGTTTACCCATCCGCGCTGCGGATGGATGGAGTTTCGGGCTGAACTGCCTGTGGATTTTCAGGAGGCATTGGCCCGTGCCCGTCAAGCTGCCGGGCGGCCTTAAATACTTCCGGGGGGGTGGAACCGGTGAAACTGGTAAAAAAAGCACAAATCATGGAAGAGGACGGGATCCGGCGGGCTCTCACCCGGATTTCCCATGAAATAATCGAGAGGAATAAAGGCACACACAATCTGGCTCTGATCGGCATCCGCACCAGAGGTGTTCCCTTGGCGCAGCGCATTGCCCGCAAGATCGAGGAAATCGAGGGAGTAAGCTTGCCTGTGGGCATTCTCGATATCTCTCTTTACCGAGATGACTTGACCTCGCTGGCAGACCAGCCGGTTGTCAACAAATCGGAGATTGCCTTTTCCGTAACGGAGAAAACGCTTGTGCTGGTGGATGATGTGATCTATACCGGCCGGACAGTCCGGGCTGCCCTTGATGCGATCATTGACCTGGGCCGGCCCAATGCGATTCAGCTCGCAGTCCTGATTGACAGAGGCCACAGAGAACTCCCGATCCGAGCTGATTTCGTAGGTAAAAACGTACCTACTTCCAAACAGGAATTGATTGCAGTCTGCCTGAGAGAGGTGGATGGAGAAGACAGCGTTTATATCATGGCCCGCGAACAAGAATGAACGCAAAAGAGGAGCCTATAGAGGCTCCTCCCTTAAACTTAAGACCGACTGCTTGAATCGAAGAAGGTTGTTGGTTTTCATCAGCCGCACCGGTAGACTGGATCTGCTGGTGCATCTCGTGCACATATGCTGTTCCATTGCTGCCTTACCAGAATCGACGGCAGCGGTGAAAAGCTCGAAAACCATTCATGCGATGCAGAGGCAGTGGTCTTAAGCAAATCCGGATTCGATTCTGGTTTAGGCTCGGTGCAGGCGTTGCTGATCACCGCATCTATATGTTGTCCCGCCTGTGGAGATTTATACGTGGTATGGGAGTTGGGATTTCCTTCCATGATTTCATTCCCAATGCTCATTATTGACAGAGGATGAATCGGATGGTAAAATAACAAGTGCTGATCTAAAGCATCGGGCGGCATAGCCAAGCGGTAAGGCAGAGCTCTGCAAAAGCTCCATCCCCAGTTCGAATCTGGGTGCCGCCTCCAATTTAACCATTAGAAAGGATAGCTAGCTGCTATCCTTTTTTTATTTTCCAGAACAGGTATGGATCCCAGCGGCTAAACTGATCGGACACAGCCAAGACTATGATCGGAGTCCTGGCTTAAGGAGGGATTGTTGGTGCGGAGTCTTTGGAGTGGAGCTATCAGCTTTGGCTTGGTACATATCCCGGTCAAGCTTTACGCCGCCACCGAGCGGCAGGATCTGAAGTTTAACTATCTCCACAGTAAGTGCCACACACCAATCCGCTACCAGAAGTTCTGCCCGGCCTGCGGCACCGAGGTGGGGCAGGACGAAGTGGTGAGGGGGTTTGAGTTTGCCAAAGGGCAGTATGTGGTCTTGACTGAGGAAGACTTTGCCGGCGTGGCGGTAGAAGCGGCGAAAACGATAGACATCATCGATTTCGTCGAGCTGACTGACATCGATCCCATTTACTTCGACAAAACATACTATCTGGAACCGGTCAAACCCGGGGCGAAGGCCTACCAGCTCCTGAGGTTGGCTATGGAACAGACGGGGAAGATCGCCCTGGCGCGGGTGGTGATCCGAACCAAGCAGGTTCTGGCAGCGATCCGGGTTTATCAGGATCTGATGGCCATGGAAACCATGTTTTACCCGGCGGAAATCCGGCCCGTGCACGAGCTGGAAAAGCCGGAGAATGTACAGATCGGCAGCCGCGAAATGGAAATGGCGGTGGCTTTGATCAACAGCCAAACAGCCAGATTCGATCCAAACCAGTATGAAAACACCTACCGTACGGCATTGATTGACTTGATCGACGCAAAGATTGCCGGAGACGAGGGTGTGGTGGCGGCCAAGCAGCCTGAGCAGGGCAGGATTATCGATCTGGTAGCGGCATTAGAAGCTTCCCTCAAGGCGGCCGAACAGCAGTCCAAGGCGGAGCGGGAAAAGCAGCATGTACTTTCCTAAGCTACTCGAACCGATGCTTGCCGTGGAACATACCCAGCCTTTTGATTCTGAGGACCATCTGTTTGAAATCAAGTGGGATGGGTACCGCTGCCTGGCATACTGCGACGGTGGAGTAAAGCTGCTGAGCCGTAATAAGAAAGACTTGACCGCACGTTTTCCAGAGGTTGCCGCTGCTCTCATCCGGGTTCCTTTCCGGTGCATCCTGGATGGGGAACTGGTAGCTCTTACTGCTGATCAGCGGCCCAGTTTTTCCCTGCTGCAGTCCAAGTTCAAAGGGAAAAGCGGAATCATGGGCCATTATGCAGTCTTCGATCTGCTGTACCTTGACGATCGTTACCTCTTGGAGCTGCCTTTGGTGGAACGCCGCGCCCTGTTAGTGTCATCACTGGAAGGTTATTTTCCGGCACCAATTTTTCTGTCTAAGGCTGTCGAGAAGCAGGGAATCCGGTTTTTTCAGGCTGTCGCTGCACTTGATCTGGAAGGGATGCTCGCCAAGCGCAAGGACAGCATTTATCTTCCCGGCAAGCGCAGCCGGGCATGGCTGAAAATCAAGCGCCGTCAGGAGACCTGCGCTGTAATTGTTGGATATGTGCCTGAGCCTTATGGTATTAAATCGCTGATCTTGGCCCAGTACGATCAGGAGCGATTGGTCTATGTCGGCAGTGTGGGCACGGGGTTTTCTCAAAAGGACAAAGCAGTCCTGAGAGAGGGGCTGCAGGGGATCCAAGCTCCTTGCCCATTGGCCGATCCGCCGGCTATTCCCGGGGCAGTGTGGGTTAAACCTGTACTGGTGGCCAGGGTCACATACCTGGAGTACACCGGCGGCAGCCGACTCCGTCAGGCAAGTTTTGAGGGGCTGAAGCCTGACGCAGGGAAGGAGGAGTGTACAGTACCTTGGCACAGCAGCTTATAGAAGTTGAAGGGAGACAGATCCCCCTGTCCAATCTGGACAAACTCCTCTGGACGATACCAGCATTGACCAAGGCTGATTTAATCAGATACCTGATCAACATCGGGCCAGTGGCGCTGAAATATTGGGCGAACCGGCCGGTGACACTGACTCGGTATCCAGATGGCGTCGACAAAGTGGGCTTCTACCAAAAGAACTGCCCCGAGTACGCCCCATCGTGGGTGGAAAGGGCAGGTATTGTAACAGGTGACGGATCCACCGAATATATTATCTGTAACGATCTGGCGACTTTGGTCTGGCTGGGCAATCAGGGAGTGGTGGAAATCCACCCCGCCACATATCAGATCAGCGCTCCGTCTCGTCCGAGTTTTGCCATAATTGACCTCGACCCGACAGCACCATTGGGTTTTGCTGAAGCCAGGCACATTGCCAAGACAGTAAAGGCTGTGCTGGCAGAGCTGGGCCTTCGCGGGTATCCCAAAACGTCAGGTGCGACAGGAATTCACATCTACATTCCACTTCTGCCGAAATACACTTTTACCCAGAGCTGTGGGCTGGTGGAGTTTATCGGCCGACTCTTGGTTAAACTCGAACCGGAGCTGGCTACCAACGAGCGGCTGGTGCGCAACCGCCGCGGTGTGTATATTGATCATTTACAGAACCTTCCAGGGAAAACAATCGTGGGGGCATACAGCCCGAGGCCGCTTCCCGGTGCACCGGTGTCCGCACCCATCGGCTGGGAGGAGCTGGACTGGATCGTGCCGGAGGATTTCACCATCACAACCGTTCCCCAGCGGGTGAAGGCTGTAGGCGACCTTTTTGAGCCTGTGCTGTCTGACCAGCAGTCTATCGATCATCTTCTTGAGTTCTGCAGTGGTTAGGGCAGAGAATATCAATATTGGGCACACCATATACTAGATCGAGAGAGGTGAGGATCGATGCCCGTTTTGACTATTAGTGCGTCACATGCATTGATGAAATCGTTGAAACCGGCTATCGACGAGGTATTTGCCGATAAACAATGGCGCAGTGAAGGGGTGTACACTTTCCTTGAACTGCAGCGCCCAGCCGGGTTTGGGCCGGATGTGAAGGTGGTAAGCACGATTGCCACCATCATTTTCCGCCATCTTGCTCTGATTTGGATCAGGCGCCTGCTGCGAGTGAACTATGGGTATTTCGATCCCGATGAGCAGAAACAGATCCTAGATTTCGCCTACCGGCGCTTGGAAAACTGTCCACACCATTTCTACCACCAGGTTTATGCCGCACTGACAGAGTACCTGATGGATAATGATCTGATCAATCTGGAAGGGTTTATCCGCTTCCGTGCCAAAGAGTTCTGGCAGTTTCTTCAAGAGATCGTCGACAGTGCTGTAGACGACTACCTGGTTGAACGGGAGTATCAGGAATTCGTGACACTGTTGAGATATTTTGTAGAACTGCAGGATCCGAAGACCGACATGGTGAACGTGATCATAGATGAGCCGGAGAGTTTCCGCATCCTGGATGTTCACGGCAATCCGATTGAAACCGATTACCTGCAGGGCATGATGCTGGAGATCAATGAATTCGACTTCGAGGATTTCCTGATCAGTGCCTTAATTACGATTGCTCCGGCAAGGATTGTGCTTCATCTGTGCCAGGGGAATCGTGTGGAACAGACCATTATCAGCATTTTCGGCACCAGAGTATATATCTGCGACAGTTGTGCCATTTGCAGTGCATTTTGCAAATGTCCATGATCGGGTGCTTGACGAGTGGTGACTGATGTGCTATACTTGTCATTGCTAAGTAGAAGTCACCGCTTCTCACCTTGTAACGCATAGTTCACAAGGTTACCATGACGAAACGAAATACCCTTTTGGGATTGTTTTGTGTGTAAGCGGGTGGCTGCGGCGATCTGCTTTTTTTTATTACAAACAAGGGGTGATGCACATTAGCAGTGAATTGAGAGTTAACGAGGAGATTCGCGCTCGGGAGATAAGGGTCGTTGATGAAACTGGCCAACAGTTGGGCATCATGAGCCTCCGCGAAGGTCTTCGTATTGCCGGAGAGCGGGGGTTGGACCTGGTGGAGGTTGCACCCAATGCCACACCGGTTGTATGCCGGATAATGGATTACGGTAAACATAAGTATGAGCAGAGCAAGCGTGACAAGTTGGCCAAAAAGAAACAGAAAGTTATCAATATCAAAGAACTGCGCATGAGCCCGAAGATCGACGAGCACGACTTCCTGGTCAAGACTCGAAGTGCGGAGCGGTTTCTCAAATCAGGCGACAAGGTGAAAGTCACTGTTCGCTTCCGCGGCAGGGAAATCGTCCACACAGCACTTGCCAAGCAGAAACTTGATGAATTGGCCAGCAATCTCAAGGATTATGGTGTTGTTGAGCGGGTCCCTAAGTTAGAAGGACGTAACATGGTCATGATCTTAGTACCAAAGACCGACAGCGCCAAAACAGCAAAAAATCAAGCGGACGAAAACTGAACCGGTTTGCGTCCTAGCAGTTAAGGGGGATTTTTATGCCTAAAATGAAGACCCATAGGGGAGCAGCCAAACGTTTCAAGGTTACCGGCTCCGGCAAGGTCGTGCGCAATCATGCCTACAAGAGCCATATTCTCGAGAAAAAGTCAGCCAAAAGGAAGCGCAAACTGCGCCAGGGCGAGCTTGTCAGCAGTAATGACGCCAAACGAGTAAAACGCATGCTGCCTTATGGTTAATAGAAGATAGGGGGAAGATTGACATGTCAAGAGTTAAACGCGGATTTGCAGCACGCCGTCGCCGCAATAAAGTTTTGAAACTGGCCAAAGGCTATTATGGTGCCAAGAGCAAGCTGTTCCGCCCCGCAAACGAACAGGTGCTTAAATCATTGGCTTACGCTTACCGGGACCGCCGCGGCAGAAAGCGTGATTTCCGCAAGCTCTGGATTGCCCGGATCAACGCTGCGGCCAGGCAGAATGGTATGTCCTACAGCCGCTTCATTTCCGGCCTGAAAGCTAATGGAGTGGAGATCAACCGCAAGATTCTGGCTGATTTGGCGGTAAATGATGCGGAAGCATTCAAACAGTTGGTTGCTGTGGCCAAGAAAAACGGGTAAAAATCCGGGTTACTTATCCGGATTTTTATCTATTAAGGAGTATTTCGGTGGAGATCTCAAGCAGTCAAAACGAGCGCATCAAACTTGTCAAAAGACTGTACCGGCGCCGCTGCCGGGATGAACTCGGCTTCTATCTGGCGGAAGGGCTGCGGTTGGTTGAAGACTTGAGCAATACCGGAAGGATCCGCGAGCTGTTCTATACTGAGAAATTGACCGCCAGTGAACGGGGGCGGCGGCTCCTGCACCGGCTTGCAGACGATCCGAATATCCGCGTATATCTGTGCACAGAAAGAGTTTTTGCCGAAATCTGCGATACAGATACGGAACAAGGTGTGCTGGCGGTTGTTGCCAAACCTACACCAATATCTGACTGGAAGCGGCAGCTTAAGCACGGTGCGGTCATCGTGGCAGACCGGGTTCAGGATCCCGGCAATCTGGGAACGATCATTCGGACAGCTTTGGCGGCGGGGGTGGACGGGCTGTGGCTCATCGATGGAACAGTCGACCCGTTTAACCCGAAAGTTGTGCGGGCCTCGATGGGAGCAGTCGGCCGGCTAGCCGTCAGCTCAATGACTGCTGAAGAATGTGTGGAGCTGTGTGAGATTTTAGGGCTGCGCTTGGTCGCAGCCGCACTTGGAGATGCTGTACCGTACTACGAACATGATTTCACGCAGCCGTGTGCATTGATTATCGGCAACGAAGCCAACGGGGTGCAGCCGTATTTGCTAAACAAAAGCTGGAGACGAGTGTATATCCCACTGGCGAACGCAGTGGAATCACTGAACGCTGCGGCTGCGGCAGCCGTCCTAATCTATGAGGTAGCCCGCCAAAAGCGGTTATTCCAGTTGTAAGCCTTTTGCTCGTATGTTATAATGGATGTAACATGGGGCAGAAGAGGGTGGTAGTTAATGAGTTTGACACCAGAGGTTGTGTGGAAGATTTTCTTAGCTACCGGTTCGATAGCAGCTTATCTTCTGTATAAGCAGCTTGCAGCTTTGCAGATTCATACATTCCATTAGCCATCTTCAATAAGCAGTTGACACCATGTCACTGAAAAGGCGATGACGGAGACAAGTAAGTCAATGGAAACCACAGGGACGGTGGGCCGCAGACTGAGAGCCCGCCGGGGGACAAGTTGACTGAAATTCACTCTCGAGCCGCCGGCTGAAAAAGGAGTAGGCTGGGCCGGGTATCCGCCGTTATCGGATAAGGAGTGGATTGTGCAGACACGCATGATCAACTAGGGTGGTACCGCGGAAGCTTTTTACGTCCCTTGGGCGTAAGAAGCTTTTTTAATATCTGTTTGGAGGTGTGGTATGGAAGCAAACATTCAATCGGTAAGAGCCAAAGCCGTTGAGGAATGCAGTAAAGTTGAAACCCTGGAACAACTGCAGCAGCTGCGGGTGAAGTACTTGGGCAAGAAGGGGGAAGTAACACAGCTGCTGCGGAACATGGGCAGCCTGCCAGCGGAACAGCGACCGGTGGTCGGCCAAATGGTCAACCGGCTGAAAAGCGAACTGGAACAGCTTTACGACGAAAAAGAGACCGAACTGGAAAAGGCAGTGCAGCAAAAGCGCCTGCAGGAAGAAACACTGGATATCACCTTGCCCGGGCGCAAACCCAGGAGCGGCAGCCTGCATCCTTTGACCTTGGTGTTGAATGAGATCAAACAGATCTTCATTGCCATGGGTTACCAGATCGTGGAAGGGCCGGAGATCGAAACGGATTACTATAACTTCGAAGCTTTGAACATCCCTAAAGACCATCCGGCCAGGGACATGCAGGATACATTCTACATCACTGAAGACTTCCTGCTGCGGAGCCAGACTTCCCCTGTCCAGATCCATGTCATGGAACGCCAAGAACCGCCCGTACGGATTATTGCACCAGGCAAGGTCTATCGCGCCGATTCCGATTTGACACATTCACCCATGTTCCATCAGGTCGAAGGGCTGCTGGTGGACAGGGGGATTACCTTTGCGGATTTGAAAGGCACGCTTGAGACGTTTGCCAAGGCCATGTTCGGCCCTGAAACCAAGACCAGATTCAGGCCCAGTTATTTCCCGTTCACAGAGCCCAGTGCGGAAGTTGATGTTTCCTGCATCATCTGCCGGGGTAAAGGATGCAGGGTATGCTCCAATACCGGATGGCTGGAGATCTTGGGTTCAGGAATGGTGGACCCGCGTGTACTGGCTAAGGTTGGCTATGATGTCGAAGAAGTTTCCGGCTTTGCTTTTGGAATGGGCATTGAGAGGATTGCCATGCTCAAATATGGCATCAATGACATCAGGCTGTTTTTCACCAATGATCAGCGGTTTTTAAATCAGTTCAAGTAAACTGGGCACAAGGGAGGAATCAAGTTGAAGGTATCTTATCGCTGGCTGCAAGATTATACCTCCATACCGTGGAGCCCGGAGGAACTGGCTGAAAGACTAACCATGGCCGGTATTGAAGTGGAATCGATTGAACGCCTGGCTCCGGAGCTTTCCCAAGTATATGTCGGCAAAATTGTCAAAGTGGAACCCCATCCCCAGGCTGAATTGAGCGTATGTCAGATTGATGTGGGGAATCAAGTATTGACAGTGGTCTGCGGCGCTCCCAACGTTCGGGTAGGCATCAAAGTCCCGGTAGCTCTGCCGGGTGCCGTGCTGCCCAACGGGATGCAGATTAAGGAAGCAAAACTGCACGGTGTTGTCTCGCAGGGAATGGCCTGCTCCGAACTGGAGTTGGGCATTGGTGATGATCACACAGGAATCATGGAACTGCCCGATGATGTGCAGGTGGGCCAAGGTTTGGCCGAAGCCCTGGGGCTCGATGATCAGATTTTGGATGTGTCTGTGTATGCCAACCGCCCGGACTTGATGAGCATGCTCGGCATGGCGCGGGAAGTGGCAGCTTTGGCCGGTACACAGCTGCGGTATCCAGAAATGGATGTGATTGAGGCCGGCCCGCCGGCAGCGGAGCTGACCTCTGTAACAGTGGAGGATCCCGACAAGTGTCCTCGCTACTGTGCCCGGGTGATCACTGGCGTGACCATGAAGGCTTCGCCGCTGTGGATGCAGCAGCGGCTGAGAGCGGCGGGGATGCGGCCGATCAACGTCGTAGTTGACATTACCAATTTTGTTATGCTGGAAACCGGGCAGCCGCTCCACGCTTTTGATTATGATCGGCTGAGTGAAAATCGGATCGTGGTCCGCACTCCCAAAGATAACGAAACCACATTCTTGACTTTGGACGGCGTCGAACGGGATTTGACCAAGGACATGCTCATGATCTGTGATGCTGAGAAGCCTGTGTGTATCGGCGGTGTCATGGGCGGTGCCAACAGTGAAGTCACGGATCAGACCAAGACGATCCTGCTGGAGGCTGCCAGTTTCAAAGCGGCAAACATCCGCCGCACGTCCAGGAAACTGGCGATCAGTTCGGAGGCAGCTGCCCGCTTCGAGAAGGGAATCGACCCGAATGCAGCGATAATGGCGATCAACCGGGCTGCAGGACTGCTGGCGGAATTGGCCGGCGGCAATGTGGCCAAAGGTATCATCGATGTTAATAACGCTGATACGGACACGCGGGTGATCCCACTCCGCCCAGAGCGGGTAAACAAGCTCTTGGGTACGGATATTGATCGCAGCACTATGGTGGAGATTCTCCACCGGCTCGAACTGAAAGTGGATCAGACAGTTGAGCCGTGGCAGGTTCGGGTGCCCAGCTTCCGCCGGGATCTGGAATTGGAATGCGACTTGATCGAAGAGATAGCCAGGTTCTGGGGCTATGAAAGAATTCCGGTGACCCTGCCGGCAAACAAGAGCGGTGCCGGTGGTGAGACCAGGGAACTGGCTTTGATCGATCAGATCAAGGCTAAACTGGTGGGAGCAGGCTTAAGTGAAGTTGTGACGTATTCGTTTGTCAACCGTCAGAGCCTGGGACAGGCTGGTTTGGATCAGGTTCCGGAACTGACCCGGATGATTGCCCTGGCCAATCCGCTGACAGAAGAACATGGAGTGATGCGGACGACCTTACTGCCGAGCTTGCTGGATTGTGCGGCTTATAATTTCAACCGGCAGCAGGAAAACCTGGCGCTCTTTGAAATCGGAGCTGTCTACCTGGCAGAGGAGCTGCCGCTGCAGCGGCGCCCTGCGGAAGAACGGCGGCTGGCATTGCTGCTGACCGGTGTGGAGAATCTCCGTCATTGGAGTGGAGGGGCGAGAACCTATGACTTCTATGATCTGAAGGGGTTGGTCGAGAATATCCTGTCAAGTTTCAATATGGATTACACCTGGGAAAAGGGGACACTGCCCATCTTTCATCCGGGACGCCAAAGCCAGGTCCTGGCAGGCGGGAGAGTGGCCGCTGTTCTAGGTGAAGTTCATCCAGATATCCAGAAAAACTATCGCTTGACACAGCGTGTCTATCTGGCGGAGATTTACCTGGAACACCTGCTGAAGGCGGAAAAGCCTGTGCCAGTATTCCAGCCGCTGCCCCGATACCCATCGGTCGATCGAGATATGGCCGTACTGGTGCCAGAGGAGATTCCGGCTGGCCTGTTGATCGAGGCATTACGGCAGGCAGGCGGCAGCCTGCTGCAGTCGATTCACATTTTCGACGTGTATCAAGGGCAGCAGATTGCCTCAGGCCAGAAGAGCATTGCTTTTTCATTTGTTTTCCAGGCGGATCGCAACCTCACTGATGAAGAGGTCAATGAACAGCTCAATCACATGTACCAGGCCCTCAAGGAGAAATTCGGCGCCCAACTGCGGTAGAAGGAAATTGCGGCGGTGAGGCGAAGTAAAACATGTGAATGAATAGGTAAGAAGGTGAGATTAGTGACTGATGCAAGAAATACCATAGTCAGGGTGCAGATTGCCGGCGAGGAACACGTGATCAAAGGCAATGCGCCTGAAGAATATATCCTGGAACTGGGCAGAATAGTTGACGAGAAGTTCCGGGCAGTCCAGCAGAAGAGTCCCAATCTCACCCGGCACCGTACAGCAATTTTGGCCGCAATCAATCTTGCCGACGAACTGCAGCGGGTTAAGGCCGAATACCAGGAGCTTCTCAAGATTATGGAAGAAGCCAACTAGAAAGAGGGGTTATGATGGCTGGCAGGTGGATTGACCTTCTGATCATGGTGATCTGCGCCGTCGCCATCTGGCGTGGGTTTCGCCGTGGGATTATCCGCGAGATTTTCAGCTTGTTCGGCGTCTTGCTGGCGGTAGCGATAGCATTCCATAGGTACCAAGATTTATCACTGCGGTTGATGGTGAGTTATCCGTTGATTGAGTGGCAAGCCCAACTGCTTGCGTTTGTGATTCTGGCTGTGGGGATCAGTCTGATCGCCATGCTGCTGGGTTATGTCTGGTCCAAGGTGGTGCGTTTTACACCCCTGGCTGTGATCGACGGGATTCTGGGAGCCACATTCGGCACGGTCAAAGTACTGGTTTTTGTGATGGCGGCAATCGTCATACTCCATTCCCTCAATGTAGAAGCAGTGGAGGCAGTATTGGCTGACTCACTTGTCGTCCAGCAGTTTGATCTGCTTTGGCCTCACATTCGCCTGGGCTTGGAACGAGCCTGGCCGGAGGAGTGGGCTAAACCGGGATGGTTGTTCCCCCAGATGATCCTTCGGGAAGGAGCAAGCTAGCTGAATGACCCGCCGTTCGCGGCGGGTTTTTTTCCATGCTTGGCGGGATAAGGAAGGCACGCCTGATCTTGCTTGCAGGATGTAGCGCGGCAACAGTGAATTCCTTAACTGAGCAACTTAGTTAAGGAGGAGCCGAGGTGGCACAAAGCGGATCGGGCAAGAATACTGTCATCCTATATGCCAACGTCTGGACCACCCTGTTGATGCTGGTCTTCTTTTTTGTGTCAGGTATTTCCGGGGGCCAACCTACAAGCCATAGCCGTAATCCTGCGTCTGCTCCTCCGCCCGCCGCAAGCAAGGAGGTCCTGCAGGGAAGGGTGATTGTGGTAGACCCCGGGCACGGTGGGGCTGATCCTGGGACAATCGGGCTGGGGTATTCAACCGAGGCGGAAAATGTGCTTGCCATCGCCTGGGAATTGAAGGAACTGCTGGAAGATGCGGGCGCCAAGGTGATCATGACGCGCAAGACCAATGTCAATCCGGCTCAAGGCACGGCGTACGCCAGTTCGACCAACGGACAGCTGGCAGCCCGCACCGCTGTTGCCAACCAGAATAGTGCAGAAATCTTTGTGAGTATTCACAATGACTGGAACAGCAACAGCAGCATCAGCGGCACCACTTCTTACTATTACCATGCCCATGACTGGCAGCTGGCTGACTCTATCCAAAGACACCTGGTTGCCAGTTTGGGCAGCCGTAACATTGGGGTCAAGCGGGGGAATTTCTACGTGCTCCGCAACACCAGGATGCCATCGGCTTTGATTGAGGTCGGATTCTTGAGCAATCAGCGGGAAGCGCAGCTTTTAGCTCAGCCTTGGTACCGTACAGCTGCGGCCAAGGGGATTTTCCAGGGCATTGTTGATTATTATCAAAAAACGGGATTGTAGATCTAAGCAGGTGATGTTATGGATCAAAGAAGCTTACGGATCTTGGAATGGGATAAGATTAAGCAGCAGCTTGCAGACATGGCCAGCTTCTCCTTGGGCAAACAGCGGGCGCTGCAATTATATCCATCTAATGAGTATGAAGTTGTGGCAGCCCGGCAGGCATTGACTACCCAAGCGGTGTCCTTGCTGTGGAAAAACGGTGCGCCTCCCTTCGGTGGCGCTTCCGACATTTCACCCATCATCCAGCGGGCGGCAATCGGTGGTGTTTTGGACGGCCAGGAACTGCTCAAGCTCGCGGGAGTGCTGGACTGTGCCGGCAGCATGCGCCGCTACCTGGGAGAGGTGGAGGATTTTCAGCGCTTCCGGGCTCTATTGGCCGATCTGCCAGGCCTTGCAGCGGAGATCAGCCGCTGCCTTGATGATGAAGGCCAGGTCAAGGACAATGCGTCTCCGAAACTGAGAGCGGTACGCCAGAGGATCCGCAGCTTGGAAGACCGGGTCCGGGATAAGCTGAATGACATCGTTCATTCCAGCAGCAACCAGAAGATCCTGCAGGAAAGCATTGTCACCATCCGCAACGGCCGGTATGTCGTCCCCGTCAAACAGGAGTACCGCTCTGTTTTCGGCGGCATTGTCCACGATCAGTCGGCAAGCGGTGCCACGGTCTTTATCGAACCTCAAGCTGTGGTGGAATTGAACAACGAACTGCGCCTCGCCGTGCAGGATGAAGAGCGGGAAGTGGAACGAATCTTGACGGAGCTGAGCTGTGCCGTGCAGCCGTATACCGGCCAGCTGCAGCAGACACTTGATACCTTGGCGGAACTGGATCTGATCTTCGCCATGGCTAAATACAGCAGGCAGATGCGGTGCAGTGCCGCAAGACTTAACAAAGACGGGTACATATCGATCAAGCAGGGGCGCCATCCGCTCTTGACTGGAAATGTTGTTCCTATAGATTTCTGGCTCGGCGGCAAGACTTATCTCTTGGTAATCACTGGCCCGAATACCGGTGGAAAAACTGTCACTCTCAAAACGGTGGGGCTGTTTGCCATCATGAATCAGGCTGGATTGCATATCCCTGCGGATGAAGGGTCCAAAATGCCTGTTTTCGACAATATCTTTGCCGATATCGGCGATGAGCAGAGCATCGAACAAAGCCTGAGCACATTTTCCTCACACATGGGCAATATCGTCAAGATACTTGAAAAGGTGAGCGACCGCAGCCTGGTGTTGTTGGATGAACTGGGTGCCGGAACGGATCCTGCGGAAGGAGCGGCGCTGGCCATGGCGATCTTGGATTTCCTGCGCCGGAGACGGGTGACAACGGTGGCCACGACGCATTATTCGGAGCTGAAACATTTTGCTTACGCTCATCCTGAAGTCGAGAATGCTTCGGTGGAATTCGATCCGGTTACTCTGAAGCCCACCTACCGTTTGGCGATTGGAATTCCGGGTAAAAGCAACGCTTTGGCCATTGCCAAAGGGCTTGGCTTGAAAGATGAACTGGTAAGCCATGCCAGGAGCTTGCTCGGGGAACAGAAAATCAAAGTCGAGGATATTATCGGTGAATTGGAAACCAACCAGCGGCAGGCGCGGCAAGCCCGGGATGAAGCGGAAGCTCTGAGGAAAGAGTATGAACAGCTGAAGCTCCAATACGAGCGGTTGTACCGGGAACTGCGGGAGGCCAAGGCTGATCTGATGGCCAAGGCCCACGAGGAAGCTGAGGAGTTGGTGAAAAAGACGCGGCAGGAGCTGGATTTGCTCATCGGCGAACTGCGCAGGCAGCAGAACGTGAATTTGGAGAACTTAGTCAAAGCGAAGCGGGAAGAGCTGTTGGAACAGCAGAAGAAGTTCGCAGCCCACAAACCACGGGCGGCAGAAGAAGAGCCGCTGCGGGATCTGAAGCCTGGAGAAGCGGTCAGAGTCCGCAGCCTCAATCAGGCCGGGCATGTGATCGAGGTTTCGGGAAGCGAAGCACAAGTGCAGATCGGCATTCTCAAAGTCAATGTCAAACTCACCGATCTGGAGCGGGTATCATCGGAACCTCAAACCCAGGTCACAATCCGCACACGGGGGCGGAGCATGGGCAAAAGCGTTTCCATAAAGCCAGAGATTGATCTGCGGGGATACACGGTCGACGATGCTTCAATAGCCGTAGACAAGTACCTGGATGATGCAGTGCTGTCCTCGCTGACGCAGGTTAGGATCATTCACGGTAAGGGGACAGGAGCTCTGCGGGACGCCATCCATAAACAGCTGAGCAGCCATCCCCATGTTAAAAGTTTCCGCCTGGCTGATTTGAATCAAGGCGGCTCCGGTGTAACCGTTGTCGAACTGGAACGTTAAGTGGCACAGGGGTGGTACAGGGGACGGTTCCCTGTACCACCCCTTAATGCCAGCGTCATCTAAACAGCGTGAAATCCCAAAGTGAAGTAGTGGAACACCTAGGTGAATATTCGGTTGGTTCGGTGCCTTTGATGAAGATCTCGGTGCGGATTTCATCTTTCGGCAGTGTACAGTTCTCGGGCACCAGCAGGCCGGTCTTGACATCAATCTCCACTTCGACGATGCCGTCTGGCCGCTTGAAGTCGGAGATTGGTGTGTTTTTCAGTGCTTCCATCATGAACTCTTTCCAGATCGGTGTGGCGCTCCAGGAACCATACTGAACCCCTTGGTACACCATAGGTTTGGGGATGTCCTCGCCAAACCAGACAGCAGCAACCAATTCCGGCGTATACCCCACAAACCAGGCATCGCGGTTTTCTTGGTTGGTGCCTGTCTTGCCGGCAGCAGGGCGGTTGATGTTGGCGGCCCGGGCAGTACCCCGTTCAATGACACCCCGCAGCAGGTCCGTCATGATATACGCCGTTTCTTCGCTGAGCACAACTTCTTTGCGCGGAGTGTTTTCCTCCAATACCTTGCCGTGATAGTCAGTGACTTTCAATATGGCGATCGGCTCAACCCGGATGCCTTTATTGGCCAGGACACCGTAGGCCGAAGCCATCTCCAACGGGCTAACCCCTTTAGTAAGCCCGCCGAGAGCGAGGGGAGAAAGCCCTAGATCGTTTACCCGCCCAGATTCCACAAATGATGTGATCCCCATCTTCTTGCCGTATTCAATCACCGTATTAAAGCCAAGCTGGTTGACCACAGCCACCGCGACCGTGTTGATCGAGCGCTCAATAGCTTCCCTGATGGTCATCTCCCCGTCGAACGTCGGGTGGTAGTTGCGGGGGCTCCAGGTTTCACCAGATGCCAAGACATACTCGACTGGTTCATCCACATAGATGTCCGCAGCGGTAATACCTTTGTCAATCGCGGCTGTATAAGCGAAAACTTTGATAGCCGAACCGGGGGACCGGTAAGCCTGGACAGCCCTGTTGAACTTGTCCTCGCCGCGCCCGCCCACCATGGCTCGAATATGGCCGCTGCGCGGATCAATGGCCACTAGTGCCCCTTGGGGTTGAGTCAGCCCGTTGGTGTCGGTATAACCTTTCGGCAGGCCGTTGGCCAAGGCTTTTTCCGCGGCCTTTTGCATATTCAGGTCCAGAGTGGTGTAGATGCGCAGCCCACCGCCGAAGACTCGCTCTTCGCCGTAGCGTTCGATCAGATCATCAAGGATATAATCGACAAAATATGGTGCGTTGACACTGCGCTGTTTGCGTTCGACAACGTTGATTGGTTCCGCTTTGGCAGCCAGGTATTCGTTCTCGGTGATGAAACCGAGATCAAACATCCGCTTGAGGACGAAGTTTCTCCGTTCCAGAGCGATGTCAGGGTTGTTATGGGGCGAATAGCGCGACGGCCAGCGGATGATCCCTGCCAGCAGCGCAGCTTCCGCCAGTGTCACATCCTTGGCTGACTTACCGAAATACAACTGGGCGCCGGCTTCAACTCCGTTGGCACCGTGCCCAAGGTGTACCATATTCAAGTATGTTTCGAGAATCTCCTGTTTGGAATACTTGCGCTCGATCTGGACCGCCCAGAGAAACTCCTGCAGTTTACGGGAAATGAGCTTCTCTTGGGTCAAGAACAAATTGCGGGCGACCTGCATGGTGATCGTGCCGCCGCCTTGGGCAAACCTCCCTTCCCGGAGGTTGACAAGGATCGCCCTACCGAAGGCAATGAAATCAATACCGTGGTGTTGGTAGAACTTGTCGTCCTCAATAGCGATCACTGCGTTTTTCAGGTACTCCGGAAGCAGTTCAATGGCGATGGGCACCCGGTTTTCCCGATACAAATCGGTTATCAGCTGGCCATTTATGTCATAGATATGAGTGGAATACTGTTGCGTCAGCTCCACCTGATCCAAACTGGGAGCACTACCTACATAAGCTGTCAGCACACCCAAGGCTCCACCGAACAGGATTGAGAAGATGATGACAAAAAACCACAGTTTAAAGCGGGAGCGGGGCTTTTGTTTAGGTAGCTTTTTTGATTTCCTGGCCAACAGTTTCGCCTCCATCCTCTATGCAATTATACCATACTCGTCCGTGCCATATGAACAGATATAATTTACCACAACCAAAGGGCAAATACAAGCAGAGATGGGGTTAACATAGGTTTCGCCGGGGAGGCCGATCTTATGTCCCGCCTACGTTGGCAGTCAGTATTGAAGATGCCTGCGGCGCGGCATGCCGCACCTAATTCCGAAAGGCCTTCGGGCCCTGGAAGGCGCAGTAACTGGCTGATTGGCTTACTTGTGCTCGTTCTGCTGATGGTTGTTGCAGCCATGGCTGTCGAAAAGCGGGTTGCGCCTGTATTGTTTGCCTGGGCTGAAGCTAAGGCGGTGAACCTGGCTACCCAGGCAATCCACCATGCGGTGGACGAGGCGATGGCTGAAATCAGCTCTCTGGAGCTGGCTGAGATCCTCACAGATGATCAGGGCCGGATCCAGGCAATCAAATATGACACAATCCGAATCAACCAAACATCAGCTGCCGTCGTCCAAAAAGTCATGCATGCTCTCAGTGATCTTGATTCTGAGACTCTGGCTGTGCCCCTCGGCCAGTTCCTTGGTTCGAAGGCCATGGCTGCCTTTGGGCCCAAGATTCCCTTGCGAGTGATTCCAGCCGGTGCAGTAACCGCCACACCCATCAGCAGCTTTGTTTCGGCAGGAATCAATCAGACCGTTCACCGGTTGTATCTCGATATCCATGTGCAGATGCGCGTTGTAGTCCCCCTGGCTTCAACGGTGCTGCCGGTTTCTACCAGGGTAGCACTAATCGAAGACGTGATTGTGGGAGCGGTACCATCCTGGTATTTCGCCTCGGGCGGTTTGGTTGGTGGATTCAATCAGCAGAGCACCGGCCTGCCAGAATCGATTGAATTTAACCTCAACCAGTAATCCTTTTCAAGCTGAACTACTTGTCAAGAACTCTGCTTTTGGATATAATATGCATAAGTTCTTTCGGACTCAGGATCTGGCGGAGATCGCTGACCCTTTTCGCCGCGAGTGAAGGGTCTTTTGTTTTAATCTGGAGGAGGAGAGTTCTGGATGAGTTCGTACAATCACAAGGTCATTGAAGCCAAATGGAGAGCATATTGGGAAGAAACACAAGCCCACACAGTTACCATGGACCCGGAGAAACCGAAGTTCTACTGCTTGGATATGTTCCCATACCCATCAGGAGCAGGGCTGCATGTAGGGCATTGGCGCGGCTACGTACTCAGCGATGTGTGGAGCAGGTACAAGAAGCTTCAGGGGTACAATGTGCTTCATCCCATGGGTTGGGATGCATTTGGCCTGCCTGCTGAAAATGATGCCATTAAGAAGAAAATCCACCCGAAGATTTCAACGGCCAACAATGTGGCGACATTCAAGCGCCAACTGCACGAGATCGGCGCCATGTACGACTGGTCCCGGGAGGTCAACACCACCGATCCCGGCTATTATAAATGGACTCAGTGGATCTTCCTGCAAATGTACAAACGCGGCCTGGCCTACCGCAAGGAAATGCCCATCAATTTCTGCCCCAGCTGCCAGACAGGGCTGGCCAACGAGGAAGTTGTTCAAGGTGCCTGCGAGCGGTGCGGCACACCGGTGGAAAAGCGCAGCTTGATGCAGTGGATGCTCAGAATCACCAAATACGCCGATCGGCTCCTCGAAGGTTTGAAAACCTTGGATTGGCCTGAAAAGGTAATCCGAATGCAGGAAGCCTGGATTGGGCGCAGTGAAGGGGCAGAAGTGGTCTTTGCCATTGACGGGAGCGATGATCAGATAACAGTGTTTACTACGCGGCCGGACACCTTGTTCGGAGCCACTTATATGGTGCTGGCACCTGAGCACGAGCTTGTATCCAAGATTACCACAGCAGAGCAAAGGGAAAGCGTCGAGAAATACATCAAACAGTCCATGAGCAAGTCTTCCGTGGAAAGGATGGCCAGCAAGGAAAAGACCGGTGTGTTTACCGGCGCCTACGGCATCAATCCGGTCAACGGCAAGCGCATCCCGATTTGGGTTAGCGATTATGTTTTGATCGACTATGGTTCTGGCGCGATCATGGCTGTCCCCGCCCATGACGAGCGGGACTTTGAATTTGCCCGAAAATTCGATCTGCCGATAATCCCGGTAATCGCCGAGCCCAGCGGAACCATTCCCGAACTGCCATTCGTGATTAACGGCATCCTGATCAATTCCGGACAGTTTGACGGCATGGATTCGGATGAGGCCAAAAAGGCGATTACGGAGCATCTGCAGCAGAGAGGCCAAGGCAGAGCTTCAGTCCAATACAAAATGCGCGATTGGGTCTTCTCCAGGCAGCGCTATTGGGGAGAGCCGATTCCCATTGTACACTGCCCCAAGTGCGGCGAAGTCCCCGTTCCTGAAGATCAGCTGCCGGTGACTCTGCCGGATGTGGAGAACTATCAACCGACCGGGACAGGGGAATCACCGCTGGCTGCGATCACCGATTGGGTGAACACTACCTGTCCGCAGTGCGGCGGCCCGGCCAAACGGGAAACCAACACCATGCCCCAGTGGGCAGGCTCGTGCTGGTATTTTCTCCGTTATGCCGATCCCAACAATGATGCGGCGTTGGCCGATCCGGCGAAGTTGAAATACTGGCTGCCGGTAGATTTGTATGTAGGCGGCATTGAGCATGCGGTGCTGCATCTGCTCTATTCCCGGTTTTACATCAAGTTCTTGTATGACATAGGTGTCGTGGATTTTGACGAGCCTTTTACCAGGCTGTTCAACCAGGGCATGGTCACCAAAGATGGTGCCAAGATGAGCAAGTCCAAAGGCAATGTGGTCAACCCCGATGAACTGGTGGAGCACTACGGTGCTGATTCACTCCGCATCTACGAACTGTTCATCGGCCCGCCCGAGGTGGACTCAGAGTGGATGGACACCGGCATTGAAGGTGTGTATAGATTCCTTCAGAGGGTGTGGAACCTGGTTGTGCGCAGCCTCAATGCGATGCCCGAGCCGACATTGGCCAGCGAAAAACTGCGGCACCGGCTGATCGCTACGGTGACCGAACGGCTTGAGTCTTTCAAGTTGAACACAGTTGTGAGCGCGTTTATGGAATATGTCAACCAAGTTGGGCAGACGCTGGACCGACAGAGCTTGGAGACGTTGGTAATCCTCCTGGCACCGCTGGCCCCGCATCTGGCGGAGGAGCTGTGGCAAATGCTCGGCCGTCAGCCTTCGGTGTTTGATGCCCACTGGCCAGAGGCGGATCCGGCAATGCTGGTGGCTGACCAGGTCACAGTGGCCGTCCAAGTCAACGGGAAGACCCGCGCGACAGTCGATGTGGCTGCAGACGCTTCGGAGGAAGATGTAATGCATGCAGCCGCAGACATTACTTCGGTCAAGAACGCCCTCTCCGGAAAGGATGTAGTCAAAACCATCTACGTACCGGGCAAGATCCTGAACATTGTTGTGAAGTAAGAAAGCGGGGATGAATATCCCCGCTCAGTTTTGTCAACGGGAGGTTGGCGTTGAGGTGACTCCGTCGCGAACTTTGGCATGGGCTGCGGCTCTGGCCGCTGGAGTGCTGGCTTATTATGGGCTGATACTGGGGATTAATGTGTCCACCCGGTATTTGTGGCTTTTGGCTGCCGCCGCAGCCGTCGGCTTGGGCAGCAAGCTGCTTTTTGACCGTTTGGCCCACCAAAGGCTTGTGGAGAGGCTGCGCGCCATGTGGGGCGCTCCGGGCGAAATAGATAAAAAGCGCGGTTTCCCTGATATTGAGCACTACTTTAGACTGGTTGCCGTTCCCAAAAGCGGTTTTGTCATTGATGACCGTACGTGGGAGGATCTCAACGGCAATCTGATTTTCACCAGAATTGATCGGACCCTTACGGCCTACGGTCAACAGTATCTCTACAGTCTGCTGCGGACCCCTGTCTTCAGCAATGCAGAGCTTAAACGGCGCTCTGCTCTGATTCGGCTTTTCCAATCCAACCCTGAGATCAGGGAAAGAGTGCAGGCCGTTCTGGCAAAAATCGGGCGTGACGATGCAGCAAACGCCATCAGTTTCTTGATCGATCCGCCGCAGCTGTCGGGCTTCCGCTGCAGCTGGCTGTATAATCTGCTGGCCTGCCTGGCAGCCGCCGGTATCCTGCTGGCAGCGCTTTACCCTGAGGTGGCTGTCTTACTCCTCGTTGCCGTTTTTGTTGTGAATCTCATGATCCACAACCGTGTCCAGCGGCGGATTGAGGGGTATTTTCAGGCGATCAAAGCTCTGAGGAAGATGGTGTATTATGGAAAGAAGCTTGCAGCCGTGAAAGTTGAGGAATTGTCCTGCACCCATTATGACATAAAAGCGGCTCTGGCGGAAACAGCCGTGTTCATGCGCCATTCCTCCCGGATCGGCCTGGAAACGACAGATCCTGTTATGGGCAGTGTCCTTCAGTACGCCAGCATTCTGTTCTTGCTGGATGTGCGGGGATTTCAGCGTACTGTGCAGTTGATCCGCCGCAATGGTACCGCGCTGCTTGCTGTTTACGAATGGATCGGTGAATTGGATGCACTGCAGGCGGCAGCATCCTACAGGGAATCCCTGGCTTATTACTGTGAACCGGTTTTAGAAGCGGCCGGAGAAGCAAGTACCAAACTTGTGGGTGAGGCCATGTATCACCCCCTTGTTGAGGATCCAGTGCCCAATTCCCTGACTATAGGGGCGCAGGGTATTTTAATCACTGGATCGAACATGTCGGGCAAATCCACATTTCTCCGGACAGTGGCCGTCAACGCCCTGTTGGCTCAAACCATCTACACCTGCCTGGCACAAAGCTACCGATCACTGTTTGTCAAGCTCATGACCTCAATTGGGCGGTCGGATAACATCATTGAGGGCAAAAGCTATTACCTGGTCGAAGCACTGTCGATTCTCCGGATCATCAAGGCAATCGAGGCTGAGACCCAAACTGCTATCATGGCTGTTTTCGACGAACTGTACCGCGGGACGAATTCCGAGGAAAGGATCAAGGCAGGCTGCCGAGTCCTGAGATATGCTGCACAGCCGGGGACGATCATCCTGGCGGCGACCCATGACCTGGAACTGACCAAGATGCTTGAGCCGGCCTATATCAACTATCATTTCCGGGAGAAGGTGGGGGAGCAAGGCCTCGAATTCGATTACACCCTGAAACCGGGGCCGTCGCAAACCCGGAATGCGATTGCTCTATTGAGAATCTTGGGGTATCCCAAGGCAATTACGGATTAAAGTGGAGAAACTGGGCTTATGTACAAACGCAATCCATATTACGCCGTTGTAGGATTCACAACCATCTTTGGCTTGTCATTCGTGTTTTCCCGCGCCGCTTTAGGCCGGATCGATCCATTCCATCTGCTGGCTCTGCGGTTTTTGTTTGCGGTCGGATTGATCAATTTGCTGCGGCTGTTGGGCATAATTAAGATCGAACGATCTAACTCTTTGGCACCCCTGGTGCTGATCGGGTTGATCCAGCCGATCCTGTACTTTACCTTGGAAACTATAGGGATTCGCTATACATCGGCCTCCATTTCCGGGATGATGGTCGCCGTGATCCCAATCTTTACACTAGTGTTTGCCAGGATTTTTCTAGCGGAAAAGCCTAACCGGTACCAGTTGGTGGCCATGTTCATTTCTATTGCCGGAGTGGCCTTAATCTGCCTGAACCATGGAGACGCCGCGAACGTGAGTTTGCCAGGCTTGATGGTGCTCCTTGGTGCGGCTGTATCAGCGGCTGCTGGTACAGTCATGACCCGGAGGCTGTCGCGGAGTTATTCGCCTGTGACCATAACCTATGCCATGATGCACATGGGTTTTCTGGCGTTTGTGCCGCTGGCCTTGGCCGGGCTGGCTCAAACAGGCGCGGCAAATGTGGTCGAAGCCTTTTTTCTTCCATTATTAGAGCTGCCGATCCTGTCCGCTGTAGCCTACTTGGGGTTTGGCGCGTCGGTGGTGGGATTTTTCTTGCTGAACTATGCTTTGGCCCATTTGCCGTCCTACAAAGTAGGTGTGTTCGATACCCTCACAACCTTGATTGCGATTGCAGCAGGAGTGATCTTCCTGGGCGAGCGGCTGACACCCATGCAGGTGATCGGCGGGCTGGGAATTGTGGTTGGTGTGTGGGGTGCTCAGTACTTCAGTAAAACGAGGGAGAACGGGTGAAAAAACGGGCGTTTTTTCTTGACCGGGACGGAGTGTTGAACCACAGTATATCTCATCGGGGAAAGGAACGGCCGCCGAACAACCCCGAGGAGCTGCGGATGATTGACGGTGCAGGACAGGCTGTTCGGCGCCTCAATCAATTAGGATACTACGTGTTCGTGGTCACCAACCAAGGCGGTGTTGGTTTAGGATTCATGTCCCAAGCTGATCTGGACCGGATTCACGCAAAGCTAATAGACCAGGTGCGCAGCTGTGGAGGAGCAATCGATCAAATTAAAGTATGCACGCACAAACCCAAAGCAGGCTGTACCTGCCGTAAGCCGAAGCCAGGCATGCTTCTAGAGCTGGCTGAAGAGTATAGCCTGGATCTCAGTGAGTCATATATGGTTGGCGATCGAAGCATTGATATCGAGGCCGGTAAACAGGCGGGGACCAAGACCGTCTTCATCGGCTCTGCCTCGGATGCGCCGCCGGATGTGGATTTAGTGTCTTCGAGCCTGGCTGAAGCTGTTGAACAGCTGTTCGGTCCTGAGAAGCAGAGCTGAGGCATGTTGTGATTCTGATAAAAAGGCTATTGACAGCAGCCGGGATAAGCTGGTATGATAACTCTTGCCGGCACGTATTGGCCACAGCCGAACAGCCTGGAAGCAATTGGCAATTGACAATGCGGTTTGAGGCGCGTATAATACACACTTGCCGCCGCACATTGATGAATGCAGCGGCGAATTTAATCGCAAAATAGTTATTGACACCACGCCAACAGGTGTGGTAAGATAAAAAAGCTGTCGCCACTTGACAGGTGCCGCAAAATGGCATGAATACCTGTCGTGGCCAGTGGACCTTGAAAACTAAACAGCAGAAGTGCGGAGAACGTTAACGTTCAACCCTGTCAAAGTACCGGAGCGATTCGGTACAAGCGACAGAGATTCAGACAGGACAAATTTTCTATGGAGAGTTTGATCCTGGCTCAGGACGAACGCTGGCGGCGTGCCTAATACATGCAAGTCGAGCGGGGT
>Ga0134098_1000080_pt1 | contig 104020 bp, 108 predicted proteins | sample 9_3taG_FD_94456 | JGI IMG/M metagenome (GOLD analysis project Ga0134098, IMG submission 94456) | Switchgrass degrading microbial communities from high solid loading bioreactors in New Hampshire, USA - 9_31_10_142_A3 metaG | ecosystem: Engineered > Bioreactor > Semi-continuous > Anaerobic >... | reverse complement strand
TTCATGGCTCATGACGAGGAAAACGCTTGTTCCATAGGCGATAAAGTGCTGATAGAGGAGACGAGACCGCTTTCCAAGAGAAAGAGATGGAAGGTCGTTAAAATCTTGGAGCGTGCTCCTCTTTTGGAATACACTGAGTCGATCGAGGAGGAATAGAGGCCATGATACAGTTACATACGATGTTGAACGTGGCCGATAATTCGGGTGCGAAGAAGATTAGGTGCATTCAGGTGATGGGAGGAAGCTACAGGCGATACGGCACGGTTGGCGACGTAATCGTCGCATCTGTCAAGGAGGCCATTCCCAACAGCAACATAAAGAAGGGCGAAGTTGTTCGTGCCGTTATCGTACGCGTCCGAAAGGAATTGAGGCGACGCGACGGGTCTTACGTTCGCTTTGATGACAACGCAGCCGTGATAATCGACAATCAGGGAAATCCTCGAGGGACGCGCATATTCGGTCCTGTCGCCCGAGAGTTGCGCGACAGAGGCTACACGCGCATCGTATCACTGGCCCCCGAGGTAGTTTAGGGAGGCGGATGACTTATGACTAAGATGCGAATTAAAAAGGGAGATCTCGTCCGCGTGATATCCGGTAAGGATAAAGGCAAAGAGGGCAAGGTTTTGCGTCGCATTCCTTCGGAGGGGATGCTGTTGGTCGAAGGCGTCAACGTCGTAGCCAAACACACGCGCCCCTCGCAGAAGAACCCACAGGGCGGGATCATACGCCAGGAAGCTCCCATCCATGCGGACAAAGTAATGCTGGTCTGTCCTGCCTGTGGCAAGGCGACGCGGGTGTCTCGTGCTTTTTTGGAGGATGGGCGCAAGGTTCGCCTCTGCAAGAAATGTGGCGAGATAGTTGACAAGCTTTAGGTTGAGGAGGAACAGGTAAATGGTTCCGCGATTGCTTGAAAAATACAGAAACGAAGTTGTTCCGCGCATGATGAAAGAGTTTGGCTATAAAAACGTCATGCAGGTGCCGAGGATCGAGAAGGTCGTCGTGAATATAGGCGTGAGCGAAGCGAAACAGGACATAAAATACCTGGATGCGGCCATGAACGAGCTCGCCGTGATCACGGGGCAAAGGCCCGTTCTCAAGAGGGCAAGGAAATCGGTCGCAGGTTTCAAGGTAAGGAAGGGCATGCCGGTGGCCTGTTGCGTGACGCTCAGGGGTCCGAAGATGTGGGAGTTCCTCGATAGGCTCATATCTCTTGCTCTGCCGAGGATAAAGGACTTCCAGGGCGTATCGCGCAAGGGCCTTGACGGACGCGGGAACTACAACTTGGGTTTAAGAGAGCAGCTGATCTTCCCCGAGATAGACTACGATAACGTTGCCCGTATCCGCGGCATGAACGTCAGCATTACGACGACGGCCAAGACGGATGAGGAAGCTTACGGCTTGCTTAAAGAGCTAGGAATACCCTTTAGGCAGTGATGAGGGAGGTTGCGATCAGATGTCGAGGAAAGCTCTTGAGATAAAAGCCCAAAGGGAGCCAAAGTTCAAAGTGAGAAAGTACAACAGATGTCCGCTTTGCGGCCGTCCCAGGGCTTTTATGCGGAAATTTAACATGTGTAGGTGCTGTTTTAGGGATTTGGCGCGACAGGGTAAAATACCTGGGGTCGTCAAGTCGAGTTGGTAGCCCTATGAAACAAAGGAGGATCGGCGATGTATGTTACAGATCCGATTGCTGATATGTTAACGCGCATACGCAATGCTAACATGGCCTATCATGAGATAGTGGACATACCTATGAGCAACATGAAGCATCGCATAGCGCGAGTGTTGAAGGACGAGGGTTACATCAAGAATTTTAAAGTGATCAGCGACCCTGGAAAACCTTATCAGATATTGCGGATATATTTGAACTACGGGCCAAATAAGGAGCGCGTGATTCAGGGCTTGCGCCGCGTGAGCAAGCCGGGCAGGCGCATTTATGTAAATAGCAGAGACCTGCCGAAGGTCATGGGCGGTCTTGGAATTGCTATAATATCTACTTCGAGCGGGCTGATGACCGATGCCGAGGCTAGGAAAAAAGGTCTCGGCGGAGAAGTCCTTTGCTACGTATGGTAAGGGGGAGAGGACGTTGTCTAGGATTGGACGAAAACCAATACCAATCCCCAAGGGGGTAAACGTAACCTTGAGCGGAAGGACCGTTAAGGTAAAAGGCCCCAAGGGGGAATTGAGCTTTGATTTGCTCCCGAACATAGACGTAGAGCTTACACATGAAAATATAAAAGTCACTCGAAGAGCGGACGACAAAAAGACAAAGGCCTTTCACGGGCTTACAAGGGCGATGCTTAACAACCTCGTGACGGGGGTGACCGCAGGTTTCGAGAAGGAGCTCGAGATCGTGGGAGTCGGATATAGGGCACAGATGCAGGGACAAAAGCTCGTCTTAAACCTGGGCTACTCTAACCCTGTCGAATACATGCCGCCGAAGGGCATAACCATTACTACCGACGGTCCGACCAAGATAAAGGTCTCAGGAATTGACAAGCAGACTGTGGGTCAAGTAGCCGCCATAATAAGGTCCTTCAGGGCACCTGAGCCTTATAAGGGCAAGGGAATCAGATATGTCGGCGAAGTGGTTAAGCGCAAGACCGGTAAGGCCAGCGCTAAATAGTGGAGGTGGACAACTTTGATCAAACGTAAATCGCGCAATGAAATGCGCCTTCTTCGGCACGAAAGGATCAGAAAGAAGGTATACGGCACTTCCGATAAGCCGCGGCTTTGTGTCTTTAGGAGCCTTAAGCATATATACGCGCAGGTCATCGACGACGAGCGGGGACATACGTTAGTTTCCGCGTCCACCTTGGATAAAGAGCTCAAGCCCCTTCAGTTGAGCACCGGCTCTGTCGCGGCGGCCAAAGCGGTCGGCGAGCTTGTGGCAAAGAGAGCGCTTGAGCAGGGCATCAAGGAAGTCGTTTTCGATCGCGGAGGCCATGCCTATCACGGCAAGGTCAAGGCACTTGCCGATGCTGCTCGCGAAGCCGGATTGAAGCTGTAAGGGGGGAGTCTTTGCATGGTCAGGATAACGATACCGAAGGGCGTAGAGTTAACCGAAAGGGTTATAGCCATAAACAGGGTCTGCAAGGTGGTAAAGGGCGGAAAAAGATTTAAGTTCAGCGTCCTCGTAGTAGTGGGTGACGGCGAACGTTACATAGGCGTGGGATTGGGAAAAGCCAGGGAAATTCCCGAAGCTGTGCGAAAGGGTATAGAGAAGGCCAAAAAGAACCTCGTAGAGGTCAAGAAAGTTGGCAATACCATTCCTCATCCCGTCATAGCTAGCTTCGGAGCGGCCGAGGTGTTGCTTAGGCCGGCTGCTCCCGGAACGGGAGTTATAGCGGGGGCGGTTGTCCGAGCCATCATGGAGCTGGGTGGAGTCAAAGACGTCTTGACCAAGGTCATAGGCAGGACGTCTAACCCCATCAACGTCGCCTATGCCACTCTTGAGGCGGTCAAAGCCCTGCGCAGTCCTGATGAGGTCATGAAATTACGCGGCAAAGTCGAACAAGCCTAACGGAGGGATGACATCATGTCCAGGATTCGCGTAACATGGAAGAAAAGCACCATAAGCCGTCCGGAAAGACAGCGAAGGTGCATCAGAGCTTTGGGGCTCAAGAAGTTGAACCATAGCGTGATACACGACGATACACCTCAAATTCGAGGCATGATACGTGCCGTTGCGCATCTGGTAGAATGGGACATCGTCGACTAGTCGGGAGGGAATTATAATGCGTATACACGATTTGCGCGCCCCTGCGGGCGCCAAAAAGGAGCCCAAGAGGATAGGTCGAGGCAAGGGAAGCGGTCACGGAGGCACGGCTACACGCGGGCATAAGGGTCAAAAGTCCAGGACCGGAGCCAGTATACCTGCCCGCTTTGAGGGCGGACAGATGCCCTTAGTAAGAAGGATACCGAAGAGGGGGTTCAACAACGCCCGTTTTGCCAAGGCATACCAATATGTAAATGTATCATCCCTGGAGGGAAGGTTTGAGCCGGGTAGCACAGTTGCGCCTGAACAAATGTACGAAGCGGGCCTCATCGAGGATGCATTTGCACCGGTAAAGGTCCTTGGCCACGGCGAGATATCGATTCCGCTCACAGTTAAGGCGCATATGTTCAGTGCAAGCGCAAAGAGCAAGATCGAATCGGCCGGCGGCAGGGCAGAGGTGATTTAGGTGTTTAGCGCCTTGCGTGACGTTTTTCGCCTGCCCGATCTGAAAAGCAGGATCTTGTTTGTGCTGGGGGTCCTACTTGTATTTCGTCTTGGGGCACATATTCCTACGCCCGGAGTGGATGCAAAGGCGATGGCAAGTTTGTTTGAGCAGGGGGGTGTCTTAAACTTATTTGACCTCTTTGCTGGTGGTGCGCTGCGTCGATTCAGCATATTCGCTCTTGGCGTGACCCCCTACATAAACGCAAGCATCGTCATGCAGCTTTTAGCCGTCGTCATACCGGCCATCGAGAAGATGCAGAAGGAAGGCGAAGAGGGAAGGCGCAAGATCGTTCAGTACACCAGGCTGTCGACTATACTCTTTTCAGGCATACAGGCAGTTGGCATGGTCCTTTGGCTCAGAAACATGAACGTCATATACGTAGGCGGTATCTCCGTCTTTGTGGCCATCGTCACGTTGGTGGCTGGATCAATCGCAGTGATGTGGCTGGGCGAGATGATCTCGGATCACGGCATCGGAAACGGCATATCGCTTTTGATATTTGCAGGAATCGTTGCGCGAATCCCTGAATCGATCACGCGAACCTTTAAGCTTCTGCGGACCGGTGAGCTGAATCTCATTACTATGCTTTTGGCCCTGATAATCATGGTGGTCGTAATAGCTGGATGCATCCTGCTTCAAGAAGGACAGAGGCGCCTACCAGTCCAGTACGCCAAGAGGGTCGTAGGAACCAAGGTGTACGGCGGTCAGTCCACGTTTATCCCGTTGAGGGTCAACAGTGCCGGGGTTATTCCGATAATATTTGCCTCGTCGGTCCTCCTGTTTCCCAGCACTATAGCGAGGTTTTTCTCGGGGAGTTTCGCGCAGGCAGTATCCAAGATGTTATCTCCCAGCAGTCCCCTTTACATGGCCCTTTACGTGCTGCTGATCATATTTTTCACATATTTTTACACTGCCGTCGTGTTTAACCCCGTCGATGTGGCAAATAACCTCAAAAAATATGGGGGCTTTATCCCGGGCATAAGGCCCGGTCGCCCCACGGCGGATTACATCGAAAAAGTGCTGTCCAGGGTTACTTTGGGAGGAGCCATATTTCTTGCGGCCATCGCATTGCTTCCCTCGCTATTGACGCGAATGCTAGGCATAACGACCTTTTATTTCGGCGGTACGGCCGTATTGATCGTCGTAGGCGTTGCTCTTGAGACCGTTCAGCAGATCGAAGCCCAGCTTTTAATGCGTCATTACGAAGGGTTGGTAAGGCGAAAGGGCAAAGCTGGCGGAATACTTCGACTGTAATTAAGGGGGAAGAAAATTGCGCATGATATTTCTCGGACCTCCGGGCGCCGGAAAGGGGACGCAGGCTGTCAAATTGGCAGCCAAATACGGGATTGCTCACATATCAACAGGCGATATGCTGCGCGAGCACGTAAAGAAAGAGACGGACCTTGGCAAGCAGGCCAAGTCATACATGGATTCCGGTCGTTTGGTGCCCGATGAGCTTATCATTGAGATGGTCAAGAAAAGGCTTGAGGAAGACGATGCCAAAAGGGGCTTTATATTAGACGGGTTCCCGAGGACCGTAAAGCAGGCGGAGGCTTTAGACGAGCTTTTGGAGTCTCAGGGCATAAAGTTGAATGCAGTGGTGTTTTTCGATGTTGACGAGGAGACGCTGGTGCGGCGCCTGTCGGGGAGACGAATATGCCTCAATTGCAACGCAATTTACAATGTGCATAACGAGGATTTTCCGAAGGACGGACGTTGCAAGAATTGCGGCGCCGAGTTAATACAGCGTGATGACGACAGACCGGAAGTCGTAAGGCAGCGCCTTGATGTGTACCGAAAGGATACGGCTCCTTTGCTGGCCTACTATACGGGCAAGGGGAATCTGGTTACCGTCGATGCATCTTCTGACAGCGACGAGGTATTGCGCGCCATCGAAAAGCTGTATGGAGGTAAAGATGATCCGAATTAAAAAAGATTGGGAAATCGAGAAGATGAAGCGGGCAGGGTCTATAGTGGCCGATGTATTGAAGCTCATGAACGAGCTTATAAAGCCCGGAGTCGATACTAAAACATTGGATGACAGGGCAGAGGAGATTATAACCAAAAGCGGGGCCATCCCCGCTTTTAAGGGTTACTCCTTTCCCGGAGCACCTTATCCCTTCCCGGGAAGCATTTGCGTTTCCATAAATGACGAGATAGTTCACGGCATTCCGGATTCAGCGAGGATATTGGAGGAAGGGGACATAGTGAGCATAGATGTAGGTGCCTGCTTTGAGGGGTATTTTGGCGATGCGGCCTGTACCTACCCCGTCGGAAAGGTGAGCATCGAGAGAACAAGGCTGCTTGACGTGACTAAAGAGTCGTTGCATCTTGCTATAAGCGCTGCCAAAGACGGCAACACCTTGGGCGATGTGGGATATGCCGTGGAGCACTACGTGACCATGCACGGTTACGGGCTGGTCAGAGATTACGCCGGACACGGTATAGGAAAGCGCCTTCATGAGGCCCCCCAAGTTCCCAATTTTGGGAGACAGGGGGACGGCATAACCTTGAAAAGCGGTTTTACCATCGCTATAGAGCCGATGATAATAGCTGGCAAGAATGAAGACGTAGTGGTTGCCGACAACGGCTGGACGGTCTTAACGGCCGACCATTCCGATGCGGCCCACTTTGAGCATACCGTGTTGATCACGGAAAGCGGCGGAGAGATACTTACGCCTTGGGAGTGACGGACTTGGACCCTGAGGATTTGGAAATAGGGAGAGTCGTCATATCCAAGAGGGGAAAGGATAAAGGGGCGTTCTACGTGGTCGTCGGAAAGGATGAATCTGGCAACAGGGTTTACGTTGCCGATGGAAGAAGCAGAAAGATCGCACGACCCAAGAAGAAAAATCCGAAGCATCTTCAGCTTACGAATTGGTTTTTTTCGGAACTGCGCGAATGCTTGGAAGGCGTTCGTAAGATCGACGATGAGTGGATACGCCAACGATTGTCTTCAATCTAAGAGGGGGTAGGTCAGCGCGCATGGCGAGGGAAGATGTCATAGAATTACGGGGCACAGTACTGGAGCCGTTACCTAACGCTATGTTTAAGGTGCAACTTGAAAACGGGCATATTTTATTGGCTCATGTCTCGGGCAAGATGCGCATGCACTTCATTCGCATCTTGCCCGGCGATAAAGTCCTGGTCCAAGTCTCTCCTTACGACTTGACAAGAGGACGAATTGTATATAGATATAAATAGCTTTAAAGGGGGAAGCAAAACTATGAAGGTCAGGCCTTCCGTTAAACCTATTTGTGAATATTGCCAGGTCATCAGGCGTCACGGAAAAGTTTGGATTATATGCAAGAGAGATCCGAAACATAAACAAAGACAGGGTGCAAGGAGGTAGTCGGGCATGGCTCGAATAGCGGGTATCGATCTGCCCAGGGACAAGAGAATCGAGATAGCGTTGACCTACATTTACGGCATAGGGCTTTCTTCGGCAAGGAAGATATTAGCTGCTACCGGCGTTAACCCGGACACGAGGGTTAAAGACCTTACCGAAGATGAGATCAACAAATTGCAGAAAGAAATCGAAAACAATTATAAGGTCGAAGGGGATTTGAGGCGCGAGGTTAGCGCTAATATCAAACGCTTGATAGACATAGGCTGCTATCGCGGATTGAGACACAAATTGGGCCTTCCCGTCAGGGGGCAGCGCACCCGAACGAACGCCCGCACCCGAAAGGGACCCAAGAAGACCATAGCCGGCAAGAAGAAGGCCACGATGAAAAAGTAGCGCAGGCTATATACTTTTTAAGGAGGGAAATTTATAGTGGCTAAAAGCACTAAAAGACGCACGAGAAGAAAGGAAAAGAAGAACATAAATTATGCGGTTGCCCACATTCACTCGACCTTCAACAACACGATAATAAGCATAACCGATAAACAGGGAGCCGTTATCGGTTGGGCATCGGGCGGGACCGTAGGTTTCAAGGGAACCCGTAAATCCACTCCCTACGCCGCGCAGATGGCAGCTCAGGCAGCTGCCAAGCAGGCGCAGGACCATGGAGTGGTCGAGGTGGACGTCGTCGTCAAGGGCCCCGGGCCGGGCAGGGAATCGGCCATAAGGAGCCTGCAGGCAGCGGGTTTGCAGATAAACATGATCAAGGACGCTACGCCCATTCCGCACAATGGATGCCGTCCTCCCAAGCGGCGACGCGTATAGTATAAGTTGCAGATTTAGAAGGAGGGAAAAGACTCGATATGAGCAGATATACAGGTCCTTCCTGCAGATTGTGTCGCAGGGCAGGAGTTAAGTTGTTCTTAAAGGGAGACAGATGCTATTCGGAGAAGTGTGCCATAGCGCGAAGGAATACCATTCCCGGACAGCACAACCAAAGGCGCGGCAAGTTCAGCGAATACGGGCTCCGGTTGTACGAGAAGCAGAAGCTCAGAAGGATTTATGGCATGACGGAAAGGCAGTTCGAGAGGTTCTTTGAGAAGGCTAGCAGGATGCCGGGGCAGAAGGGGCATAATTTCCTGCAGTTGCTGGAACGACGCCTGGATAACGTAGTTTATCGCCTGGGATTTGCGTCCAGCAGGGCTCAGGCCAGACAGCTTGTCGCTCACGGCCACATAACGGTTAACGGCAAGAAGCTTGACATACCCAGCGCCTTGGTAAAGGTGGGCGATGTCATAGCCGTTGCCTCAGGGAGCAAGGACATACCCGTGATTAGGGAAAACATGGAAGTTGCCTCGGCCAGGAGTATCCCGGAGTGGTTGGAATTGCAGCCGGAACGGATGGAGGGCAGAGTGATATCCCTTCCGACACGGGAGCAGATTGACGTTCCTGTTAACGAGCAGCTAATCGTCGAGTTCTACGCTCGATAATTGTTTAAGGAGAGGATCAGTTTGGAACGTGTTGTGCCGGATATCAATGTAGAAGAATGCACTTCGGGCTATGGGCGCATAAAGATAGAGCCTCTGGACAGGGGCTATGGCGTGACCCTGGGGAACGCCGTAAGGCGGGTATTGCTGTCGTCCATCCCTGGAGCTGCTGTTTCTGCCATAAGAATAGATGGCGTGTTGCATGAATTCAGCACTGTGCCCGGCGTAATGGAAGACGTCTTGGAAATAATACTGAACATTAAAAAACTTGCGGTCGTATCACATAGCGACGAAGTGAGAATGCTCAGGCTGGAAGCTCAGGGACCCAAGGTTGTGACCGCAGCCGACATAGCTCCGGATAGCGAGATAGAATTCCCCAATCCGGATGCATATATATGCACCCTGGAGGAGGGGCATAAGCTCGTCATGGACCTTTATGTGGAGCGAGGAGTTGGCTATCTGACCATGGACAGGCCCAGGCCAAGTTACTTACCAGTGGACGTGCTGTTGATAGATGCCATATTTTCGCCCGTTTTGCGAGTGAACTACAGCGTTGGTGCCGCTAGGGTCGGCCAACGAACGGATTACGAAAGCCTGCTCCTTGAACTGTGGACCAACGAGACAATATCGCCTGTCAAGGCCTTCCTTGAGGCGATCAAGATATTGAACCAATATTTCAGCCACATTGCTTCACTTTTGCTCAAAGAGCCGGCAACTCCTCAGGGAATAGAAGTAGCGCAGATACCGGTCGAGGCCAAGGTCGAAGAGGACCCACTGTTGGCCCGTCCCATCCGCGACCTGGAGCTGTCGATCAGGAGCGAAAACTGCCTGCTTCGGGCGGGCATACGCACTATAGGCGACTTGGTTCAGTACTCGCGCGACGATCTCCTTAAGATCCGCAATTTGGGGAAGATTTCATTGAAGGAAATAGAAGAAAAACTTCAGGCCTTTGGCCTCTCTCTGAGTTTGTCAAAGACTTCGGCGAAGAAGGAGAAGGGGCAAAAGGGCGACGAAGAATACGATTTAGACGAGAACGACGACGAGGAGGAATAAACCATGAGGCATCAGGTACGCTCTAGGACGCTTGGGCGATATAGCGCTCACAGGAATGCGATGCTTATAAACATGGCTGCTAGCCTCATAATCCATGAAAGCATAGAGACAACCCTGATAAGGGCGAAGGAGCTCAGAAGCTACGTGGAAAAGCTGGTCACGCGAGCCAAGGGCGGCAGCCTTCACGACAGGAGGATCGTTATCTCCAGGCTGAGGAACAAGGAAGCTACGTTAAAGCTCTTTAACGAACTTGCACCTCGTTACGCTAATCGCCCCGGAGGTTACACTAGAATAGTGAAACTTGGATATCGCAAGGGAGACGCTGCCCCCAAGGCCATCGTTGAATTTGTGAAGTAACCTGATATGGCGGAAGACAAAATCTTTTCTTTGCGGGATGTGGCTTTTTCCTATCCCGGTAACGACGAACCCGCCATCTCGGGGATTACCATGGATATAAACGTCGGGTGGTGGGTTGCAATTGTCGGCGATAACGGATCTGGCAAGTCTACCCTGGCGAAGCTGTTGAACGCCCTGCTTATACCGACGCGGGGCGTTTGTTTCGTGTTGGGGAGGGACACCAAAGATCTTGACGTGCAGTGGGACATCAGAAGGGATGTCTGCATGGTATTTCAAAATCCTGAAAACCAAATAGTGGCCTCCGTCGTGGAAGAAGAGGTAGCCTTTGGCCCGGAAAACCTGGGTTTGCCAAGTCAGGATATCGTCTCGCGCGTCAGATGGGCATTGGAGGTGACCGGCCTTTCGGAATTTGCCAAAAAGCCCACCTACGCCCTTTCTGGCGGGCAAAAACAAAGGCTTGCCCTTGCCGGAGCCCTTGCAATGCGGCCCAAATGCATCGTATTGGACGAGGCCACTAGCATGCTCGATCCTGAGGGCAGAAAGGAATTGACCGACGTGCTTAAAAAGCTGCACAATGAGGGTATGACGGTGGTCACCATTACCCACAGGACCGAAGAGCTTCTGCTTTCTGATCACGTGGCGGTGCTCAGCAAGGGCAGGCTGGCCTTTTACGGAAAGCTGGATGAGTTGTTGAGCGGATCGACGCTGTCAAAGTTAGGCATAAAGGAGCCGTCATCGTTCAGGTTGTGGCGCCTGCTTAAAAACAAGGGCTTGATCGATGGCAACGTCTTGCCCAGGGCTGAGGATATGGCCGAGAACCTGGTGGAAAAGATATGTCTTTAGAGGTTTGTAATGTCAGTTATACATATCACAAAGATACTCCTCTGGAGACGAAGTCATTAAACGACGTTTCCTTTCATGTAGAGCCGGGGGAATGGGTGGCTGTAGTGGGCCATACGGGAAGCGGAAAGACTACCCTGGCCCAGATGTTAAACGGCCTGATCTTCCCCAGTAGCGGAGAGGTCATAGTGGACGGGTTGAAGCTTTATCCGAAAGCCCCTCACCTGAAATCGGTGCGGCGCAAGGTGGGTCTTGCATTTCAATATCCCGAGCACCAGCTCTTTGCCGAGACCGTCTTGGATGAACTGATGTTTGCTCCGCGAAATTTCGGCATGCCTGAAGATGAGGCCATGGCGCATATTAAAAAAATTTTAAAGGCCTTTGAGCTGGATGAGAAGATCCTTTTAAAGAACCCCTTCGACCTGTCAGGGGGGCAAAAAAGAAAGGTTGCCCTTGCGTCCATAGTGGTGATGAAGCCTGTATACCTCGTATTGGATGAACCGACTGCCGGGTTGGACTGGAAGGGGCAGGAAATGTTGCTGTCAATGCTAAAGACATTTAAGGACAATGGAACCGGCATAATTCAGATCACCCATGACATTGAAATGGTTTTGGATAATTGCGATAAGTTATTAGTGTTGGAGGATGGGCGAAGGAGGTCGTGGGGGCCGCCGGCCCATGTAGTTGAGGAGTTAGCCGACCGTCCGGCCAAGGGGCTGGTTTTTCCGGATGTCCTGGAGATGTCCCTGTCCTTGCGCAGGGCGGGGCTGAACGTTTCCCTCACGTGGAGTGAGGAAAAGTTGGTCAAAGATATCGAAAAAGAGGTATTTTCATGCCCTTCTTAGATCATCTTTCGCTGGGACAATACGTCCCGGCCAATTCTTTCGTGCATTCCTTGGATCCGAGGTGCAAGGTGCTTGGCGTCATGGCACTCATAACATCCATATTCGTGGCAAGCGCCTCCCCCTGGCCTTATGTAATTTGGAGCGCCTTTGCCGTCTTTTTGTGTGCCTTGAGCAAAATTTCTATCAAGAACGTGTTGATCTCCACGAAGCCCGCAATTGTGCTGGTCGTCTTTACTGTGATCGTGAACTTGTTTTTTGCGGAAGGAAAAGAGTTGTTTAGGATTTCCTTTATATCGATCACCAAGGAAGGCCTTTTGGCCGGCGTCAAGATGGGCCTTAGGCTATACTTTTTGATCTTATTTGCAAACATGACCATGATGACCACCAGCCCGTTGGAGTTGTCGGACGGCATAGAATCGCTGCTTACTCCTTTAAAACGATTTGGCGTGCCTGCTCACGAATTTGCCATGATGATGACGATAGCATTGCGCTTCATACCCACCTTGCTTGAGGAGACGGACAGGATAATGAAGGCCCAGCTGGCACGCGGGGCGGATCTGGACAGCGGCGGCATCGTAAAACGGCTTAAGGCCTTTATGCCTGTGTTGGTGCCGCTTTTTGTCATAGTGTTTCAAAGGGCTGATGAGCTGGCCGTCGCCATGGAGGCGAGGTGCTATCGCGGAGGCGTCGGGCGAAGCAGGATGAAGCCCTTGCATTGGACTGCTAAGGACGCAATTTCCTTGACCATGGTATCGGTGATTTGTCTCGGCGGCGTGGTATTGGACCGGTGGATGTCTTGACGCGATACGCTGCGCTGATATCATATGACGGTTCCGCCTTTCATGGCTTTCAGCGGCAAAGGAATTTGTTGACCGTGCAGGAGGCCATGGAAGATGCCTTAAGCATTTTAAACAAAAAAACCGTCAAAGTTGTCGGAGCAGGCAGAACCGACAGCGGCGTTCATGCATTAGGGCAGGTCGTTTCCTTCGACATGTTTTGGCCTCATGGCCCGGATACTTTAAGGAAAGCGTTGGAAGCAAACCTTCCTTCCGCTATAGGGGTATTTGAGGTGGTTTCCGTGGATAAGAACTTTGATGCCAGAAGAAGCGCCCTTTGGCGAAAGTATGCCTATTTCGTATGGAAGGGCAATTACAGGCTTCCTCACCTGGACAGATACCTTTGGCGAAACGGAAAGCCCTGGGACGTAAATAAGGCAAAGGCCTTTTTGTCGATGATGAAAGGCCATCACGATTTCAGTGCCTTCTGCAGAAAGGCGGATCGTCCGGAGGACGCGCGGCGCACTATAATTGATACCGAATTGGAAAATATCGGTCACATGATAAAGGTGACGATAACGGGAAGGTCATTTTTGACGAACATGGTGAGGATAATTGTCGGTACAATGGATGAAGTTGCAACGGGGCGAAAAAGCTTGTCTGAAATTGAGCTTCTTTTGAAAAACGGATCACGCGAGGAGGCAGGCCCTACCGCTCCGGCCAATGCACTGTTTTTATGGGAGGTAAAATACGACCCCTCGCCGTGGACGAAAGGAGGTTACCGTTTGTGTTGGGATTGGATGTAGGTATAGATTTAGGGACGGCAACGATATTGATTTATATAAAGGGAAAGGGAGTAGTGATGAGGGAACCGTCAGTTGTAGCCATAGATCAAAACACGAACAAGATCTTGGCCGTCGGTTCCGAGGCCAAAAGAATGCTAGGGCGTACACCGGGTAACGTCGTGGCCGTGCGTCCGCTTCAAAGCGGGGTCATAGCCAACTACACGATGACGGAAGCCATGATACGTCATTTCCTCAAAAAAATCATGTCAGGCGTTAACAGATTCTTGCGGCACCGCGTGATGATCGGAGTGCCGTCGGGTGCCACTGACGTAGAAAGAAGGGCTGTCCTGGAAGCCGCCCTGGAAGTGGGGGCAAAGGAAGCCTATCTCATAGAGGAACCCATGGCGGCGGCCATAGGTGCCGGACTTCCCGTGGAAGAGCCGCGGGGCAACATGGTGGTCGACATAGGCGGAGGAACTTCCGACATTGCCGTCATATCATTGGGCGGCCTCGTGGTAGCGGAGTCCTTACGGCTTGGCGGCGACGCCATGGACGAGGCGATAATAAGATATGTGCGAAAAAAGCATAACCTTGAGATAGGTTCGCAGACTGCAGAGCTTTTGAAGATATCTATAGGTAATTGTCGCAAGGTCTCGGGAAGTGAACTGAAATCCATGGTTGTGAAGGGCCGAGACATCATACTGGGTCTGCCCAGACAGGTCGAATTGACCACGAACGACGTACAGGAAGCGATAGAGGAGATAGTTTCGTCGATAATAAGGAGCATCAGGCGCGTTTTGGAGCTAACGCCGGCGGAACTTTCTGCCGATATTATTGACAGAGGGATAGTTTTAACGGGAGGGGGAGCATTGCTCCAGGGACTCCCGGAGCTCATCTTCGAACAGACGGGGATAAACACTTACGTGGCCGAATCTCCCCTGGAGTGTGTGGCCTTAGGTACCGGCAAAGCGTTGGAAGAGCTCAGTGCCCTGAAGGAAGCGGGAGCGGTCTATTCCTCCATAAAAAGAATTTCGAGCCGCTAGCATTTTAAAAAGAAAGGTGGATTTCCCCTTATGTATCGCGGCATATACGGTGCCTCATCAGCAATGCTGGTCCAGGAAAAGACGATCGACGTGGCGTCCAATAACTTGGCCAACGTCGATACCGTAGGCTTTAAAAGGCGAATATCCGTCGAAAAGACCTTTCCCGAGGTTTTACTCCAGCGCAGGGAGGCCTTGGTGCCCTACGGAAAAACGTCATATCAGCCCATTGGGCTTTCGGGCCTAAATGTGGTGCTTTCCGAGACCGCTATGGACGCCTCGGAGGGGGAGATCGAGGTGACAGGCAACCCCTTGGACGTTGCCTTATCTGGAAATGGCTTTTTTGTCGTTGGCGATAATGCCGGCAACGTCTTTTACACCAGGGCAGGCAACTTCACCCTCGATTCGCGAGGCAACCTGGTCACCCAGGAAGGGCTAAACGTTTTGGACGGAAACGGCTCTCCTATAAGGACGGCCAATGCGAACCTTGTGGAGATCGACGAGAGGGGTTCCGTGATAGCTGACGGCAACGTGGTTGGCCAATTGGGCGTGGTCGCTTTTCAAAATCCTACATATTTAAGGAACATCGGAAGAAATTTCTTCCAGGCAAGCGCCGAAGCCGGACAGCCGCAGCCTTTGAGGGATGCCCGCTTAGTGCCGAGGGCGCTTGAGAGGTCAAACGTCAACGTGGTATACGAGATGGTGCGGCTCATAGAGGGCCAAAGGGCATACGAGGCGGCCGCCAGAAGCTTGAGCATCCAGGATGAACAGACGGGATCTTTGATAACGACCTTCGGCAGGTCGTAATTCTTTATTTTTGGCAAGAGGTGATGGGAATGATACGTGCCTTATGGTCCGGAGCTACGGGGATGATCGCCCAGCAATCAAACCTTGACGTCATCTCCAATAACCTGGCAAACGTAAATACGACGGGATACAAGAAGATGAGAGCGGAGTTCGAGGACCTAATGTATCAGGTGGCCAGAGAACCGGGTGCGCCCGTGGAACCCGATTCGATGATACCGACGGGAATCCAGGTAGGCCTGGGCACCAGGCTGGTCGGCACCAGCCGCATCATGAGTTCCGGCAACCTGCAGGTTACGGACAACCCCTTGGACATATCCATAGAGGGCGACGGATTCTTTCAGGTGACCTTGCCTGACGGCACCATCGCCTACACTCGAGACGGCAGCTGGCATCTAGACGGAGACGGACAGATAGTCACTTCTGACGGCTACCTTCTCGAGCCGCAGATCACAATCCCCGAGGATACCGTGGAGCTGACCATAAGTCCGACGGGCGAGGTTTACGTCAGACAGCCGGGCGACGTGGAGCCAAACCAAATCGGCCAGATCGAGTTGGCCCGCTTCGTCAACCCCCAGGGGTTGAGGGCCATGGGGAAAAATCTTTTCCTGGAGACTCCTGCTAGCGGATTTCCTATATTGGGACAGCCGGGCGAGCAGGGCTTGGGCACCCTCCATCAGGGTACCCTTGAGATGTCAAACGTCCAGGTTGTCGAAGAGATGGTTGCCATGATAGTCACCCAACGAGCCTACGAGGCAAATTCCAAGACGATACAGACGGCTGATGAACTCCTTCAGATCGCAAACAACTTGAGGCGATAGTGCATGCCGCGGCGCAAGGCGCTTTGTTTAAGGTTATTTTTTCTCCTCTTTGCGTCCGCGTTCCTCTTTTTAGTTAAGGCAACCTTTGCCGCTTCTGACGTGACGGTAATAATTGACCGGGTAATGGTGATTCCGTCATCCGGCGCGGTAAGGTTAGGTGCCATATCTGATATATCCGGAGATCCCAGGTATTGTATGGCTGTGGCAAATATACCGATTACGCCGTCGGAAAAGGTCACGAAAGACCTGATATTAAAGTCCATAAGATCCTGTGGGTTGAGGGATATCGCCGTCTCGGTGATCTTTCCGGACAACATGAAGGTCCTAACCGAAGATCCCTACCTTGGCGCAATTCGCCGTCAGATCTCTTGGCCGTGGAAGCTTGAGGTCAAATCATGCGATAAAATAGATGGAGAGATACTTAGCATCTCTAAGGTGAAAGTGGGAATCAAAAATGTCTCCGTTAAGGTGCGCACGCAGGACGGGTCCGTGCGCTACAAGCGTTTCCAGCTTCGATGGATAGCGCCGATGTTTACGGCGGCACGCCAGCTTGAGTTCGGCAAAATCTTAGAGTCGGGCGACATAAGCTTTAAGACCTCCTCCTGTCGATCCGAAAGCATCCCGGGATCTTTGGAGGATCTATTGGGCCTTAAGCTTAAAAGGCCGCTTGAGACGGGCGAACCCATTTGCGGATGCGACGTTGAGCCGGTATTTTTGGTAAAGAGGGGAGAAAGGGTGCGCTTTTATTCCAGGGCAGGGACGGTGACCATCGAGACGATGGCCAAGGCCTTGGATTCGGGTGCCCTAAACGACGTGATAAGGGTCGTCAACTTGGACAGCCGCAGGGTGATCACAGGTCAAGTGGTAGGCAAAGGGGTAGTCATGGCTAAGGAGGAAAGCTCATGAAAAAGCCTATTGCGGTAATGTTTCTTGTTCTGCTTTTGACGTGCCTTGGCGGCCGGGCAGGGGCCCAGTCACTTTGGCAGGACGGCGCAAACCTGTATGCCGACCCCAAGCCTTCTAGAGTGGGTGATATCGTCACAGTGATAGTTGAAGAAAGCATCGGTGCAAACGATAAGGCCAAGACCGACCTGACCAAGGACATAGAACACGAGGTGGATGACGGCACGGGCATATTTGATTTCATCCGTAAATTTGGCGTCAGGGCCAATACGGACATGTCCGGCGACAGCAGCTCGTCGAGGACGTATTCCCTAAAGACCAGGGTAAGCTGCCTTGTTACCGAGGTTCAGGACAACGGAAATTTGGTTATAGAAGGCTACAGGGACCTAAAGACCCACGACGAAAACCTGAAGCTCACGCTCAGGGGAGTTATAAGGCCCCAGGATGTCTCCTACGACAACACCATATCCAGCACCAAGGTTGCAAACCCAGAGTTATTTGTCGAAGGGAAGGGATCGCTATCTAGGGTGCAAAAGCCCGGCCTTATAACCCAGATACTTCAGGCCCTGTTTTAAAAAGAGGTGTGTAGTCATGTTTAAGCGATTTGCCGTAATTTACGTGTTGTCATTTGCTCTTGCCGCGTCTTTTTGTCTTCCTGCTTTAGCTGTGGAGCAGGCGCTTTCTCCTGTTGTTCGAGTGAAAGACATTGCTACGGTGGAAGGCGCAAGGGCCAACCAATTAACAGGCATGGGCCTTGTCGTCGGCTTGCCCGGCACGGGAGACAGGACGGGCATCGCCATGCGAATGATAAGAAATATGGCCGAACAGTACGGCGTTGCGCTCGATATCAAAGACATCCGTTCACGAAACGTTGCCGCTGTCTCTGTTGCATGCAGCCTTCCTGCCTTTGCAAGGTCGGGTCAGACCGTAGATGTATTGGTCAGCGCCTTGGGTGATGCCAGAAGCTTAGAGGGAGGCATACTGCTTCAAACGCCGCTTAAGGCGGCAAACGGTCAAGTTTACGCCGCGGCGCAGGGACCTGTCACGACGGGTGGTTTTTCTGCAGGCGGTGCAGCAGCGCAGGTTTCAAAGAACATCACTACGACGGGCAGGATCCCCGGCGGAGCCATAATCGAAAGGGATGTGCCCATGGAATTTGCCGACGGCTCCAAGCTTGCGCTTCTTCTTCGCCAACCTGACTTTACGACGGCCCAGAGACTTGCCTCTTCCATAAACGCCAAGTTCGGGCAAGTTGCCGTGCCTGTCGATGCGGGCAGGGTTGAAGTCGCCTTTCCTCCCGCTTACGCCCAAAGCCCCGCGAGCTTCGTGGCGTCCCTGGAGCAGCTTGAGCTTAGGCCGGACATCGTAGCAAGGGTCGTCATAAACGAACGCACCGGCACGGTCGTCATGGGCGGAAATGTGAAGATCAGCGCCGTTGCCGTATCTCACGGCAATTTGACCGTTGCCGTTGCCGAAGCGCCGAAGGTCGTTCAGCCGGAACCTCTTGCCAGCGGCCAGACGGCAGTCGTACCGCGTACCCAGGTCACCGTGGAGGAACAAAAGGGACAAGTGATATCCATGCCGGCAAGCTCATCAGTCGAAGATCTCGTCAACGCCTTAAATTCTATAGGTGCCACACCGCGAGACATAATAACAATACTGCAGGCGATCAACGATGCTGGTGCCCTTCACGGCGAGCTGGTGGTGATGTAGCGATGTCAGCAGTAGAAGGCATTTCCTTCAATAAAGGCATTTGCTCGGAAAACGCCGACGGGGTCGTTCGCGATAAGCAAAAGCTGCAAAAGGCCTGTCAGTCCTTCGAGGGGCTGATGCTGGCGCAGATATGGAAGTCGCAGTTGGCTGCGGCCAAAGCTTTGGGCCCTAACGAAAGAGAGCCTTTTCATCAAATGCAGGACCTTGTCGTTGAAATGGCAAGCGACCGGATATCCAGCCTTGGAGGCGTGGGCCTGTGGAAGTTCCTGTACGAGGAGATCGAAAGACAAAGTGACAGTACGAGAAAATAAACGATGGTGGAAAGAGGGTTTATATTTTTCCTGCACGGGCTGCGCCGCCTGCTGTGGCGGACAGCCCGGCTTTGTGTGGTTAAATTCAATTGAGGCAAGAAATATTGCCACCTTTTTAGGTCTGGATGTCGACCTGTTTTTGCGAAGTTATACCCGCAAGGTCTTTGGCCGCATGAGCCTCACGGAAAAAGAAAACGGAGATTGCGTGCTTTTGGAGGCAGGAAGGTGCAAGGCCTACGCGGTAAGGCCTCTTCAATGCAGGCTGTATCCCTTCTGGCCGTCGGTGTTGGCCAGCCCTCGCAGCTGGAAACTTGAGGCAAGCAGGTGTCCCGGCATAGGAAGGGGCAAATTTTGGCCTCCCGAGGTAGTAAAGCGACTGCTGGCCAAGGCCTCGCCTTTGGGCCTTTGATTAAGTTATCCATGCCTAATTTGCTTGTATATATTCCTCCTTGGCGCTAGAATGTAAATATGAACTTGTGTTATTTGTGAGTTAATGATCATTATAATAACGGGAGGCGTTAGGTATGGCTAATGTCAGATGGGCGGTTACACCAGAAGAGGTTTTTCCGGTGTTGGAAAGGTGGATCCTTCGCGACGGCTTTAACATAGTCATCGATATGGAAAAATCTCAGGGAAGTTGGATTGTGGATGCACGTACGGGAGAAAAGTGGCTTGATTTTTACACCTTCTTTGCCTCGGCTCCTTTTGGCATGAACCATCCTAAGCTTACGACGGATGAGTTCAAGGAAAAGATCTTCAGGGCTGCCATAAACAAGGTCGCAAATTCCGACATCTACACCGTTGAGATGGCCGAGTTCGTCAAGACCTTCTCCGAAGTGGCTGTACCGAAGGGTTTCAACCACTTATTTTTCATAGATTACGGGACCTTGGCCATAGAAAACGCCTTAAAGGTAGCCATGGACTGGAAGGTAAGAAAACTGTTGGCCAAGGGCAAGATCACCAAGGGAGAGGCCATGGACGGAAAGAAAGGCACGAAGGTGATACACTTCAGGGATGCCTTCCACGGTAGGAGCGGCTACACCCTTTCCCTGACCAACACCGCTGACCCCAATAAGCACCAGTACTTCGCCAAATACGATTGGCCAAGAGTGCTTAATCCTAAGATAACCTGGCCGCTTGAGCAGCACATAGAGGCCGTGAGGTGGGCAGAGGAGGTCTCCGAAAGCCAGATATTGAAGCACCTCTGGGACGATCCCGATGCCTACTGCGCGATAATAATAGAGACCATTCAGGGCGAGGGCGGAGACAACCACTTCAGGACCGAGTTCTTCAAGAAGCTCCGAAAGATTTGCGACGAGTACGACCTCATGCTGATCTTCGACGAAGTCCAGTGCGGTATGGGAATCACAGGAAAGATGTGGGCCTTCGAGCATCACGGCGTCATCCCCGACATAGTTGCCTTCGGCAAAAAGGCCCAGGTCTGCGGCATCATGGTCGGACCAAAGGTAGACGAGGTCCCCGAAAACTGCTTTACCGTATCGAGCCGTATCAACTCCACCTGGGGCGGCAACATATGCGATATGGTGAGATCCACCCGATACCTTGAGATCTACCGCGACGATAATGTCCTACACTATGTGGCAACGGTGGCAGGGCCTCAGCTTTTTAGCGGGCTTCAGGCCATAGGTGCCGAATTTCCCAAGCTCGTGTCCAACGTACGCGGCAAGGGTCTGATGTGTGCCTTTGACTTCCCCTGCGCCGACATAAGGGCCAAGTTCTTAAAGAAGATGCAGGAAAAACATGTCCTGATCCTTTCCTGCGGGACCCGCTCCGTCAGGTTCCGTCCCGCTTTGAACATTGCCCCCGAGGAGATAGATCGCGGACTTTCCCTGGCGAGGGAAGCATTGGCAGAGATCAGCAAGGAAATTTAAATCCCTTTTGAAACTTATTTTGAAGGCAAAAAAGGCGGGTTGCGACCCGCCTTTTTTTAGTTTTCCTGTGGCAAATTTTGAGCTTAAGTGATATGTTTTAATGGGAGGTGGGCCCTTGCAGTATGGACTGAGCGAGCTCAATTGGGGGCTGGTCGTTTCGCTAATCGTCATAAGCGCCTTGGTCGCTTACATTGGCGATATCCTGGGCATGAAGCTCGGCAAGCGAAGGATCAGCCTGTTCGGCATGAGGCCGAAATACACGTCTCGTTTCATCACCGTGGTGACCGGCGTATCGATAACCCTGGTCACGCTGTTTGTCATGGCCATGGCGTCCGACACGGTCAGAGTGGCCCTATTTAACATGAAATACATCCAGCGCGAGATATCCACCTTAACCGAAGAGTTGAGCAAAAGCAGGGGCGAGCTTGAGTCCCTTCAGGCGGACTTGTTTGAGAGTCAGTCAAAGCTTTTAGCAAAGGAAAACCAGCTTCGCGAGGTGGAGTCGAATTTGGCCGATAATCTGGCAAAGCTAAAAGCTGTCGAGGCCGAGGTCGCAAGGCTGAATAAGAAGGCCCAAGACCTGGAGCGAGACCGCGAAAGGCTGAGCAAGGAGCTCGAGGCCATGAGAAGGGAAAGGAATAACTTGGAGGCCCAAATTGCCGACCTCAAGTCTCAGGCCGAGGAATTGCGGGCGAACCTGGAGAAGATGAAGGAAGGAAAGATCTTGGTACTGGCAGGCGAGCTTTTGATGCAGATGCCCGTGGATCCCTCCGGGTTGACCGAAGACGAAATGAGGACTGTCTTTGATAAGCTAGAGGCCAATGCCAAGTTGGCGCTTTCCATGCGCACGGGCCTGCGACCGGAAAAGATCGAGATCTACATAAGCCCCCAGGAACTCGACCGGGCCATGATGAAGTTAAGGTCAACCAAATCGCGCAAAGTCATAAGGTTGGAGGTCGCCTCCAATGCAGTGATAGGCGAAAGGATCGACTGTACCATAGATGTACACGACAGCGTCCTTGTTTACCGAAAAGGAGAGATGTTGGCAAGCGAGGTGGTCGCCAAACCCTTAAACGAGGCTGAGGCAGAGCAGGCCCTTTACAACCTGCTTAGGCAAGTGAACATGAAGGCTCAAAGGGACGGCGTTATACCGGACCCCATAACCGGAACTGTCGGCAACATCGAGGCCACAGAATTTTTCGACGTCGTGAATGATTTAAGCAAGGCTAACCCGCCCTTCACCGTGAAGGTGATTGCGGACGACGACATCTACACAGAAGGGCCGGTTCGCGTTAAAATAGAAATTGACTGATGGAAACAGCGATCAAGGAGGCGCTTGGTCCATGCTCATAGTGGAATGTCAGGTGTGTGGGGAAATAAAGGTCTTGGCCGGGGATCCGGACTATGACGGTATGGCAAGGGCTTCGTGGATATGCGCGAAGTGCGGCACGGGTCAGCTCGTGCAGCTGCCCGTTAGCCACGATGCCAGAGGTCTGGATTTGAGAAAGATACTGCGGGGCATGTCGGTTCACTCTGCTTCCGGCGAGTACGTCTCCATAGTCAACCGTGGCTAAGACATGGATTTGAGCGAATACACCTTTTACGACAACAAGCTTGCGATCGCCCCACACGAAGTGAAGGCGCTGTACAGGTTCATATGGTGGGGGAAAAGCCGCACGGATGAGGGGATTGTTCGCATGCTGGAAAACAGCAGCATGTGTTTTTCCGTGCGGTATAAGGGAAAGTTGGTCGGCTTTTGTCGCATCATTACCGACTTCGTCTACCGAGCATCGCTCTGGGACATCATCATCCACCCCGACCATCAGGGACAGGGTTTAGGGACAGCTTTGATGAACTACGTTCTTGGACATCCGGCCATCAAGGACATACCGCTCATAATAACTTACACCAGCGATCTTTATCCCTTTTTGGAGAAGTGGGGCTTCGAGCAGATGCCAGGTGCGGTGCTGCTTTTGCGAAGCCCGATCGAATATTCTTAAAAAATTGGACTTGACAGAAAGGTCAATTGCGGGTTATAAGAACATGCGCCTTTGTCTTATGCCCATAGGGGCCCTGGTGCTTTGTTTAGCGCGGCATCGGGGTCCAATATTTTGATATCCGGAGGTGGAATAGATGCCAAAAGAGCGAATGCTGCTTACGTCGGAGTCGGTGACCGAAGGACATCCCGATAAACTGGCCGATCAGATATCCGACGGGATACTGGACGCCATACTTGCCCAAGATCCCATGGGAAGGGTGGCCTGCGAGACCCTGGTTACGACGGGCCTCGTCATGGTCGCCGGCGAGATAACTACCAGCTGCTACGTCGACATACCCAAGCTGGTCAGAAGCATAGTAAAAGACATCGGTTATACGCGCGCCAAATACGGATTTGACGGCGATACCTGTGCCGTCATAACCGCCATAGACGAGCAGTCTCCTGATATAGCCCAGGGCGTCAACAGGGCCTTGGAGGCGAGGGAGTCCAACATGACCGATGACGAGATAGATAGGATAGGCGCAGGTGACCAGGGCATGATGATAGGTTACGCCTGCGACGAGACGGAAGAGCTGCTTCCCTTGCCCATATCCCTGGCGCATAAGCTTGCGAGGCGCCTTGCCTATGTCAGGCGGGAAAAGATACTTCCATACCTTCGTCCTGACGGAAAGACCCAGGTTACCATCGAGTATGACGACGACAAACCCGTGAGGGTGGATACGATCATCGTTTCGGCCCAACATCACCCTTCCGTCGAACAGGACCAGATAAAGGCAGACATAATAGAACACGTCATAAACCCAATAGTGCCTCCCGAGCTGATGCAGGACTCCCCGAAGATTTTGGTCAACCCCACCGGCAGGTTTGTCCTTGGGGGGCCCTTGGCCGATACGGGCCTGACCGGCCGCAAGATAATAGTCGATACCTACGGCGGCGTGGTGCCTCACGGCGGCGGGTGTTTTTCCGGCAAGGACCCGACGAAGGTGGACCGTTCGGGCGCGTACATGGCAAGGTATGCGGCCAAAAACGTGGTGGCTGCAGGCCTTGCGCGCAAATGCCAGATTCAGGTGGCTTACGCCATAGGCGTGGCAAGGCCCGTTTCCATCTCGGTTGAGACCTACGGCACTGGGGTGATCCCCGACGACAGGATAACCGAGCTTATAAGAAAGCATTTCGACTTCAGGCCTGCCGCCATAATAAGGGACCTCGACCTGAGGAGGCCCCAGTATCTGCCCCTGGCAGCATACGGCCACATGGGAAGGATCGACTTAAATCCCCTTCCTGCATGGGAGAAGACCGACAAGGCCGAGGAATTAAAAAGGGCTGTCATGTAGCGTCTGATTTTGCGGTTATGGCGGGGATAGCGTCTCTATTTTGGCACGTTTTGTTTCCCGTGGCTTGCCCAGTTTGCGGGAAAGCAGGCTCGGTGTGTCCGGATTGCATAAAGGGATTGCTATCCCCCAGTTCGGCTTTATGCATAAGATGCCTAAACCCATATCCCTGCAGCAAGCACGAATCGGCATTTCCCCATTATTACGGCACCGCTCACAAAGGTCCCGCAAGAAAGGCGGTTCACCTCCTAAAGTACGGACATCACGGCGTCCTTGGAGTTTCCATGGGAAGGGCACTGGCTTTGCGTTTAAATTTTCCCCTGCCTGACGCCTTTGTCCCGATACCGCTTCACCTGCAAAGCCCCAGGTTTTTCAACCAATCGGAGAAGATTGCCAAGGGTTTGTCGCTTGAGCTTGGCGTGCCCGTTATAAATTGCCTTTACTGGAACGTGAAGATGCATCCGCGGGCGCTGACGAAGTCATACGCAAGAAGTAAGCTTCCAGAAGGTGCCTTTAAGCTTGACAAATCGAAGTTAAAGATAGGCGTCAAGACCGTAATGATCTGTGACGACGTGTGCACCACCGGAGCTACCATACTTGGGGCAGCCGAGGCGTTGACCGAAAGCGGCCTGCATGTTTTGGGATCAGTGAGCTTCACTTTGGCCAGGAGCAAAAAGTAAAGCTCGTTTATCTTTTTGCCGATAAACTTAATGAGAGGTGATGGCCATGGTTGAACCCATCGAACCGGTAAAGAGGGCACATGAGACGGAGCCCGTAAAGAAGGTTCGCTTAAATTTTAAAGATTCAAGGCTGCGCGAAGGTGATCAATTTCAGGTCAGCTCCTTTGCCAAGGTCTTGAAAAAGGCGGTCGAGGAGGCAAAGAAGATCCCCGAAGTCAGGACCGATAAGGTCGAGCTATTAAAGCAAAAGATTGCCGACGGCACATATGAGCCTGATCTTGATGCCTTGGCCTATATACTTCAAAAAGCAGGCTTTAAAGGATGACGTCGCCTTGAATGCCAAAGATGACTTAATATCATGTGAATCGGCTCAAAATCTGGCCGGGCTGCTTGAGACGATGGCGCAAAAAGTGGAAGATATGGTCCGGCTGCTAAAAAGTGAGCGTTCTCTCATTGCCGGAAGCGATTACGCCTCTTTGCAGTCCCTGGTGAAGGAGCTTGAAAGGGGCGTAGCAGATTTTTTGGGCCTTGAAGCCGCACGCGACCGCCTGGCAGAACAGCTTGCTTCTAAGCTAGGTTGCGATCCAAAGGTTTATGAAATCGCTTCAAGGCTAAAAAGCGAAGATTGCGAAACTTTGCTTGATGCTGCCGGCAAATTGCAGCGTTCCATGAAGGGCTTGAAATCTGAGTTTGAGATTACCGCCAGGCTGCTAGAGGAATCAAAGAGGCTGGGCGACCTGATGATGTCTCAACTGCGCGGTATGGCAGGCGGCAGCAGTTTTAGCATAAAAGGATAAGGGAGAAGGGCAATGATCAATTCCTTTTTTGGCTTGGAAATGGGCCGCAGGGCATTAGATTATTTCAGAAGGGGAATGGAGACAGCCGGACACAACATATCCAACGCCGATGTCGAGGGCTACTCCAGGCAAAGGGTCGAGGCGGGAAGCTCAGCTCCTTTTGCCGATCCTGCCCTTAACCGTCCCGCCACGCCGGGTCAAATTGGCACGGGCGTTCAGATAGAGGCCATAAAGAGACTGCGCGACGGTTTTTTGGATGCCCAATACCGCGAGGAGATGTCGTCCTTGGGCTACTGGGAGGCGATGGAGGAGGCCATAAACAACATAGAGCTTTTCGTAAACGAGCCAGCCGGCGATGGTCTTAAAACTGCGCTGGACAACTTTTGGTCCTCCCTGGAAGAGCTGTCAAAACGACCCGACAATGCAGCAGCCCGTGAGGGCGTGATCCAAAATGCCAAAAACCTCACCGTTTTTTTGGGGCAGCTGTCGAGAAACTATGATGAATATAGAGCCTCTTTAAATCAGGATTTAGGATCTCTTGTTACTGAGGCAAATTCTCTCATTGACCAGATAGCAGCATTGAACATAAAGATATCGCAGGTCAAAGCAGTGGGGGGCAATCCCAATGACCTGCTGGATCGGCGCGATTTATTAACGGAAAAGCTAAGTGAGCTCATAGACGTTTCCGTATCTACTCCTTTGCAGGAGCAGGACGGCGATTACAAGATAGACCTGCACGGCAAGGTCCTTGTGCAAGGATCAAACACAAGGCACCTGGTGCTTGTGCCGGTGCCCGGAAACGACGGTTTTTACGATGTGCAGGTAGAGGATAATTTGTTCAACGTCGTGGACAATAGCGACGTGTTGTTGGCCAGGATAGAGCAAAACGCTCCCAAGGCGGTTCATTCCGTCATCGTAAGCAGGCTTGCAAGCGAGACCGCCTGGAAAGTGGGATCTCCGGGCAGCCTGCCCGATGTAGTAAGTCCCGATCAGGCGCTGAACCTTCACGGTGCTTTTTCGCTCCAGGTAAGTTCCGGCGGAGTAGTTAAGACATCCGCTCAGTTTTCGGGCGGTATACTTTCATCCCCAGGGGCAAGTGATCCGCAGCAGTACAGCTTTCGCCTGTCTGCAGGGGGATTTGAAAGAGTTATTTCGGTAGATTGGAACGGTACGGAATGGGAAATAAGCGACAATATGAGTAACAGTTGGACGGCTTCTTCAACATTGTATGTACAGCATTTATCCTATTTTATAAACATAAATTATTCTCCGTATTTTAATGCGTCACCATCCGACTATCGCCTTACGATAGCTTCGTCGGACAACCATTTGATCTCCGTTGCCGATATAAAAGGCAACCTGGCTGGTACTATGGGCATCGCCGACCAGGCAAAGACCGTAACCATAGACGTCACCGAGGAAGATACGTTAAACACCATAGCAAACAAGATAAACGGTTCCTACATGAGCGAAGGAGGGCCATCCAAGCCTGAGGAGTGGCTTAGGGCGTCTGTGGGACAGGCTACGGACGGCACTTACTACCTTGCCCTCGAAAGTCAGGTCATAGGCGAAGCGCAAAGGATCAACGTCTTGGGTGACGAAAACGGCGGGCTTTACGTGGCAAACAAGCTAGGCCTTGTAAAAAGCGACGGGACGACCAACTTCATGATGACGTCAGAAGATGCCCTAATTTCCTTTGACGGGGCAAAGTATTTGTCGTCGGTCAACGACTTCTCGGAAGGCAGGCTTGTGACGCCGTTGGACGGCTATGCTGCAAATAAGATGAGCGAGATATCAAAGGGCATATTTCTGAGGTTAAACGGCACCGGCAAGGCCTCTGTAACTGTCGACCATCACGTGCAGGGCGGCAAGATCTATGCAACTATGGAAGCCCGCGATGACCTCATATTGTCTCACCTGGCCTCCTTTGATGAGCTGGCTTACAGGCTGGCCCTGGAGATGAATGCCGTACACTATTCAGGTCACGGTACAGGGGATAATGCTGCTGTTACCGGTACTGCCTTTTTTAGCCCCATGGCCAAACGCGGGGGGGCAGCATCGGCCCTTGAAGTTAACCCGCTTGTCGAAAAAGACTCAAGCTTGATAGCCGCAGCAGGAGATGACGGAACGGGCAAGACCTTAGGCAGCGGCGACGGCACCAAGGCGCTTGCGATGGCACAGCTCAAGCAAAACAAGGTCATGTCGGGTGGAAGCCAAAACTTTGAGGAATTTTACCTGAGCTTCATGGCGCGCTCAGGCGCTCAGGGACAAAGGACGGCGACCATGGCAGAAAATCAGCGATCCCTGACGAGTCAGATAAACGCGCAGAGGCAATCCGTCATGGGCGTCAACATCGACGAGGAGATGATGGATATAATAAAGTTTCAGCAGGCCTTCAGCGCTATGGCGCGCTATATCACCACGATAGACGAGATGCTTGATGTCATCATAAATCGCATGGGCACCGTAGGAAGATAACCTCCGGAGGGGATAAAGATGAATCGCGTTACCAACTCCATGATGAATCAGGTCTTTTTGGCTGATATGCACAATAATTTGACCCGCATGCTTCAGATGCAGCGGCAGATGTCCACGGGCAAGCTGCATCAACACCCCTCGGACGACCCCCTGGCCGTAGGAAGGGAATTGTCTTTATCTACCACAATATTTGAGAACGATCAGTACCAAAAAAATTTGGACGACGGCATAATGTGGCTTTCCAACACTGATGCCGCTTTAAACCAGATTACCGACGTGATACAGCGCATCAGGGAGCTGACCGTATATGCCGGAAACGGTACGTTCAGCGAGACCGAGTATGCGGCCGTAGCAGAGGAGATATCGCAGCTTCAGGAAGAGCTGATGAACACCGCTGACTTTTCCGTCGAAGGCAGATATCTTTTTTCGGGGCTAAACGCCTCGCAGAAGCCCTTCGTGCGAGACTCCAGCGGAAAAATAGTTTATATGGGAAACGAGCTGCACGTAGAATATGAGATGGAACGCGACGTGACCAGCCAGGTGTCCTTTCACGGCCGCGAGGTGTTTCCGACACGATACCAAGACTACACCTTAAAAAGCTACGAAGTGCCAATGTCCTTTTCCTGGACCGGCCGGAGCGAGATACTTCAAATCAGAGTTGGCGACCGAACGGCCAAGGTCCAGATCCCCGAAAAGTGGTCCGACGACGACAAAAACGGAATGCCGGACCCATCCGACGATAACAACTTCAGAGACCCTGGAGAGCTGGCAGGCTACAGCTTAGATGAACTTGCAAACTTAATAAACACAAGCTTGTCCATGGGAGATGTAGGTAAGCTTGTATCCGTGTCCGTAGAAAAGGACTACGATCGCGGAGTTCAAAGGCTTGTGATAAAAGGGCATACCGGCGAACCGCTGTCAGTTACCTCGTGGCCTTCTGCCGATTTTGAGCCCTTGCCGAGCGACGAGACTGTAAAAAAACCCACGGACCACAGCCACATAGGTTTGGCCGGCTTTTTGGGCATCGAGACCTCGCTTAAAAGCATAGAAATTCCTACGGGTCAAACGATAGATCCGACAACCAGCCCCATTTACTGGAGGCTTGAAAGCGGAGACAACTTCGCCGAAGTACGCATTGACAGCGGCCAGCCCTTAAGCCTTCAAGATCTGGCAGAAAGGCTCAACAGCGCAGCCGGAGATTGGCTGCAGGTCATCGTTGAGACCGACGAGGGAGAATCGTCGGGCAATAACGGCGAGGCGGCCACCCAAAAGCTCGTGCTTCAAACACTAGACGGCTCACCCCTTAACATCTACGACCTCAACCCGACAGCAAGCACTTCGGCTGCCGATTTAGGTTTGCAAACCGCGCTGGTCATGGATGATATAAATGCCGTATTTCCCTTGGACGGGCTTGATCCAAACATGCCTGCCTTGGTAAATGTTGAAGTTGGAGGACAAAGCTACACCGTAAAGCTTTACCGCGACCAAGTTGGTAGCCTTTCAGGCAGCACCTGGAATGTGGATGCCCTAAAGGTGGCCAAGGCCATACAGTCTCAGGTTGGTTCCGATCTGGTAGGCTACCGTGAGCTTGAGGACGGCCGTGTGGCCCTTTATTCGAAGACAGGCCAATCTTTGAAGGTGACGGACCTGCCCTTCGGCGATCCGGACTTTTCGAGTTATACGGCAGGCATCGCGGCAAACCTGGGCATTCATTCCGGTGTTACGGGAGGCGAAATTGCCGCAGGTTCCGCGCCCTCCAGCGGCGTCATTCGCATCCGTTCAAGCGGCCATACGGTTGACATCGCGGTTTCAATTGGTGACACGGCTGAAGCTATAGCCAAAAAGATAAAGGGCCTCGCAGGTTCCTGGCTTGATGTAAGCTTATATGACGCCGATTTAAGCGGTTCGTCAGGAAGTCAGCGCCTTTCGTTGGCCTCCAAGGACGGCTCAGCTCTGTCCGTTTACGACGTCCAGGGCAATATTGCAAGCAGTTTCCTGCAGATCGATACGGCCTTGCGGAGCACTTCCGACGTGTCGGGATGGACGGGAAGCGGGGCTTTAAGCATTACCGTCAACGGCTACACCCATACCGGCTACACCCATACCATAGATACCGCCGGAATCAATATAAATGATCTGGCAGATACTATAAACGCCAGGTTTCAAAGCGGCGACGTCAGGGCTGAAGTCGTAGAAGACTCCCCTGGCGACATGCGGCTTGTGTTGTGGTCGCCAAAAGGATACGTAATCGAGGCTCAAGGTGACACTCCGTCATTGCCCGGTTCCCCTTCGCCCACTAGGGGTGGTGTAGGGCCTTATAATCAGGTAGCGACCGTTCGGACTTCGGCTGACATCAATTCCACCGATTTCTTTGGTGTGCTTGACGACCTCATTCAAGCAGTAAAACAGGGAGATGCGGAGGGCATATCCAAATCTATATTACCGAAGATAGACCAGGCCATGGACGACATATTTCGCGTGAGGACCCAAGCGGGCGCCCTGGTAAAAAGATACGAGACGTCAAGCTCAAGGCTGAAGCAGATGAACTTAAACTACAACGAGCTTTACAGCAAGGTGTCGGATACCGACCTTGCCGAAGCAGCAACAAAATTTGCCATGGCACAATCGGTTTACCAGGCAAGCCTGGCTACCATAGCCATGATAATACAGCCCACGCTGGTGAACTTTTTGACTTAAAGGAACAGGTGATTTATATGTCATTAAACGTTTGGCAGGAAAATATCGAGGAATTAAAGAAACGCCAGCCCAAGCTGGCTGCGTTCCTCGAAAAGGAAAGGAAATCATATATCGAAAGCGGGACGCGCCTAATCCCGGAGGTTGCGCAGACTCCTAACGGCCTTTGGATAAAAAGCCGAAGGCGACCTTTTTTTGAACCGTTTGAAGATGACCGCGTCAAAGATGTCCCGAAGAATGCCTGTCTTTTTGTGATCGGGGCGGGCAGCCCGCGCTATTTTACGGGTCTTTTCAAGTCCATGAGCTGGTCGGTTATGGCTGTCATAGTAGTAGAGCCAAACATCGACCTTCTGTTTTATCTTTTTGAAGAAGTCTTAGTGTATAAATTACTACCCCCTTTCATCCGTTTAGGCTTTGCGGTAAACGACGAAGACGACCTCATCTTGGAGCTTTTGGACACTACCGTTACGCCTTTAGGGACTTTTGCGGCAGGCGATTTGGGGCACGTTGTTCATAGGGGCGAGTGCGAAGACTCGAAGCCTTTTGAGGAAATACTTGCAAAACTAAAGGAACGCATTTTGATAAACCTTCAGATGATAGGAAATTCCGTGGAAGATACCCTGCTTGGATTGAGGCAGATGGCGCTGTCTTCGCCGTGGATAGTCTTTGGGTCGAAGCTAAAAACCCTAAGAGGGGTCTTCAAGGGAAGGCCTTCCGTCGTGGTCTCTGCGGGGCCGTCATTGGATAAAAATTACGAGCTTCTTAAGGGCAAAGAAGATAAACTTCTTATAATTGCCACAGATACCGTCCTTAGAAAGCTCCTTAAAAACGGCATCAAGCCCCATATCGTATGTGCCCTCGAAAGGGGCCTTGTCGTGCTCGATAAACATTTCAGAGACGTCATAAGAGATTACAAGGAAGAGCTGAAAGACGTTTTGCTAATCGTCCAGTCGGTCTGCGTCCCGCAGATAGTCGGCACCTGGCCGGGTCCTAAAATTGTAATAGGAAAAGCAGGTTTGCCCCTCGACCACTGGGTGGTGGGCCAACTTCTTGGCGGTGACGTGATCCCTTCCGGGGCCTCCGTCGCCCACATGTGCATGAACGTAGCTGCTGTTTTAGGATCAGACAAAATAGCCCTCATCGGACAGGACCTTGCCTATGGCGAGGAAGGCACCACCCACAGCAGCGACACGGCATGGTCCAAAGAAAAATCGGGCGATGCAAAGGTCTCCGAAAGCAATCGGATTCTTGTGCCCGGAGCCTTGGGCGGGACTGTGGCCACTCATCGAATATGGCTGATGTTTTTGCGCATATTTGAACAAATGATAGGTCCCTTGACGAAAGCAGGTTTTAAGGTTTACGACTGCACCGAAGGCGGTGCTTTGATCAGGGGTACGGAAGTCATGCCTTTTAAGAGCTTTATAGACGAGTTTGCAGATGATGTTGAAGGCTTTTCGGCTTCGCCGTCCCAGGTGGTTATTGAAGCAAAAACCGAAGACAGAATTGCTGTTACAGATGCAGTACTTAAAAACGTCGAAGGCGGCATTAAAGGATTTGAATTTTCGCTTGAGTTGCTGCAAAAGCTGGAGGAAGAAAAAAAGCGCGTAGTCTCTCCCGGCCTTCCGCCGGCAAGGAGGCAAAAGCTTGCCTATGAAGCCTCGGCCGTGATAGATGCGTTACACGCCCAAAACAGTGTCCTGGAGTTTTTGGGGCAGACTTACGCCTACGCCACTTTACTTGAAATCGTAAAGACCCGCACGCTTGAAAATATGGAGATGATAACCAGGTGGGAGAAGGCTCACGACGACCTCATCGCAGCTCACCGCGTTGCGGCTAACTTTACAATTCAATGGCTGATGTATATAAAAGACGCGATTCAAGGTTTTAAGGAGACTGCCGAAAAGGATTTGCCCTTCGGGCTTGCTCCTGTTGACGAGAAGACCGCTCAAAGTCATCTTGAATCGCTGTTAAGTTTAGAAGACCACGGTATTCAGGACGAAATTTTATGTCAAGCAAACGCGGCGACAAAAAAAACTGATACGGATGATGGTGTCGAGAGATTCCGCAAACCCCTTATCGACAACCTCCTTGCCAGGTGCGACCCCTTGTCGGCAGATTGGCCCTACAGGCTGCTTTGGAAGCTTGCGCTTCATCTTGAAAGCGAAGGCAGGGCCGAAGAAGGGTGTGCCTACATGCAAAAGGTCGCAAGCCTTTTGGAGGATAAGGAAATCGAAAGCAAGGAAGCAGCAGGAGTGCTTAAAACATGGGCACGTATGCTTTCTGCGCCTGACCTGTGCCGCCTGCCTCAGTTTGACTTGACAAGGCTCATTTTAAGCAATGCCCTGCGCTACGATCCCGACGACGGCGAGATACAAAGAATATGGCTGTCTTTGATCGAACAGGAGCGTCAGACTTTTGAGGACATAAAGGTAATAGACCCCGAAAATCTAGCCGTAAGATGGCGCAGGGAGAGGGCAGAAGTCGAAAGGCTGCTTTCGGTCGGCGAGACGTTTAGAGCGCTTCACAGAGCATGGAGCATGGTTGAGGCTTTTTGCGATACACTGCCAGATGAAAGCAGGACGCTGGCCCTTTGGTGTCTTTCTTCAATAAAAAGGCTTGCAGACGCATCGGACAGTGAAAGCCCGGAAGTCTCGATGTTTTTAAGACGTCTTCGCGACAGTGTAACGGTCATAGAAAAGCTAAAGGTGCCCCTGGATCCTGCTTTGGCACAAAAAATTTATTCGGGATTTGAATTAAAGTTTTTGCCGGCAAAGACCGAATAAGTTTATAAGGAGGTGGTGTGCAGCCCGGTAGACAGGAAGCATTCTTTCAAGTGCGGATGATTTGGTTGATCAAGTATCACGATGCGGGTGGGGTAAGGATGCTCCGCTCGGAAAATTTATCAAGGAGGGTGAAGTCATTATGAGAGTGTACCACAATATTCCTGCGTTATTTACCTATAATGCTTTAAACAGCACCAATGAATCCCTGCAGAAGTCCATCAACAAGCTTTCAACGGGCTTAAGGATCAACACAGCTGCCGATGACGCAGCAGGCCTTGCTATAAGCGAGAAGATGAGGGCTCAAGTTCGGGGCTTGGATATGGCCGTAAGAAACGCCCAGGACGGCATATCCATGATCCAGACAGCGGAAGGCGCCTTAAACGAGACGCACTCTATCCTTCAAAGAATGAGGGAACTGGCAGTCCAGGCAGCAAACGATACGCTAACGGCAAACGACCGCCAGGTCATCCAGCTTGAAATCGACCAGCTAAAAGAAGAGGTTGACCGCATCGCCTCCACAACGCAGTTTAACAAGAAAAAATTGCTGGACGGTTCGGCATCCGTTCTTTGGTCTGCGGATAAGCTCGAGACCAAGGCCTTCGTGCGCGGCAGTCTGCGCCAGGTTGACCAGTTTGGCCAAAAAGCGGCCGCCGAGGGCAACTTTAAGATCTCCATCAACGCCACTCCGGGGCAGGGGCAGATCCAAAAAAGCGACGTGTTTAAGATCAAGCACGAAAACGTCATGATGAACGTGAGTGTAAATACGCTCAAAGGCGTTAACGATGTCGAGATAGATGGCCTGCCTGCCGGGGATTACAAACTTACCCTCAACAAGGCAGCTGGAGCTGCATCTGCAACCCGGGTAAGCTGGTATGGCTATAAAGGCCCTAGCGTAAAGCTGTCTAGTGTTGGCGTAAATGCCAATATTCTTTTTGAGGTAGTTGCTGTAGATACATCGGCAAAACAGGTTACGTTCCGGGGCGTTTCTTACGTGTTGGACAAAGACGGAACTGTGACAAATTATGTTGACGAAAATATTGTTGTAGGAACTGCAGGTCTGGCAAAGTATACAGGTTTGGGCGTAAAACTCTATTTGAGCGGCATTAACACCACGAATGGTACTTCATTTGCTAAAATCGGAGATGCCGATGTAGGCGATAAGATCGTATATCAAATAAAAGCTTCTGCAGTAGCAGGCGATATCCGGGCAACATGGGACTTTGAAGTTAACTCTGAATGGCCTTTGGGTTGGAACGGCTCAGGCTCGTTGGCATTTGCCTTTAACGGCGCGGGTATTGACAACAAGACTGTTCACTTCAGGACGTTTTACCTCAACACGACAAACGGCGTCACTTACGAGGGCGACATCAGCGCCCGCTTCGGTTCCTTGGCAGGCCTTACAGCAGGCAGCTCCGTGACAGGCGCAAGCTTCACCGCGGCCTACGTGGGTCAGGTAGCGGCAGACGACGTCATGCTCCGCGACCTTGACCGCTTCTGGGATGCTAACGGGCGCTTCTTGCTTGAGGATCCTCAAACCATAACGCTCATCCAGGGCGACGGAACAAAAGCCTCCGTTACGCTATATGCCACAGATACTATCAGAAACGTCCAGGAAAAGCTCAACGCCGCGATCCGCGACCAGCTGGGTCAGGGACAGTATGTATCGAGCAATGCCGATAAGTTTGTAACCTACGTGTCCGAAGGCAATGAGGTCTCCAATACGCCTGAGGCCCTCGCCGGGACATTCGTCATACGAAGCGTAGTCGCCGGGACGAACGGCGAAATATCCTTTGCCGGTGACGAAGACGTAATAAAGGCCTTAAGTCTTAGCGTAATCCAAAAGTCCAAGGAAAACGAATTCCGCGTATCAGTCCAGGATGCCCATAGCGGCGCTACCGTTGCTTCCAACACCAAGGTGACGGGCAACATGCTCATAGGCATAGTGCACCCGAACGTCGACGTCGAGTTTGACCCGATGGCCGATGTTTCCATTGACTGGAACGATAACACAAAACAATTTGAGCTTTCGGCTAAACCTAGCACCTATGAAACTTATCTGCATCTGGCCGACAACTCCACGGTGTTTCAGATCGGCGCCAACGAGAGCGAAGACATGGGTATAGACATCGGCAACATGTCGTCTCGCGCTCTCGGCATCCATAGAGTGTTGGTAACAGACCGCGACTCGGCGTCTCGCTCCATAACGATCATAGACTCCGCCTTGGACCGCGTCTCTAGCCAGCGGGCAAAGCTCGGCGCATATCAAAACAGGTTAGAGCACACCATAAACAACCTGAACACCGCTTCTCAGAACCTGACCGCTGCCGAAAGCCGCATCCGCGACCTCGACATGGCTCAGGAAATGATGAACTTTACGAAACTGCAGATTTTGATGCAGGCCGGCAACGCCATGCTAGCTCAAGCAAACACCCTGCCTCAGGCTGTGCTGCAGTTACTGCGGTAGTGCTTTAGCGTGAATGGCTGATGCTGTTTAAGTAATTGGTTTCAAATTTAGCAAGGGAGGAAGCCTCCTCCCTTGCTAAATAATTAAAATCAACTATTGCTTTAAACCTGCATTTGCAGTTTCAACTTCAATTTAAGGAGGGGCGTGTCGTGAGCACAGACGGCGTCGGCAGGTTGAGTTCCTTTCCTCAAGGGGACAGTTTGCACAAAATCATAGATGATAACAGTCTGGGGAATGTTGTTTATAAAGAAAGCATTAGCTCACAGGGTTTGCAGGCTAGAGTGAATGGCGAGACGAACCGGCAGCAATATTCTAAAGAGGACGTCAAATCCGCCATCCACAAAGCTGAGCAGATGGCGATGATCTTCGACCGAAGTCTTAAGTTCAAGTACATCGAAGAGGCCAACATCTATCAGGTCCACGTCATCGACCACGCCAACAACGACAAAGTCATCCGAAAAATTCCTCCCGACGAACTGGTGCACTTCATCGCTGCCGTCAACGAAATGCTTGGCGCTCTTTTCGATACGGAGGTGTAAAATTAAAATCATAAATCACGATGATGTATTTTTGAGATTCGGTATGTTTTGTTTGTATGTAAATTAATTGTGTAAGCAATACAACCCGAAATTAAAATGCGCAAGGTTTTAGGCTTTAATCGCATTAACTTGAAAAGATATATAAATAAATGATTGTATTGTCAGTGAGGCCGATAAATATGACTTTGTATTTAGGGGGTTAGCTTAAAACAAAATTATGAAAAACATAAAAGAGCTTGCAAGCGGGTTTGTGGATGCGGAAGAAAAGCTTAATAACGCTAAAGAGATCATTGTTTTTGGGGCGAGTAGTGGTGGTAGGAAAGTCAAAACATATTTGGAAACAAGCATGAAACTTCGTGTTCATTATTTTGTTGATAATGATCCGAAAAAATGGGATACGATAATAGAAGATGTTCCGATACTTTCTCCTTTTCAGCTGTCAACTCTTTATAGTTCACTTGCCAATCCGCTGATATGTATTGCTAGTGATTGGGCAAAAGATATAGCTTGCCAGCTCCGAGAGATGGGAATTAAAAATTATATTGATTTAACTTATTGGTTTGATCGATCAGATTGTTTTGATTACAATGAGCTTGTTGGACATTTAATGGAACTAGAAAGAGTGTATAGTCTTCTTGTCAACGAGCAATCAAGAGAAACATTTCTCTCAATTTTGGAGTATCGTAAATCATTAGATCCAATCTGTTTAAAAGTTTCCGAGTTTGATCAGTATTGTCATCCCTGCATAGATTTTGCGGGGTGTAGAGTTTTGTTTGATGTAGGAGCATGGACGGGTGATACGGCAATTAAATTTGCAAAACTCATGAGTAAAGAGAGCAAAATTGTAGCTTTTGAGCCAACGCCAGATAGTTTAATTCTATTATGCCAAAATATACATGAAAAGGGATTTGGAGGTAAAGTTATCCCAGTGACAATTGCCGTAAGCGATAAAAGCGGGTATGCCTGGCTACGATTAAATTCAATTAGTAGTTCTAATTATATAGCATCTTCTGGCGACATTCTGGTGAGAGTTACTGCTTTAGATGACTTTATTAATGAAACAGGTATGGTGCCGGATATAATAAAAATGGACATAGAAGGTAGCGAAATGGCAGCATTATGTGGTTTGAAAGATACGATAATTAATCATCATCCAAATTTACAGGTATGTATTTACCATCGTTGTGAGGACTTATGGGGGATTCCTTTATTTCTTAAAAACCTTCAACCATGTTATAAGTTTTATATTGGACATCATGCTATTAATCATTGTGAAACAGTGCTCTATGCAGTATGCAATTAAGTTTTAATTTTTTTCAGAAATCTTGATGTATCAATTATGATGAGTCTGCTGAAAAACCTCACAAAACATGTCGCCTCACTTATGCCTTTACTTTAGGATCTTAAAGGACATCGATTTAAGTTATATTTGTAGTTAAGTTTTCTGTTTTAGGGCTTTTAAGTGCCCTTTCATCCTGTTTTCGCTTCATGTACCTTGAAAAGGTCATACTCTAATACCCTGTGGATAACGTAAGCTCGCATGAAGAAGAAACCTTTACGGCATTAAGGATGTTCCATCCCATCTTTAAGTTCATCACCATAAACATAAAGGACATAAATGCCTTTATGCTTATTCTACTTCTACGCGGAAACGCTTCTTGGACAACATCTTGTTTTCCCGGGATTCGTCTTCTGTTAAAGGCTTGTTCCTCTTCACCCGAAATGAGGCTTTTAAGCTTCCTGCTATCATGTACGTTTGCAGGTGTCACTTCAACACGTCTTACAATTCCGCTTTCGTCCGCGCTTATATGCACCTTGTAGCCGTAAGCAGGCTTGCTGCGCTTTACCGTCCGCCTTGCCTTGGGGTCTGGCTTAAAGTAAATCTTGCAATTTTGGTGAGAGCTTTACTACCACCGCTTCCTTTCCCGTCTTCGTCATTACCGGCAGAATTTATGCCGCTATCTTCTTTGCCTTCTTTGGGCTTGAACGATGGTTGCATCTATAAAAGAACCTTTCTTGACCAAGATGTCAAGGTCTTCAAATTGAGCGTCAAGGAGAGAAAAAAAGCTCTTCAAGTAGTCCTAGTTCTAAAAGTTTCTGCCTGAAGCGGCAAAAGGTCGTATCGTCAGGTACTGGATCTGTCAAAGAAAGGCCTAAAAAGCTTTGAAAAGACAGCCTGTCTGCGATGGCTTCGGACAGATCTCTATCGGATAGATTGAACCACTGCTGCAAAAGCAGGGCCTTAAACATGACAAGGGGCGGATAACTTGGACGTCCTTTTGAAGGATCGTATAGATTTTCAAGCATTTTTTCTATTGGAGTCCAATTTATTATGTCGTTTACCTTTAGGAAGTGGTTTCTGGGAAGGCGTTTATCTAAGACTTAGTCGAAAAAGGTCTTTTGGTTTGACCTGCGTCCAAGCATGTAAAGGCTCCCTTTTGTCTAGAGTTTCTCGTCAGCTTCTTAAAAGATTGATAGCATAGGGTAATAAAACAGGGTGAATTTTTTAGCAGAGTCATATAAATATGATGTTTAAATATATGTAGTTCAATTTTTATCAGGAAGTAGAAATCGTTAATTAGTTATAAAAAAGATTGGTTTAATTTAATTATTAAAATTTTTCTAGCAAATTAACAGTAGAGTTGTTAAGGAGTTGTTAAAGAGATGGGTCTAAATGTTGTAATGTGTGCAACTTTTCTCCATGGCGGTGCAGGAAAGGTGGTTTACGATTTATCTTGCAGTCTTTTAAATAGGGACCACAAAGTGTTTGTTTTTGCTTCTAAGACTACGTATCCTGGGTATGAGCATTATGAAAAGTATCTAGAAGACTTACGGCGTCAACATGTCTCAGTAATTTTATGCGATTCTACTTTTAAACGGAATATATATCAAAATATAAATGCTTCTATAGCCCTGCGACAGCTATTATTTGAGGAGGATATAGACATTATTCATTCTCATGCCGCAGTTCCGAGCATGGTGGCAATGATTGCTAGGTCAGGTTTAAAGAGGTATGTCCCGATTTTACAAACGATGCACGGTTGGGGGGAAAACAAAACTACAGAACAGCAAAGGATGGACGTTTTTTTACTAAATTGTGTTGATCATGTCGTAGCCGTCTCCGAGGGGGATTATATGTTATTAAGATCTTTAGGGGTACAAAACACTAATATGAGAGTAATATACAATGGGATTTGTGAACGCTTTGATTGTGAACATGAATATGATGATCCGGATTGGCAAAAGATTGCATCTTTGAGACAGTCTGGAGTAAAAATCTTAGGTTGCATAGGAACGATAGGGAAAAGGAAAAATCAAGCTTTGCTTGTTCACGCGTTAAAGAAGATATCATCGAGTTGCGGAAAGATAATAGCCGTGTTTATAGGTGAAGGTGATATTGAAATGTTGCGACATGTAGCCGATGAATTGGGTGTAAGAGACAGTGTTATTTTTACCGGTTACAAAAGAGAAGCATCCCGTTTTTTAAAGTTTATGGACATATTAGTGCTTCCTTCAGTGAGCGAAGGGTTGCCGCTGAGTTTAATTGAGGGGATGCAGCGTAAGGTTATTAGAGTTGGTAGTAATATTCCAGGAGTCAACGAAGTAATTATAGATGGAGAAACCGGCTTTTTGTTCCCAAGTGAGGATGCTGACTCATTAGCCAGAGTGCTAACTCACGTACTTGAGATGGGCAATGAGGATAAAAAACAAATTATTGATAGAGCTTACGCCGATTTTGAAGCGCGATTTACTTTAGATAAAATGATAAGTAACTATATTCAATTATACAATGAGATGTTGAGAAGCAATAGAACATAGCTTAACCACATCAATTGATTTGTACCAGCATAAGCAGAACCTTTGCTTATGAAAAGCTACAACTGTGCCGATAACATTATTGTAGAATGTATATATGTATGTCGCCAGGCAGGGGGATAATCGTAATGTATGTAAACGGCAAGGTTATCTTAGTTACCGGTGGGACTGGTTCTTTCGGAAAGAAATTTACCCGCACGCTCCTTGAAAGATACAATCCCAAGGCTGTAAGGATCTTTTCAAGAGGAGAATTTCTGCAGTATCAGATGCGCGAGGAATTCGGCGACGACTCCAGGTTAAGGTTTTTCATCGGAGATGTAAGAGACAGGGAGCGCGTATATCGCGCTATGAACGGTGTCGATGTAGTTGTCCATGCTGCCGCCTTAAAGCAGGTCCCGACTTGTGAATACAATCCCATCGAAGCTGTAAAGACCAACATCGACGGGTCGGCAAATATCATAGACGCCGCAATAGATAACGGCGTTGAAAAGGTCATGGCCATAAGCACGGACAAAGCTGTGCAGCCTGTCAACCTCTACGGGGCTACAAAGCTTGTCGCTGAAAAGCTGTTCGTGCAGGCCAATGCCTACACGGGAAGCAGGAACACCAAATTTAGCGTCGTACGTTACGGAAATGTCGTAGGAAGCAGGGGAAGCGTGGTGCCTTTGTTTTTAAGGCAGCGCGAAAACGGCAAGGTAACCCTGACCGACGAGAGGATGACGAGGTTTTGGATCACCCTTGAACAGGGTGTTCGTTTTGTCATAGACTGCATCGACAGAATGCGAGGCGGCGAGATATTCGTCCCAAAAATTCCAAGCATGCGCCTCGTTGACCTTGCCGACATATTGGCTCCAGGCGTGGAAAAGGAAACCATAGGCATACGTCCGGGCGAAAAGCTTCATGAGTGCCTGATCACGGCGGAAGAAGCAAGGCATGCCAGGGAATACGACAGCTTTTACGTGATTGAACCGGAACATCCGTTTTGGGATGGACACAACGGCGATGGAGGCAAACCCTTGCCCGACGGCTTTTGTTATACCAGCGACAGCAACGGCTGGTGGCTTACGGGCGAAGAACTTAAAAGTATGGTCGAAGGCCTGGATGGTTGCACGAAGCTGGGCAAGGTGGATTGAACTTGAACGAAAAGGATATTTTAGCCATAAACGGAGGAAAACCCGTAAGAGATAAACTGCTGCCTTATGGCCATCAATGCATAGACAAAGACGACATAAAAGCAGTCATTGACGTGCTGTGTTCGGATTGGCTCACCACGGGCCCGAAGGTAGTGGAATTTGAAGAGCGTTTTGCAGAGGCGGTCGGCGCAAAGTATGCTGTCGCCGTAAACAGCGGTACGGCAGCCCTTCATGCTGCAGCCTTCGCTGCAGGTATCGGTCAAAATGACGAGGTAATAACGACACCCATGACCTTTGCTGCAAGCGCAAACTGCGTGCTTTACATAGGAGGACGTCCGATCTTTGCCGATGTTGAGGCCGATACGCTGCTTTTGGATCCCTTTTCTGTCGAGTCAAAGATTTCACCCAAAACAAAGGCAATAATAGCCGTAGATTACGCTGGCCAACCCTGCGATTACGATGCCTTAAAGGAAATTTCTGACAGGTATGGCCTTGTGCTCATAGCCGATGCCTGCCATGCTTTGGGGGCCACCTATAAGGGTCGAAAGGTCGGGACGCTTGCAGATATGACCGTCTTCAGTTTTCATCCTGTAAAACACATAACTACAGGCGAAGGCGGAATGATTGTCACGGACAACCCTGATTTTGCTGCCAAATTACGGATTTTTAGGAACCACGGCATAACCACAGACCACAGGCAGCGTGAGGCTGGCGGCTCGTGGTTTTACGAAATAGTAGAACTGGGTTACAATTACAGATTACCAGATATCAATTGCGCCTTGGGCATGAGCCAGCTGGAGAAACTCGATAAATTCGTCGCCAGAAGGAGACAAATAGCCGCCTTTTACGATTCGGCCTTTGCAGATACAATTGCGCTTTCTCCTTTAGCTCAACATGATGATAGAATGTCTTCGTACCATCTTTATGTCGTTAAACTGAGATTAAATAAGCTTAATGCAGACCGTTCGAGGTTTTTTGCAGCGTTAAGGGCCGAAAACATAGGTGTTAACGTACACTATATTCCCGTTTACTGGCACCCATATTACAGAAAGCTTGGATATGAAAAGGGATTATGCCCGGTCGCGGAAAAGTCTTACGAAGAGATCATCACGTTTCCCTTGTTTCCTGCGATGAGCGATAGAGACGTTGGAGATGTTGTTCAGGCCGTGAAAAAGGTGCTTGACACACAAGGCATAAAGATATGAATGTATTTTGGGGTGAATCAATATGACTCGCATAGTGGCTATAATTCAAGCTCATATGGGAAGCACCCGCCTTCCGGGCAAGGTATTAAAGGATTTGGCAGGAAAGCCGATGCTTGCCAGGGTTGTTAATCGGGCGCGAAGATCTAGGTTGTTAGATGAAGTTATAGTAGCGACTACAACGAAACCCGGAGATGATGTGCTGGTAGATCTGTGCAAAAGCGAGGGTTGGCCCTGGTTTTGCGGAAGTGAAGAAGATGTATTGGATCGTTATTACTGGGCAGCAAAGCAGTTTTCTGCCGATGTTGTCGTTCGCATCACCTCGGACTGTCCTTTGATAGAACCTGAAGTTACGGATCTGGTGATTGGCGAATTTATCATGGCAAAGCCTGATTATGCTCATACTCGTTTTTATCCGCGCGGTCTTGATACGGAGGTTTTTAGCTTTGACGTTTTAGAACGTATCTGGCATGATGATAAAAACCCCGCTTGGCGCGAACATGTTACGCCCTACATTTACCGCCATCCTGAAAAATTTAAAATAAAGGCCGTTTGCAACGACGAAGACTTGTCCTTCATGCGCTGGACGGTGGACACCCCTGAAGATCTGGAATTCGTTCGCCGTATTTACAGCCATTTTGGGCACGATTTGTTTTCTTGGCGTGAAGTGCTTGATTTATTAAAGGAACACCCCGAATGGCTTGAGATTAATAAAAACATTGTACAAAAGACGGTGCCATGAGCTTGAGCAGAAACAACGTTTTGTTAATCCGCGTCGATTCGGGCCTAGATATGGGCAGCGGTCACCTGATGCGCTGTTTGGCTCTAGCTCAAGCTTGGCAGGATCATGGGGGTACCGTCCTTTTTGTCACAGCTTGCGAATTGCCAAATGCCAAAACAAGGTTAATTGAAGAAGGCTTTGATATAATAAATATACAGACAAACCCCGGAAGTGCGGAAGATGCGTATTTAACGACAGAGTTAGCTCACAAATATAACGCCTCGTGGGTTGTAGTTGACGGATACCGTTTCGGTGGAGATTATCAGAAAGCTATAAAAGAAGCAGGTTTGAATCTTTTATTCTTCGACGACTACGGACATGCAGATTATTACCCGGCTGACATCGTTTTGAACCAAAACATACATGCAGACGAAAAACTTTATCGTAACAGGGCTGAGTATACTAAGCTTTTGCTTGGAACCCGATATGTGCTCCTTAGGCGCGAATTTCTTAGGTGGCAGGGTTACAAACGGGAGATACCGGAGACAGCCCGCAAGCTGCTTATTACAATGGGCGGAAGCGACCCGCAAAACGCGACGCTTAAAGTGCTTCAGGCATTAAGGTACGTTGACATGGACGGACTTGAGGCGATTGTGGTTGTAGGCGGCGGAAATCCGCACTACGAGACCCTAAAGGATTTCGTTCGTGATGTAAATTTGCCTGTTCGCATCGAAAGGGACGTAAAGGATATATCCCAATTGATGGCCTGGGCCGATGTGGCGATAACGGCAGGCGGCACGACCTGCTGGGAACTGGCATTCATGGGGGTACCGTTTGCGGTTATAATACTTGCAGAAAACCAAGTAGCTGTCGCTGAGCATTTTGGCAAATTAAATTGTGCCGTCAACTTAGGTTGGTATTATAACCTATCGCTACTAAACCTAGATAAAGTTATTACTAAATTGTTATTAGATAGAAAAGGTCGATCTCGTATGTCTTATCCTTGCAAGCACTTGATTGACGGTAAAGGTGCCAAAAGGGTGATAAATTTTTTATTAAGAGAAGAGCAAATTTTAAATGATAATGAGAATAAGTAATGTTTGTGAACATCACAGCATGCGATATAAAGTATTGGCATATTTGTACAAGTTTTAATCCGCAATTTCATTGATCCGGACAAGCTTGCCGAATCGGAGGATGCTAAAGGTGTCGTTAATCTGGGTTCCGGCAGAGCCAGGAGCATTGGCGAGGTCATTGATATTTTGAGACAAGAAATAGACACTTTGCAGATTAGTGAAGTTCTTTCAGGTATTCCAAGGGAGTTGAGCCAGGCGGACATGTCTTTATTTAGTAAGATGACAGGCTGGACACCCAGGGCAGCACTTGAAGAAGGTATACGACAAATTATCGAATATGAAAGGCGAAAGTTATAGTTATGAAGTGCTATATAGAATCTTTATTGTTTTAGGGTTAAATAGTCATGAATATCCTGATTACTAGCGTTTCCCGTAAGGTTTCGCTCGTAAACGCCTTCCGTCAGGCGTTATATGAAGAAGGCGGTGGGCAGGTAATTGCAATAGATGCCAGCCCAAGGTCTGCAGCACTGTATTTTGCGGATAAGGCTTATATCGTCCCGGCAGGTTTAGACAAAGAATTTCTTAAGACGGTGCAAGACATCTGCATTAAGCATGAAATAAAACTTATTATACCAACCAGGGATGAAGAACTACCCTTCTTTGCCGAGAACAGAAAAAGTCTAGAGGATGTTGGCGCATGCGTTATGGTCTCTGGCTTGGATGCTATTAGGCTCTGTCAGGATAAGGCCTTGTTTATAGAATTTTGCCTCAAACACGGCCTTTCGGTGCCTAAAACTTACAAACATGCAGATCTCTTCGATTTTCCTGTCTTTGTCAAAAGTAGATTCGGCAAAGGAAGTAAGGGTACGTTTCGTGCAAATTCCAAATCCGAATTGGATTGCCTTTTAAGTTGTTTAAAAGATCCGATAGTTCAGGAATACATTGAGGCACCAGAATACACCGTTGATTTGTTTGCTGATTTTTCGGGCAAAGTGATAAGCGCAGTTCCTCGCGAAAGATTGACCATATTCGGTGGTGAATCATTTATAGGCAGGACATGCAAAAATTGGAATATAATATACGAGTCGATACGTCTGGTCGAAGTCTTAAACTTGATCGGCCATAATACCATACAGTGTTTTCTGCATAACGGACAAGTAAAATTCATTGAAGTTAATCCCCGTTATGGAGGAGCAGCGAACCTTAGCTTTGCTGCAGGTGCTTTTACGCCGCGCATGCTTGTGCGACTGGTTTCCGGTAAGGAAGTTAAACCATGTGTTGGAGAGTTCAGAGATAATCTGTACATGCTTCGCTATACTGAAGATATCTTTGTAGATGAGGACAAAATGAAGGGAATAAAATATTTTGCTGAATCTAATTTATCCCAAAGGAGCTTAAGTTGAATGAGTTCTACTTTTGCAATTAATGGTCGTGTCGTAGGATTGGATCATGCAACTTACATAATTGCCGAAATGTCTGCAAATCATAGCCAGTCGTTTGACCAAGCTGTTAAAACCATATGTGCCGCCAAAGAGGCAGGAGCTGATGCTATAAAGCTTCAAACCTATACACCCGATACCATTACCGTTAAATCAAATTCTCCTTTGTTTTGCCACAAACCAGGCAGCCTTTGGGAGGGCAAATCCCTTTACGACCTTTATTCCGAAGCCTACATGCCCTGGGAATGGCAGCCCAAGTTAAAGGAGATCGCAAACGATCTGGAGCTTGATCTTTTTTCTACGGCCTTTGATCCGACAGCTGTCGATTTCCTGGAGGCGATGAACGTTCCGGTTCATAAAGTTGCTTCCTTTGAGATCGTCGATATCCCCTTAATAGAAAAGATGGCCAAAACGGGCAAGCCGTTAATAATTTCTACAGGGATGGCAACCCTAGCAGAAATAGACGAAGCCGTTACTGCGGCAAGAAATGTCGGTGCGTCGCAGATAGCGTTGCTTAAATGCAACAGCGCTTATCCTGCTCCGCCCGAGGAGATGAACCTGCGCACGATACCGCATATGGCGGAAGGATTTGGCGTTCCCGTGGGATTATCCGACCACACCTTGGGCATAGAAGTGCCTGTTGCAGCCGTTGCCGTTGGAGCCTGCATAATCGAAAAGCACTTTACCCTGTCGCGCGATATTCCAAGTCCTGACAGGGCGTTTTCGATCGAACCCCATGAGCTTAAAACTTTAGTTCACGCCATAAGGACAACCGAGAAAGCCTTAGGTAAAGCCCATTATGGCGTGAGCGAAAAGGAAGCACAAAGCAGGATTTTTAGGCGATCCCTGTTTGTAATAAAAGACATGAAAGCCGGCGAGACATTTACCGAAGAAAACGTGCGTTCCATTCGTCCCGGTTACGGCCTTCCTCCAAAATTTCTTAAAGAAGTTCTGGGTCGAAAATCCGCACGTGACATAAAATGCGGTACCCCGCTTTCGTGGGATCTAATTTGTTGAAAATATTAGTAGAAACCTCAGAGCGCTAGGGTCACATCTTTAATTTTGAATTTTTACTTTAGCAGGTCGACATCATCAGTACCCTGTCATAGGCAAGATATCGACGCCGTGATTGCAACTCATCTGAATTGCAGTCATGTTGCTTGCGATAATGTCTCTTTATACGTAGTAATGTTATACATAGCAATGCTTGTCTTTGCATAGCAATGCTTGTCTTGTAACCTTAAAGCCTAAAAGGTATTTTAAAGGTCTTTCAACAGTTCTAAGGTTATACTTTTTCATGTACAATAAACTGCGTCATTTACTTTTGACTAATACTTTTGACCCAAAGGAGGCCTTTCCCTTGCCAAAAGACGACCTAACGCCCAAAGACCCTCACGACAGGCTTTTTAAAAAGGTCATGTCTGACGAAGCAAACGTAAGACAGTTCATAAAGGAGTTCCTGCCAAAAGGGCTTTCAAGCCAAATAGACCTAAAAGAAATGAAACTAATCCCAACGGAAAAGGTCAAAGGCTATAACAAATACTACATGGACACTGCCGTGGAATGTAATATAGCAGACACAAAAGGACAGCTTTACTTCGTCTTTGAGCATAAGTCATACCCTGACCCCGGAGTCTTACTTCAAATACTTAGCTACATGACCGTAACTTGGGACGAGCAAAGAAAGAAAAATAATCCTTTAACTCCTGTAATTTCCGTAGTAATCTATCACGGAACGACTAGCTGGAACGTTACAACTCATTTTCAAGGACAGTTCGACAGCTTAAACGAATCCATAAAACCTTACACACCTGAATTCGATTACGTGTTGGTAGACCTAACTAAAATGCCAAACGACGAAATAGAACAAAAGGCAAAAGACACACCTTTTTTGGCGGCAAGCTTGATAATCATGAAGCTCGTAGCCTTAGGCGACATAGACGGCATATTGAGGGTAACTGTTATAATAAGCTTGTCCGAAGAGGAAAGGATAATACTGCTTCTATATTTGTTTTACACTCTTGACGTGGATCAAAACGTCATGCAGGAAATAGCAAGTAAACTTGGAGGTGAAGAGATTATGCCGTCATTGGCAGAAAGGCTTATAAAGCAAGGAGAAGAGAAGGGCAAAATAGAAGGCAAATTGGAAGGTAAATTAGAAGGCAAAATAGAGGGCAAATTAGAGGGTAAACAGGCATTGGTCATAAAGCTCCTGCGCCATAAATTCAACATAACGCCTAAAGAAGAAAAGATGATCCGTTCCGTCATCGACGAAGCCAAACTTGACGCTGCGGCCGAGGCCATACTGGAAGCCAAATCGAAGGACGATGTATTTAAGGTATTGGGGACAGATCTTTAATCTTAAATTTTACATCCCAAAGCCAATCTATATCTCAAATGGCGTGCTTATAATTTGAGTCGTCGAGTAAAATTTTCTTTTAAACAAAGATACTATAATTCATTGATTAAAAAAATTTTAAAATTCCCGTTGACAAAAGCCTTGTCCATTCCTATAATGAGCACTGTCCTGGGGCTGTGGCGCAGAGGGAGCGCGCTTCCTTGGCATGGAAGAGGTCAGGGGTTCGAATCCCCTCAGCTCCACCAGTGAAAATTAAGCCTCCTTTTGCATGTGTATTGCGAAAGGAGGCTTTTGTTTATTCTCATGCGTAAAAGGCTTTTTATATGCGCTCCTTTGTATTAAACTTAGAACCGATCCGTGAAATTCAAATATGCATAAACAAAAGGGGGTGTTTTGCATGAATCCGAAAGGACATCATTTTATTGTCGAAGCCTCCGGCTGCGCAGACGTCATCGGGGAAGTCGACAAGATGCAGGAGATCCTGGTAGAAGCGGCACGTCGAGCTAATGCCCAGGTCTGGGCCGTTTCCTTTCACCGCTTTCCTCCAAACGGAGTAAGCGGCGTTGTGGTCATAAGCGAATCGCACCTTTCCGTTCACACATGGCCTGAGCTTGAATACATGGCTCTTGACATATACACCTGCGGCAGCGAGACGCGCCCGGAAGTCGCCGTTGACTACGTGCTTGAAAGAGTGCGGGCAAAACACACCCATGTGACCGAGATCACCCGCGGGCTCGACGACGGAGACCGCGAGTTCTACCACTCCCTGATCACGTGGGAAGAACAGCTCAGGACCAATGGAGGACAGGAATCCGACAAAGGCAAGTGAACGGTAGGATAAAATCGAACCCTCGAGGAGGTTTTGCCCATGCACATGACGATATGGGGCAACAGCCTTGGCACATGGGCTGTAGCCATATTTGCCGGTGTAATTTCCTTCTTCCTCTTCTGTTACGCCGTAAAGCTGGCCGACAGGTACCTTTCCATATTGCTCGAGCGTAGGCCAGGCACTGCTGTGAGCCTCATCCTGGACCTCGTCAGACAAATAAACGTTTACTTCATCTTCCTCCTTGCCCTGCTCATAGGTTCATCTTTCCTAAACCTGCCGGCGAGGCTTTCGAAGATCATATCGGTGCTCGTCATACTTTTTCTTCTTTTTCAAATAGGCCTGTGGGGAGATAAGGTAATAACTTACTGGCTTAATATTAGGATAAAAAAGAAGGTCACGGAAGACCCCTCTACGGCCACAATGCTTTCGGCCTTCGGCTTCATGGGAAAGCTGCTGTTTTGGGGCATAATTGTGCTGATCGGCCTGGAAAACATGGGCATTGACGTCACTGCCCTCGTAGCAGGGCTTGGCATAGGTGGCATTGCCGTGGCCTTGGCGGCGCAGAACATATTAAGCGACCTCTTTGCCTCGTGGTCCATAGTGTTGGATAAGCCCTTCTTAGTAGGCGACTTCGTAGTCATCGATGACTTTTCAGGAAACGTGGAACACATTGGTTTAAAGACCACCAGGATAAGGAGCTTGGCGGGAGAGCAGGTCGTCATCTCAAACTCCGACCTCCTCAAATGCCGTATAAGAAACTACAAGCGCATGTACGAAAGAAGGATCGTATTCACGTTCGGCGTGACATACGAGACCCCCATAGAAAAGCTCAAGGAGATCCCAAACGTCATCAAAGATGTCATCACCTCCATAGAAAACGCTCGTTTTGACAGGGCCCATTTTGTAAGCTACGGCAGCTTTGCGCTCAACTTCGAGGTCGTCTATTACGTTCTTTCTGCCGACTACAACCTCTATATGGATATTCAACAGAAGATAAACCTTATGCTCCTGGAGGAGTTTAAAAAGATGGGTGTAGCCTTTGCCTATCCCGTGCAGACAATCTATGTGGCGGGGAAAGAGCCCGTAAGCGTATCCGTCGAGGGGCTTGAAAGGTTGCAGCCGAATCGGGGGTGAGAATATGGACATGGACGAGATCATCCGATCTATTGTCGAGGTCATAAAGGAAAAGTTCAGTCCGCTTAAAATCATACTTTACGGCTCCTATGCCAGAGGCACCCAGACGTGGGACAGCGACGTGGATTTTCTGGTCGTAGTTTCAAAGGAAGTTGACAAAAGGAAAACGGCGGTGGCGATGCGCGCGGCGTTGAGCGATTTCCTTTGCGGCAAGGATGTCGTCATCGCGACGCCTGAGGAGTTGGCGGTGAAGGGCAGCATTCCCGGAACCCTTCTTTATTCCATGCTGAAGGAGGGCAAGGTCTTGTATGAGGACATGACGCCTTACGTCGAGGAAGCCTGCACCTGGCTTAACTGTGCCGTCGATGACGTGAAAGCTGCCGAAAAGCTGTTAGAGTCCGGCTTTAACCGTCACGCATGCTGGTTGTCTGCGATGGGGGCCGAAAGGGCCCTGAAAGCCCTTTTGATCTCAAGGGGCGTGCCCTTTCCTCGAAGCCACGACTTAAACGCACTTTACAGGCTTATTACGGAACGCTGTCATTTCGAGGGGTTATCGCTGGATCATGCTGAGCTTGCAAAATTTTCCGAGTGGGCCGTCGAGGCGGGACATCCGGGCGATTGGCCGGCCATAACCGACCTTGAGGCCAAAGAGGACGTAATGTCGGCCAAGGGAATTGTCGAGGCCGTTTCGAAGGTGTTTGCCTTTTGCTAATGGGGAGGAGGAGCGGTTTAATGTTTAGGTATAACTTTGATGAAGTGACGGACAGGAGAAACACTTGCAGCGAAAAGTGGGACGGTTTGATGGAGACCTTCGGGTCGGATGACGTGCTTCCCATGTGGGTGGCCGACATGGATTTCAGGTCGCCTCATGAAGTGGTGGAGGCCTTTGCGGAAAGGTCGAAGCACGGCATCTTCGGGTATCCTTTTAGGAGCGAAAGCTACTACGAGGCCATAATGGAGTGGGTGCGCGTCAGGCACGGCTGGGAGATAAAGCGGGAATGGATAGTTGACGTGCCAAGCGTCATGCCCGGTTTGGCCGCGGCGCTTTTGGCGTTTACTTCGCCCGGCGACGGCGTGGTGCTTCAGCCGCCTGTGTATCCTCCTTTTTTCGAAGTGACCGAATCGCTTGACAGACATGTCGTCTGCAACTTTTTGAAGTTTGATGACGGCTGGCGCATGGATTTTGAGGGGCTTAAGGGCCTTCTTCCTTCGGCCAAGGCCTTCCTGCTTTGCAGCCCTCACAACCCTGTCGGCCGTGTATGGAGCGAAGAGGAGTTGTCAACCCTTTCTTCGATGTGCGCCAAAGCCGGAGTGCCCGTGTTTTCCGACGAAATTCACTGCGATTTCGTTTACCGCGGATTCAGGCACGTACCCGTGGCCTCCTTGAACCGCGAAGCCGCCATGAACACGATCACTTTTATGTCTGCAAGCAAGACCTTTAACATAGCGGGCTTCAAGAACGCCTATGCTATCGTGCCAAACCCCGCGATGAGGGAGAAGCTGTCCAAGGTTCTGCAGGGGCTGCATTTTGGTTCCGGCGACCTTTTTGGTATACTTGGACTTGAGACTGCCTATCGTCACGGCAGGGATTGGCTTGATGAGCTTTTGCTTTACCTGGAGGAAAATCGCGACTTGGCAGTTTCGGCTTTGCGCGCAACCGGCGTCGGAGTGACAAGCCCGCAGGGGACTTATCTGCTTTGGCTGGACTTTAGAAGCCTGGGCTTGTCTCAGGAAGAGCTCATGGAATTTTTGGTAAAGCGGGCCAGGCTTGGCTTAAACGACGGCTTGACCTTTGGGCCGAACGGCGCCGGTTTTGCCAGGATGAACATAGGTTGTCCCAGAGGGACGCTTGAGGAAGGCCTTCATAGGCTGACAAGCGCCCTGTCTTAGTTATTTGGGGACGGGCCAAGGTGGGGAGGATGAAATGTTAGATCTTCTTGTAACGAACGGTTCGGTCGTAAACCCAGAAAACGGTCAAATCTTAGATGTCGACATAGGAATTAGCGGCGAACATATAGCCTTTGTAGGCAAGGAGGCTGTAAAAGACGCCGAAGTCACCATAGACGCAAAAGGTCTTTTCGTCGCTCCGGGCTTCATCGACACCCACGTGCACGACGAGAACCCTTCGGAAAACGAAGTGGAAAAGGCATTGCTCCTTCAGGGAGTGACGACGGCCATTGCCGGCAACTGCGGACTTGGGCCTATAATATCCGATGAGATTGTTTCAAGGCCGCGTTATCTGAGGGTCGGATTTTTCACGGGCCATCAGGTCTTGAGGGAAAAGGTTGGCTTGACCGACAACTACATGCCCGCAAGTTCGTCTTCGATAAAGGAGATGGTCGAGCTTTTGAGGCAGGAATTGTCAAAGGGAAGCTTTGGCCTTTCTTTGGGCCTTGAGTACGTGCCGGGGGCAAGTTACGAGGAGATCTACGAGCTTGCCAGGACGGTCGCCCAGTTCGACAAAAGGTGGGTGTCCATGCACATCAGGTACGACGGCGACAAATCTCTGGATGCCGTCAGGGAGGCAATTGCGCTTTCCAAGGACTGCGGCGTCAGAGTGCAGATATCCCATCTGGCCAGCATGGCTTCCTTTGGCTGCCTTAATGAGGCCTTAAAGTTGATTGAGGAGGCAAAGGCCTGTGCCGACGTGACTTTCGATTCCTATCCCTACAAGGCCTTCTGCACCCACATCGGCTCGGCGGTCTTTGATCCCGGCTTTGAGAAGCGCTGGAAGAAGGGCTTTTCGGCCCTGCAGGTGGCATCGGGCAAATATAAGGGCAAAAGGCTCACTCAGGAGCTTTACGTCAAGCTCAGGAAGGAAGAGCCGAACACATTGATCATTGCCCACGTCATGAACGAGGAAGAGGTAAGGGCAGCCCTAAAACATCCGGACTGCATGATAGCATCCGATGCCCTACTGGAAAAGGGCCAGGGTCATCCCCGCGTCTGCGGCACCTTCCCCAGAGCCTTTGCCCTGCTCATAAAGGAAGGGCTATCGTGGCCCGAAGTCATACGCAAGGCCACCTATTTGCCGGCAAAATCGTCGTGGCTGGATGACAGGGGCTGCATTAAGGTTGGCTGTAAGGCCGACCTGGTGATATTCAATCCGAAAAAACTTAAGGATTGCGCCACCTTCAAGGATCCGATGCTTTCCCCGAAGGGGATAGAGTACGTCATAATAGGAGGCAAGATCGCGGTCCAAAAGGGGACGGTCCTTCAGCCCTGCGGAGAGGTCATGCTACGCAGGTGATTAGTCACCGTCTATAAGTATCCAGGGGCTTTCCTGAGGACCCTTGCGGGCTGGATCGTATATCCAAAGCTTGCCGGAGGAGGAGTCGAACTTCATCATAGAGTTGTCGTCCCTTATGATGAGCTTGTACCTGTCCGGATGGGCAAGAAGCGAGCTTCCCAGGTTTACGGAGAAGCCTATCGCTATGCCCAGCACGAAGCTTATTATCACGACAATTACGATTATGCCGACAGGTAAATAGCTTTTGGCCATCTTCGAGCTTCCTCTGCAAATAAAAATGGTAGCCCCAAGGGGATTCGAACCCCTGTTGCCGGGCTGAGAACCCGGAGTCCTAGACCGCTAGACGATGGGGCCACGCAAAATGTTGGCTGGGGGAGGTGGACTCGAACCACCACTACATGATCCAGAGTCATGCGTCCTGCCAATTAGACGATCCCCCAAAAGTTGCATTATTTGTGGCGAAAGCTATGTTACCATGACTTTTGCCTTAGCGCAATGCCTGAGGCAAAAATCTTTAAGACGGATTTTCCTTTGCGTGTTACAATTTACTCGCTAAATCTAACCGCGAATATTACGTCCAGTTAGGCGATAGAACAAAAAACACGGGAGGTGTTTTGCATTGAAGTTGGAAAGCTTGTCTTATAAGGAGTTACTTAAAAAAAGGCCCCTGAACGTCCAGGCCATATACGGAGACGAACCTGTAGGCCTGGTCAGCGGCAGGGACATAATCGAGGCGGCAAGGAAGAAGGGCGCCGTGATTTTGGCCGCCAATGCCAGAAATCCCCTGACGATAAAAGGCGTATTTAGGGCTGCAAAGAAGCTCAATGCAGCCGTCTTGATAGAGCTTGCGAAGTCCGAGGCAACGTATTGTGGCTGCACGTATGACAACGTGCCGGATTACGCGGTAAAATACTCAAGCGAACTGGGTCATGGCATAGTGTTCGGGCTGCACGTGGACCACTACGCCATAAAGGGCATGTCTGACGTCTATAAAGCAATATCCCATCTGCGCCAGATCGTGGAGCGCGGCTGGACGTCTGTGGCAGTGGATGCCTCACATAACCCGGACTGGGAAAACCTGATTTACACGCGCGACGTGGCACAGCACATACCTGCATACCTGGGCCTTGAGGTCGAGGTAGGAGAGATAAAGGGGCCGGGGGAGCTTACCACCGTGGAGGAAGCCCTGTTTTTCGTTGGAGGGCTCAACTCGTGGTGCATATTTCCGGATCTTCTTGCCATCTCCAACGGAAGCATGCACGGCACCTATGACAAGACCGTGGGGCAGATCGAGGGCATCGACTTAAACAGGACGAAGGAGATAGCAGATGCAGTTTCCCGCTACGGCGTTTCCATAGCCCAGCACGGCATCTCGGGCACCCCTTTGGACAAAGTAGCCATGTTTGCCGGGTATGGCATAAACAAGGGCAACGTGGCCACGCTGTGGCAGAACATAGTATTTGGCCTTGAGATGGAACCGGACACGGGAAACGCCGTCATTAAGGATGGCTCTTACGTCAAAGACCCGGGCAGGGGCATCCCCGTCGAGCTCTGGAACAAGATCGTTGCCTGGGCCGACGAGCAGGGTTACAGCAGGAAGTCCGGCGATTACAAGAAGGCAAACAAGCCCTTCCATGACCAGATAATGGCCTTGCCTGAGGACATACAGGAGCGCATCGTAGCCGAGACGGAAGAATGGGCAGTCAAATACATAAAGGCCTTCGGCAGCGATGGCACGGCAGATCTGGTCTTAGAGGTGATGTCTTCCAGGAGGGACTACAATTCCACTCCGGAGCGAAAGATCTATCATTCAAGAAGCGAGTTTGCTCCCGAAAAGGCTCCCGACGCAGGTAAGGCAAAGAAGGCTGAGGGCAAGGACTTCTCGGATTAGGGAAGCTCTAAGCGGTGATGAAAAAGTTTTAAGGACCATTTTTTAAGATTTAGTTTGGAGGGAGACGCAGGTCGCCCTCCATTTTGACGTGGAGGTGAAGTATTGTTGCAAAAAAGCACAGGCAAGCGCAAGCGACGTCCGCGAGGCGGTAAAGGAAGCGCTGCTTTGAAGTTCATTCCCCTTGGCGGCGTGGGGGAAATAGGAAAGAATATGAGCGTACTCGAGTACGGAGACGACATACTGGTGATAGATTGCGGGCTGATGTTCCCGGACGAGGAGATGTTAGGCGTTGACTTTGTGATACCCGATCCTGCTTACCTCATGGCCAACAGGGACAGGATAAAAGGCATGATCATAACGCACGGCCACGACGACCACATAGGAGCCTTGCCCTTCATACTCCCAAGGCTGGATTGTCCCATCTATGCGACAAAGCTCACCCTTGGGCTTATAAGGAGCAAGCTCGAGGAGATAGCGCCGAAATACGAGCTTAAGGCTTACGAGATCGCAGCCGGAGACGTCCTGGAAATAGGATGCTTCAAGGTTCAGCCTTTTTCGGTATGTCACTCCATACCGGATGGGGTAGGATATGCCATATACACTCCCGTCGGCATTGTGGTGCACACGGGAGATTTTAAGCTGGACCCCACCCCGATAGACGGGAGGGCCACGGATTATGCCTTGCTGGCATCCCTCGGCACCAAGGGGGTGCTTTTGATGCTGTCCGATTCGACGAACGTCGAGCGCGACGGTTTTACCCCCTCGGAGCGGATGGTGGGAAGGACCATGGAGCAGACCTTTAGGCTTTACAGGAACAAGCGCATCGTGGTCTCTTCCTTTGCAAGTAACCTGCACCGGATCCAGCAGGTCATAGAGACCGCCGTGAGGTTTAACCGCAAGGTTGCCCTGATAGGCAGGAGCATGGTGGCAAACGTGGCCCGTGCCAGGGAGCTTGGCTACATGGATGTGGACGAGGACGTCTTCATCCAGCCGTCCGAGATAGAGGGCTTCCCGCACAGCAGGCTGGTCGTCATAACGACGGGAAGCCAGGGTGAGCCCTTTTCGGGGCTGGTTCTGATGAGCCGCGGAGATCACAAGCACATAAAGCTGGGGCCCAAGGACCTGGTCGTTATAAGCGCCCTTCCGATACCCGGAAACGAACGGCTGGTGCACAGGACCATAAACGACCTGTTTAGGCAGGGCTGCGAGGTCATATATGAGGCAGAGCAAAACATACACGTATCGGGGCATGCCTCTCGCGAGGAACTGAAGATGATGTTAAGTTTGGTAAAACCGACATATTTCGTTCCGCTTCACGGCGAGTACAGGCACCTGGTCAGGCACAAGCAGTTGGCCGAAGAACTTGGGTTGCCCTCAAAAAACGTGTTCGTCATGGAAAAAGGCGACGTGCTAAGCTTGACCAAAAGGCAGGCCAGGTTGCTTGAAAAGGCACCTGCAGGAGCTTATATTGTGGACGGCCGAGCTTACAGCGACCTCAACGGACAGCTCTTGAGCGAGAGGAGGGACTTGGCTGAGGATGGGTTGGTATGCATATCAGTGACCTATGACCCGGCAGGCAACTTGCTTGCGCCCGTTTCCATAGAAAGCCGCGGATTTCTTCATCGTGCCGACGCCGACGAGCTTTACAGGTCCATAGAGGATGCCGTTGAAAAGGCCGTAAAAGCTGCCAAAGCAGAAGGAGAGGACGAGGACGTGTCCTCGCGCATAAGAAACTCGGTAAAAGCTGTCTTAAAGAGATATTCCATGTCGTCGCCCGTGATATTGGTCCTGACAAGCGAGGTCCAAGGCGGCAACGGCTTTGCCTGCAAATTTTCCCGAAGGGAGCAGATAAAATGACGCTTGTTCACTCTCTGGCCTTGGGCGTGCTTCAGGGATTTACAGAGTTTTTGCCCGTTAGCAGCTCGGGCCACCTTGCCCTCGCACAGTACCTTTTCGGCTTAGGCGAGCCGCCGCTTGCCTTCGACGTCTTCCTGCACTTTGCTACCATGCTTGCGACGCTTTTGTACTTTATAGGCGACATCGTCGTCCTTTTAAAGGAATGGCTCATAGGATTTGCCGGCGCGGAACATAGAAAAAGCCTGGGTTGGAGGTATGGATGGGCCGTCATAGCGGGGACCTTGGTGACGGGCTTACTCGGCTTGCCCCTGGAAGACGTGGCAACAAGGGCATTTGCCGCTCCCTGGGCCGTGGCCTGCGGACTTGTTGTTACGGCCTCGCTTTTATGTTTTGCGTCGCGCATCCCTGCAAGCGACAGGCAAGTTTCCCTTCGAACAGGGGTTTTGGTTGGCCTGGCTCAGGGGATAGCGGTGATGCCGGGCATATCAAGGTCTGGCAGCACGATCGTCGCAGCCTTGGTTGCGGGCACTAGGAGAGAGGAGGCCTTCCGTTTTTCCTTTTTACTTTCCCTGCCGGCCATAATGGGAGCTACCGCCCTTGAGGGGCTAAAAGCCCTTCATGAGGGAGTTGTATTGCCGGAAGGCTGGGTTTTCGGATGTGCGTCGGCCTTTCTGTGCGGCCTTGTGTCGCTTCATTTCATGAGGAAGGTCGTCATATTTGGTAAGTGGAAATATTTTTCATTGTATTGTCTGCTCATAGCTGCCGTAGGGTTTATCGCAGGTTTATTTTAGTCGAGTTTTATGACGAAAGGATGAGCCTTTTAGCATGAATAACGTAAAAATAATACTGGCTTCAAACAGCCCCAGACGAAGGACTTTACTGGCCGACCTTCTGGTATGGGACGTGTCCTTCGTAACGCCCGATGTGCAGGAAGACGTCAACGGTTTCAAATCTCCTGAGGATGCGGTAAGACATCTTTCTGCCCAAAAGGCGATGTCGGCAGCATCCCTTCACGGCGACCTTTTCGTGATAGGGGCAGATACGGTCGTTTACATCAACGGCCATATCCTGGGCAAGCCTTCGTCCGTGGAGCAAGCCTACGAGATGCTTCTTGAGCTTAACGGCAAAACTCATGAGGTTTACACCGGGGTAGCCGTGGCAAGGGGAAACACGTTAAAGACAGATCACGAGGTCACGCGCGTTACCTTTAGAGATATGAGCCCGAAAGCCCTTTTGGCTTACGCGGAGACTGGGGAAGGTTTGGACAAGGCCGGTGCTTACGGGGTGCAGGGCAAGGGGGCATTGCTTGTCGAAAGGGTTGAAGGGTGCTTTTATAACGTAGTCGGCCTTCCGCTGGCGAAGCTGTCCGAGATGCTTCAAGACATGGGCTGGCCGCTTGAGGACCAATGGAGGTGTGTCCGTTGAACGCTTTTTTAAAGAAAATCTCACTGCTTCTGTTGATCTTGGCCGTTGTAACGGGAGCAGCCGGGCTTATTCCCAGGTTTAGGGAGGAGATGGCCAAAAAAGACGTAGCTCTCCTGGTGGAATACTCGGACATAGACGTCATGGCTCGCCAGGCAGGCCTTAGCTTCGAGGAGATGCTTGAGCGTCTTCTTAAAGACGGCATAACTGCCGTTTCGTTTCGAGATCTTACCGGCACGGACCTGCGCGACGGCGATTCGCCGCTGCTTTGGGGAACGTTAAGGGACCTGCTTCCGGAAGGTGACTTCGACGGTCTTTCGGGGAACGCCGCCCTCCTTATACCTAAGGAGTATGACGACTGGTTCTTTAAGAAGTACCTCGAGGCGCGCTTTCCCGGATGCGTGACATGTGCCGTGCCCGAGGGCAACATATATGTACTGCCCAGGGAGCCCAAGGAGCTCTTGGACGTGGGCGTCATCCCTGACCCCATGGCTTACAAGCGCCTCGCCCGCTTAAACGTCCCTTTAGTTTACAGACCTTCGCCCACCTTTGGCTTGTCCTCAGAGGACGCGGCAAAAAGCTTGGACTTGCTGTTTGTATCCCTTTGGAGGCTTCGGGGCGTCTTGCCGCAGGGTACCGTGATGTTCGGCTACCCCGAAACGGGTTCTTTGATCAACGTGATCCACAAATACGGTGCCGTTTTACTTCAGCCGGAGTTCGTTCGCTTCATAGGCGGAAACGAGGCATATCAGGCTGCCTTTCCCGACATCCTTTCGCTGCACAGCGTAACTACACCGGAGATAATCGCAAGAAACATCTCCCGCCCTGCCCTTGTCGAGCGGTTTGCCAGGGCAGCTAGGGAAAGATCCGTCAGGGTCTTACTGCTTCGACCTTACGACATAGCTTCGGGTCCGTGGATAGATGCCTTCGAGCAGGACTTGACCTCTTTGAAAACCCTGCTTCAAAGGGACGGATTTACCTTTAAGTTTGGAGACCCTTATCCTAACTTCGGCCATACACCTTGGGCTTTTCTGTCCTTTTTGGCGGCGAGCCTGTGCGTGATTACGTTTTTGTTGTCCATGGGAGAAAGAGGAATTTTTAGGTCGCGCAACTTTGCGCTGCTTTGCGTTGTAGCGGTAGCAATCTTGGCCCTTGGCGCTAACCGCTTCGCCCTTTTTGCCAAGTTGGCGGGGGCGCTTCTTACGGCCTTTGGCGCGTCTGCGGCGGCTTTGGCCGCACTTGAGTCAAAAAAGCCGTTGAGCGGACTGTGTCTGGCCTTCGGAATGGTCGTCGCCGTGGGCTTTGCCCTGTCTTCCTTTTTTGGGATGCCCCTTTATATGCTTCGCCTTGCGACATTCTCGGGGGTCAAGGCCACGTTGCTGTTGCCGCCCTTGCTGGTGTTGCTTCATGACGCGGCTAAGCGCCGTTATCCCGAAGGGGTTTGTGACGTATTGAAGCGTCCGCCTCTGTGGGGAGAGCTTTTTGCCCTCTTTGTCATCTTGCTTGCCGCGGCGATACTTTTGGTTCGAAGCGGCAACGTCTCCTTGGTGCCCAGGTGGGAGGTGGCCTTGCGCGATATGTTCGAACGCTACTTGGTGGCAAGGCCAAGGAACAAGGAGATATTCGTCGGTTATCCTGCGCTTTGGCTTGCCTTCATCATGGGCACCATGAAGTCGAAGGTAAACTTCACCAGGCTCGGCTCGCAGCTTCACCTCCTGCTTCGCATGGCTTCATCTTTGGCCTTTGCGTCGGCCGTAAACAGCTTCTGCCATTTCCATACGAGGATATATTTCATCTGCTGGCGGGTGTTTAACGGCCTGTGGGTGGGCTCGCTTTTTGGCTTGCTGCTGATAATCGTTTTCATATTGGCTTTGAAGTTCAAGTTCGTCAGGAGGCTGCTTTTCGTTGGCGAGGAAATATGACCTTGCCATATGCGGATATTACGGCTTTGGTAACTTGGGCGACGAGCTTATTTGTCGTGCTTTGGTCGAGATGGCCGCAGATGCCGGGATTGAAAGAAACCGCATCTGCGTTCTTTCCTCGGATCCTTGTTTTACGAGCTCAGGCCTTGGCGTCGAGGCCGTCGACAGATGGAAGTTTTTCCAGGTATTTAAGGCATTAAAGCAAAGCAGGAGCCTTCTTTTGGGCGGCGGAGGGTTGTTTCAGGACTCGACGAGCTTGAGGTCGTGTATTTACTATTGGGGGGTGACGCTGCTTGGCCGCTTACTTGGAGCAATACCCTGGGCGTTTGGGCAGTCGGTGGGACCTTTAAGGTCAAAGACGGCCCGGGCATTGACGCGGCATGCCCTAAAGGCCTGTCTCGTCAGGTTTGTGCGGGATGAGGCTTCGAAGGATTTACTTTCGTCGATGAGCCTTGACTGCGACATCTTGCCCGACCCTGTGTTTTATTTTGCCCCACTTGCACCTGCAAGGTCCGGTGTTTGTGATGTTTTGGCATTAAACGTCAGGCCGATCAACGACGGACAAGGCGCCGCAAAGTTGTTGCGCGAGGCCAAGGCTTTTGGCGATGCGAACGGATATCGCACGAGGGCAATATGCATGTGCGAGGAAGACCTGCTAGAATTAAGGCAGCTGGGCGAACGTTTAGACGAGGCGATCGTGGTCAAAGACATAAAAGATGTTGTTTGTGCGTTTGAAGATGTTAGGTATGCCGTGGGAATGCGGCTTCATTTTTGCTTGTTGGCGCTGCTTTGTAAAGTTTCCATCGTTGCCGTTCCCTACGACCCGAAAGTTAGGTCCTTTGCCTTAAATTGGGACATACCTCTTTGGGAAGGATCGGAGAGCCTGGAAAGCTTGTTTTTGGAGGCCAAGGTCGCCCGGGACGATGAGATAGATTTGGCAAAAAAGGCGTTGACAAAAGGTTTTATGTCTGCCGTAAGAAATACATTGGGAGATGAATGCGTTGGAGCGCGATCTTGAATTGCAGTTGCGTCGCATTGCGTTAGAGGTCAGAAAAGATGTGCTCAGGATGATATCGATCGCCGATTCTGGCCATCTGGGGTCGTCTTTTTCCTGCGTCGACATACTTGTTTACCTTTACTTTCATCTTATGAGGGTAAACCCCAAGCTGCCGGATTGGATGGAAAGGGACAGGTTCGTCTTGAGCAAGGGGCATGCCTGCCCAAGCTTGTATGCCGTCCTTGCGCGAAAGGGTTATTTTGAGAGGGAGGAGCTCTGGAACTACAGAAAGCTCGGGTCACTGCTTCAGGGACACCCCCTCTACATAAACACCTTGGGCATCGATGCCCCGTCGGGCTCCCTTGGCATGGGTGCCGGCATATCATGCGGGATGGCCATGGCGCTTAAAAGTCTTTCCCCGGACAGCAGGGTTTATTGCCTCCTGGGAGACGGTGAGCTTCAGGAGGGCTCCTGCTGGGAGGCCTTCATGACCGCCTCGCACTGGAAGCTCGACAACCTCTATCTCGTGATAGATCGCAACGGCCAGCAGATGGAAGGACACACCGAGGCCATAAAGGCCTTAGAGCCGTTGAAGGAAAAACTTGGGTCCTTCGGCTTTATTTGTTTCGAGGTAGACGGGCATGACTTTAACATGATCCATGAAGCCTTTATGCAAGCTTCTTCAAGCAAGGGATTTCCCAAGGCGATCATAGCCCACACCAAATGGGGCAGGGGGATAACACTGGCAGAAAAGGGCGGAATACCCGTCAAGGCGAGCTTGTCCCGTAACGAAGTGACTCTGCTGCTCGACGAATTAAACAAGGAATCTATGGCCTTAAGCGAGGAAGGACGATGACGATGGAAACGAGAAGCACCAGGGAAGCCTTGGGCGATGCGTTGATAGAGCTTGCCGGCTTAGAAAAAGACGTCGTGGTCATAGATGCTGATGTCGCCTCTTCCACGTACGTTAAGGCCTTTGCCGACGAGTTTTCTGACAGGTACTACAACGTAGGCATAGCCGAGCAAAACATGATCGAAGTGGCAAGCGGCATGGCCCTGGTCGGCAAAAAACCCTATGCTGCGGCCTTTTCTTCCTTTTTGGCAGGAAGGGCCTACGATCAGATAAGGTGTTGCATTGCGATGCCCAATTTAAACGTAAAGCTCATAGCCACTCATGCAGGGATTACCGTCGGAGAAGACGGCGCTACGCACCAGATGCTGGAGGACGTTGCCTTGATGCGCGTCCTGCCGAACATGAACGTGATGGTGCCGGCTGACTATTGGTCGGCTCGAAATATGATCATATCGTCCTTGAAAAGCGACAAGCCGCTTTATATTAGGCTTGGACGAGCCGAAGTTCCACTGTTTTACTCGCCGCGGGACGAGTTTGAGATTGGCGGCGGCAAGATAGTTAGAGAGGGCAAAGACGTCACGATCGTGGCTTGTGGTATCATGTTGTTCGAGGCCCTGAAGGCTGCCGACATATTGGCGCGCCAGGATATAGAGGCCGAGGTCATAGATTGCTACAGCATAAAGCCCTTGCCTGAGGATTTGATCCAATCTTCCGTGAGGCGGACAGGCTGCTGTGTGGTGGCCGAGGAACACAATAGGATAGGCGGGCTGTGCGGTGCGGTTGCCGAAAGCTTGAGCATCAACTATCCTGTTCCCGTCAGGTTTGTCGCAGTTGACGATCGGTTTGGCGAAAGCGGGACGCCTGCCGAGCTTCAGGAGTACTATTCCATTAAATTCCGAGAGATAGTAGGTGCTGTAGCTCAGGTTTGGGCCACTAGAAGGCGGTTAAAAGATGGAAATAAAGATGGCCGGGGTATCCAAGATCTTCGACCCCGATATAGTTGCCCTCGAGGATGTGTATCTTAATATTAAAAAGGGCGAGTTCGTCTACTTCGTAGGACACACCGGCTCGGGAAAGACGACATTGCTTCGGCTGATAAACAGGGAACTGATCCCGACGTCGGGCCAGATAATGGTGGGCAAGTATAACTTGAGGAAGTTAAGAATGGGACAGCTTCCTTACTATCGAAGGCAAATAGGTGTCATTTTTCAGGATTTTAAGCTCCTTCCGCACTTAAACGCGGCAGAAAATGTGGCCTTCGTGCTCGAGGCAATAGGGGTTCCAAAAAGGCAGGTTGAAGAGCGGGTCAAGGCCGTATTGAGCAGGCTTGACCTGTGGAGGCGAAGGTTTTTGTATCCCGAACAGATGTCTGGAGGAGAGCAGCAGAGGCTTGCCATAGCCAGAGCCGTGGTCAACATGCCTTCCCTTTTGATCGCCGATGAGCCGACGGGCAACCTGGACATGGAGACGGCCGAGTCCATAATGGAGATACTCTTTTCCATAAACGCCTCTGGCACTACCGTGCTGATGGCAACTCACAACCAATACATCGTCGATGCCTTTAGGGCAAGGGTGGTCGAACTGAACAAAGGGCGCATCTTAAGCGACGAGCCGAAGGGTGAGGTGGAACTTTATGGCGACCTTTAGGTATATATTGAGGGATACCGTAAGGCTTCTTACGCGCCACTTCGGCGTGGTGTTTTTGACGCTGCTTACCATAATCGCTGTCTTTTTGGCTGTGGGGATGAGCATACTTCTTTCGGTGAACGTAACTTCGCTTGCTTCGCAGATCGAAAGCGACCTAACCATAGAGGCCTACCTCAAGGTCCAGACAGACGCAGAACCGGTCATGAGGCGGCTTGCCGAGATACATGAGATTAAAAACGCCCGCTATGTCTCTCCTGAGGAAGCTTTGAAAAGGCTTGAGGAGAAGTTGGGCCAAGGCGATCAGATAATATCGCTTCTTGGGAGCAATCCGCTTCCTCCAAGCGTTATAATAACAGTTGATAAGGCAGAAAATCTAAAAGACGTGGTACGTGAGGTCGAGGCCTTTCCGGAGGTCGAAGACGTCATATATGCAGGCGAAGTGGCCGAAAGGCTTGCGTCGCTGGCTTATTTTTTAAACAGGTTCGCCTTGGCTGTCTTCGTGATTGCCCTGGTAACGAGCCTGGTGGTGATGATGAACACCATAAGGATAGCCCTTTATTCCAGAAGAGAGGAGATAGGTGTAATGCTGCTCGTCGGGGCGACCCCAACATATGTATCCCTTCCCTTTCTCCTGCAGGGCGTGATACTGGGAGGTACGGGTGCACTTGTGGCCCTCCTTTTTCTGATCAAGGCTTACAGGTGGCTTTTAGAAGTCTTGTCCAAGGCCCTTCCTTTTTTCAACATGCTCGATTCGCCCAAGATCACGCTTTGGCTTTTCTGTCTGCTTGTAGGTGGCGGGGTGGCCTTAGGGTGGCTCTGCAGTTGGACTGCCGTTTATCAACATATCCGAAGGGCATTAAAACCAAGGTAGAGCGAAAGGCGAGGTGAAGGTCGTGAAAGCAGGGGGAAAGGGCAAGATATGGGTCGGTCTTTTTGTGGTCTTTGTCTGCATGGGCCTTCTTGCGACTAATGCTTGCTGTCTTGCCGATGACCTGGAAGCTCAAATACAGAAGGAACAGCAAAAACTGGAATATATACAAAAAAAGATCTCCCAGCATAAAAGTCAAGCCGCTGCCTACGGGAAACAGGAGCAGAACTTATTGACGAAGCTTGAAGAGGTAAACCAAAAGGAAGAGCTTACCAAACAAAAGATCAAGGTGCTTGAACTGAAGGAAAAAAAGCTCAATGCCAGGATAGCGGACCTGACACAGAAGATAAAGCGCGAAGAGACGCTCCTTGCAAAGGCCAAAGATGCCCTAAGCAACCGCGTCGTTTCGCTTTATAAATATGGCTCTCTCAGCCAGTACAAGCTGCTTTTTGCGGCGGAAAACGTGCAGGAAGCCTTGAGCATGAGCTACTTGTTAGGCAGAGTGGCCAGGGCAGACAGCGAGCTCATATTGGAAGTAAAGGAAAGAAAAGCGTCCCTTGAATCCTCCAAGCGACAGCTTCAAGGCCAAAAACAGGAGCTTGCATCCAACAGGAAGGCCTTAGAAGCTGAACGAAGCGAACTGCTTCGTACCCAAAACGAGCAAAAGCGGCTTCTTGCCGAGATAAGGCGCCAAAAGAACTTACACGAGCAGGCCGCAGCAGAGCTTGCGGCATCGCAAAGGGAGCTGCAGGATAAGATCAAATCGCTTCTTGCCGAAAAAAGAAGAAGGGCTGCCGCCTCGAAAGGGCGAACGGCGACGTTGACGGCACCAAAGGGTCGGCTGCTTTGGCCGGTTACAGGTCCCATAAACAGCACCTTTGGCACAAGGGTACATCCTGTCTTCAAGACAAAGATCGTCCATACCGGGCTTGACATCGAGGCACCTCACGGCACGCCTGTTAAAGCTGCGGCACGAGGAGAGGTGCTTTTTACCGGTTGGCTTAAAGGATACGGACAGGTTATAATACTTGATCACGGCGGTGATATGACCACGGTTTACGCCCACCTTTCGGGAATTGACGTTAGGGAAGGGCAAGTGGTTGAGCAGGGAACCCCGATAGGCAGGGTCGGAAATACGGGAGTGGCGACAGGCCCGCACTTACACTTCGAGGTTCGCATCAACGCCAATGCCGTCGATCCGCTCAATTATCTTGCAAGGTGATAATTTTTTAAAAGGCAGGGATATAGGTGAAAAAGCTTACGGACAAAAATAAGCGTTTCATTTTCGGTTTAATTGCCATAATTGCACTTTTTGGCGGCTGGTTTATGAGTGATGGGACCAGCAGCGAGATACAGCTCAAGGACATATTGCCCTTTGACACTCAATACGTCTGGATGATGAAGCAGGCAAGGACGATTCTTGAGACCTATCACGTAAACGGCGATAAGAACAAGAAAAGCGACGAGGAGCTTTTCTACGGAGCCATGAAGGGCATGGTTGCTGCATGGGGAGATCCCTACAGCAGGTTTGTCGATCCTGACGAACTAAAGCAGGAAGAGATAGACATAGAGGGAGAATACGGAGGCCTAGGGCTTTACATTGGAAGCAGGGACGGGAAAATCCTGGTGGTAAGCCCCATAGAAGGAACCCCTGCCGATAAGGCCGGGCTTCAGCCGATGGATGAAATAGTTAAGGTGGACGACGACGTTGTGCTGGGATGGAACATAAACGACGTCGTTGAAAAACTGCGCGGAAAGCCCGGCACGAAGGTGACCGTCTGGGTGAGACGCGAAGGCCATGACGAACTGCTCCGCTTTGACATGACAAGAGAACTGATAAAGATAGATTCGGTCAATCAAAAGAGGCTGACGAACGACGTCGCTTACATAAGGATTACTCATTTCACCCAAAAGACTGCCGATGAGATGCGAAAGGCCCTTAATACTGCCGGCGAGACCAAGGCAAAGGGCTTGGTTTTGGATTTAAGGAATAACCCCGGCGGGCTGCTCGATGCTTCAGTTGCCGTGGCCGATTATTTCCTCGACGGCGGCGAAGTGGTGAGCATTAAAGGCAGGGTTGAAAAGGCAAACGAGGTTTACGAGGCAAAGCCAGGGGTGCTTTTTGCCGGCCCCGTGAGCGTCCTGATAAACGAGGGAAGCGCCAGTGCCTCTGAAATAGTGGCCGGTGCCTTAAAGGATAGGGGCAGGGCCGTCTTGGTAGGCGAAAAGAGCTTCGGCAAGGGCTCCGTGCAGACGCTATTTAAGCTTCCTGACGGTTCGGGTCTGTTTGTCACGATCGCCAAGTACTATACTCCATCAGGCGTTACCATTGACGGCGTGGGCATAAAGCCCGACATAGAAGTGAAGGGCAAATATACGGGAGACCTGAAAGACGATGCGCAGCTGCAGCGCGCACTGAAGGAAGTCGAGGGCATGCTTGCCAAAGGATCAGGCAAGTAGTGTAGTAAATCATGAACGTGTCGGATAAATTTAAATGGGCTGTGATTACGTTCATATTGGGATTGGGTTTGGGCCTGATCTTTTGCGCCTTAAGAAGGGACGCCCTAGTGGAGCGATCGCTTGAATCTGCTGCCGTAAGTGCAGATGTGTCTGCTTGTGTGCCGGCAAAAAATGATTTAAGCAAGCCAACTTTGGGAGACAATCCCCAAGACGAGCCCGGCTCAAATGCCCAAGCATTTTTGGCTATAGTGGTAGATGACTTGGGATTTTCTTATGACCGGGCCGAGGAGCTGTCAAAGGTAAATCTTCCCCTTACGTGGGCCATAATACCCTTTCAGAACGCAAGCGAAAAAACGGCAAAGCTTGCTTCCCAAAAGGGGATTTCCTTTTTGGTCCATATACCGATGCAGGCCTTCGGCGACAAAGACGGAAAGGGTTATATAGTTGGGACCTCGATGAGCGACGAGGAGATAAAAAGAAACGTGAGAAAGGCTTTCCGGTCCCTTCCGGGCGCCATAGGGGCGAACAACCACCGCGGTTCGGCTGCCACCTCTGATATTAAGGCGATGCGTGCCGCCATGGAGGCCCTAAAAGAGGAGTATCAAAGGGGAAGCTTTAAGGTGTTCATCGACAGCAGGACGGCCTCTTCGTCGGTGGCTGCCCTTGAGGCAAAGAGGGCAGGTTTGCCGGTCTTGGAAAACGGCGCTTTTGTCGACCACCTTGAGGACGTAAAGTTTATGCGATCGCAGCTTGAACGCGCCGCAAGACATGCGCAAAAGAACGGGTATGCCGTCGTAATATGTCATGCACGACCAAAGACGCTCGTTTTTTTGAACGAGTTGAGCCGCAACCCCGTAGTTGGTGTAAAATTTGTGACCGTGGAGGAGTTAGTGCGCCACTTGAGAGGGGAGCTTAAACATGAAGGGCAGAGCTGAAGTCATCGTTGGAATGCAGTGGGGAGACGAAGGTAAGGGCAGAGTTGTGGATGCCATAATGCCCAATTGCGATGTGGTCGTGCGCTATCAGGGGGGTGCCAACGCCGGGCACACGGTCATAGTCGAGGGCAAGAAATACGTATTTCACATCCTGCCTTCGGGTATGCTTTACTCCGGCAAAGTCTGCGTCGTGGGAAATGGCGTCGTCGTCGACCCCGACAGGCTTTTTGAGGAGCTGGGCGAACTTTCATTGCAGGGCATGGACAGGGCCAGGCTGGTCGTTAGCGGTTCGGCCCACGTCGTGATGCCCTATCATAAGGTGTTAGATCAGCTCGAGGAAAGGGCGAGGTCCAAGGAAAAGCGCATAGGCACGACCGGTCAGGGCATAGGCCCCTGCTATGTCGATTAGTTCAACAGGACGGGCATAAGGGTGTACGACCTGATGCATCCCGAGATGCTCCGTGAAAAGCTGGATTACATCCTGGGCTTGAAAAACCAGATCATCACCGGGATATACAACGAAACGCCGATGTCCTTCGACACGGTGTACGAAAAGGTCATGTCCTGGAGCGAAAGGCTGTCGGTCTACATCGGCGACAGCTCTTCCGTCATCGCGAAGGCCTTAAATGATGGCAAAAGTGTGCTCTTTGAGGGGGCTCAGGGCACAATGCTTGACATAGATCACGGCACTTATCCTTACGTCACGAGCTCCAATCCGACCTGCGGCGGGGTGTTCACCGGTACGGGCGTGGGGCCAAAGAGCATAGACAGAATCATAGGCGTGGCCAAGGCTTACTGCACCAGGGTCGGCGAAGGTCCCTTTCCCTCTGAAGACCAGGGCGAACATGGCAATTACTTAAGAGAAAAGGGGCACGAGTACGGCGCCACGACCGGGCGTCCAAGGAGGTGCGGCTGGCTTGATCTGGTTGCCCTAAGGTACGCAGCAAGGATCAACGGCACAACTCATCTGGCTTTGACAAAGCTTGACGTATTGTCGGGCCTTGAGGAGATAAAGGTGTGCGTGGCCTACAAGTATGAGGGCAAAAAACTTGAGGATTACCCGGCGGATACCTGGATGCTGTCCCAGGTAAAACCGGTTTACAGGACGTTTAAAGGATTTAATCAAGACACAAGCAAGGCAAAGTCCTTGGAGGACCTTCCTCAGGCGGCACGCGATTACGTTAAGTTCATAGAAGACCAGACGGGACTTCCCGTCATGATGCTGGGCGTCGGTCCCGACAGAAAGGAAACGATCTATAGGGAAGTTTAGGTGAGCTTTTCGTCGAGATGTCGAAATTGCAGGTTGAAAGCAAAGATTTAAAAACAGTACTAATAATAAGCGACGGTATCCGCGGACACGTCAACCAAAGCCGCGGCGTCGCTCATTTTTTATCCGAGCTTACGGGCTGTCTGGTATACGAGCTTGAGATAAACGAAGTTTTAGGCAACCTTGCCGTTGGTTTTTTTGGACAAGAAAAGCTTTTGGCCAAAGTCAGGCGATTTTATTTGTGTAAGATCTTGGGCCGAAGGCTGGCAGCAAAGGACAAAGACTATATCTGCCGCTGGCTTGCCCGCACCGGCGGGCTTGGCTTGCTTGAAAGGGCAAGGCATATCCTTGATGCTTCGGGAGCAAGTCCAAAAAACGTGCTTTTTCTGTCGGCGGGAAGCGCTGCGTCGCTATACGGTTTTGCTCTTGCTAAGGTGCTTAAATGCAGGTGTGCAACCATAATGACGCCCTCAGGCCTTGGGGCTAAGCCCTTTGATTTTGCCATAGTGCCAAAGCACGATTGCCCCAAGCCTGCTAGAAACGTATATGTTACCCTGGGTGCCCCAAACATGGTGACGCCCGAAAAAGTGCGCGACGAAGCCGAGCATTTAAGCAAGCTTTACCCCCCCAAGTCGTCTAAAAGGATAGGCCTTCTTTTGGGCGGAAGCGACGGAAACTTTGTCCTTTCACCGCAGTGGGTCAGGCAGACATTAAAGCCCATGTTTGAGATGGCCTTAGCCTGCGGCATGGACGTTTACATAACGACCTCCAGGCGCACCCCTCAAGACGTTGAAGAGGTGCTAAAAAGTATGCGCGACCAGTACTCTTGCATCAGGTATCTGTGCATCGCCTCAAGCGACACTTACAATCCCGTTTACGGCATATTTGGGATGGCAACGCACGTGTTGGCCACAGAAGATTCCGTGTCCATGATATCAGAGGCCACCACGGCGGGTTTCCGCGTGGGGATTTTGCCCGTCGGGCGAAGAAAAAGCCCCAAGAGGGCCCTTGAAGGCTTTTGCAAGTTCTTGGTCTCGGCCAAGGTTTTATCGCCGAAGCGCCTTTTTGGAGTGCCAAAATTTACGTCGGCCCTTGACGAGCTTTGTGCCTTAGGCCTTGCCCGATGGATAAAAGATATCAATGACTTAAGCGCTTTTTTAAACGACGACAAGGGCAGGCACGTCCTTGATTTTTGCGAGGCAAAAAAAGCGGCATGCTGGATCGCTCGCAATTTTTGTAAGGAGACCTTAAAGGTAATTCAAATTTTACCCGAATTTCACGAGGGGGGCGTGGAGCGCCATGTGCTTTGGCTGTCAAATGCCATGGCAAAGGCAGGACATGAGGTGCTTGTCGTGACCAAGGGCGGAAAGCTTGAAGGCTTACTGGCCGAAGGCGTCAAAGTTTGGCACCTTCCTGTTCACGCAAAAAACCCCTTTAGCGCCTTTTGGTGCGCCTTGCGCATTGCAAAGAAGGCAAAAGGGGAGGGGTGGGACGTGATTCACGCCCATTCGCGCGTACCTTTTTGGATCGCCTGGTGGGCAAATGTTTTAAGCGGCGTTCCATGGGTCGCCACCCTGCATGCCACCTTCAGACATTCACGTGCCCTTGTCCCCTTAAAGAAGGCCTGTGCGTGTATAGCTGTAAGTCAAGCCGTAAAAGATCACCTTGCGCCGTATCTTTCGGATAAAACTTTCGTGGTATATAATGGACTTTTGCCGACCGGCCTCAAATGGCAGGGCAGCCTTAAAGACGATCCTTTCAAGTTTCTTTTCGTCGGAAGATTGAGCCCCAAAAAGGGGCTACAGGTCGCTTTAAAGGCCTTGGCAGACGTTAAAGGAGAATGGATTTTAGACGTCGTAGGAGACGGGCCGATGAGGGCAGAGCTTGAGCTTTTAAGCAAGAAGCTAAACCTGGACGACAAGGTGCGCTTTTGGGGCTTCAGGGATGACGCCGACGAATGGCTGGCCCGCTGTTCGTGTTTATTGTTTCCTTCTCTTGAAGAGGGTATGGGCATGACTCTGATGAGAGCTATACAGATGGGCGTGCCCGTGTTGGCATCAGACCTTCCTCCGGTAAGAGAGCTTTGCCTCAACCCGGAAACTCTGCTTACACCCGGGGACAAAGAGTCCTGGAGAAAAGGGATTGAAGATATGCTTCGTGAGAGAAAGGCCTTTCAGCTTCTTGATCGGGGCAAGATGCAGACCGTTGATGATATGTCTAGAAAAGTTTTGGAAGTTTATAAAAACATATTGGTAGGAAGGAATTATCATGATAGAGGATAAGAAGTTAAAGATAATTCAAGCAATTGACGCTGGCGGTTGGGGTGGAGCTGAAAAGGTTGTCGTCACCCTTTCAAACATACTGACAAGGGCTGGCCACGACGTGGAAGTTTGGGTTAGAAAGAATTCCGTTTTATGCCAAGAGTTAGTACCCGAGGTGAAAGTAAGGGTTGTGCCTTTTTTAAATGACTACGAACCTTTTACCCCTGTGCTTTTCGCTAAAGCGCTTAAAACTCATGATATAGTTCATGTCCATCTGGGTCGCGCAGCCAAATTGAGCGGCTATATTGCACGATTCTTGCCGCCAAATATGAGAAAAAAATTGCTGTGTCACATGCACCTTTACCATAAACCAAAACACTATAAAGGGCAAAATCAAATTATTTGCGTATCAAAGGCAGTGGAAGATTACGTGAAAGCGGCTATGCCGTGGGTTAAGCGCACATGGGTTGTGTATAACGGAATTGATATGAAGGATGCTAAAACCTCCGTCCCATTGATTCCAAAGGATAATTCTACTTTGCGCATAGGGCTTCTTGCGACCTTTAAAGCTCAAAAAGGCCACGCTGATTTGCTTAGGGCATTTGCTAAGATATGCGATAAACTTCCTGTGGAATTGATATTGGGCGGTGACGGGCCGTTGCTAGCAGATATGAAAAGGCTAACGGGTGAGCTCGGCATATCGGAAAAGGTTAAATTTACGGGTTTTATACCACCTGACAAGATATTTTCGTTTTTGAAGTCTTTGGACGTTGCCTGTATTCCTTCAAATGCTGAAGGATTCTGTTTGTCCATGGTGGAGGCAATGGCTTGCGCACTTCCTGTCGTTGGCTATGCCGAAGCAGCTCTTTCTGAAGTGGCAGGCAATGCAGCCTTATTGGTACCTGTAGGGGATATTGACGGATTGGCCAAGTCCCTAAAAAAGGTAATTGAAGACGAAAAATTGAGGGCCAAATTAAGCGATATGAGCTTAAAGCGAAGCGAGCAATTTACGAAAGAAAAGATGGCCGAAAATACAATAGAAGTTTACGAAGACGCATTGAGATATTAGCTTTGCGATAGCGAATATACCTTAACACTGGAGGTTTATTTGATGAATACGAGCTACATTAAAGATAAATTGCCGATGCATGTGTTTTTCATAGCTCAGGGGATTTCGTTGTTTGGAGTGGGATATGCGGCTTTGCCGATGCTTTTATTAGTTTTATGGCTATGTTGGATAACAATTAAAACTCCCGATGTATTTAAGGACCTCTTTGCAGATGACCGTTGTTATTGGGTTTGGATTTATTACTTGTTGTTTATCATAATGGTTTTCGTCTCTGACCTAGCGGTTGGAGGTAAATTGACCCATTTAGATGGACCTTTATATAGCCTTTCTCTTGGAATTTACATGCTTTTAGGCTATCTTGTTGCAAGAATTTACAATTTAGATGAAGTACTTATGCTTGCTCATCGATGGCTTGCCTTTTGGATTTTTTTGCTGTTGAGTATCGCAGAAATATATTATCGTGAAGTATATAGGTATCACCACGGTATATTTACGCACCCACATGTCTTTTACAGTGGTCTTGTGATGATGGCTCTTGCATTCCTGGTTTTTACAATTGAATATTTTGAATATAAGAAAGTTTTTTCGTGGGTTTCTTGTTTTTTGGCTTTATGGGCGCTATTTAGCGTTTATAAGTACTCCATTTCAGATATAGTACCGCATCTTTTTGTGGCGGGCACGATCCTGGTCATGTTGTTTTCCCGTAAAAGGTACTCAATGTACATTTTAACAGTACTTATTTTAGGTGGGGCCTTGTCTGTCGCTTTCAACTCTCAGATTTTGTCAAAATTGCAGGCTGTAAATTTGATACCCCAAGACCTGTGGATGGATTTATTGAATCACCGCGAGTTCGTCTGGACTGCATCAATTAGAATCCTCGGACAACACCCTTTTTTGGGAATAGGGTCCGGTAATTTCAATCCTGTTTGTAAAGAGATTTTAGCGAACATGGGAGCATTGGACTCGGAAGATTTTGCCCATACGCACAACATATTTTTTCAGTGCGCAGTTACGCATGGGCTTATTGCGGGCTTTGCCTTTATCGGGCTTATGCTTTCCGTCTTTAGATTTGCGATTAGGTCATTAAAGACCGTTTCCAATGAAACTATGACATGGGCCACCTTGGCTATTTTGTTCGTGTATGTATTTCACGGTCAGGTGGATATCGCTCCCTGTAATGAAGAAATGATCCCCTTTATCTGGGGATGTTTTGGACTGCTGATGGGCGTTGTTGTTAAGGGGGTAAACGGTAGATGAGCGAAACTTCAAAAGTAAGTGTAATTATACCTGCGTATAATTCTGAGCAACACATAAGAAGATTGCTTGCCTCTCTTGTCGAACAAACATATCGTGATTTTGAGGTAATTCTCGTGGACGATTGCTCTACTGATAATACGTATAAGATGGCAGTAAGTTTTATGGAAGAAAATAGGATTAGCTATAGAGCTTTAAGATTGCCTTATAATATGGGTGAAAGTTGCGCACGTAATGAGGGGCTGAAAATGGCTCATGGAAAATATGTATGTTTTGTCGATCATGATGATGCGCTGAAATCAACATATCTTGAAAAATTAGTTAACAAAGCTGAGAAAGAAAATTTAGATATGGTTTTTTGTGGCTTTTATGAGGTAGATGCAAATAAAAAAGGAATACTATCACGATACGATGAACGATTTAATTATATACACGATATCATTAGCGGTGTAAACGCTTTCAAAAAGAACATAAAAGGTGAAATTCTGATAATGATATGGGCAACACTATTTAGCAAAAAATTATTAGATAGTTTGGCGTTATATTTTCCTCCTTTTGTAAGGATTTATGGAGATGCAGAATTTGTTTATAAGGCTCTTTTGGGAGCGAAAAGGGTCTCCTCTGTTTCAGATATGCTTTATTATTATTACAGACATGATAGACAAACTACAAAACAGGCATGGCACAATGTGTATGAATATTGTTATAGTGTTGGTCTATCTTTGAGGATGTTAAAATATATTATAGAGAAGAGCTATGATAAAGAACTAGTTACATTTTTAAAAAGATATTATACATCGCGCCAAACTTTAAAAATGCTGTCCAATTTTATTTTACATGGCAATGATGAAGTTTATTGGAAGGCCTTGCGTAATAACAAGATAAGAGAAATGCTAAAGCATTCATATCCTACCTTTTGGAGCAAGCCCGAGGTTTCTTTCAAGGCATTTCTGGCATTGCATTTCCCGAAAATTTTTTACAGAAGATATGTAAGACAGCGCGAAAGGATTATGAATATAAATTATATATCATAAGTTAATGGTTTGAAGGTAATACTGATGCCTAAAATAAAAGCTAGTGTGATAATTCCTGCATACAATGCAGCTTCTACAATTGAAAGAACATTAAAAAGTCTTTTTTCTCAAAGCGCTAGGGATTTTGAGATCATAGTCGTAAATGACGGCTCTAGCGATGATACTCTAGACATTTGCAAGAAAATGCAGAAACGCTCACCTGTTGCCATGGAAGTGTATCATCAATCCAATATGGGAGGACCCAGCGCGAGAAATAGAGGAATTACTCTAGCCCGTGGTGAATACATCATTTTTTTGGATGCCGATGATTTAGCAGAAAAAGATTACGTCTTAAGGCTGATGCAGGCAATAGAAAGCAAGCCCTCAATTGATATAGCCTGTTGTTCCTACGATCTTTTATATGAAGATGGAAGCTTTAAACCGCGCTTGATTACTAATAAGACCAAAATATTAAGGGGCAGAGATGCTTTATTGTTGTTGTTGACCGAAAAACTCGAAGTTTGGTCCGGAAGCGCAATTTACAGGCGCTCAATGTTGATCGGTTTTAAGATTTATTTTGACGAGTCCATATCAATGGGCGAGGATATCGAGTTTCGATGGCGTGCCTTTTACCATGCCCGTGATGTTGCCCTAATTCCCGAGGTGCTTGTCCACTATGTCCAACATAACTCTTCGATTACGCGCGCTTTGGACCCGAAACGTTTTCCTCCATCAAGCTGGCTTGATCCACAGAAGTTTTTAGACTATCTTGAAGCATGTGGAGAAAAAAACGAAAGATTGATCTTTGCATTGCAAAATTATGTCATGCCCAGGTTTGCCGTGCGAAGGTTCAGGAACTACGTTGCCTATGGCATTGAAGATGTTTTTTGGAGAAACTTAGATGACAAAGAGATGAGGCACACGTTGAAGCGGGGTTTTAAGTCGTTCATGGGCAACCCCGAGTTGGCGTTTAAGTGCTTTTTGTTGCTATACATTCCTAAATTATTTTATAAGCAATATAAAATAAGCTAAAAGCAATTTATTTTCTAGGATATCTTGTTCTGTTTTCATTGTTTAAGAAGGGAGCGTAATTGACATTGGGTTCATGTCCTAAAGTTAGCATTATAGTTCCGGCTTATAATTCTGCTCAATATATAGAAAGATTAATAAGGTCGTTTAATAATCAAACATATAGGAACTTTGAAGTTATCTTTGTAGATGATTGTTCTGCTGATGGTACTCCCGAAATAGCAGAGCGGCATATGCTAAACTTAAGTATAAACCACAAAGTAATTAAATTGCAGACTAATCATGGAGTAAGTCATGCAAGAAACGTAGGAATCAGAGAAGCTGGCGGCAAGTATATTTGTTTTGTTGACTCTGATGATGTCTTAAAGCCAACATTTCTCGAAAAATTAGTTGGCGAAGCTGAGAAGAGAAATCTTGAATTGGCTTTTTGTGCTTTTGATGAAATCGACTCGGAGACAGGGTGCTTAATATCACGGAGTTGCAGGGGAAAAAGCAACTTGCCAGGTGTGATATCGGGAAAAGCTTGTCTAAAGAGGGTGTTAAAAGGGAATGTTGCTGTGGACCTGTTTGTCACTTTATTTAAAAAAGAGTTGCTGAACGAATCGGGCTTGCTGTTTTCTCCATATAGGAGAATAGGAGAAGATAGAGAGTTTATTTATAAAGCTCTTTTGGAGGCCAAAAAAGTGTATGGTGTTCCGGAAGCTCTATATTTGTATTATAGACATCCATATTCGGTAACAAAACAACAATGGTATGAAAAATACAGACCCTCTTATGATGTCGGATTGTATCTTAAATTGATAAAATACGTTAGAGAAAAAGAGTATGACAGTCAATTGGAAAAAATAATAAAAAGTTACTCGTTATCCGTTTCCGTCCTAAAGATGTTGTCTGGTTTCATTCTGCATGGGCAAGACGACCTATTTTGGCGAGCAGTTGAAAATCCCAGGATAAGGGGAATGTTAAAGTATTCGTATGGAACTTTCTGGCGTAGACCGGAAATTCCGTTTAAAGCATTTTTGGTTTTATATTTTCCACAGGTTTTTTATGGTAGATATCTTAAACAACGTGTTAGGAGTATGATAAGTTGAGATGTTACTGTCCACCAAGTGGTCAAAAGGAAGAAAGATTACTTTTTATCCGCTACAGCGCCTTGGGCGACGTGGTCAGAGCAATACCTATTGTCGCGACAATAAAGGAGTCTTTTCCTGCTCTTTATATAACCTGGTTGCTGGAGCGCCCCTTTGATGAGCTGATAAAGGGTCAGCCTTACGTAGACGACCTTCTGGTCTGGGACAGAAAATTGGGGTTCAAAGGTTTCGTCCGCTTAATTTTAAAGATCAGAAAAGCAAACTTCACGCACCTGATCTCCGTGCAGGGCACGGACAGATCGGCCGTCATCGCCCTTTTTTCCGGCATAAAGAACCGTGCAGGAAGGCACGACCGGGCTTCCTTCGTTTACAACATGCCAAGCGAGGACCTGACCGAAGTTTTGGGCCGTCCTGTCAGAGTCGACGAAAGCCGCATTTATTATCAAGTTTCCGGCAAGCTTCGACTTTTCGCAAAAAGTCTTTTAGAAGGTATGCCAAAGCCGCACATTGCCTGCATAATAGGAGCAAGCAAATCCGTGAAAAGATGGCCTGCCTGCTGTTGGGCAGAGCTTGCCTTTATGGTTGCTTCATCGGGCGGAAGCGCCCTATTGCTCGGCCACGGCAGGCAGGAAGTCGATATGGCCAAAGAGATAATCTCTTTGCTGCCCCGTGAACTAAAAGGACATGTCCTTGATCTGACAGGCCGACTCAGGCTTGACGAGACGGCCGCCGTCATAGGTATATGCGATTTGGCCGTAGGCGGAGATACTGGGCCGATGCATCTGGCTTTGGCGTTGCATAAACCCGCTGTGGGCCTTTTTGGACCCACGCTTCCCGGTCAGGTGGGCCTGGACAAAATAAACGTAAAGCTTTTGTCCGACTGCAGATGTGTGGGGTGCAAGAATTGGGACTGCGATAAGAATTGTCTTTCTTCCATAAGGTCGAAGGAAGTCTTTGAGGCGCTGGCCGGGTTGCAGCAATTTTCTTAAATCGGATAAAAGGAGCAAGAAAGATGCGTGTCCTTCACTACGTGGACGAAAACAGGTTATCCTGGGCACAGGCATGGATACAATTGCTGGATGCCTTAAGAAAAAATGGGATAGAAAACTTCATACTGTGCCGCCCCGGGGGGACCTTGCATGAGATGCTTGCGCAAAATGGCTTTACTGTATTTACCTATAAGCCTGCCATTTCCTGGGCACCGCCGCTTTGTACCCACATAAAAGATGTCATATGTGCAGTAAACCCCGCCGTCATCCACACGCGCCTCTCGCAGGCCGCCTTGCTGGGCGGATATTGGGGTAAAAAGCTTGACGTTCCCGTGCTTTGCACCGTGGACAAATACCCGAAGGCCAGGTACTACAGGTACGCGGTACATCTGGCTGCTTGCTCCAATGACGTGGCAAGGCATATGATTTCCCAGGGCTTTGACGGCAGGAAAGTGACGGTCGTTTCAAACCCCATAGACGTATCCCGATATGAAAGGCCAAAAGACTACGTCCCGCAGATGCGAAAAAGCAAAGGTATCCCCCAAGACATACCCGTTATTTTGGCAGCGGGCAGGTTCGTCGACTGGAAGGGCTTTGACGTATTGATAAAAGCCTGCGCCAAGCTTGCAGGAGTTGATTTTCGCCTCTGGCTTGCCGGCGACGGACCGCAAAGAAAAGCGCTTGAAAAGCTTACTGCCGACCTTGGTATGACAAGCCATATCACCTTTTGGGGCTTCCTTGAAGATATAAGGCCTCTGATGTGGGAATCAGACCTTTTCGTGCTTCCTTCCAAGACACCTGAACCTTTTGGCATAGTGGCCCTTGAGGCCATGGCCTGCGGCCTGCCGGTCATTGCCACAAACGCAGGCGGGGTGCTTGACTTCGTTGACGAATCCTGCGGCTGGCTTGCAAGACCGAACGATCCGGACGACTTGGCCGTCATCATGAAAAAAGCCTTAAGCAACGACGGGATAAGAAGGACAAAGGCGATTGCGGCTAAAGAAAAAGCTTTAAACTTTGACGTCAGTAAAATCGCAGAGCAATATGCAGCCCTTTACCGCAAATTAGGACTTTAGACCTATTGTCTTAGTTTGCGACAGTAGCTACGATATATGACGTAACAGGGCAGGAATTTAGTGCCCGTGTCAATGGGGAGTTGATTGGAAGGGTCGGTTTTCGACCATAGATCCCCGAAGCACCTTGACAATGTTACCTTGGTATAGCTTCTAACACCTGCGTCGATCCCCGAAGGCACAGAAAGGAGGTGCGACGACCCCCCGGCCAAAAAGGGAGAGCGGGTGAGGAAGGCGAAAAGGGCAGGACAAATAAGAGCTTTCGCGGGAAGGGGAAGGAAACGAGGAAACTTCTTTAAGCCCCCGAAAGCGACAAAAGATCCTTGCCGTTTCGCAAAATATAAATTTAACCAAGGGGGTTGAATGAACATGAAGAAGTTGCTAGCATTAGTAGCCGTTTTTGCCCTTGTGGCATTTGCGGCTCCGGCATTTGCCGCCAATCCCTTCGTCGATGTGCCCATGAATCACTGGGCATATGATGCCATTTCTCAGTTGGCCGCGAAGGGCATAATTCAGGGTTATCCCGATGGCACCTACAGGGGCAACCATCCGATGACGAGATACGAGATGTCCATGCTCGTCGCCAGGGCTCTGGCCACCGTTGACATGGAGAAGGCAAGCAAGGAAGACGTAGAGATGCTCAAGAAACTCGTCGTTGAGTTCAAAGACGAGCTTCAGGCATTGGGCGTACGCGTCGATGCCCTTGACGAGCGCGTAGCGGTCCTCGAGGAAAACCTCGGCGGATGGAAGTTCTGGGGAGAATTGCGCTTCGATGCCCGCTGGGCCGATGAGGGCGACTGGGCATACGCCAATAGCGACAGTGATGGCTCGCCTTCTGGTGACTATAGGCATAATGGCGAGACTGAATTTGATCTGAACAGGTTCCGTCTGTGGATCAGCAAGCAGATCGACGACAAGACTACCGTTACAGCTCGTTTGGGCCGCACCGGTTCTACGGGTGTTGCTTGGCAGCGTTACTATGCTACTATAAAGTTGCCTTGGGATTCTTCCTTGATGGTGGGTATGTGGAACTACGACTGGGAAGGTGAGGCTGGCCTGTACATCGACGAAGATGCATGGTTCACCGATCAGACGCTGACTGGTTTCTACTGGAGGAAGAACTTGCAGAACGGCGATATAACCTTCTTCGCTAGCCACAGCGAAGATACTGATGAAAATGCAAATTACGTTGATCTTGCCGATATGTACAACTATGGAGCTCGATTCAACTTCCAGTTCAATGACAAGTTCCGTTTAGCTATCAGTGGTCTGTACTTTGACTATGACAATGACGGAACCGCCAAAATGACGTATTCTAGCGCTCATGATCCAAGGTGGTTATATGATCCTGTAAAGGATAATGTGTTCCCGTCGAAGGCGGTTAATGAAAAGTATGGATCTGTTTTAACAAAAGGACAGGTTTTGACACGTGTAGTCTCTAGCATTAATAGTGGTATAACGGCTATCAATGGATCTACTCTCTATTCAGGCGAGGATTTTCCAACATTAGCAAATGGAGATGTAGTATCGATAAAGCTACCATTTGATGTTTCTGTTGGGGATTTCGTTATACCCGCCGGTACGGAGGTAAGTGGCAAAGTTGTAGGCAATGATATTGAAATTCAGAATGATATAGTTGTTTACGAGAATATTCCTGCTTTCGAATCCAAATACTACGACTATGGCACGTACTGGGTAGACTTCGGCATTACTTTCAATCCGGGCTTCCAGTTCAAGGGTGCTTACTACATGCAGGATCACGATGGACCTAGCGGCGTAGCAAACTTCGATGATTCTCCCAGCGCATATAAGGCTATTATCGATGTATCTCAGGACACTTTGAAGTTCACGAGCCTGTGGATTGAGTATGCTAAGTTTGATCCTAACTTCCATACTGCACTTTCTCCGTGGGATGCTTTTGGAGCCGAGCTTACGCCGAACCTTACAATGCCTGCTGTTTCCAACGTATGGGAGACGGAAGTGTTGTTCGTGATGCTCCAGCAGAAGTGGAACGACAAATGGGTCACCTATGAGCGCTATGGCAACTTTAGCAATGATATCCAGGGTTATGCTGCCGGTAAATATGGTCCTGACAATAGCTACGATATAGAGAACTTTACTATTGGTGTTCAGTACTGGTATACACCAACTGTCATGTTTGAATTGGCTTACGACGATGTTGACTATGATGATGGATGGCAGCAAGTTGATAGGGATCTTAAGGATGATAGCTTGATCCGTTTCCGTACGCACATATTCTTCTAATCTTAACCCTGCAGCAAAAGACCGGGTAGTTTGCCCGGTCTTTTTTTTTATTTTTATGTAAGCTATAATCTTTCACGTCTTGTATTTGCCTAAAGACAATTTATGGAGCACGGAGGTTTTAGGATGAAAAATAAAGTTAGGGTATGGACGGGCGTTTTTGTCGTCTTAGCTGGGTTATTTTTTTGCGGCGCATCTTCTTTTGGGGCGGATTTCGACTCGATACTCCAAAAATGGAGCAGGACCTATACCACCAAGGGAGAGCTAGGAGACGTGCTTACCATCACGGCTACCTATTACTCCGCCGAATACGTGGAAGCACTTGTTCAGCGTGAAGCAGAAAAAAACCTCTGGACGGAAAGCGAGCTTGAAAACTATAAGCTCGAGCTATTAAAAGCCCTGCAGCTTGAGGAGTACATCCCAATAATGCTTTCCTTTGACATGAAAGGTGCACCTCTTAGGATGGCCCCCTTCGACAACAAGGTGACGCTTTGGGTGGGCAGTAAAAAGCTGTCCCCGGCTGACTACGATAAGCGTTTTAACTTTAAATTATCCGGACAGCGCGACGGTCTGGTTTACTTTCCACGCTACGACGAAAACGGCAAATCCTACCTTGATGGCGTAAGCACGATAAGGCTTACCGTAGACGGCAGCATAGGGCCCATAACCATGGGAAAGCAGATAGACTTCTTTTGGGACGTCTCACAGGACGATCCTTCAAGGCTTTACCGCGGACGTGTGGCCGCCCAGCTTGAGCTCGAGCGCCTCGTAAAAAGGCTTAATCAGTTAAAGGACCAAAAGGCCCAACTTGAGGAGCAGATAACAAATATAGAAAAGGAAATAGAGACGATCGGAGCCCGAATCGAGGAGCTGCAGAAGGAGTGACAGCTGTGAAGCGCATAGGCCTTTTAACGAGCGGTGGCGATGCCCCGGGCATGAACGCTGCCATCAGGGCGGTGACCAGAAGCGCCATCTTCAGCGGCTTGGAAGTCGTTGGGATAAGGCGTGGCTTTGAGGGGTTGCTTGAAGGTGACGTCGTCCCTTTGACGAGCCGCTCCGTTGGGGGCATCATCCACAGGGGCGGTACAGTCCTTCGAACGGCACGCAGCGAGAGATTTAAAAAACCCGAAGGGCTTATGGAAGGATTGGAGCGTTTAAAGGACTTGGATCTTGACTGTCTTGTCTTGATTGGCGGCGAGGGCACATTTAAGGGAGCCTGGGCACTTCACCAAAAGGGCTTTCCCGTCGTAGGAATTCCGGGGACCATCGACAACGACATTGCAGGTACTGACGTAACGATAGGCTTTGATACCGCTGTAAATACGGCTTTGGACGCCGTAAGAAAGCTTCGCGATACGGCCTCCAGCCACGACAGACTTTTTATAGTCGAGGTCATGGGACGGCGCTGCGGCTTTCTGGCCGCTCAGGTTGCCCTTGCCTCGGGGGCTGAGTACGTCCTGCTTCCGGAAGTTGCATTTGACTTAAACAACCTGTGTCAGAAGCTTCATTACGCCAGGCGCCAGGGCAAGACCCATTCGCTCATCATAGTAGCAGAGGGCGTCATGGGCGCACAGGAATTGGCCGCAAAGTTAAAGGACACCGCGGGCTACGAAGCGCGTGTGACCGTATTGGGCCACATACAGCGGGGAGGAAGTCCCACTGCCTTTGACGCTACCTTGGCTTCACGCATGGGTGCACATGCAGTTAAGGCCTTGCTTGAAGGCGAGTCAGGCATCATGGTAGGATCTTGCTGCGGTCAGATGGTGACTCATCCCCTTACCGTTGCCTGGGAGGAGAAAAAGCTTTTAGGCGATGAGGTATTATCATTGATGGAGATGCTTTCAATATGAGCGTATTAAACAAGCAAATATTCATGCGCAACGAAGTCCCGATAAAACAAGTAGTGGCGACGGTGGCCTCAGGCGCAACGGGAAGAAGTTTGTCTGCCTTATCGAATGTCCGCCAGTGGCATGAGGCCTTGAAACTTCTTCTTGAATGCAGGCGTCCTGTAATAATCACGGGGTTTTACGTTAAGGAAGCGGAAGCCTGCGAGACGGACGGGCCCATGGGAGCCGCCGTCTTAGGGAAGGCCTTGATGCGTCTTGGGAAATCTCCTCTCATCGTCACAGACTGGAGGTGCCGCAGCGTAGTATCGGCGGCTTCTGCTGCCCTGCGGGGACCCAAGGTTTTTGTGGCATCGAGGGGAAGGCAGTTATTGGATGTCGGAGCCGATCTTTTGGTGTTTATCGAACGACCCGGCAGGGCCAGGGACGGCAGGTATTACAACATGAGGGGTCTTGACATCACGGACGTAATTGACCCCTTAGACGATGTCGTCTCACTTATCCCCGACATTACCCCAAACGTGAAAGTGCTTGGAATAGGCGACGGAGGAAACGAGGCGGGCATGGGAAATTTCCTTCAAGATCTCGTGTCCCTATTGCCCGAGTACGGCAAATGTCTTTCGGCGGTAAGAAGCGACGGCCCCGTAGCTTGCGACGTGTCGAATTGGGGGGCTTACGGCCTTGTATCGTTAATGTCGTGCGTTGCGGGGAAATTCTTGCTTCACGATGCCGGCGAGGAGCTTCAGATGATGATGGCAATGCTTGATGCGAGGGGCGTCGACGGAAGGACTCTCGAACGGGGGCCCTTCGTGGACGGCATTCATCTTTCCAAGAACGCAAAAATCGTGTCTGCTTTGGGCGACATGATTAAAAGCTGCCTCAAAGCCGGCCTTATGCCTGACGAAGGGGTGACGTTCAAGGGTGAACGGTCCTTTTAAGACAGTTACGTTGCTTTTTGGCATCTTGGCCGTGGTGCTTGTTGTCATGTGGGGGATCTCTTTCTGTAAGACCGGCTTTTACGGATACGGACATGGCATGACGGCTTTTATGCCCGTAAGCGGGATGCTTGTTGCAGCACTTGTCCTTGTCGCCGTGGGCTTGGGGGTATGGTGGATACTGTCGACGTTGTTTTGGCGTAAATATTTTCCTACTCAAAGCCCGCCAAGGCCGCCAGCACCCATGCCTTGGGAGACAGAAAAGGATACGTCAGCCGATGTCGCAGGCAAGGATGAACTGGAAAGACGTCTGGACGCCTTGGAAAGGGCACTCCTTGAGGGCCGCATCTCCGAAGAAACTTATCGCGAGCTCAAGGAAAAATACGAAAAAAGGCTTAAAGCTGACTCTTAACCTCCGGCCACAGGAGGGAAAATGTCCACCGTGCAGTCGTCGCTTAAAGGCGTGTTAAGTCCTTGAAGATGTGCTATGTGTGTTCCGTTAACCAATATCATGGCACCCGGAATGAGCGAGCTTTCGTGTAACAGCAGTTTTTCAAAGGCCTTGCCGTATTTGCCGCACAGACTGCCCAAAAGCTCGCCTACTGTTCTGCAGCCTTTTATTTGGGCTTCCTTTTTGCCCGTTATCTCTCTAAGCGTTGCGTAAAACCTTACGATCAATTTTCACCCTCCAGGTGATGAAAGGCCTCCACTTCTATGTTGCGCGATGCGCACAGCTCCTTTATCTTTGCTTCGGCCTCGCACGGGTATCTGCAGGCAAGCCCGCAGCTTGCCGAAAGGCTTCGCGGCACGGGTATGATTCTTGCGTCGTAACCTTCCTTTCTGCATTCCCTCTCGAACCGCAAGGCCATATGGGTCACGAAAAAGGTCGCAATGCAGGTCAAACCTTTCACCTCTTTGCCTTATGCTTTGCCTTTCAGTAATTATACCTGGACTTGAGGGGCTTGTAGAAGTAAAATTTGCTCGTTGCAGCTTCGGGAATTAAGTTATTTATGTATTCTTTCTAGGAGGGTGGTATGTAGTGGTGCGCAAGTTAGTGCTGATGTTTTTGGTAGCTGTTGTTTGTTCGGTTGCTGTTGCAGGGGCCGCCTTGGCTGACGAAAAGATAGCCATAATCGATCCGCAGAAGGTGCTTTACGCTCATCCGAAATTTCAGGATACGCAAAAGCAGATCAAGGCAATGATGGACAAAAAACAGCAAGAGGCAAAGATGGCCATGGATGCCGTTAAAACCGAGGACGAACAAAAAAGGATCTACATGCAAAAAAGACAGGAAGCCGCAGTAGAGGAGCAGAAATTGATGGAAGTCCTCTTCAAGGACATCGACTTGGCCATACGGACAGTTGCCCAGGCGAAGGGCTTTACGCTGGTCTTGGACAAAAATCAGGTGTTCTTCGGCGGCACCGATATCACCAATGACGTGATAGTCGAGCTCAGCAAGAAAAAGTAGCGTCATCTTTTTGCCGAAGAAATATAAGACAAAGGGCGAAGGTCTTAAGACCTTCGCCCTTTGTCTTTGTACATGCTGCCGACAAGCTACTGCTGTTGCGTCTGGGTTTGCTCGCCGCCTGTGGCATCGCTGCTCTGTTCTGGTTGAGGCTCTGTTGTCTGAGTCGTTTCCTCCGAGGCCTCAGGCGTTTCCGTCTGAGCTGAAGGCGTCTCTACACCTTCTGTCGGCTGCTGTTCAGGCTGAGCGTTCATGGTCTCGGGGGCAGCTTCGGTTGCAGGTTGCTCATCTTGCTGCTCTCCCTGCTGAACGGCCTCATCGGCCGGAGCTTCTTGTTCGGGAGTTGCCGTTTCTTCCTGGGTCACAGCGGTGCTTGTTTCCTCCTGCGTCGGCTGCGTGACCTCGACGGGCGCCTGCTTTGGCCTCAAGGCCATCACTCCCAGGACGATCAGAACTATGACGATTATCGCGATCCATACTTTTTTCATCGACGTTCACCTCCTTTCGGCCGGCGTCATTTTAGTTGCGCATTCTGCCTTCGTTAACAACCTCACCATTTTATCGCATAATTTCCTTTTTGTGTCTAGGGGTTTTAAAAAGATATCCCTATAAGATAAAATAAATGGGCATAAAGACTAAAAAGGATGATGGCATGAAAAAGGACTTTCATTTTACCGATAGGTGGATCGTATTGGACTTGGACGGCACTGTGCTTTACAATGACAAAGTGCCGGACGATGTTGTAAGGGCGGCTGAGATGTTAAGGTCATCCGGTTGGAGCTTGATCGTGGCAACGGGCAGAATACTTGCAGGAGCACTGCGGCATATAAGGTCGCTTAAAGCTTTCTGGCCGGCAATCGTTTATGACGGTGCTCGTGTGATGGATCCTGATACCTGCACCATTTGCTTTGAAAGAAAGATGCCGGCCGATGTCGCGCGTGAAGTGCTGCAGCTGGGCTTTAATTTTCCCCTTGAGGTGCAGGTTTACGGCGACGAGGCCGTTCGCTGCAGGCCGAGCGACCTGCTTACCATAGCTTACTTTAAGTCGCTTGACGTGAAATTGGAGCCGATACTGCTTTCTTCGGATGTGAAAGACGACGTCTTTCGGATCCTTTATTTCGGCAAACCTGCGTTGGTGGCAAAATTGAAAAAGATGCTTGAAACTGCTTTGAACGGTAAGGTAAATATCACTCTGGCAGGAGACGATTTTTTAGACGTGCTGCCCCTTGGCGCATCCAAGGGATCTGCCCTGGCGGAGCTTAAAAAGCTGTCGGGGGTAAATGACGTTTACGTCGTGGGCGTGGGAGACCACATGAATGACCTGGAGATGCTTGGCATGTGCGACTTCAAGGTGGCACCAAAAAACGGTATCCCTGAGGTGCTTGAAATAGCGGATCTCGTCATACCTCCCGCGTCCAAGAACGGTTTTTGTGCGCTGGCTGATTTTCTTTTGAGCGGCGATTTCAATATTTCCGTCAATGGGAGGTGTTGATGTGATGTCGGAGCAGATCAAATGGGAGATCGTGGATATGGAGATACCGGAGGAGTGCAACATAATAGTGGGACACAGTCATTTCATCAAGACGGTCGAGGACTTGTACGAAGCTCTGGTGACCGCTTCTCCGGTGCTGGAGTTTGGCATTGCCTTCTGCGAAGCCTCCGGGCCTTGCCTGATTCGATACGACGGCAACGCAAAGGACCTGATAGATGCGGCCGTCAGGAATGCTCGTAAGATATCCGCGGGACATACGTTCGTAATATTGCTTCGCAAAGGATACCCGATTAACGTCCTGGACCGGATCAAGGACGTTCAGGAGGTATGCAGCGTCTATGCGGCAACGGCCAACCCTCTGCAGCTTTTGGTGTTCGAGACGAACATGGGAAGGGGAGTGGCAGGCCTCGTCGACGGATACGCCTCCAAGGGCGTGGAGGACGACTCTCACATTGCGGAAAGAAAATCCCTGCTTCGAGACATAATCGGCTATAAAAGATGAAATCTTTGGGGGGCAAACGTCCGACTTTGACCTCATGCCGCAAAAAGAGCTTTAAAAGCGCCCTGTGGGTTGCGGTTTTTTGCGTATTTTTGCTTGCGGTGCCTTCGCAGGCTCCGGGTTACGACCCCGTAAAGGAAGGATGGGCCTTGCCGGTTTACGTCCTTTCCCCTGAAGGGGGTTGGGATACGCCCGAAGGCAGGTCGGTCTGGTATGGCTTAATTGCTTATAGGAATAAAATGGCCAAGACCAGGGCTGGAATAAGGGGATATGAGTTTGAATTCGTGCGGGAATTTGACAAGAAATGCGTAGCCGTGATCAGCTTTCTTGAGGGAAGGCGCGGCAACGATGTCATTAGGACCTACGGAAGGCAGGGGCCCGTCGTTGTATCGGGCTTCGGCGAGGATTTAAGGCTGTACGAAGGCAAAGGCGTACTTCCTTACGCCTTTGCCTTAGATCTTCCCAGGGGCTGCATAGGGACGGCCTTGGGAAGATACGTCGAGCTTTACGGGAAGGGCAAACGGTTTGCCCTTTTGGCCGATCCGCTTGATATCTACATGAAACCTGCAGTAAACGGCTTTTTGCGCGAGCTTCCTGACGACAAGGTAGCGCCTTTTTGGGTACAGGCAGGAACGTCCGTGGATGCAGCCTTCAGGGAGATCAAAGGCAGGCAGGTAAGCGGTGTCGCAAGCTTTTTAAACTCCTCCGATACCCAGTACCTTTGGGTGGAATGCAAAAGGTCGGGTTTGGCGCTTCTTTCGTCCCTTCCCCTTTGGGCCATATCTCCTTCACTTGAAGGAATCGTAGCGGCAGACCAAAACTGGGCGGTGGAACACGACCCCCTTCTTCGGGACGTGGCGCTTGATGTGTTCGATGCCGTAAGGGTTAAACCGGAACGCCCCGACATGGCCGCCAGGGCGTTCGCTGTTGCCTCGTGGCTCGGGAACGCCCTGAAATTCGCCAAAGAAGGCTCGGACTTAAAAGAAGGGATGCTTGAGGCTGCTTCCTTCTCGCTGGGTTCTCAAATTTTGCTTCCCGATCCTGTGACGCACAGGACCAAAGGGCGCAAGGTCACGATCTTAAAGTTGATAAACGAAAGCTTCGTGCCCTTGAGCGATTTTCGCTTAAATCCCGACCGCGATCTTGAGATCGGTTTATAGCCTTTTGCCGTGTCGCGACGCCAGCTCACGCCGTACGTCGTCTATTGACACGCCTGAGGCGATGAGGCTTACGAGGACGTGATATGCGAGGTCTGAGGCCTCGTATATAATCTGGTCCCTGTCGTTTAAGGTCAGGGCGATGGCAAGCTCTACTCCCTCTTCGCCCACCTTTTGGGCCACGCGGGGAAGCCCTTCGCCTACAAGCCTTGCGGTATAGCTTTCCTCGGGATCTGCCTCTTTTCTTTGCAGCAGGTATTTCCAAAGCTTGCCCGAAAAGGTAGCGTCCCCGTCGGGACCTTCCATGATATCCTCGAAAAAGCAGCTTCTGCGTCCCGTGTGACAGGCAGGTCCTTTGGGGTTTACCAACGCCAAGACCGCGTCTCCGTCGCAGTCAAGCGTCAGCCTGCACACCTCCATGACGTTGCCGCTTGTTTCTCCCTTGTGCCAGAGCTTTCCTCTCGAACGGCTGAAAAGGTAAAGCTCGCCCCTATCCTGCGTGAGTTTCAGGGCCTCCTCGTTTGCATAGGCAAGCATTAAAACCTCCCCGGTCGTGTAGTCCTGCACCACAACGGGGACCAGCCCGCGTTCGTCAAAAGCTACCGCGCTTACGGGTTTTGTCGATTCTTTCATCGCTTTCACCAGACCTTTCTTACCGGGAAGCCCTCTTTTTCGATGGCTTCCTTCACTTGGGATATGCTGTAGATGTTGAAATGAAATATGGATGCTGCCAGCACGGCGTCAGCTCCTGCCTTTATGGCCTCCGCAAAGTGAGGCAGTTTGCCTGCTCCTCCTGAGGCTGTTATGGGCACATCTACGGCCTGCCGTATCGCCTCGATGAGGCAGACGTCGTAGCCTAAGTCGGTACCGTCGCGGTCTATGGATGTCAGAAGTATCTCACCTGCCCCAAGCTTGCAGCCCTGCCTTGCCCACTCGACTGCGTCCTTGCCGGTAGGAACGGTACCGCCCTTGGCGTAAACCTCCCATCTGCCCTTATCTGTCTTTTTGGCGTCTATGGCAAGCACTACTGCCTGACTTCCGAGCAAAAGGGCGCATTTCTTTATGAGATCTGGGTCCGATAGGGCCTTCGTGTTTATCGATATCTTGTCTGCACCCAGGGCGACTATATCCCGGGCTTCCTGCGGCGAACCTATGCCGCCGCCAACCGTGAAGGGCACAAAAAGCTTGTCCGCCACGGCGTGCACCCACTCCTTTTTGGTGTGCCTGCCTTCTTCGGACGCGGATATGTCCAGAAAGACCAGTTCGTCGGCTCCATCGTTCATGTATTTTTCGGCCGTTTCTGCGGGATCACCTAAGTATCTGAGGTTTTCAAACCGCACGCCCTTGACGACCGATCCGTCCTTCACGTCCAGGCACGGTATGACCCTTTTTTTAAGCATTTTCCGCCTCCTCAAACGTTTTTTTAAGATCCATGCTTCCGTCGTAGAGGGCCTTTCCTATTACGACCCCAAATATGCCCAGCTTTGAAAGGGCCCTTATGTCCTCAAACGAACTTATGCCGCCTGCGGCTATGATTTTGACTTCGGGGGCTATTTTTGAAATCTCTCGGTAAAGATCCAAGTCGGGCCCCCTTTTTGTGCCGTCCCTTTCGACGGAAGTGACCAGCACCGTATCGTATCCCATGTCTTTGAGGCGCTTTATGGCCTCAAGAGGGTTTAACGGCACCGTCCTTTGCCAGCCCGACAGCGCCACCATGCCCTGCTTTACGTCCAAAGCCGGGATGATCTTTGCCTTAAAGTCTGCCAGTTTGTCCTTTGCGTCGTCTTGCCATATGATGCTTGCCGCCGTGACCTTGTCTGCCCCCTTCTCCAACGCTGCCTTTATGTCGCAGGGAGTCCTCAAGCCTCCGCCGTAATGTACGCATTCAAATATCTGCTTCATCTTCGCTACGACCTCTATGTTGACGGGCCTGCCTGTACGGGCTCCGTCCAAGTCGACCACATGAACGCGTCGTGCCCCCGCTTTGCGCAGCATGTCTGCTATTTTTAGCGGATCGTCGCCGAAGGTCTCGGATTTATCGAAGTTTCCCTGATAAAGCCTTACGACCTTGCCGCCGTATATGTCGATGGCGGGGTAAATCTTCATGATCGATCAGGCCTGCCTTGAAGGTACGAAATTGATGCCTCAAGAAGCTTCAGCCCCAGCTTGCCGCTTCGCTCGGGGTGAAACTGAAACCCAATGACGCCTTCAAGCTTCACCACCGAAATGAAAGTTGTGTCCTGTACTGTCGTAGTGGCTGCGCCGGCAGGAGACTCAAGCAGACAGTAGCCGTGGACAAAGTACATGTCGCAACCTTCAAACGTACTTACGTCAAAGCCAATACGTTTGTTTAGCCAGCAAAGCTCGTTCCAGCCTATGTGGGGCTTTGGCTTTATGTCAAGGGGCACGATCTCTCCAGGTATGAGCCCGAGCCCCTTGGTGTAGCCGCCCTCGAAGCTTGCCTCGCACAGCAGCTGCATGCCCAGGCAGATGCCCAAGATCGGCCCGCCTTCGCCGTGATGTCTTTCGATGTAGCTTGTCCATCCTGACGACTTGAGGTTGGCGTAAGCTGCCGGAAAGGCGCCAACTCCGGGAAGGATCAATATATCTTTAGGGTCGGGTTTGTCCTGCGGCGTCTTTGCCCTTTGCGCAGGAAGCCCCAACGCCTTTAAAGCCCTTAGTACATTTCCCATGTTTCCTGCTCCGTAATCTATGACCCTTATCAAGCTATTACCCCCTTGGTGCTCGAAATGCCGCTGCCGGGCTTTAATGCGTGATTTAAGGCCCTTCCTGCAGCCTTAAATGATGCCTCAGCCAGGTGATGAGAGTTGTCGACGCTTATGGCGCGAATATGAAGCGTCACGGCAGCCTCGCGGCTTAAGGCCCGCCAAAACTCGGGCACCAGCTCCGTGTCGAAATCGCCGCACTTGGGCGACGGGAAATATCCCCCCCATACGAAGGTTCCCCTTCCGCTTAAATCTAAGGCGGCCATCACAAGCGTCCCGTCCATGGGAAGTATTGTCCAGCCGTATCTTTCCCTTGGCTTGCTCATCCACATCTCCTTTAATGCCCTGCCCAATACTATGGCGATGTCCTCTGTCGTGTGGTGGTAGTCGACACAGGTATCGCCGGAGGCCTTGAGGCGGGCGCCCAGGCCGGCGTTAAAGAAAAAAAGCTCCAGCATGTGTCCAAGGAAAGCGACGGGCACGTCGATGCTGATTTCATGCCCGTCGGGGTAAAGTGCTACACTTACGTTCGTCTCGTTCGTCTTTCGAAAGGCTTCATGCATTTTAAAACCTCCTGCAACCGCTTTTTATGCCCTCCGTTATCCTTAAACATTCCTTCCAGTAAGAGGCGCTTCCGTGCCTTCTTGAGACCAGTTTAAGCGATACGGGCGAGACCTCCTCCAGGACTATGAGCTCGTTTGCCTCAAGCGTCGTTCCCGTCTGGGTGATGTCCAGGATGCAGTCGGCAATGTTAAGCCGCGGGGCAAGTTCCACCGCACCGTGGAGCTTTACTATCTCGACCCGTACCCCCTTGGAGGCGAAATGCCTGTCTGCAATATTGGGATATTTGGTGGCAACGCGAAGCCACATGAGTTCCTTTTCGTGTCCGTCAAACCTGGGTTTCAAGCTTTCGGGCCCTGCCACAACCAGCCTGCACAGGCCCAAGTTTGTATCTGCAAGCTCAAGAAGGTTGGCTGAAGCTTCCATGAGCACGTCGCTTCCGGCCAGGGCCAGGTCGGTCGTGCCGTAGTAGACGTACAGGGGTACGTCCATGGGCTTGGCCAGGAAAAACCTGAAATTGCCCTCGTCAATGGAGAGCTCCCTTGAGGCCTTTTCTAAATTTTCGGTAGGAACTCCTGCCAGCTTCAGGGCCTTTATGGCATCCCTTTGACCTCTGCCCGTGGGTATGGCTATCTTTATCACGGCCGTTCACCTCCCCAGGAAGTCGTCAATGAAGATCTCGTCGCCGGAATGCAAATCCGTGATGCTTTTGTTGTTCAAGTCCAAAAGCAGGTCGCATCCCTTTATCCTGGCAAGCTCTGCAGGCTCAAGCACCTTTTCCCGCCACAGGATCTCGACGCAGTATCCCAGACGGATAAGCTCTTCGGCGCAGCTTAAGACCGACGAAGGAGGATTTCCGTGCGCCCAAAGCAGGATCCTTTGGGGTTTTGTGGCCTTTTTTTTCATGTTTAAGGCCAGCTTTTCCAGGTCAAGGGCAAATCCCACGGCCTGCCCCATCATTCCGTGGCGCTCAAGGAGCGTATCGTACCTTCCCCCTCCCCCTAAGACGACGCCGACGTCCTCGAAGTAAACGTCAAATATGGGGCCGCTGTAGTAGTCGAGCTCCCTGACAAGCGACAGGTCTATCACTATGAAATCGCCGTATCCCATCTTAGTCAGTTCTGCATATATTGATTTAAGTGGCTTTAACGCCTCTCCGATTTCCCCGAGAAGGGACGTAGCCCTATATAAGACCTCGAAATTGCCCTTAAGCCACGGAAGCTCCTCAAAAAAATCGCGAACATCCGAATGGGGCAGGTCCTGGACGAGCTTTGCGTATTCGTCCATCTTTCCCGTCTCCAGACAGTTAAGCAGCGTACTTGAATAGCCTTGGGGCAATTTGCCCAACGCCAGCTGTATCAGGGATACGTCTCCCAGGGCTACGCTGATCTTGGGGCAGTTGAGCTTGTTTAGGTAAGCCAAAAGCAATCCTATGAGCTCGACGTCAGCTCCTTCTCCTTCCCATCCGATGAGCTCTGCTCCAAGCTGCAGCCTTTCCATGTTGTGCTCCGGAGACTTGGGCCTTCTGTATACCCGCTCCGTGTAGCACAACCTGTGCGGCCTTTCGTGGGGCTCGAAGTGGGAAGCGCAGTAATCTGCAACGCCCAAAGTGACGTCAGCCCTGAGAGCGCATGGCTCTCCGTAAAAGGAGTTGGCCACTATCAGCCTACTTTGAAGGTTGGGGCTTAGCTTGTCGGTTACGGCGTCCAGCCGCTGCAGTCCGGTCGGCCAAAAGGGCCTGTAGCCGTAGGGGATGAAGGTATCCATGAACTCCTTTCTCAGCTCTTCCATTGTCGAGGCGACGTCGCCCCCCACGTTTCTGCATCCTCGCGGTGTCAATTTCATCGTGATCCCTGCCCTCTTGCTGAATTTCCTGACTCATATTATTTATCATGCTAATATGATATTTAAAAGAGAAGTTGCCTGTCGGCAATGATATCATGGCTTCCTCATTCTGTAAAGACTCTTGGAAATCGACTTTAACGACTGCTTTTGCTATGATTTAACTTGCCGGAAAGGACGGGAGGCAATATATGTCAAAAGCCAGGATGAAAAGATACAGATGCGCCGAATGTGGTGCCATAAGCTTGACCTGGAGCGGCCGGTGTCAGACCTGCGGAGCGTGGGGGACACTTTTTGAGGAAAAGGAGGAGGACTCTGCTAAGCATCCCAAGAAACCTTACGCCAAAAAGCTTGCCTTAAGCGAAGTGGGTGAGATTGCACGTTTTCCCACCGGGATAGAGGAGTTGGACAGAGTGCTTGGCGGCGGATGGGTGGAAGGCGGCGTGGTGTTGCTGGGCGGAGAGCCGGGCGTGGGCAAATCTACGCTTCTTCTTCAAAGTGCTATCAGCATGGCTGAAGGCGGCAAAAAGGTGCTTTACGTCTCGGGAGAGGAGTCCCCTTCCCAGGTGGCCATGAGGGCAAAAAGGCTTGATGCCAAGGACGGAAATTTATATTTGCTCTGCACCGATGACATAAACGAGGCGCTGCAGGCTGCACAGGATGTGGAATTTTTGTTCGTAGACAGCGTACAGACCATGAGGGATAAAGACGAAAGCGGCTGGCCGGGAAGTCCCTTACAGGTCAGGATCGTCGCTCAAAGATGCATCGAGCTTGCCAAGGCCACAGCGGTGCCGACAGTGCTCGTGAGCCACATAACGAAAAGCGGTCAGATAGCGGGGCCGAAGCTGTTGGAGCATATGGTAGATGTGGTGCTCTTTTTCGGAGGAGACAAGACGTCGCGCTTTAGGGTATTGCGGTCCGAGAAAAACAGGTTTGCAAGCTCCGACGAAATAGGCATATTCGAGATGACCGAGTGCGGCTTAGTGGCCGTATTTGATCCGAGCAAGATGTTTTGGAACGAAATGGCCTCCTCGGAGCCCGGTGTGGCGATGGGAGTGATGCTCGAAGGGACCAGGCCCCTTGTTGGCGAATTTCAGGCCTTGGCCTGCGCAACACCCTTCATGTATCCCAAGCGCACGGCTAGGGGAGTGGATTTAAGCAAGCTTCACCTGCTTTTGGCCGTGCTGGAGAGGAGGGCTGGCTTGAGCGCGAGGAATTTCGACGTCTACGTGAACATAGTAGGCGGAATAAGCACAAAAGACCCGGGAGTGGACCTCGCGCTGTGCATGGCCATTGCCTCTATCATTACGGATAAGCCTGTACCTTGCGATCTTTGTTTCATCGGAGAGGTGGGGTTATCTGGAGAAGTTAGGCCTGTGGCAAGGGCCTCTTTGAGGATCAAAGAGGCCGAGAGGATGGGCTTTAAAAAGATCTTAATGAGTCGGTATGAAAAACCAGAAAAGAGCTGTAATATAAAACAAATAGGCGTAGAAAGCCTGAAAGAGGCGGTAAGGATGATCCTCTCATGAAGCGCCTTATGTGTTTCTTGTTGATGTTTATGGCTTTTTTTGTGCGACCAGTCGGGGCGGATGCAGATAATCCGGTCGTACTTGTCGTGTCCCTTGACGGAACAGTTGGAACAGTCATGGAAAATTACGTCACCGATGTATTAAGACAGGCCCCGGACAAATCAGACGTCGTCGTCTTCAAGCTTGATACCCCGGGCGGACTGGTGACGTCAATGACGGAGATAACGAAGCAGATAATTGAGTCTGAGGTTCCCGTGGTAATGTGGGTTTACCCGAGCGGAGCCAGGGCTGCATCGGCGGGCGCCTTTCTTGTCGTGTCTGCCCACGTGGCAGTTATGGCTCCGGGCACTCGCATTGGGGCAGCGCACCCCGTGCTTGCCTCGGGGGAAGGCGGAGACGAGGTCATGCAGAAAAAGATTGCAAGCGATTTGGCAGCGCAGATGCGATCGATTGCCTCAATCAGGAAGAGAAACGCCAAGGTAGCAGAAAAGATGGTCACGGAAAGCCTTTCCCTGACAGCCGAAGAGGCGCTGAAGGAAAAAATTATAGACTTCATAGCGTCTGACGAAAAAAGCCTCATCGCGGGCTTGAACGGACGTACGGTGCAAGTTGCTGACAGCGAGGTTATTTTAAATCTGTCAGGCTGCAGGGTAATTTACGAAGAGATGCCCACTCGCCTTAAAATACTTGAGTTCGTCTCACGTCCCGACATCGCTTACCTCCTTTTGGTCTTGGGCATATACGCAATAATATTTGAGGTGCTTTCCCCCGGAGGTTTTGTGATGGGCACTGCAGGGGCGATCATGGTCCTGCTGGGGGCTTACGGTTTAAGGATGTTGCCCTTCAACTGGGCAGGCATTATCCTTTTGATCGCAGGAATAGTCGTGATGATCGTCGATCTGTTGGTAGGGGGTATAGGGATACTCACGGCCTTCGGGGCCGCGGCCCTTATCGTGGGCAGCCTCATAATATACAGAGCGCCTGGGGGTGAGCTCTTGAGGTTTTCTTTCACTTTTTTGATAGGTGCAATTCTCGCGTTGTCAGCCTTTTTTGCGGTGGCCGCCTGGGCTGTTTTAAGGGCCATGAAGCGCAAGGTCGCCTCGGGACGTGAGGAGATGATCGGCATGTCAGGCAAGGTTGTCCAGGAATTAAACCCCGAGGGCACCGTCTTTTGCCACGGCGAATATTGGAGAGCGAGGTCCTTTGACGGCAGCTTCATAGGCAAAGACGAGCCGGTGGTAGTGGAAGCAACAGACGGCTTTGTCCTTGTGGTAAAAAGAGACGATAAGAGGGGGAATTAATATGCTGAATGCATTAGAGGGGGTATTAAGCTTGGGAGGCTATTTGGGCGCAATAATCATAATCGTATTGATACTGACTTCGGCGATCAAGATAATACCGGAGTATCAGCGGGGAGTTGTCTTCAGGCTCGGGAGGGTCATGGAGCCCAAGGGTCCCGGAATCGTGGTCATCATTCCCATAATTGACAGGCTAATAAGAGTTGACCTTCGAGTTTTGACCTTGGACGTGCCCGTGCAGGAGGTATTGACAAAGGACAACGTCCCGATAAAGGTGAACGCCGTCGTTTACTTCAGGGTAATAGATCCCGTAAAGTCCGTTGTGGCCGTGGAAAATCACATAATGGCCACGAGCCTGCTTTCTCAGACGACGCTTAGATCGGTGGTCGGCCGCTGTGAGCTGGACGAGGTTCTGTCAGAGCGGGAGAGGATCAACATAGAGCTTCAAAAGATAATTGACGAACGGACCGACCCCTGGGGGATCAAGGTATCTGCAGTCGAGGTAAAGGAACTTGAGCTGCCCGAGAACATGAAGCGGGCCTTGGCCAGACAGGCCGAAGCGGAACGTGAGCGTCGGGCCAAGATAATTAACGCCGAGGGCGAATATCAGGCTGCAGAGAGGCTGTCTGCAGCGGCGAAGCTCATGGAGATCTCTCCTGTCACGTTGCAGCTGCGTTACCTGCAGACTTTGAAGGAGATGTCAAGCGAAAAGAACGCCACCATAATCGTTCCCTTCCCCGTGGAGCTGTTAAGGGCCTTTTCCGCCACTATCGGAAAGGACAAATCGGACGATGGCGATCAATGATTTACGCATATCCTGGAAATTGGGGGCTTGATGTATAATTGGGCTCAAGTTTCACGCTAGAGGAGGTCGGATAAATGCCTTACGATTTTGCTGCGATCGAGGCTAAATGGCAAGAGAGATGGGAAAAAGAGGGCACCTTTCACGTAAGTCCCGATGAAAGCAAACAAAAATTCTACTGTTTGGAGATGTTCCCCTATCCCAGCGGTACATTGCATATGGGCCACTTGAGGAACTACTCCATAGGAGATCTGATGGCAAGGTTTTTAACGATGCGCGGATATAACGTGCTTCATCCCATGGGATTTGACGCCTTTGGCCTTCCGGCGGAGAACGCCGCCATAAAGTACGGAGTTCATCCCTACGAATGGACGTGGAAGAACATCGAGAAGATGACGGAGCAGCTTAAAAGCATGGGGTGCAGCTATGATTGGAGAAGGCGGGTAGCCACGTGTCACCCCAGCTATTATCGCTGGAACCAGTGGTTTTTTCTCAAGTTTTTCGAGAGAGGCCTTGCTTACAGGGCAGAGGCTCCCATCAACTGGTGTCCCGGCTGCAAGACGGTGCTTGCCAACGAACAGGTTATCGAGGGCGGTCACTGCTGGAGGTGCGGCAGCGAGGTGACCAAGAAAAAGCTAAAGCAATGGTTTTTTTCGATAACCAAATACGCCCAAGAGCTGCTTGACAGCTTAGACGACCTTCCCGGCTGGCCCGAAAAGGTCAAGATAATGCAGAGAAACTGGATAGGCCGTTCCGAGGGCGTGCGGCTGAAGTTTGAGGTGCCGAGCTTGCAGGAGGTTTTGGAGACCTTTACGACCAGGATAGATACCGTATTCGGGGTTACGTATATCGCTCTCTCTCCGGAGCATCCCTTGGTCTCAAAGATGATCGCCTCAAGCTCTGACGGACAAAACATAAAATCTTTTGCGGAAAAGACCATAAAGGCCAATGCCACAGTGCGAATAGCAGAGACCGAAAAGGAAGGCATCTTTACCGGTTTTTATGCGGTAAATCCCGCAAACGGCAAGGCCGTTCCCATATGGATAGCTAATTACGTCCTCATGGAGTACGGGACCGGTGCCGTTATGGGGGTTCCCGCCCACGATCAGAGGGACTTCGAGTTTGCGCAGAAATACGGCATACCCATAATACCGGTCGTAAGGCCGGCTGATGCTGATTTAAAGAAGCTTTCGCACGCCTTTGAGGACGAAGGCATAGCGTGCAATTCCGGACAGTTCGACGGCCTGACGACGAGCGAGGCCTTAAAGGCCATGGCGGAATGGGCCGAAAAAGAAGGGTTCGGCAAAAGGGAGGTCCAGTACAGGCTGCGCGATTGGCTCATTTCCCGACAGCGCTACTGGGGAACGCCGATTCCGGTCGTATACTGCGATCGCTGCGGAGTGGTGCCCGTGCCGGAGAAGGACCTGCCCGTGCTTCTTCCGACGAATGTTCAGATGCCGAAGGAGGGCTACAGCCCTCTGCCCGAGCTTGAGGAGTGGGTGAACACGACTTGCCCCAAGTGCGGCGGGCCTGCCAAAAGGGAGACGGACACGCTTGATACTTTTGTATGCTCGTCATGGTACTTCCTGCGCTTCTGTTCCCCGTGGTGCGAAGATAAGCCCTTCGACGAAGAGGTGCACTACTGGACGCCTGTCGACCAGTACATCGGAGGCATTGAGCATGCCTGCCTTCACCTCATATATTCGCGTTTCTTCACCAAGGTCCTGGCCGATATGGGCTTGATCCATTTCAGGGAACCCTTCAAGAACCTGCTCACTCAGGGCATGGTGATAAAGGACGGGGCGAAGATGTCAAAGTCCAGGGGAAACGTGGTCGATCCTGACGATATCATTAAGCGCTATGGGGCCGATACGGCAAGGCTTTTCATACTCTTTGCCTCTCCTCCCGACAAGGACTTGGAATGGTCGGACCAGGGCGTCGAGGGTGTGTACAGGTTCTTGTCCAGGCTTTGGCGCTACATGGAAGAAAACATGGAACAATTGAATAAGGCCGCCCTTGAGCATGTAGCCATGGATGCTTTAAGCGAGCCACGCAAGAGAAACCTCAAGCGAAAGATACACAGGACTATAGATCTGGTGACCAGGGATATAGAGGTCGAAAGGCAGTTCAACACGGCGGTCGCAAGGTTCATGGAGCTTTTTAACGAAATATATTCCTATGAGCCCAAGGACGAGACGGACTGGGCCTTGTTACGGGAGGCCGCCGAGACGCTCGTCGTATGTCTTTCTCCCTTCGTGCCCCACATATGTGAGGAGCTGTGGGAGATGCTCGGGCATGAAGAGATGGTCGTAAGGCAGCCTTGGCCTGAGGTTGAAAGGAGCGCTTTGGTCGAAGACGAAATTACCTTGGTCATTCAGATAAACGGAAGGGTTCGCGAAAGGCTTACCGTACCTGCGGGGTTGTCGCAAGAGGAGATCGAAAGAAGGGTGCTTGACGATCCAAGGGTTCAAAGAAGGCTTGAAGGACAAAGACTGATAAAGACCATAGTAGTTCCCGACAAACTGGTCAACCTGGTGGTGAAGGGATAGTGCCCCACTTGGTGGCAGTACAGCTTGGTTCATCGGGGCGGGGCGTTATTGCCGACGTCTTAGATAAGCTGCGGTCAGCCGGCCGCGAACTGGCAGGCAGGTTTGAAGGCTTGATAGGTTGGGAGGAGCTTTTTGCCGCTGCCACCACCCATGGCCTTTTTGGCGAGCATCTGCTTTACGTGGTAGATGACGCCGATAAACTCGGGCCCTTTCCCGAAAAGTTTGAGGGGTGGCTGGAGGGCAAAGAGGCTTCAAACGTTATCGTGCTGGTTTACGGCGGAAAGTGCAGCGCCTTTCCAAAAAAACTTATGGGCAAAATAAGTTTGGTTCAGGGCAAAGATTTTCCTAGGGGTCAAAGGGACCGCATCAAGGCCATCGAGGAGCTTGCTGCAGACAAGGGCTTAAAGTTGACGCGCGAAGCGGCCTTACTCCTGGAGGAATGGGTGGAGGATTTCGAAGAACTGAAAGGCGAGATCGAAAAATTTGCTCTCTCAGGCAACTCGATCGTAACCGCTGATTTGGTCAGGGAATTGTCGAAGGATGAAGGGGCGCGGGCACTTTATCGCTTGCTTGACGGGATGTGCACAAAGGATGGCAGAAGCGTCATGCTTGCCTTAAGGCAACTGCAAGATCGTATGGAGCTTCTTGCAGTGATATCCGCGCTTTACAACAGGCTAAGGCTTGCGGCTTTTCTTTCCTCCTTTGGAGACAAAAGCCTTGATGCGTTGAACGCGAAGTTCTACCAGGGCAAGATGGCGCGTGAAGCTGCAAAACATTACAACAAGAGTGAACTTTGGAAATGTGTGGCTGCGCTCGGGTTGCTTTCGGCTGCAGAGAAGATGGGGTTGGGAAGGGGCTGGTTGGGCCTGGAGCTGGTGCTGTTCGAATTGATCCGGACCCAACCTCCTTTTTCCGATTAATTGCTTCCTTGAGAAGTTGGTTCCGCCTCGGACGACTTCCTGAGGCCGGCGATCAATCTGGCGAGCATTGCCTTGCGGCGTGCGGCAGTGTTCTTGTGCACGACGCCTTTGGTTACGGCTTTATCGATGACGGATTGTGCCTCGTTGAAAAGCTGAACCGCCAGGTCGAGGTTCTTCTGCTCTACCGCTGCGGCCACTTTCTTAACGATGGTCTTTGTCCTCGTCTTCCAGGCGCGGTTGTAGATCCTGTTTCTCTCGGTGATATGGATCCTTTTGATTGCCGATTTCGTGTTGGGCATCTTTCGCGATTCACCTCCTGTCGCTAGCATTTGCGCGCTGCTCATTCTATCATGGTTTTGTGCTTTGAGGCAACATCCGGATTTATAAGATTAGGGGGCTGAAATATGGCTCAAATCGATGACAGCGTAAGAGAAGCTAAGATATTGAACATCATAATAAAATTGACGTCGGCATTCTTCGTCGTGATTTCGATAGTCGGCTTTTTCTTCGGCAAGGCCGGACGTCCTTGGGGGGAGATGCTCAGCGCTGTCGGAGTATCGGGGGCCGTGGGCATATTCACGAACATATTGGCCGTCAAGATGCTTTTTCGCCCAATGTACATACCCTTGATAAATGTGCCCATACCTGGAAGCGGCGTCATAGCCAAAAACAGGGACCGCATATTGGACACCTTTGCAAACGAGGTTAGAAACAGGTTGCTTACGCCCGATTCTTTGAAGCAGGCCGTAAGCGACGAAACCTTTTTTCAATCTGTGAGCCCCATACTGCAGCGCGAGATCATGCGGCTTTACCTGAGGAGAGATAACTTAAGGGCGCTTTTAAGGGTCCTGGAAAAGCCGCTCACCGATTTTTTCAGCAGCCCCGGATTTGAGCAGACGGTAAGGGAAAGGCTTATAGACGTTGAGCGGTCACATTTTGTCTTGTCATTGGCCTCTAAGGTCGGGCTGTTTCAGGTCGAAAACCTGACTAAATGGATAGTTTCCCTCGTGAAGGACAGGTGGGTGCATTTCCTGCAGGGAGAGGAAGGCTTAAAGGAGATTCAAAGACAGGTTGCATTGATGCTTTCCAAGATATCCTGGGAGGAGGGGGATGCCATCAAGGTCTTCCGCGAGACCTTCGAGAGGATCGTCCGCAGGGTATTGGAAAAGATCGATTTGGGCGAGCTTGCAAAGAAATCTTTGGGCGAAGTGGAAGAAGGAGATGTGGAGGCTTACCTTGAAAAGCTGGCCCACAAATATTTGTTTTGGATCGAGATGTGGGGCGGCATAGTTGGTGCTACCATAGGTTTGCTCATGGGCGTATGGTTTGTCATATAAACGCCTCCGACTTTCGTTTTCGAAAACAGAGTATTGCTACATGAACGCCGCATGTGATATAGTATCCTGGCTCCTTTATTGGTAAGGGTTCGACTAATTTATGAACGTTGAGATTGGAGGTGCTGTCCGTGCCTAAGAGGACCTTTCAACCGCATGTCAAGCCTCGTAAGCGCAAAATGGGATTTTTGGCCCGTGCAAGTTCGCCGAGCGGACGACGCATTCTTCGCAACAGGAGGCGCAAGGGACGTCAGAGGTTGGCAGTTTAACGACGATGCGTTTCGGCTACCCGAAGTCGGCGAGGTTGCGCCGAAGAGACGAATTTGACCGCGTATTTCGCGAGGGCAAGATGGCCCGTGGCCGTTATGTCAGGATGTTATATGTAGAGGTATCTTGTGATACATCGCGCATTGGCGTGGCAGTGGGGAAAAGAGTAGGTAAATCATGGGCTCGAAATAGGGGGAGGCGTTTGCTGAAAGAAGCTGCAAGACGCCTCCTGCCATGGTTAAAGGGCGGATATTGGATAGTTTTTTTGCTCTCCCCTTCGGGTTTAGCACAGAAAGCGCAAGATATCTACTTTGATATGGCAAATTTGTGTAGCCAGGAAGGGCTGCTTGTCGCCGATTGGCCCGGCATCGACTTTACTCCGTGGGCTAAAGAGGGCAAAGACGATGAAAAAGCTAAATAAGGCGTATCTTTTGCCCAAAAAGATACTTGTGGGTTTGATCAGGGCGTATCAGCTTTTTGTTTCTCCCCTTTTGGGGCGCAACTGCAGGTTTTATCCCACCTGTTCGCAGTATGCCATAGAGGCCTTGGAACGGTGGGGAGCGGTTAGAGGGAGCTGGTTAACTGTAAAGAGGTTATGTCGATGTGGTCCGTGGCATCCCGGAGGATATGATCCCGTTCCCGGAACAGATCGAAAGATAGGGCAGGTGAAAATATAGTGGGTTCTTTGTGGCAATCTGGTAGCGATTTGCTTTTGGGAGTGCT
>Ga0134098_1000075_pt1 | contig 108028 bp, 85 predicted proteins | sample 9_3taG_FD_94456 | JGI IMG/M metagenome (GOLD analysis project Ga0134098, IMG submission 94456) | Switchgrass degrading microbial communities from high solid loading bioreactors in New Hampshire, USA - 9_31_10_142_A3 metaG | ecosystem: Engineered > Bioreactor > Semi-continuous > Anaerobic >... | reverse complement strand
TATTGATTATTGCATATTATGCCTTCCACTACGCAAGATTAATAGGCCAGGCATTGTTGATTCCTTCAGACTGGTAGAATAGACTGGGTAATTTATCCGGCGAAGCCTGATTATATAGTTTTATACAGTCAAATCATTCATATGGCTTGTCGCATAAAAACGTGGCTTCGCCATATATTTTTATTCAGTGCTGACTGTCAGCATTGCACTTTTTAATCAGGGACTCAAGAAAATCAATGGAGTTTTTTTTATTCCTGTTTTCATAGGGGATATGATTCCATATTTTCAGGAAGTAATCATTAAAGGCATTGACTATGCTCTTTTCAGTTATACTGAAGTTCATTTCAATATGATTGTTATTTTCTGTTTTATCCTTGGCCAGGGTTTCAATAAAAACACTGGAATTTCTCTTAACCAACCAGCAAATATCGGACAAATTATTGAAATTTTGTTTGCTTATAAAGGCAATTTCATAGTTATCATATTTTTTAAGCATATGTATTAAATATTCAAGATGATAAGCAATGTCTTCTTTGCTTGGAGTCCCGTTTTCAAGCATATAGTATTCATCAAATGTGTATTTTTTGTCATTAACCAGCCTTTCCAATGACTCTATGAAGCATATATCCTTAAACTCATAATATTTTACCTGGGTTTCAAAAGATTCGAGTCTTTTTCCATGCAAAAATATCCTGTAGGACAATTCCTGGCTGGTTATGTTTCCGAAGTTCAAATATTTTTCATACAGGCTCAAAGGTATGGTAGTCGTACTTAACCCGTTTTTAAAAACATATTTGTCACCGGGAACCTCATCTGCTTCAGCAAGTGCCTGTTGAAATTCAACTGTTTTATGTGACGGGTATGATTTTAACAGCGGTTTGGCAAAAGTCAGTTGCTGAAAAAAGAATGAGGTTAATATGTCTATACTTTCTTCTTCATGATACCAGAAAGCTCTGTCCACTTTATGTCCTATTTTTGAAGAAAAGCATAACAGTGCACCTTTATTGGACACTATGCATAAATCGTTTAATACATAAAAATCATCATTAGCTTTCTGATAATATATAGTGAAGTCCCCCATGGAAAGCAAAAGCTGTAAATCCTCTATGATTTTAATGGTTCTTTGCATATTATTGTTCAGCCTGATTAGAAAGATAATACTCCATCCATGACTTAATGCATCATAAAGTGCTTTTATCCAATTGTGTCTTAAACCCATGTCATCAGGCAGAATATCGACTTCACTGTTGAAGGTAATCAATATCCTTTCATTATTCGAACAGGGTTTCCTGTTTGCTTGTTTCAGCAGCTTAAGTGTTGAATATAAAACTTCTGAATGGCCATATATAACCTGGATATTATCACTGCTGCAATACAGGTTTTTATTTAGGCTGTATTCGTTATTCGTCATGGAAGCATAATGATTCCATTTTGCATTTTCATCAATATTCTTGAGAAAGCCGGAAATGCTTGATTCATTGTCCAGGTGACCGGTTTTTTTAGTTTTTGCTTTTTTCTGCATTTTTAATTTTTTTTGCAGATTAACAGAATAACCCTGGGCTTCCTGGAGCCATAGCCTGATTCTGTCCTTAAGATCAGCACTGTCAATATCCGGTACTTCGGTACTATGCTTGTCCAATAAATCTGATATGGCCTTCCTTTGATATTTATTGATGATCTTATTGGAGATGAAATTACTTATAAGCTCTATGTAGGGAGTATCATAGGAAGGTACTCTTTCCCCCCGAAGCCATTTGTATACCAGGGAAGGGTCAACATTTATTTCCTTAGCCAGTTTACTGCATTTCAAATCCAGCGTATTTAATATAGCAGCAAGGCATTCTCCAAAGGTTAAGCATGTTTCCATAAGTCTAACACCCCTAAAATCTCATAGTAGGATATAATTCCAAAGATTATAATATATACAACATAATCCATATTCAAACTTTGTCTAGGGTTTTGTCAAAGAATTGTACCGGACAAAATCGACATAATTCAATATAATTCCATTTTTAATTATATAATTATTTCAAGGTTCTCTCTCATATAATCCGTGTAAAAATCATGAAAAGCTATAAAAAATCAGCAAAATGAAACTGACAAGGAGTAATCTGCCATGAATATGCATGAAAATGAAACCCTTTTTGAAATGTTTATTCTTGAAACGCTGGAACTAATATCACAGCTAGAAGAAATAGCATTGATAAGCGAGAAGGGGAACTCCGTTAAAAACAGGATCAATGAACTGTTCAGGATTGTGCATACGATAAAGGGTTCGGCTGCAATGATGAATTATGATAATATTGTAACCCTTTCCCATTCCTTGGAAGATGTATTTTACTATATGCGTGAAAACCATCCGATAAATGTGAATTATTCGGTTCTTACGGATATTATCCTGAGAAGTGCTGATTTTATTAAAAATGAAGTAAATCAAATTCAGGAAGGGAATGTACCATACCGGGATGCCTCTTTTATAGTCCGGGAAATAGAGCAATTCCTTGCTGCAATAAAAAACGATGAGAAATTGATTACCCAGGAATCAAATGATATTCCGCCGGTAGGAGATGATAGTAAAGCAGAAAGCAGTACACCTGGAAAAAACCGTTTTAAAGTCGTGATATTTTTTGAGGACGGTTGTGAGATGGAAAATATCCGGGCGTTTAATGTTTTGAATAATCTTGAGAAATACGCAGATATAATTCGCTATTCTCCAGGGGATATCATTGAAAATCAAAAAACAGCGGAAGTGATTAAAACAAAAGGATTTGAAGTGGAGTTCAGTACCGAGCTTGCCATGGACGACATGAAGACAATCTTTTCTGAAACCGTTTTTTTGAATGATTTTAAGCTGGAACTGGCGGATTCAGCCGGATTAAATGATGCTTTTACCGAAAAAAGCAATAATGATATGGAATTTGCCGGGCCGACTTTAAAGCAAAGCATGATAAGTGTCAGTGTGGCAAAGCTGGACAAGCTGATGGATTTGGTTGGTGAGATTGTTATCTCGCAATCGATGGTTATCCAGAATCCTGAATTGGTGGGCCTGAACCTAAGCAGTTTTTATAAAGCTTCAAACCAGCTTCAAAAGCTGAACAATGAATTGCAGGATACGGTTATGTCGATGCGCATGGTGCCGCTGTCTGCAACTTTCCAGAAAATGAACCGGATTGTACGGGATATGGAGAAGAAGCTTAATAAAAAAATCAAGCTGGAGATTATTGGAGGGGAAACCGAAGTTGATAAGAATATCATTGAGCATTTATCAGACCCTTTGATGCACCTTATACGCAACGCTGCAGATCATGGAATAGAGCCTGCTGAGGAAAGAATTGAAAAAGGTAAGCCTGCATCAGGAAAAATTACCCTGGAGGCAAAAAATGAAGGCGGAGATGTATGGATTTACGTAAGAGATGACGGAAGAGGGATGAATAAAAAAAGTATTCTGCAGAAAGCAAAACAGAAAGGGCTCCTGAAAGCACCTGAGAATGAACTTACCGAGCGGGAGATTTTTTCTTTTGTTTTCCATCCCGGGTTTTCCACCAGGGAAGAGATCACCGAGTTCTCAGGCAGAGGGGTAGGAATGGATGTGGTAAGTAAAAACATAGAGAAGTTAGGTGGAGTAGTCCAGGTAGAAAGTGTTTACGGGATTGGTACCACCGTATCCATAAAGATACCCCTGACCCTGGCAATCATTGATGGAATGATAGTCAGGGTGGGCAAATCGGTTTATGTTATTCCCATAACTTCAATAAAAGAGTCTTTTAAGGTCCAGGAGTCAGCCATATTCAGGGATGAAACCGGCAATGAAATAATAATGCTGAGAGGAAACTGCTGTCCAGTAATCAGGTTTCATGAGTTTTTCAATATAAATTCCGATGCTGTAAACCTGACTGAAGGCATAATTATTGTTGTTGAAAGCGAAGGCAGGACGGTCTGCCTGTTTGCGGACGAACTGATGGGTGTGCAGCAGGTGGTTGTAAAGGCTTTACCCGGTTATATCAGGAAAGTTAACGGTATTTCTGGCTGTACGGTCATGGGTAACGGGCTTGTTAGCCTGATTGTTGATGTGCCGGGTATGATTAACACTTCGTAATTCATTAAATGCTTATTTATATTTATATGGTGATTGATAAAAGAACGGGGGTGAGAGTAAATGGCGGAAATGTATGAAAAAACTCGGGAAACCGAGGATACTCAAAAAGGGAAATACCTTACATTTTTGCTTGATAACGAGGCATATGCCATAGAAATTAAATATGTAACTGAAATCATTGGAATACAGCCTATAACAGAAGTCCCGGAGCTTCCGGAATATATTAAGGGTATTATCAATTTACGTGGCATAATAATCCCGGTTATGGATGTCAGGTTAAGATTCAAAAAGCAGCCTGCAGAGTATAATGACAGGACATGTGTCATAGTCATTGACGTTGAAGGTATATTAATTGGCTTAATTGTTGACAGTGTATCAGAAGTTCTGTCCATTTCAGATGACAGCATTGTTCCACCGCCGGAAATAAAGAAAGGATCTGAAAACAGGTACATACAAGCAATTGGCAGAGTGGAAAACGGAGTAAGATTAATCCTTGACTGCAGAAAACTTTTAAGTGATAACGAAACGGAAGAAATTAGCCGGACGCAAAACTGATATGATTAAAAAGGTCTGTTAAACCCTGAGAAACGGGATTAATAATGTAGGAGGAAAATATAGTATGAAAAAAAAGGCAGTTAAGCAAACTACCATGTTTTATATTATCGGAGGAATAATACTGTTGCTGTCTGTTTTATTGGCGGTTTTTTCGCTGAAGGTGGAAAAATGTTATAATGATGCAATTTCAGCCCATGACAAACAGATGGAACTCACGCAGCTTGGCAATAGTTTGATTAATGCTTCTGATTTGCTGACTAATGAAGTGAGAAAATATGTCCAGTTTGGCAATAAAGCAAACTATGATAATTACTGGAAAGAAGTAAATGAAACAAAAACAATGGAAAAAATCATAGCCAGGTTTAAGGAGCTTGGTATTCCCGAAGATGAGCTTGTGCTTATAGAACAGGCAATAAATCAATCCGATGCTCTGACGGAAGTGGAAAAAGCTGCAATGGACGCCATAGCGAAAAAAGATTTTGAGAAAGCACGCAGACTGGTTTTTGACGACGAGTATGAAGAACAGGCACAGAGTATAAAAAACTCCATAGAAACATTTCATGATAAAATGAGCAAACGGCTTGATAATGAAGTAAACCTGGCAAACATGAAGCTTAACAGGTATATAATCTTAATCATTATTTTAATTTTATTAATACTTGTATGTGCTGTAATTAATTTCTTATACCTGTACATAAAAATGATCAGTCCGGTTATACGGTTGAAAAACACCATGCTGGCCATAGCTGAAGGCAACCTGGCATATAAAATGGATGTCCCTGTGGACAGTTCTGAAATAGGCCAGTTGTCAGGTTCCATAGTAAAAACAATCGAGAGCCTGAAAATGCTTGTAGCAGACACCGGTACATTGCTGAAAGCGGCAAGGGAAGGCAAGCTGGATGTCAGGGCGGAGGTTTCAAAGCATAACGGCCATTACAGGCAGGTTATGGAAGACATAAACAATTTGCTGGATGTAATATCCGCACCGGTTAATGAGGCAGGGAATGTGCTTGGCAGGCTGGCAAATAACGATTTTACGGTTGAAATGGCCGGAAATTATAAAGGACAATTTCTTGAGTTTTCAAATTCCATAAACGCTGTCCGTGATCAGCTTATGAAAATAGAGAACGTGTTTATAAGAGTATCAGACGGAGATACCGGTTTACTCGAGGAATACATTAAAATCGGCAAACGCTGTGAAAACGATAATATGGTTCCTGCGTTAATCCGCATGATGAAGGCAATCCGGGATTTAACCGATGAAGTTGACAGGATTACCAGGGAATGTGTTAATGGCAATATTAATAATACGAAAGGCAATGCTGATATTTTCAAAGGCGGTTATAAAGAAATAATCAACGGTATCAACAATATGCTTGCAGCAGCTGTTGAACCATTAAATGATGCAATACGGGTACTGAATACAATGGCATTAAATGATTTTACAATGCAAATGGGCAATAAATATAAAGGTGACTTTGCATTATTGGCCAACTCGATAAATGATGTACAAATGAGGTTGCTGACTGTCCAAAATATTGCGGTCCAAATGTCCCAGGGAGATTTCAGCGAACTTGATAATTTGCGCAGGATAGGGAAGAGATCGGAAAATGACCGGCTTTTGCCCGCATTTATTAATATGATGGAAACCATACAAAGACTTACCGACGAAATAAAAACACTTGCGCATGCGGCAGCCGAAGGCAACCTGCATGTAAGAGGGGATGCCGGCAAGTTCCGGGGTGAATACGCAAATATAATAACCGGTATCAATGATGTTGTTAATTCTGCAGCGATACCCATGCAGGAAGTCAAGAACGTTATGGTACAAGTAGCCCAGGGGAATTTAAGCGCATCTGTAAGAGGAAACTACAAAGGTGACTATTTAATACTGACAAATTCAGTGAACGAAACAACGTCAACACTTAAGAATGTTATAAATGAAATCAGTAATATCCTGCTTAGAATTGGACAGAACGATTTAGACATAGAAAATATCAGGACATACAAAGGTGATTTTGCATTAATTTCTGATTCATTAATTAAAATAATAGATTCATTAAACATGACGATGAGAGAAATAAATACGGCAGCAGATGAAGTAGCGGCAGGTGCGGAACAAATCGCCTATGCCAGCCAGAGCTTATCACAAGGTTCGGAAGAACAGGCAAGTTCCATTGAAGAATTAACGGCATCCATAACAGAAATTGCTGAACAAGTTAAGCAGAATGCCGCTCATGCATCCCAGGCAAATGATTTAAGCATATTGGCCCAAAACGATGCGATAAACGGCAATGAACAAATGAAGGAAATGCTGCAGGCAATGAATGAAATTAATGAATCATCGGCCAATATTTCAAAGATTATTAAAGTAATAGATGATATAGCTTTCCAGACAAATATCCTGGCTTTGAACGCAGCGGTTGAAGCAGCACGGGCAGGACAATACGGCAAGGGTTTTGCCGTTGTAGCAGAAGAAGTCAGAAATCTTGCTCAAAAAAGCGCAAACGCGGCAAAAGAAACCACAACGATGATTGAAAATTCAATTGAAAAGGCCCGCACTGGTACAGAAATTGCCAATAATACAGCCAGGGCACTTAATGAAATTGTTGAAAGCATAAGCAAGGCCGCTGAGCTCGTCAATCAGATTTCTTCCGCATCTAATGAGCAGGCTGTTGCAATTTCACAGATTAATCAGGATGTCGAACAGGTATCCCAGGTCATTCAGGCCAACTCGGCAACTGCTGAAGAAAGTGCGGCCGCCAGTGAGGAACTGTCCGGCCAGGCAGATATGCTAAAGCAAATGGTCAACAGGTTCAGACTAAAATCTGAAAAGAACGTGGGACTGAAAAACTTCGAAAGACTAAGTCCGGATGTCCTTCATGCAATTGAGGAACTGATTGAAAAAAGGAAAACCGAAAGCAAAAATAAAAGCGGTTTAGCAGGAAATTTGGCACAGGAGAGTAAAGATAATTTGAAGGAAAATCAAAACACACCGGATAAGCCGTTAATTATGCTTGATGATACGGAGTTCGGGAAGTATTGATACTTTGATTTTAAGAAAATTTTTTCAAAAGATAAATTCTGAATTCACAAAAGTTGAATTCCGGATATTTATGTCCCGCCAAAAACCGGCCTCCAGATTAGTCAGATTCATGACATGACTTTTGTAGGCCGGTTTATTGCTGTGCTTCTTTTTTATATTGTGATGCTGTTTTTCTCTAATGAAAAGATCCAGCCATATTAATGCAGGTTTCCGCTCTTTTGTAGTTTCTGTCAGAGCAATAGATTTTCTGTTTTCAATGTTCCGGATTAATTATTTAAAGAAAAAAAGAATTGTTAACAGTCAATGGACAGGATAATAAACAAGTATTTGATATAATAAGTGTGATAAGGTAATTAAAACTGATCAGCAGGCAAGTACATAATACTGTAACCCTGCAGGTCATTCTAAACTCAACATTGTCAGGAGGTATTGCATGCGCATACTACACACATCCGACTGGCACCTGGGCAGAAATCTCGAGCACATCAGCCGCATTGACGAGCAGCGTGAGTTTATTGATTGCCTGTGCAGAACGGTGGAAGAACAGGATATAGATTTGGTACTGGTTGCCGGTGACATATACGATACATATAATCCCTCTGCTGCAGCAGAGGAGCTTTTTTATGATGCTGTTGACAGGCTTAACGACAAAGGCAGGAGAGCTGTTGTCGTGATAGCGGGAAACCATGACAACCCTGAACGACTCTGTGCCGCAAGCCCGTTGGCATATAAGAACGGCATAATACTTCTGGGGTATCCCGGAAGCGATGCAGGCCTGTATAAAACCAGCCCAGGAAATATAAAAATTGCAGATTCCGGGCCGGGATGGCTGGAGCTATGCGTGCCGGGCTGCGGGCACAATGCTGTGATCATTACTCTCCCGTATCCTTCCGAATCCCGCCTGGAAGAGGTTCTGTCGAAGCAGGCCGATGAAGAAATTATGCAAAAAGCATACTCAGAAAAAATAGGCAGCATTTTTTCCTCACTAAGCCGGAAATTCAGAAATGACACGGTAAACCTGATAGTGGGGCATATTTTCATCAGGGGAGGAAAGGAATCTGATTCCGAAAGGACACTGCAGGTTGGCGGTGCTTTGACGGTAGAGCCCGAAATATTGCCCCCGAACACGCATTTTGTTGCTCTCGGGCATTTGCACCGCCCGCAGGAGATAAGAAACGCGCCATGCCCTGTGTTTTATTCCGGTTCGCCCCTTGCTTACAGTTTTTCCGAAGCCGGGCACAGCAAAGCGGTGTATATAGTTGATGCAATTCCGGGAGAAAAGGCGGATATAAGGCCGCTTTACCTTGATTGCGGCAAACCGTTGAGAAGATGGATTGCTGAAGAAGGAATCGCGCAGGCCATTAAATGGTGCGAAGAAGGCAGGGATATGAATGCATGGATTGATCTTGAGATAGTAACTGACAGGATTCTGACGCTGGAAGAGCAGAAAACATTGAGAACGCTGCACCCAGGGATTGTTAACATCCGTCCCAGGTTAAAGACCGAAACGGTTGATGGGGAAAGTTACAGGAGCAGGGAAGGGAAAAAGATTGATGAATTGTTCAGAGATTTCTACAGTTTTAAAATGCAGGCCGAAATCCCTGATGAGCTGATGAGCGCTTTCATTGAAATCATTAACGATGAAGATGAGGAGGACATGGAGGATGAGACCGAAGTATCTTGAAATTGAGGGATTACAGAGTTTCAGGGAAATTCAGAGGATAGATTTTGAATCTTTGGGGGAAACAGGCCTGTTTGGAATTTTCGGACCAACCGGAAGCGGCAAGTCCACCATTCTTGACGCAATCACCTTTGCTTTGTACGGCAAGGTCAAAAGGGCGGATGGAGGCACACAGGGCATAATCAATGCAAATATGAACTCCGTAAAAGTGGCTTTTACATTTGAACTGGCCAAGGATGGCAAAAGGAAAACTTTCAGGGTGGAAAGGGTTTACCAGAGGAAAAAGGGTACTGCAAATTCATGCGAACCAAAGGTTGCCCGGCTGATGGAAATAACTGATGCGGGTGATATCCCGGTATGCGACAAGGCGACCGAGGTAAGCAGCCATATTAAAGAATTACTGGGCTTAAGCCATGAAGATTTTACCCGTGCTGTCGTGCTGCCCCAGAACAGTTTCCAGGAATTTCTTCTGCTTGGCAACTCCGACAGGAGGAAAATGCTTGAACGAATCTTTTACCTTGAAGAATATGGGAAGCAGCTGCAGGAAAAGCTGAACAGGAGGATGGCAAAGCTGAAGAGCATGTTGGTTTCTCTTTCGGGGGAACTTAAAGGGTATGCCGATGCCACCGATGAAGCCCTCGGGAAGGCTGAAAAAATATTGGAAGCTGCCGAAACCGAAAGGACCAGGGTGGAAAAAGAACTGAAACTGCTGGAAATGCAATATAATGAAGCCAGGGAGGTCTGGACCCTTGTTCAGGAATTGTCATTTATAGAACAGAAAGAAAAGCAGCATTTGTCTCTTGGGGAATCAATTGCGGAGAAAAGGGTGAGGTTAGAGAAGGCTGTAAAGGCAGACGGGCTGGCGGAAATGATCGTGAAAAACAGGAAACTGGCCGGGATGTTAAACGATACTGAAAAGAAATTGCAGGAAGTTTTGGACAGTCTTCCGGGCATCGAGGCAGAACTTAATGAAACAAGGCAAAAGTATGAAGAGGTAAAGAATGAAGCCGCTGAAGAACAACCTAAACTGGTGGAGTTTAGGACAAGGCTTGTGGATGCGTTGGGCATAAAGGCCGAGATTATGGAAATCTGCGGAAAAATCAATGAGGCGAAAACCTATCGGGACAAGCTCATGCTTGACATTGCAAGCAAAAATGAGTCTGTAGCGAAAGGGACGGAGGAGCTTGAAACGCTGGAACAAAGCCTGGAAAGCTTGAAAAACGAGATGGAGCCTTTGAAAACCGATCCAGCATACAGGCAGCAGATACAGGCGGGAGTGCAGCTTGAAAACAAAGTTGAAACCGGGAAAAGAAACGTAAAAGAACTTGAAGGCAAAGTTTCGGTGCTGAACGGTATTATTGCTGATCTTGAGCGAAAACTGGAGCAGGCAGGGAATGATATTTCGCTGGTGCAAAAGTCAATGGAGTATTTAAATGAGGAAAAGCTGAAACATGAATCAAACAGGCCTGAGGATAAAGCCTCGGTCCTGGGTTGTATGGACCGGATCCGTTCGATGCAGGTCCTGGTTGATGTCCTGACTCTCAGAAAAAGTGAATTGGATGAACTGGAATCCAAAATTGCAAACAGCAGCGAAATGCTTATTAAACTCAGGCAAAAAGCAACGCTTCTGAACGAAGAAAAGGAAAAAGCCAATGCGATCCTTCAGCAATGCAGGCTGGAGCTTGAGAATGCAAACAGGGAGAAAGAACAGAATGTTGCCATGATTCTTTCGAAAAACCTGAAAGACGGCGAACCCTGTCCTGTGTGCGGTTCGAAGCACCATCCGAATCCCGCCGCCCATGACCAGGGAACCGAACTCTCAGATATTGAAGAACGCCTGGAGGCTGCAAGGGCAAAGCTTATTGATGCCGAAAAGAGGTTTAAGGAAGCGGAAACCGAATTCCTGATTGCAGAAGAACAGGTGAAAGCACTTGCAAACCAGCTCGATCAGGCTGAGCATGATTTTAGGGGTAAGAAAGCAAATTACGACTCTGAAAAGCAAAAACTGCCTGAACAGTTAAGAGACCTTGATTTGGAGCAAATACGCATGGAACTGGAAAAGATGAACGGCGCCTGTGCTGATAAGCTTTCTGCCATGGAAGAGTGGGAGAAAAAACTGGAGGAATATAAGGAAGAGTATCAAAAATTAAATGAAAAAATATCACAGCACAGGCTTTTGGAAAACGGGATTGCTGCAGAACTGAAGGTGAACAGGGAAAACCTGCGGCAACTGGTTGAATCACTGGCCGAAGCATGGGACATATTCAATAAATTGCAGCACAAATACCTGGATTTTCTCAAGTGTTACAAAATTGAAAGCGCGTCTTCCGAACTTACAAGGCTTTCGGATAATGATCACAGGTTAAATACACTGCAAAAGCAAATGGAGCAAATTCAAAACTCAATTATTAGTAAAAGAAATATTCTCGAAAAATGGAAGGAAGAGCTGCGTGCATTACAAACCGGCAGAATGAAGGCAGAAACCGAAATAAGCAACCTGGAAATGCAGAAGAACGGGAAGGAGGACAAGCTTAAGGAACTGGCAGGAGATGCAGTTATTGAAGAGGAAATAAAGCGGATTGATGAAAAGCTTGATATGTATAAAAAACTAGAAAAGAAATACCACGAAAGGCTACAGGCCCTGGAAAAGCAGCATAATGATCTTCTTACGCAAAGAACCCTTCTTGAGAATCAAAAGGGGATTTATTCCGAAGAACTGAAAAATGAAGAAGCAAGGCTTAATAATGCCCTGGTGGAAAAAGGCTTTGATAATATAAATGAAGTTGAAAGCTCAATTCTTTCGTCCGAAGAACAGAAAGCCCTGAAAAATGAGATAGACGAGCATGATCAGGAAGGAACAAATATCAGGGCTCAGAAGGATATGGTGCTGAAAAAACTGAACTCCCGCAGTATCACCGAAGAGGAATGGAACAGGATCAGCAATTCCTATGAGGAGTTGGTTTCATATAATCAAAAATGCGTTGCTGACAGCGAAGTTGCAAGGAATACCCTGGAAAACATCAAAATCAAGCATGGCAGATGGATTGAGCTGAACAACAGCTTTTCGGAGCTTAATCATAAACAGGATCTGTTTGAGCAAATACAGAAGCTTCTCAGGGCAAACAGCTTTATTGATTTTATAGCCGAGGAACGGTTGCGTTACGTCGCCACCAGGGCTTCCGAGATCCTTGGCATTATGACAAAGTACAAGTTTGCGCTGGAGCTGGACACAGATGCAGGATTTATCATCAGGGACTATGCAAATGGAGGGATACACAGGATGGTAAATTCCCTGTCAGGAGGGGAAACCTTCTTAACATCATTATCCCTGGCTTTGGCGCTGTCAGAGCATATACAGTTGAAGGGGCAGAGCCCGCTGGAATTTTTCTTCCTGGATGAGGGTTTTGGAACACTGGATAACAACCTGCTGGATAATGTGATAGATTCCCTTGAACGGTTAAGCAGGAGGGAAAGAGTTATAGGGCTTATCAGTCATGTCCCCGAGCTCCGCTGCAGGATTGCCAGAAGGCTGATAGTTGAACCTCCTGTATCGCAGGAAAACGGCAGCAGGGTAAGAATTGAGAAGGCATAATATATTCTTTGGCCATAATTGCATTTAGGTTTTCAGGGTTAATTAGGTTGTGCGGAACTATTTTCGGAAATCAGCCTTTTATATGCTTTATAGTAAAATATTTCATTACTTACCCGGGCCATTTGCTTTTTCCATGGCAGCCGGAAGAGTTTTATTTGAAGTCTGAATTAAACCAATATGCAGTAAAAAAGCCGGACAGGGTTTACTCGCTCTGTCCGGTTATTCATAAACATAATACATGTATTTCGTTCCCTACTCATATAATATTATTCCTGCTTTATTCGCTATATCCCTTAAACCCTCTTCAATTTCCTCCCTGTAAAATTGCTCTTTTCCAGGAATTCATCATCAAAGCTGTTTAACCTTCGATAAAAGTCTATAGCTACCATGATTTGCCTTTTGTCATTAGGATCAAATCTGTCGAAAAGCAGATTTTCTGCTTCGTTGATTTCTCCTTTTGATAATAACTCCAATAACTCTTTATGTAAATCATCGCTTGCCTTGAATTGCACGTCTTCCGATATTTCGTATACAGCATTGCTTTTTCCAAAGACAATCTTTGCCAGAAAATTTACCAGATTTGATATGATGCGCATAATATAGTCTTTTTCATAAATAATCATAAATGAGATTTCAACCTCCGTAACTGAAAATTTATTAACACAGGACCGTTAATCCTGAAGAATAAACTGATAAGTATATTTTATCAGTTTTGTCACATAGTTTCCATTTCTCTTTCATTTAATGTTTTTATATTCACTAAATTGTATATAAAATGTAAGATATGAAATCATTGAAAATATATAAGTTCAGAGTATAATTATTATCAAACACTTTCTGAACTGTTATTATATTCCTGCTTTGCTTAAAGGGTTTTCTTCGTAACATGTTTGCAGGTTTATTGCAAATATAAAGCAATCCGGATAATCTGCGTACCGGTTTTATGTTTTACCTGGGAATGATTTAAGTGGCAAGGGTATGAAAAGTGTGCAATCATAAAATAACATGAATAATAACAATAGTACATTAACATAAGCAAGCCAGGCATCCGGGTTTAAAAGGAAAATACGGCCGGTTTGCAAGGGTAATGTCTGCGGGAGGTGTTGTTTGAATGGATATTATAAGGGCGACGATTGAAACAGCAGAAGATTTGGGATACGTTCATGCGACGGCATGGAATCATGCATATCGCGGGATTGTTCCGGATGAGTACCTTGACAAGTATTTCATTCCTGAAAAACGTGCGGAAAAATTCAGAAAAGTATTACCCTCCACTGATAATGAGTATTATATAGCCTATTTTGACGGCAAGCCCATGGGGATGGTGGTGCTGGGAAAATCCGGGGATGACGACGCAAAGGAAAATGCAGGGGAAGTCAGTGCCATTTATCTGCTGTCCGGTTACTGGGGTAAGGGTTATGGCAAAAAACTAATGGATTTTGCCGTGAACAGGCTTAAAGAATTTGGCTGCAGTACCGTTACATTATGGGTTCTGGAAGAGAATAAAAGGGCAAGGACTTTTTATGAAAAATACGGATATGTATTTGACGGTACAAAAAAGGAGTTAAACCTGGGAAAACCTCTGGTTGAAATGCGGTATGTTTATTCAATTACATAACTTCATATCCAATATTCAGCCAGTCGGGGCAGCTTTCATATCAATCACTGAAAACAGGCTTTAATTTTTTTACAACCATAAAGAACCGGTATAAAAACCCAATTCGGTAATATTTGTTTTAAGCCTGATTTCATTGGTCATTTCTTTAAAATTATTCTGGAATCTGGGTGAGTACGCAGATGAATATGGTTCATCTGCCATCGTTGTAGCCGGAGGGAAGTTTTGGTTTCTTATGGACTGGATCAGGCAGGGGTTGCTTTTCATTCTCTGTGTTATTTCGGGAATAAAACTGGTTTTACGGAGAAATTCAGAGTATGATGGATAAGCGGGGAATTGCCCCGTCTTCAGCCATAAATAATCCGCTGCCATTGCATTTATTATGCACAAAAGCGGCATTCGGGTGATCAGGATGCCGATAGATTAGTTTTTCCGATCGGGAGAATACGGGCAATGGTTAAGCACCTTCCCGTCATAAAGATGGAAACCTGCTTATACCGGAAAGGTTACCGTGATTTGCAGCGAGCGGCCGTCCTCGGATGTTCCCTGGATTTTGCCGTTATGTGCTGAAACTATGGCTTTCGCTATCGATAGGCCTATTCCGTAACCGCCGGTTTGGGAATTCCGGGAGGGGTCGATCCGGTAAAAACGTTCGAACAGCTTTGGAAGGCTTTCCCCGGGTATGACATTTTCGGTTGTGTTATATACCGACAGCAATACAGCCCCGTTCTGTTTATGAACATTAAGCGAGATTTTTCCGTTTTCGGGTGAATACTTCAGTGCATTGTCGAGCAGGATACCCACCAGCTGCCGGATGGATTTTTCATTCCCGTTCAGGCTCAGCATGGGCTGAATATTGCATATGAATTCCTTGTTTTGGGCTTGCGCCAGTACATGGAACGATTCAGCCGTTTCGCTGACAATGTCGGAAAACGGAAATTCCACCATCTGGAGCTGATTGTCGGATTCCTCCATACGTGCCAGGAATATGAGGTCATTCGTCAGCTCTGTAAGCCGTTTTACCTGTTTTTTAATATCTTCCAGCCATTCGTTCTTTTCCAGTTCCATTTCAAGAACATCCAAATCGGAACTTATGACGGTGAGAGGAGTTTTAAGCTCATGTCCCGCGTCGGTGATAAACCGCTTTTGCTTCTCGTAACTCTCGGAAATCGGTTCGACAATCCTGTTGGAGAAAAGCACAATCAAAGTAAATACCAGGATCAGACCCGAAAAGGAAATGGCAATGCTTGCCAGCAAGAAGCTTCTGAATGCCTCCAGCCTTCTGCCGCAATCCAGGAAGACAACACGCACATTATCACCTTCGGTTTGCATCATGAAGCGGTAGCTTTTTACGAAACCTTTGCTCCGGTTGTTTTCCAGGATTTGCCTTGCATAGGCAATGGCGTCGCTCCGATCAACAGAAATAATCCTGCTTGTTTCAACCTGCACAATATTGCCTGTTTTTTGGGACAAAACCACCGAAAAGAACCTGGTTTCATAAGGGATCTCGGGGGACATGTGCGGTGGAAGCTGCCCGCGGCCGCCCCGTCCTACCGGGAATACGCCTTTGTTCCTGGATAGAATATCAAGAAGTTCATCTGCTTCATGTACAACTTTTACATAGTTTGCAATATTTATACCTGCAATAATGATGGTAAGCACAGCGAGAAAAGCTGCCATGGATACCAGGATGAATTTCCGCTGCAATTTCCTTATCATGGTATTACCTCCAGGGAGTATCCGGCATTTCGGGCTGCCTTGATTTGAACATTTGCATTCAGGGCAGAAAGTTTTTTCCTCAGGTAAGAGATATAGACCCAAACCACGTTAATCTCGGCTTCGGCATCAAATCCCCAGATCTTTTCCATGAACCGTTCGGTGGAAACCAGGTTTTGCGGGTTTTGCATGAGCATTTCCATCATCTGGAATTCCTTGTTTGCCAGGCGGAAACTTCCTGAGGGTGAAGAAAGCTCGAATGTAGCCCGATCCAATATAATATTTCCAAAGGACAGTTTGTTGTCAGTTGCCAGGTGCCCTCTTGTCATGGCCCGGATCCTGGCCAGCAGTTCCTTTGTATCAAAGGGTTTTGTCAGGTAATCGTTGGCACCGCTGTCAAGGCCTAATACTTTATCATCTACTTCGGATTTCGCGGTCAGCATGAGAATGGGTATATTGATTCCTTTTTCCCGGACTTTATTCAAAACTGTGATACCGTCCATCTTCGGCATCATGATGTCAAGGATTGCAGCATCGTAATCCCCGGTTTCCAGGTAGGAAAGGGCATCCTCACCGTTATAGACCGCTTCGGCCGTATAATTGTTCTTCTCCAGTATCTTCAAAAGTGCACGTGCGAGAGAACGTTCGTCCTCAGCCAGAAGTATTTTCATGTCGCACCTTCTTCCTTATTTATTTTCATATATCATATCTCACAAACATTAAGTGGAATTAAAAACATTATATATTTTCTGCATTGCCAATGAAACACGCCGTTTGTGATCAAATTATGAACTTTTTGTGATTTTAAAGTCCAATTAGGGTTGCCACGATAAACTTGTTGCTGTGAAGGAGGAAAACTTATGGCATACCAGACGGTTTTCATGCGCTATGAAATAAAATATCTTATCAGCCGGGCGCAGAAAGAAAAGGTTTTAAAAGCAATGGAACCATATATGGCGATGGATGAATACGGGCGCACCACTATAAGGAACATATATTACGATACAGACAGTTACCGCCTGATCCGTCATTCCATTGAAAGTCCTTCCTACAAAGAAAAGCTTCGCGTACGCAGTTATGCCAAGGCAAGCCCGAAAAGCCCGGTGTTTGTGGAGCTTAAGAAGAAATATCAGTCCGTTGTCTACAAACGCCGTTTACTGCTTCCTGAAAATGAAGCTGTGAAATGGCTGGCGGGTGAAGAACCAGTAAGGGAAAAAACACAAATTGCTGACGAAATCGACTATTTTATTGCCTATTATAAAACGCTTCATCCTGTGTTGTTCCTGTCATATGAAAGAGAAGCATATTATTACCGGGATGGAGGAGATTTCAGGGTTACATTCGATGAAAATATCCTTTGCCGGCAGAAGGAACTTTCTCTGCAGGCCGATGCCTGGGGTGTGCCGATTTTGCCCGAGGGCAAAGTTCTGATGGAGCTGAAATGCTCCGGCGGCATTCCGTTATGGATGGTTGGTGTACTATCTGAAGAGCGCATTTATAAAACATCATTTTCCAAGTACGGCATAGCTTACAAGGATGTTATTTTTCCTCAACTTAAGGAGGTTGAACTTTATGCTTGATACTGTTTTCAGAGGGCTTTTTGACACCGACATGACAAGTATAATAAGTATTTCGGATTTTTTGCTTTGCATTGGCAGTTCCCTGGTGATCGGCCTGATTATGGCATTTGCATATATGTTCCGCAGCAGATATACTAAAAGCTTTATCGTTACCCTTGCCCTGCTTCCGGCAGTTGTTTGTGTGGTAATTATGATGGTAAACGGAAATGTGGGTGCCGGAGTTGCGGTGGCAGGGGCCTTCAGCCTGGTCCGGTTCCGCTCAGTTCCCGGTACCGCGAAGGAAATAACCATGCTGTTTCTTGCGATGGGTGCCGGCCTTATTACAGGTATGGGCTACCTGGCATTTGCGCTGTTGTTTACGGTAATAATGTGTGTATTAATCGTACTCTACAACCAGTTGGATTTCGGCTCAAAAAAGAATGCTGCAGCATATAAAACACTGAATATTACCATTCCTGAAGACTTGGATTACACCGGGGTTTTTGAGGAAATACTTGAAAAATATACTACGTCGTATGAGCTTGTTAAAGTCAGGACTACGAACATGGGCAGCCTGTTCCGTCTGACTTATAACCTGGTGCTCAGGGATACAGCAAAGGAAAAAGAAATGATCGACAAACTGCGCTGCAGAAACGGCAACCTGGAAATTACCGTATCCAGGCAGGAAAATGCTACAGTGGAACTGTAGGAAAGGAGGAGTTTAAATGAAAAGATTAATTACGGCATTATTTCTGGTGATTGCGCTGCTGATCCCGGGATGCGGACAGAACGGTGGTGTGGTTCGGCCTGACAACGGTACTGATAACCAGCAGCACACCGGCACCTATAGCGTAACAACAGGCAATGATACTTCCAATGATTCGTCAAACCTGTTTTCCTCCCGTGATTTCGAGGTAGGATATGATGAAACCACAAGTGCCGTCATACAGCTTGAAGGAGATGCCGCAACCAGTACCTCCAATGCTGTTCGGATTTCCGGAAGAACGGTCACAATAACCGATGAAGGAACCTATATCATTTCGGGGACTCTTAATGATGGAATGATCATTGTTAACGCCGATAAAACAGACAAGATCCAACTGGTGTTTGACAATGTTTCAATTAACAGTGAAACAACTGCTCCTGTTTATATCCTCAAAGCAGACAAGGTGTTTATCACTCTTGCTCATGATACTGAAAATACCCTGTCCAATGGTGGCACTTTTACCGCCGTAGACGAGAATAACGTTGATGCAGTAATTTTTTCAAAGGAGGACCTGACGCTGAATGGTTCGGGAATCCTGACAATTAATTCTCCGGCAGGACATGGTATTGTTTCAAAGGATGAGCTGGCACTGACGAGCGGAACATACCATATTACCGCTGCCTCCCATGGCTTGCAGGGTAAAGACAATGTTTGCATTGCCAACGCGGACATTAACATCACATCGGGCAAAGACGGCATCCAGGCAGAAAACGCGGATGATACCAACCTTGGCTTTGTATATATTGAAAGCGGGACTTTTAATATAATTTCCGAAGGTGACGGCATTTCGGCCTCGGCCTATATGCAGATTGATGACGGCACTTTCAGCATTGCCTCGGGTGGCGGAAGTGCGAATGCCGTAATGAAAAGCAACGATTTCAGGGGCGGCTTCATGGGCGGCGGCCGCAGGGGCCCGGGTTTTAACGCCGGTAATATTGCAGGTGGTGCGGCAAGCACAAGTACGGAAGATAACAGCACCAGCAGCAAGGGAATTAAGGCTACCGGAAACCTGGCAATCAACGGAGGCAGTTTTAACATAGATGCCGCAGATGACGCAATACATTCAAATGCTTCAATTACCGTAAATGGCGGCACCTTTCAGATTGCCACGGGTGATGACGCTTTCCATGCCGACGACACTCTGACGGTAGTTTCGGGTACGATAAATATTACGAAATGCTATGAAGGGCTGGAAGCATTGCATGTGAAAATCTCGGGCGGAGATATTACACTGTATGCAAGCGATGACGGGCTTAACGCAGCAGGAGGGACTGATCAGAGCGGATTCGGCGGAATGCGCGGCAATGACAGGTTTGGAGGTGGAAGGCCTGGTGTTTCTTCATCGAATGGCAGCATTGTCATATCCGGTGGCAAACTGTATATTAACGCAGGCGGAGACGGTATTGATGCCAATGGGACACTGACAATTTCCGGCGGCTATACCGTCGTATGCGGTCCCACTGTTGGTGATACTGCTACTCTGGACTTCGATGTCAGCGGAATTATCACAGGAGGTACTTTCATCGGTACCGGTGCGGCAGGAATGGCCCAGACCTTCAGCGATTCCGAACAAGGTGTTATTTCTGTACGCGTGGGAAATCAGCCTGCGGGAACTGCCATAACGCTGACAGATTCAAACGGTAATACGATAATACCATCATACACGCCCGAGCTTAACTTTGCGGTTGTTATTCTCAGCAGCCCTGATATTGTCAAGGGCGAGACCTATACCATTTCAATCGGTTCCAATTCTGCTGAAATCACCGCAAATTAATATAATGGAACTGTCAGTTATGGATTATATCCGGTCGGCAGTTTCTTAACATATATTATATGACGGGGCTCACCTGTGAGCCCCGGTTCAACTCATGCAGCGGGTGAGTGCCTGGTCGTATTCCTGTCTCGTAAGGCTATCAAAGAAGATATGAAATTCAACGTCGGATTGATAATCCTCTCCCAGACTGCGCATTTCCGGGCTGCGTTCCGCTGAAAATCTCCTTGCACCGCACAATATCTTTGCAGCAGCTGGTGTTAAATAATATCAGGAATAGGTTCTGCTTGTGCAAAAGTAATAAATGAGATGCTGCGGATTCAGGTGATAAAACTTAGAATAATTTTACATTTTGGATATTAAAATAGATGACGGTTTGCTATAATAACTTCGTAGGAAGGATTTGTCTCCAAAAATCAAAACCGGTGAAATCATGAAAGCAATGAAAGAGGTATTTATGGGTAAAAATCAGATTTACACGACAAGTTTTTCAAAAGTTTATCCATTATATGTTGCAAAGGCTCCCCAAATGAACCCCAACAGAGCTTTGATCAAAGGGGTGATATGCGGTGTACGGGTTGAAAATATCGAAGAACCGCTCATGCGTGAAATACGTTACCTGGATAAGCTGATTGATGAACTGGCAAAAGGTAAAGCAATGGAGAAGATTCTAAGAGAATAAGTTCGCTTTAATTTTTGCCAGATGTATATCCAAAGTCTGGTTATAAGTGTTTGAAGTGTTCCAATATAATAAGCATGGCTGGCAATATTATAAATTTATCCTTTGAATATGTAAAATATTAAGTAATTATGTCATAATTGTATTAGTTCGAAATACGCAAAGGGGATTGTTGTATGGTAATTGTTTATGAATCCAAAACAGGCTTTACCAAAAGATATGCTGAAATGCTCGCTGCAAAGACCGGATTTAAGGTTTTCCATGTAAAGGAGCTTTCCAGGGTTAATCCGGATGAAGAAATCATTTTTCTTGGCTGGATGAAAGCCGGGATGATACAGGGGCTTGGCAAGGTGCGAAAATATAATGTTGCGGCCATTTGCGGATCGGGTACGGCGCGGACTCCCGAGCCCGATGAAGAAACAGTTGCCGCCAGGAACAACATCAGCGGAAAACCGTTTTTTTACCTGAGAGGCGGCTGTTTACCCCTGAAAGAAATAAAGGGAATGGACAGGATTTTACTGTCCATGTTTGTTAAAATCCTAAAGGCGCGCAAGGATAAGGACGAAAGGACGGAAGAGTCAATTGCTATCATTGAAAACGGTTTTGACGGCGTAAAAGAGGAAAACCTTGAACCTGTGCTTGAATGGCTTAATGCAAGATAAGGCGGATAATTGCAGAAACCGGACGGTTTTTTTCATATAACACAAATGACAGATCCGGGATGACCTGTCAGATGCGGAAGAATATAATAATAAATACTTTTTCATTAGTTAAGCCATGAAATGAAAACTATTCTGAAGGATCATACCCGGTAACTGTCCATATACCGGTACTGTCCTGCCGGATGAGTTTTTCAAGGTAAACTTTTCTGAAAGGTGCCTTGCAGGTTACTTCAATTATTGCCTTTACACCGTCGTTATATATAACCTTCAGTTCGTCATATTCCACCGGGTAGTCACCTTCTGTTCCATCGGGGGACATTTCAAGGCTTATAATAACCTGCGCAACGAATACAGGATCAAGCTTCCACGGTGTATGCCCGGCATCAACCGGCCGGGTATAATAAACCGGGGATTATATTGACGAAAGGCGAATTAAATTGGTACCATTATTAAAGTAGTATAATAAAACTGCAATCAGAAAATATAACCGGTAATAACATGTTTAAGGAGTGGTATCGGTGGATGCAAGGTTCAATGACAAAGTTGTTGTAGTAACAGGAGGTGCATTGGGTATAGGGAGGTGCCTTACGCAGGAATTTTCAAAGAATGGTGCCAAAGTAGCGTTTGTTGATATGAACAGGTCTGCAGGGGAGGAAAACCTGGATATTATCAGGAAAATGGGTGGTGATGCCCTTTTCTTCTGTGGTGACATATCCTCAGAAGAAGTGCTTAAGGAATTTGCACAGCAGGTGGTGGATCGATATAAAAAAGTTGATTTTCTTATCAATAATGCTTGTATAAGCAAAAAGGGCATACTTGAACCATGCGGTTACGAGGATTTTAACCATGTATTGAAGGTGGGAGTTACAGCACCGTATTACTTGACATACCTGTTTCTGCCTTATTTCAGCAGCTGTGCTTCTGTAGTCAATATAGCATCCACACGCGCGTTCATGTCCCAGTCGAATACGGAAAGTTATTCGGCTGCAAAAGGAGGTATTATTGCATTGACCCATGCCATGGCCGTCAGCCTTTCAGGCCGTGTAAGGGTAAACTCGGTATCTCCGGGATGGATTGATACGGGTAAATATCATGATAAAGATTACGTTCCAAAGCATACGAAAGCCGATTTGCTTCAGCATCCTTCGGGAAGGATTGGAACGCCGATGGATATTGCACGTGCTGTTTTCTTTTTGTGTGATCCCGAAAACAGCTTTGTTAACGGTGAAAATATTACAGTTGACGGTGGAATGACGAAACTGATGATATATACGGGCGATGAAGGATGGTCGCTGAACCTGGACCGATAACTCTTTATTCCCCTCTTATACAGACGATCCTATTGGATCGTCTTTTGTTTTTTCTCTGAAAATTCACCATCCATTATTGACAAAAAAGTAACATTGTGATATCACTAAGTTAGAGTTTTCTAACTTAGATAAGTCTAACTTTTATTTTGACCGGATATGAACTGTAAGGGGAGAGGCTGAGTGACAGAAAAGGAGAAGATGCCAAAGACAAACCGGAGCATATATTATGCCGAAGACAATTCCCAATATATTGTTAAAAGTACACCTGATCTGGGTATTTTAAAAAGCCTGGGCATTGTTGAAAATGCCAGGATACAGAAGTTGTTTACCCACCGCCTGGGAGGACCTGTGCTGGTCAGGGTTGGATCAAGCGAGATAGCGATCGGTAAGGATATAGCAGAAAAGATTATGGTGGGGGGTAAATAAGGTGGCTGAATGTCATGGAGTAAATGAGGAAACACAAGTGCATGAAAAGCACTGCAGGGTACTGTTGATGGGTAACCCTAATGTAGGGAAAAGCGTATTTTTTTCCAATATGACAGGTATTCACGTAATCAGTTCGAATTATGCCGGAACCACTGTTTCTTATACCGAAGGAGATATCAGGCTGGGCGATGCAACCTATACTTTGACGGACGTTCCCGGTACATATTCTCTTGAAGCCACATCAGAAGCCGAGGCTGTTGCAATAAATTTTTTGAACAGCAATCCTGTTGCAGTTATATGCGTAATAGATTCCACCAATCTGGAAAGAAACATTAAGCTCGCACTGGAATTGCAAAAATATAATGTTCCTGTAGTTTATGCGTTGAATATGGTTGACGTTGCAAAGCGCCATGGTTTTGAAATAAATGTAGGACTGCTTTCAAAGGAGCTTGGAGCACCGGTTATCCCCACCGTTGCGGTAAAAGGTGAGGGCCTTGATGAACTGAAGGAAGCATTGCAAAAGGTTCTGAAACAGCCGAAAACCGGTTGCAATGATTGTTCTTCCTGCCGGCAGCATAAAGGCGGAGAAATGGATGTTTGGGACAGGGCTGCGGAAATCGCCGGGAAGGTGAGGATAAAGGTTAATGGTGAATTCAGCTTTATGGACAAGCTGGGAAGGAGTATGCTGAAGCCGTGGCCCGGTATTCCCATTGCAATTCTTGTCATTATTATTTCGATGGGAGTAATTGTCGGTGTCGGCAAAGTATTGAATGAAATCATATTGCTGCCATTGGTGGACAATGTACTGGTTCCTTTTTTCAAGAATTTATTTTCCCTTGTAATACCCGAAGGGGTTTTTCTTAATATCCTGACAGGTGAGTATGGTATTTTCGTTATTGGATTTGAATGGATTATTGCATTGATTCTTCCGTATGTATTTTTATTTTATGTTGTGTTTTCGTTCCTGGAGGATTCGGGTGTCCTGCCCAGGATAAGTGTTTTATTTGACAGTATAATGCGGAAGCTGGGAGTCCAGGGAGGCAGCATAATTACCATTTTAATGGGCTATGGCTGTGCCGTGCCTGCCATAATCGGGTCCAGGACTGCAACAACGAAAAAGGAAAGGCTGATTATATCTGCAGTTGTATGTTTTGCAGTACCCTGCATTTCGCAAACAGGGGCGCTCATTAGCCTGTTTGCAGGATTTTCACCGGTGCTGCTGGTGTTAATGTTCCTGTTGTCTTTCGCTGTTATGATGACAGTATCCAGTGTCCTGGGGCGCATACTAAAAGGCAACGTTGATCCGATGGTTATAGAGATTCCAAATTTATTGATGCCCAATGCCAGGGCATACGGGAAAAAACTGATGCTGCGCATGAGACATTTTCTGTTGGATGCAGAAGTACCAATGCTGATCTCAATTATAATTGCAGCATTGCTGAAGGAAACAGGATTGTTGAATTATATTGCCGTATACCTGGAACCGGTGGTCAGCGGATGGCTTGGATTGCCGAAAGAAGCAGTAATAGCATTGATACTGGGAATCATTCGCCGTGAAATGGCAGTGGCACCCCTGCTGGAAATTGAAGGTTTAACTGCATTGCAGGCTTTTGTGGGCGGAACGGTGGCATTATTGTACTTGCCATGCCTGTCTGTATTCGGGATACTCACAAAGGAATTCAATACAAAAACAGCACTTGCCATTGCAGGTGCTACTGTTGTTAATGCTTTAGTTGTGGCAGGATTGATAAATCAAATTGCGCATTTATTCATATAACCCTGTGCAGGCATTAACGTTCCGCTGTGAATGCACAAGAGCTGAAATTCCATGCATGGAATGGAAGGTATTGAGCCTTTATCAATTTCAGCAGGTTATTCTGACTTGTTTGCTTCCATGAATTTCTGCATGGCGCTTATGGAATCGCTGCTGATGACATGTTCTATGTGGCAGGCGTCCTTGTCTGCAATGTCTTTATCCACTTTCAGAACATCCATTAAAAACTTCTGAATGATTTGATGTTTTTCGGATGTTAACCTGGCTTTTTCAAGACCTGCGGGGGTTAAAAACACTTCCTTGTACTTTTCACTGATAACCAGACCCTTTTCGGCAAGTGTGGACATTGCACTGTTGACGCTTGCTTTTGAAACTCCCAGCCTCTCGGAGATGTCCGAAATCCTGACACCGGAGTTTTCACTGGAAAGTTCATATATTGCTTCCAGGTAGTTTTCCATTGTAAAAGTCAGTTTTGACATAAGAACACCCCCTTGGCTGTGAACAGGCTTTTAAGCATAACCATGAGTTTATCTCTGCCATATATTATTATACACATAACTTAGCAAAAAATAAAGCAGCAGGAAAAACCCGGATCTGTTTGAACAAAAATGAAACAGTTATATTATATTTCAGCTGAAGCTGCTGTTAAAGAGTTTCGCATAAAAACCGCCTTTTTTAAGCAGCTCTTCGTGGGTTCCGGTTTCAATCACTCTACCTTTATCCATAACAAGAATCATGTCTGCATCCAGTATTGTTGAAAGGCGATGGGCAACAATAAAGCTCGTTCTTCCCTGCATCAGCTTGTCGAATGCTTTATTGATGCGCATTTCGGTGTTAACGTCAATTGACGATGTCGCTTCGTCAAGTATCAGCATCGATGGCAGCGAAAGCATTACACGGGTGATGCACAGAAGCTGTTTCTGTCCTTCGGAAAGAGAACCCCCGTCTTCGCTGATGAATGTATCAAGCCCGTCAGGCAGCCTTTTTATGAAAGAATATGAATGAGCCTTCTTTGCTGCATCTATTATCTCTTCATCGGTGGCATCAGGTTTTCCGAAAGCTATGTTTTCGCGTACCGTTCCGGGCTTCAGCCATGTATCCTGCAGAACCATCCCGAAGGAAGAACGCAGTGAATGCCGGGTAATATCCCTTATATCCATGCCATCAACTGAAATGCTGCCCTTGTCAACATCATAGAATCGCATTAATAGATTTATCAGCGTGGTTTTACCGCAGCCGGTAGGACCTACAATGGCTATCTTCTGTCCTTTTTCCACGCTCAGGTTCAGATCTTTTATGAATTCCCTGCTCTTGTCATATGAGAAGCAGACCGAAGCAATTTCAATATTACCCTGCGGATTGTTCAGAGTTTTTGCCGTATCGGAATCAGGAACCTCGGGAGCCTGCTCAAGGATATCGAAAATCCTTGCCGCACAGGCCAAAGCATTCTGAAACTCGGTTATAACTCCTGAAATTTCATTGAATGGTTTTGTATACTGGTTGGCATAACTTAAAACACTTGTAAGCATGCCAACGGTAAGCATTGTGTCGGGGGAGATGACGTCCATAGCTCCAACAAAGGCGACAGTGGCATAAACAAGTGCATTAACAAATCGTGTTGCAGGGTTTGTTATAGACGAATAAAAAATGGCTTTAAGTGAAACCTTTTCAAGATTTTTGTTTGCTTCCGAAAACCTGTTGAGTTCGGATTTTTCTCTGCCGAAAGCCTTTACGGTCTTGAGGTTTCCTGTTACTTCGTTAATCACCGATGTCAGGTCGGCTCTTAACCTTGATTGCTCGCTGAAAAACCGGTACGTGTGCCTTGCTATGAACCTGGCAGCGAACATCGAAACCGGTGTAAGCAGCACAACAACCATGGCAATCTTCCAGTTGATTCTGAGCATGAACACAAGAGTTCCGATTATTGTAAGAACACCAGAGAAAAGCTGTGTAAATCCCATCAGCAGGCCATCAGAAAACTGTTCGACATCTGAAACCATACGGCTTACCGTTTCGCCCGTGGGATGCCCGTCAAGGTATTCAAGGGGCAATACATTAGTTTTTTTGAAAATATCATTGCGGATATCCCTTGCGGTGTTGAATGAAATACGGTTGTTTATCAAATTCATTAAAAGAAGAGCTCCTGCACATATCACCGAAAGCACGACAGCCTTGACAAGGCCGGGCTTTATGCCTGCAAAATCAACCATTCCCTTGCCCGCAATCAGGTCTATTATTTCACCAAAAAGCAATGGGATGTAAAGTGTCAGCATAACATTAATAAAAGCAAGCAATAATGACAGGAGAATAAAAAATCTATATTTTGATACATTTTTTAACACCTTTTTTATCGTACCTTTCGGGGCTTTTTCAACCGGCATGGCCAACACCCCCCTTTGTCTGTGCATGATATATTTCCCTGTAAGCATCGCATTTTGCAAGAAGTTCGTCATTGGTGCCGATTCCGGCAACAATGCCGTCGTCCAGGACTATAATTTTGTCGCAGTCAATGACAGAGGATATGCGCTGGGATACAATAAACACTGTCGGCGAATATGGCAGGTTGGACAGGGCTTTCCTTAGATTCCTGTCGGTTGCCATATCCAGTGCTGAAGATGAATCATCAAGAATCAGGACAGGAGCTTTTTTGACCAGCGCTCTTGCAATGGTAAGGCGTTGTTTTTGTCCACCTGAAAGGTTTTTACCGCCTTCTTTCAGCATTTCATCAATGCCGTCCTTTTTTGAAGCAATTATATCAAGTCCCTGGGCAGCTTCAAGCGCTTCGTGCAAATCCTCGTCCGAAGCATTACTGTTGCCCCATAGGAGGTTTTCCCTGACAGTGCCGTTGAAAAGTACCGCTTTTTGAGGCACAACCGCCACCAGCTTGTTAATGGTTTCAGGGGAATATTCCTTGACATTTTTCCCGAAAAGCAAAACTTCACCGCTGTCTACGTCATAAAAACGCGGTATAAGATTTACAACGGCAGTTTTACCGGAACCTGTAGCACCTATAATACCTATGCGTTCACCCTTTTTAACGCTGAAGCTGATGCCTGTAACAGCAGGAGCGGAAGATGACGGATAAGTAAAGCTTACATTTTTAAAGCAGACTGCAATGTCAGATGTCATATCGGGTTCGGTACCCTTTTCAGGAAAGGTTATCGAAGGTTTTGTATCAAAAACCGCTGCAATGCGTTTAGATGATGCCACCGCCTTTGATATTGTGACAATGAGGTTGGCCAGCTTTACAAGTTCGACAAGAATCTGGGACATATAGTTGTACAGCGCAACTACCGAGCCTTTCGTGATAATACCGCTGTCCACCCTCAATGCCCCGATATAAATGAGAACAATAACAGCCATGTTTACCAGGACATATGTCAGCGGATTAAGCAACGCTGAAATACGCCCGGCTTTGCGGGAAGCAATATTAAGCTCTGAATTGGTTTTCTCAAATGCATTAACCTGCTCCTGTTCCCTGCCGAACGCCCTTATAACCCTTACACCGTTAAGTGCGCTTCGTGTGGATAAAAGCACATCGTCAAGTTTTCTCTGCACAACCTTGTAAAGGGGCATCGATGAGAGCAGAATGGCGAAAACCACCGCAGAAAGTGCAGGTATGGTAACTGTAAATGTTACGGCAGACACCTTGTCAACTGTGAAAGCCATAATCATTGCACCAAAAACAACAAAGGGAGAACGGAGCAAGAGCCTTAATGTTAAATTTATTCCGTTCTGCACCTGGTTTACATCACTTGTCAGACGGGTAATAAGCCCTGAAGTACCCAACATGTCTATATCTGGATAGGACAGCGTGCCAATATGCTCAAACAGGGAGTGCCTGAGCCTTGTGGAAGCTCCTACGGCAACCTTGGCAGAAAAATACTGTGCCGTAATGGAGAATATAAACCCTACCAGCGCCAATAAAAAAAGTATCACACACATTTTCAGGATGTACGCCGTATCCGATGTGGCAATACCTATGTCTATTATTTTCTTTACAATTACAGGTACAAAAAGCTCAAGCAGTGCTTCGAGCATTTTGAAAAGAGGGGCTAAAACAGCCTCTTTTCTGTAGCCGTTAATAAAAGATAATAGCTTTTTCACGGTTCCTCCCAGGCAGTGTATTTCATTGTTTTATATAATACCACAAGCATAATTATAGTGTAAACCAAAAGGTGCAAGTTTTACAGGACTGCCCGTTTTAATACCTTGACACAAAATAAACATGGATTATAATACATTTGTTATTGCATAGAGGCTGGTATTACACCGAAGCAGGACCCGCAGATGGACATTGAAATCCGGTTTTTCTGAGTAATAACTGATACTTCACGGTAGTGTTGTATACTTAAGTTACTGCATGAAATCTCATAAAATTGGTGATATAATAACCTAATGGGGACAGCAGTTATATTATGCGTTGAAAGCGGTTCTATTATTATTTCAATGGAGCAAATTAAGGGAGATGATAATTTGAAGAAAATAAAAATTCTGGCTATTGCAGGCTCTTTACGGAAAGAGTCATTGAACCGCCAATTGGCGCTGAAATACAATCACTTTTTCCCGGGAGTCCTGAAGAATCTGATCGATTGGCTGTCCAGGCCGGTTAGCGATGAAGAACCGCAGGTGCTCGACGGGAAACCGGCTGCAATAAGCGGTGTATCTCTTGGCATGTCCGGGACCGGGATTGCCCAGGATCACCTGGTAACATTGATTAGTTTTCTGAACATGGACGTTATGAATGTTCCAAGGGTGACAATTCCCAATGCCATGCAGCAACTTGACAGCCAGGGGAAGCTGTCGTTGACCGGCGAAAGCTATTTCTACCTGAAATTACAGGCCGACGCTTTTATTGATTTTGTCCGGAGACGCGTTAAAGAATAACCGGTCGAAATGTTTTGAAGTTAAATTTGGAAGGCGGTAATCTTTATATATCCGGTAAGTGCAAGGCTGGCAAATTTACAGGGAGAGCCGGGATATAAAGAATGCCGGCTGTTTTTATTTTTTATAAGCTTGTCTTACGGGGGATCCAACAGCTTGAACTCTGCTTCTGATGGCGGCTGAAAATATTACTGAAAGGAACTGTAAAAGAGAATAACAGCTATGAAAAAGATGGTAAAGAAAAATCAACTATTACATACCCTCCTGGAACTGCGTGGAAATCCGCGCGCCTGTATCTATACCGAACCTATGTGGGGTCTTTCACTTAACCTGTGTATTCCATATGCAAGTGTTTATATGCTTGCGTTTGGGTTAAATGATGTCCAGGTGGGAATTGTCACATCAATTTACATGTTTTCCCAAATGATCTTTGCCTTTTTGTCAGGTGCAATCATTGATAAAATGGGGCGCAGGAAAAGTACGGCGGTATTTGATTTTCTCGCATGGAGTGTACCGTGCCTTATATGGGCTTTCAGCCGGAACTTCTGGTTCTTTGCCGTTGCTGCATTGTTTAACGGAATGATGAAGATAACTACGGTATCCTGGGACTGCCTGCTGGTGGAGGATGCGCCGAAGGATAAAATAACCCAGATATACTCATGGGTTTTAATTTGCGGAAACCTCTCGGCACTGTTTGCACCAATATCTTCAATTCTTGTATCCAGGCTGACACTGGTGCCGGCCATACGAATTCTTTATATTAACGCATTTGTAGTTATGACCGCCAAGATTCTGATTCTGTATAAATTCTCAACCGAAACGGCTGTTGGCGTAATCAGGCGCAAGGCATCAGAAAATATGTCGTGGAGCGGGAGATTGTACGGATATAAAAAAGCAGTCAAGAAGATACTGAACTCGAAAGGAACGAAATTTGCAATAATTATCAGCATTTTGGTTGAAATTGCAGCCATGATCGGTACAACATTCTGGCAAATTATCGCATCCCGCAGGATAGGTGTACCCGATGCCTTGCTTCCCGTCTTTCCGATGGCAAAAAGTATAATGGCCATTTTCCTGTTTTTCACCGTTATATCGAAGATTGATCAAAAAAAGCTGAAAAGACCGCTTTATGGTGGATTCATCAGTGCCATAATCGGTTGCTTGCTGCTTATTTCCATTAAGAACACCGGTGCCTGGGGATATGTAATACTGTCGGTATCATTGTTCTTTGAAGCACTGGGTATGGCTGTCCTGGGTACGCTCAGGGAATCCCTTGCCGCAATATATGCCGATCCCGAAGAGCGTTCGGTTGTTCTGGCCATTCTTCAAACCATAGTAATGATGGTAAGTATACCGTTTGGGTACATAGGCGGAGTATTAAGCGATATTTCAAAGGTGCTGCCGTTTGTACTGAGCATTGTATTGTTGCTGCTGGGTATCCTGGCAACTGCCCTGTTTTACAGGAACATACAGGAAGACCTGTCAAGCGTGAACATCACGGTGGCCGAGGACAACCCAGTGTTATAACTATAAATCAAGCATAAAGTAACTGCAGGATAGATGATTCTTCCTGCAGCTAACTTTTCATATTATCTCATAAACTTATGCATTGGTTGACGCAAAGAATAATATACCATATAATTTATATATGTAAGATTAATTTTTTTCCAATGAATATCAGCATACAGGTCATGGACAGATCAGCTGTTTCTGTAAACAGAGTTAATTTTCCTGATTTTGCATTCCCGGATGTTACCGTGTAATCTTGGCAATATAATCAATTGAATATGGCGAAAGAGAACATCATGAGAAGTTTTTTGGATTTACGAATTGTAGTTAACTTTTGTCAAGCTCCTGTTTTTTCTAAATGTCATTCATGAATTATCTCATTCCAATACGGCTTTAAAGCAGCTTATCGGCAATTTAACGGTGCGGCATTTGAGAGTCAAGGAAATACTAAAGCTTTACTATAATAGTAATATAAAGGTTTTTCATAAATCATTTTAATTAGAAAGGAGGCAAAGTAATGACTACCCAGGGCTTCACGGTCGCATTTCCCAAAAATCCGTCAATTAACCTGAAAGTCATTCCCGGACATTTTACAACCAATCACTTTCACACAAATAATTATCTTGATCTGGACAATCTGAAAACCAATGCTTCCACAGCCAAAAGTGTTGCAGCAGAACTGTCACTGCCGTATTTGGCAAACACACTTGTTGATACCATTGTGTGCATGGAAGGAACCGACGTAATTGGAGCATATTTGGCCGAAGAACTTATAAAGAATGGAAATATGTCTGTAAACAGTGGCAAGGAAATATATGTGGTAACACCGATCAGCAATGTTCATAGAAAATTGATATTCCAGAGCAATACACAGGAGTTGATTGTAAATCGAAATATAATTTTACTGGTGTCTTCGATTTCCAGTGGGATTACCCTTTATGGCGCATTGGATTGTCTTGCCTATTATGGCGGCAAAATAGTCGGGATATCGGCTTTATTTAATGCATGTCCCGAAAAGCACGGGCATGTGATTCATGCCATGTTTACGAAGGAGGACATCCCCGGCTACCTAATTTACAGCCCTGCTGAATGCCCAATGTGCAAAGCAGGACGTAAACTGGATGCAATTATCGTTCATGACGGGTATATAAAAATATAAAAAAGCCCCTTTTTACCGCATGTCAGGATCCCGGACAGAACCCCTTGTACGGTGTACAAGGGGTCTATTATATTAGTACAGCTTAATTCCTGGGTAACTGCCAAATGCTTTTTCACAGGGGTATAAAACTCATTCATGTAAAATTAGCTGAACCAGGCAATTATAGGGTTGATGGAGTCAGTTCCTTAAATATCAGCCTGCTGTTTTACTGCATATTACATCAAGCCGGTGTACCCGGTGTATTATATTGTTTACTGTTCGCCTGCATTCACCCGGAAAACCCGGTTTCTCATGAACTGACAGGCTTTTTTATTTACTTTTATTATAAAGTAAGTAAAAATACATTTATCAGCAATTTTTATCAATCCCCGGATAGTTGTTTTTGATATGTTAATATCGGGAGGTGCGGGATGGAATACAAGGAACACATTCAAAAAGCAATTGACTATATTGAAGATAATCTGAAATATGATATTAACCTGTCTGACTGCGCTAAAGCAGCAGGCTATTCGCTTTATCATTTTTTGCGCATATTTAAAGAAGTAACCAAACTTACGCCTGCTGATTACATAAGAAAACGCAGATTATCAGAAATAGTTAAAAATATTGATGGCTGCAGGAATTTAGCGGATATTGCTTTTGAATATGGTTTCAATTCCAAGGAGAATTTTATAAGGGCATTTAAAACAGAGCATCATATTCTCCCCACCGAGTACAAATCATCAAAGAACAGCTTGAAACTGTACGAAAAACTTAGCCTGGAGGTTAAACCGTTTTATATTACCCCCGAGATAGTCCGGATTGAGCCTTTTTCTCTGACAGTTTATAAAAGTGATGAAGAATATCCTCCGCATTTTTGGAACAAATATAATTGCAAAAAGCTGTCAAAAAAATTGACGGGCGGGAAAGCTTGCTGTGACTATGGAGTATCGGAATATAACGGAAAGCTTGACTACTATATTGGTGTTCGAACTGAGGATGCAAAGGGTGACACAAGCGGCACAATCAAGTTGAGTATTCCCGGGGGTATTTATGCCGTATTCACAACACCGCCATCCAACACTTATGATTTTGTCAGTTCAATTCAAAGGACATGGCAGTTCATCAAGGATGTATGGCTTCCGAACAGCGGTTATACCAGGAGAAACACTCCTGAGTTCGAGGTTTATAACGAGGAGAGCAGGTGTTTCCAGGAAAGAATATTCATACCGCTGATAGAGAAGCCAGGAACGGCAGCTTGGCCGAAATCCGGCAGAGCAACGGCAGGAAATGAATAAAATAGTAACCAGGTTTTCCGGTTATTAGCCGGAAAATAATTAGAATTATACTAAACAATTATTCAAGAGGTGATTTAATGAAAAAAATAAGTGTTGACTGGAGCGGAATTGAAGACAGAACAGGATTTATGTTCTCATTTGCGAAGTCTTTATCAGCAGCTGTAAAAAACAGCCCGTGTTCCGAATTGTATGAAGACATTATTGCGACTAGCGGATTTGCATTCAGGATGTGGGTGGATCCCAACGGACTTTGCCCGAGCGCCACAAGCATATGGGATTTTGAATCGCAAAAGAAGTGGGTTGAAAACGGCGGAATTATATGCGATTATGTAGGAAGATACTGGGAGCAGGATGATATTGAAAAGGAACGCAGGGAAAAAGCAATTGAAATCATTAAGAAATCAATTGACAAAGGGGTACCCGCTGTTTCATGGGATATTGGTATTCCCGAGTGGGGGCTGATTACCGGATATGACGATAAGGAAAAGACTTTTGAAGCCCTTTCAATCCAGGGCAAGTACTTAAACATGCCTTATGATACTTTGGGGAAGAGAGAAATTCCTATTTTGTCGGTATTAACGGTGGAGGGAAAATCGGATAAGCCACGGGAAGACATATATTACGATACATTGAAAACAGCAGTATCTCATCTGAAGGGTCAGGAATGGTGTGAGAACAATAAATCGGGACTTGAAGCTTATCTTGCGCTGATGGCTTTCTTTGATGAAAAATTCTCTCAGGATCTGTCATGGAACATGGAATACTATCTGGGAACTTATGGCGCACTGAAGCAGTACGCTTATAAATATTTTGAAAAAGTCAACTCATGTGATTTGGCCCTGATTTACAAGAGAGTTTATGATAACTGGATAAAGGCTTTTAGCTTAAAAAGAAGTGAAGATGTAAACAACAGGGATGTAAGAGATGAGATCATCGGTTTGCTTAAGGATTCCTATGATTGCGAAATGAAAGCTTTAGAAGTTATGGAAGCGGGATTGAACGGATAACGAAACATCAAATTATGTGCAATAACAACCATTGTCTTTGGACAGGATTGCAAGAGATCAAATTGCCACCAATCACATTATTGACATCTGTGAAATAATAAAATAATATATTATAAAATAAAAAACGAACACGGACAAAATGGCGATGATAAGGAGGAGTATATACTTTCCTGAAGCATAGAGAGAAGATGGCCGGTGTAAATCTTCGTGACGGAAGTATAGAAGTAGCCTTTGAGCTGTGAACCGAAAAGGAGTATTTCCCAAGTAGGCTTCAACGGAATTTTCCACCGTTAAAAGGAAAGCAATATCGGATAATTCAGGAAATTATCCCGTATTGGCAGAGTGCAGATAGTCATATCTGAATTTAGGTGGTACCGCGGATGCAATAGTTCGCCCTAAGCAATTGTAAAAAGCTTACGGCGAACTTTTTGTTTGTGTTCGTAAAACAAGGGAGGTATTACCATGCAGAAAAAATATGACTTCAGGCAAGTTGAAAAGGAAATGCAGCATTTCTGGAAGGAAAACGGAATTTACAGGTTTGATCCTGAAAGCGACGGCGAGATCTATTCCATAGACACGCCGCCCCCAACCGTCAGCGGCAGTCTGCACATCGGACACATATTCTCATATACCCAGGCAGAAATGATTGCCCGCTTCAAACGGATGCAGGGATATAATGTTTTCTATCCCTTTGGCTTTGACGACAACGGTCTGCCGACAGAAAGGCTTGTTGAAAAAGAAGAGGGTATAATTGCCAGGAATATGAACAGGAGCGAATTTATCAAAAAATGCCTTGAAACCACCGGGAAATATGAAAAGGAATTCAAGGAACTATGGCAGTCTTTGGGCTTCTCGGTTGACTGGTCGCTTCAATATGAAACGATAAACCCGATGGTTCAGCGGATATCACAGAAATCCTTCATAAGGCTGTTAAAGGACCAAAAGGCTTATATGAAGGAGTCGCCCGTTCTCTGGTGTACCGAATGCCGGACTTCAATAGCACAGGCTGAGCTGGAGGCGGTAGAAAAGGAATCGGCTTTTAATTTCGTTAAGTTCAGAACAGGCAGTGAAGACCTGGTAGTAGCCACAACAAGACCCGAACTGCTTTATGGCTGCGTATGCCTTTTTGTAAATCCGGATGACTCAAGGTACAGGAACCTGGTTGGCAAAAGTGCGGCTGTTCCGTTGTATGACTATGAAATACCCGTTTTGGCAGATTACAGGGTTGATATTGAAAAAGGGACAGGAATAGTCATGTGCGCAACCTTTGGCGACGGCACTGATGCGGAATGGTATACGGAACATGGGCTTCCTTACAGAAAAGTTATAATGCCCGACGGCACTATAGAGGAAAATGTTCCGTTTGTTGGAGGATTGGATGTTTCAGAAGCAAGGCAAAAAATTACCAGGCTTTTGGCTGAAAGAGGGCTTTTGTCAAAATCAGAGAAAATCACCCATACCGTATCGGTACACGAACGCTGCGGGAAGGAAGTTGAAATTATACTTTCCAAACAGTGGTATATCGATATTCTTTCGAACAAAGAATTGGTTTTGAAAGCGGCAGACAAAATTAACTGGTATCCGGCTTACATGAAAAACAGGTTAATTTCATGGGTTGAAAATCTGAAATGGGACTGGTGCATATCACGCCAGCGCTATTTTGGTGTTCCTTTTCCAATATGGTACTGCAAAAAATGCGGCAATATCATGATCGCCGACGAGGATATGCTGCCCGTAAATCCTCTTGAGACAACTCCAGGCAAACCATGTTCGTGCGGATGCAATGAATTTTTGCCTGAGAGTTCGGTATTTGATACATGGGCGACGTCATCGCTCACTCCTGAAATAAACGCCAGGTGGGGTGAGAAAAATGATATCTCGGACAGGATACTGCCGATGAGCATGCGAACCCAGGCCCATGAGATAATACGCACGTGGGCGTTTTATACCATTGTAAAAAGCCTTTATCATAACGGTGACATTCCATGGAAGGATATCATGGTCTGCGGCTTTGTTCTGGCGAAAAAGGGAGAGAAGATCAGCAAGTCCAGGGCAAATTCGCAGCTAACACCCAAAGAGCTCATTGAAAATTACTCTGCCGACGTTTTAAGGTATTGGGCGGCTAATACAAAACTTGGGACAGATACGTTTTTCTCTGTTGACGAGCTGGATGCAGGAAAACGGTTTATAACTAAATTATGGAATGCGTCAAGGTTTGCCCTTTCACATTTGCAGGATATTGAAATCAATTCACATGCAGGGTTGATGCCCGCAGACCGGTGGATAATGGAACGCTGCAGGCAGACTATGATTGATGCGGCAGATTATCTTGAGAAATATGAAATAGGAGCTGCACGGCATAAGTTAGATGATTTTTTCTGGAAAGACTTTTGCGATTATTATCTTGAGATTGTCAAAGAACGCCTGTACCAGCCTGAAAAACATGGCTGCAGGCAGCGTCAGTCGGCACAGTACGCCCTGTATTACTGCATGCTTAATCTGCTGAAAATGTATGCCGTTTATGTTCCGCATATTACCGAGTATATATATCAGAGTTTTTTCAGGCAGCATGAAAAGGTAATATCGTTGCATAAGCTGCGCTGGGATAAAGGAGGTACGATAGATAATGACATTATCCTGTTCGGAGAAAAACTAAAAGAGGTTATTTATAATACACGAAAGTACAAAACAGAAAATGCACTGTCAATGAAGACCGAAATAGAGAAAGTCATTATCAATACCGAAGAAAAATTCGCAGAGCTTTTCCGGCAATCCATTAATGATATTAAAGCATGCTGCCATACAGATACGGTGGAAATAAATGCAATGGGGCAAGATTCCTGAAGAAAAGCCATATAAAACGTGATTAAGCTCCGTTTTGATCCACATAAATTGTATAATACAAGATTCCTTTTGAAAGACGCCGAAAACGGCGTCTTTCTTGTGAAATGCCAAAGGTGTCTGCCGGCTGTTTCGCTTAAGAGATTAAACAGAAGAAACAGTTCCGCACAAAACTGTTGAATGCCTGCAGGCATATTCCAGTTGATAAATGAAAAATTCCAAAACGGTAATAAATAAGAAATGCTATATAAATATCTGCAATATACTGAGGGTGTTATTCTGATGAGAATAGGTTATGCATGCAAGGTGATTGGAGTAAAAGGCACGGATTTTAAAAGCTGCATGTTAAAAAATGCCGACAGCGAAAAACTGACTGAATTAATCAAACATAACATCAGTTCACTTGATAACATAATCGACTATAACATTGAAAACGATATAAAGCTTTTCAGGATTAGCTCGGATCTGATACCATTCGGTTCTGCTGAAGTAAACAGTATAAAATGGTGGGAAGTTTTTTCGGATGAACTGGGTGCCATAGGGGGTAAGATTAAAAAAAACGGCATGAGGGTTTCGGTTCACCCGGGGCAATATACAATTTTAAATTCATATAACAGCGATGTTGTTCTGAAGGCAGTTAAAGATTTGGAGTACCATGCACGAATCCTGGACAGCCTGGGTGTGAATTCTGAACACAAGGTTGTGCTTCATATCGGAGGGGCTTATGATAACAAGGAAGCTTCAATTAAAAGGTTTATTGAAAACTATAAGCTCCTTCCTGATAATATTAAAAAGCGCCTTGTAATAGAAAATGACGATAAAATTTATAATATTGAAGATGTCCTCAATATCGGGCTTAAAGCAAGCATCCCGGTTATATTCGATAACCTGCATAACGAAATAAATCCGCCCGACGAAAAAGTGAACGGGGCATACTGGATTGAACAGTGCAGGGCGACATGGAAGAAAGAAGATGGAAACCAGAAAATACATTATTCAGAGCAAGCCGGGGATAAAAAAATCGGATCGCATTCGGCTTCTATAACCATAAGCAAATTTATGAACTTTATTGACAGGATTAAAAGGCACGATATTGACATTATGCTTGAGGTTAAGGACAAGAATCTTTCTTGCATCAAATGCATCAACTGTATTGCGGGAATTACTGATATCAATGAACTGGAAAAGGAATGGAGAAGGTACGAGCTTGCAGTAATGGAAAGGTCATACCAGATATATGAAAAAATAAGCGAGTTATTTGATGGGAAGAAGGACATTACTGCAATCGGGTTTTATAATCTTATTGAATCGGCGCTGGAAAGCGAAGGCGACATGATAACCCATATAAATGCTGCTTACCATGTATGGAACCATTTAAAAGATAATGCAACAGGGAAGGAGAAGGAAACTTTTTTTGACATCATAAAAAGGTACCAGAATCAAGAGATTGGGGTTAATACAGTTAAAAACCATCTGGCCAGGCTGGCCGGGAAGTATAAAAAGGATTACCTGTCAGAATCGCTGTATTTTTATATTTAGCTTTAAATATCAATGATGCCCATGATAATGCAGGCTTCTTACTTTATTAAAAGTCTGTCTGAACTTTTCCAATATTAGTTTTTGCAAAATTTTGGCATGCAACCACTGAAATACGCAACTAAAATTAACAAAAGTTGTTTATGTCGGTTGGTTCAAATCGGGTAACTATTGCTTTATTATAATATCTGTGAGGTGTGAAAAATATGAAAAGTCCGAAAAGTAACATTGCAGCGAACCTTCGTTATCTGAGAAATATAAGCAAACTTTCGCAGGAAGAAGTGGCAGAACGCATCGGTGTAAGCCGCCAGGCTGTGGCCAAATGGGAAAACGGTGAATCGCTGCCCGATATTCTTAACTGCGAAGCATTGGCAGACCTATATAATGTGTCTTTAAATGATTTGGTCCGTTTTGATCCCGAAAAGGAGGGTTTCCACATTCCGCCTAAGAACAAGCATATCTTTGGCACGGTTACGTTAGGGGACAGAGGACAGATTGTACTTCCCAAAAAGGCCCGTGATGTTTTTAAACTTAAACCGGGAGATACACTGGTGGTATTGGGAGATACCAGTCCCGAAACGGCCGGTATTGCTTTGATTGAAAGCAATACTTTTCTGAGTATGTCCGGACATGTGAAGGATATTTTATCAAAATTTCACGAAGATTGAACCTTGCTTCATGATTTGATTCATATTAAAGGATATTTGGTGGTGCTAATGCTTGTTTGACACAAATTTTACCAAAACATCATTGAAATCGTCTTTCTGGTCATAAAAAGAGCCATGTCCCGAGAATTCAAAGGGGACCAGCACCGAATTTCTAATCATCCTGTGCTGTACTTCAGCGAGGTGGAAAGGAACAATTTTGTCATGAATACCGTGAATTATCAGTGTAGATACATGGATTGATTCCATATCAGCAAATAATACTTCGTTAATCCAGGTTTTTGCTATCGCTGCGGTTGCCCAGCCTGCCGCCTGCAAACCCAGATGGAAGAACCATTCTGAAAAAGGCTGCGATATACGCCTGAAGAAAAAGTTTTCCCCGAAGTCCCGAAGCATTTGAGGCCTGTCATTATAGGTTCCTTCAATCATCTGCAATACTCTTTCCTTGTCAATACCGTACGGAAAATTGGGTCGCTGGATTAGACTCGGAGCAGCAGCGGCGATAAGAATCAGCCTGGATACCCCGTACCCTTTGTGGCGTCCCATGTACCTTACTGCTATTGCACCACCGGTGGAATGCCCGGCCAAAGCAACATCTTTTAAGCCCAAAGCTTCCACCACGCATCTTACGTCATCCGACAAGGTATCATAATCATAGCCGTAAAAAGGTTTGCTTGAGTTGCCAAAACCTCTCGTATCTATTCCAATGCACCGGAAACCCAACTGTGGGAGCTTGTCGAACTGGTATTCAAACAGGTTATGGTTCGCAGGCCAACCATGTATAAAAAGAATTGTTTTTTTGCCTTCAGGATTTAAATCCTCAACATAAATGTTCACATCATCTTTAACATTGACATAATAACCCATAGATAAACCTTCCGGGGAATAATTACAAGATATATTATTCACCAGGGAAGGTTAATATGCTAAAGCCAAAATATTCACGTATGATTGAACAAAGTAGAGAATAATCACAAATGAAAAGTTAATAACCGTAAACTTGAAAAGGTATGACTTAACTTTTTCAGGATTATGCTTTTTAAACTCGCTGAAGGTAATCAGGCTTGCCAGCGATGCAATCAACGTACCGCATCCGCCGATGTTTACAGCCGGAAGAAGGGATTGGTAATTATCGGTAAAATGAGATAATAATACTGCACTGGGTACATTGCTCATGAACTGGCAGGACAAAATGCCAAAAAGGAGTGTGTTAACAGGAAGTACGTTTGAGAAAAAAGCATTTACGGCGGGTATCCTTGCCATGTTTCCGCTGAAAACAAAGAAGGCGCAGAAAGTACCAAGCAAAGGATAGTTAACTTTCTTAATTGCTGTTTTGTCAAAGAGAAGAAGCACCAGGGTAACGAAAACCGTTCCAAACAGGTGCGGAACAATTCGAAAAACCTGCAGAATGCTGATTATAAACAATATTGAATAAACAGTGGTCAATTTCCTGTCCAGAACATAACCATCGTCTTTTTTCAAGGCCAGCGGTGTGGGTTTAACAAAAAGGCACATTATGAATATTATCGTAATTGATGTTATGAACGTAGGGAACATTATCCTGGTGAATTCCACCGTATCAATATTGTAAAATGCATATAAAAACAGGTTTTGCGGATTTCCGAATGGAGTGACCATGCCGCCCAGGTTAGCGGCAATATTCTGCATTATGAATGTAAATGCCATGGCCTGCTTGTTGTCGGTGCTGCTTAATACAAAGTAACCCAGGGGCAAAAATGTTAGCAACGCCATATCATTTGCCAGAAACATCGAACCGACAAAAGTAATAAAAACAATCGCTATGGTTACGTTTCGGAGATTATGAAGTCTTAATACAATGCTCTTGCTGATAATCTCAAACACGTGAATATGCGACAGCGCTTCAACCACTGCCAGCGTGCAGTATAAAGTTGCCAGCGTAGGCCAGTTGAAGTAGTCCAGGTAACCTGAATCTACGGGAACAAAGAAGCATGTAACAAGCATGCACGCAATGGAAATGGCCAGTAAAGGCTGTTTTTTTATTAAACTGATAAATCTCGGGATAATACTTGATAATTTTTCTTTTCCATGTCCTTTTAGAACCGGGATTGGAAGCTCATAGCCACCGGCGTATAAATGGTTTTTCATAAGTACCTCTTGCAAGCAGAAATATGACACAAGCAAGAATTTTATCAGATTTTGCAGGAAAAGCAATTATTTTTTTGACGAGAAAAATAAGGCAAAAGGTATTTGATTTAGTAGTTTTGACCAAACATAATACGGGATATTATAAGCCTTGCCGTATCATAAACTATTATGGTATAAATAATATTGTAACTTCACATAATTCTCCATTTGAGATGATTTTTTACCCGGTTCATGATGCATTTATAAGGTTACCAACTTGATTGGAAAAGGATATGGGAGCGATTCTATGACAAATAATGACAGAAAAATACTTGTACTGTATAATGTTGCATTTACACCCGATAAAGAATATTTGGAACGTTTGATTTGTTCTTACGGGTTTACATGCGATATAAAACCCACGGGAGAGTCTGTCCAGGAAGACTACATGGATGCGGAAGTTATTATAGGGCAGCCTAACCCGAAATATCTGAAAAAGGCTGTGAAACTGAAATGGATTCAGCTAACCAGTGCAGGAGCAGATCATGTTGCAGATGTCAATCTGTATGCAACAGATGATGTTATCCTGACAAATGCCAGCGGAGTATATGGAAAACCCATTGCAGAACATGTTTTTGCTATGATCCTTTCCTTCAACAGGAACATTATCCGGTATGAAAGGAACAGGCAGAACTGCAAATGGGCTCCGGCATTGCCAATGCGTGATTTATACGGTTCAACGCTGTGTATTGTCGGCCTTGGTGACATAGGAAAAGAAGTTGCCGTCCGCGCAAAGGCCTTCGGAGCCAAGGTGATTGCAGTAAAGCGCAGTGTTGGTGACTGCCCTCCGTATGTAGATGAGTTATACCCGACGGATGAAATCGACCGGGTTTTGCCTCAGGCCGACTACCTGGTACTGGCGCTTCCAAATACCCCGGAAACCAAGGGAATACTGTCTGAAGAAAGAATAGCAAGGATAAAGCCCGGGGCTTTTATTGTAAATGTGGGCAGAGGCACGGCCATTTGCCAGGAAGCCCTGATAAAAGCTTTACAGGACGGAAGGCTTGCCGGCGCAGGTTTGGATGTTACCGACCCCGAACCGCTCCCGGAGGATAACCCATTATGGAAAATGCCTAATGTAATTATCACATCGCATACATCAGGCTTTTCAAAGCAGAACTGGGACAGGCATGCCAGGCTTATCCGGGAAAACCTATCCCGTTATGTTGAGGGGAAGCCGCTTATAAATATTGTGGATTTCAGAAAGAAATACTGAAAAATAGATTATGGTAAATTCATACTGAGATCATTTATGCATTATTGACATAAAACCTTAATTATAAGTCAGGTTCCGGAAGCGGGATTGAGCAGTTCATTAATTCCTGCTTCCGGAATGATTATGGCACGTCCGTCCGGCAACAAGACTGTCATTTGCATGTATCATTACAAAGGCTGTACACGGTATGGGTTTATGTAATTCTGGAAAAAAGGCCGGGCTCCTCTGGAACCTGGTTTTACATGTAAATGCGATAAATCCCGGCAGATCGCAAAGCAGTGCCGGTTCGATTCCTGGTAAAATTAAAGACAGGCATCCCAAAATATGTGTGCTGTTTCAATGCTTTGAAAAATTTGTTCCATGTAAATCAGGTTAAGCATTTCATTGTATTCCATGCAAGGTATATCATATTTGGTCATGAAAAAATTTATCATATATATGCCGAATGTAAAATAATTTCTAAACGTTTTTACACCCTCAATCGTATTGTCAGTGAAAGGGGGAAGTTAATTGAAAAGTTCTTTATTGCGTACGAGTGAAGAGCTGTTGCAAATCTATAACCGCCATGTGGATACTGTTTACCGGATCTGTTTTATGTTTATGAAAAATGAATGCGATGCTGAGGATATGGTTCAGAATACGTTTATCCGTCTGATGAAGGACAAGACTGTTTTTCAGAGTGAAGAGCATGAAAAAGCATGGCTTATACGAACAGCGACGAATCTATGCAGAGACCATTTCAGGCATTGGTGGTCAAAGACAGTAGGTATTAACCAGGTTCCGGAAGCCGGGGCTGAGCAGTCCTTCGAAACCGACAGTATCATGGACAAGGTTATGGCGCTTCCCTCAAAGTACAAGACTGCCATTTACCTGTATTATTACGAAGGGTATTCAACCGTGGAAATCGCTGAAATCTTAAAGAAAGATCCGTCAACAATCAGGGGTTATCTGCATAACGGCAGAAAACTGTTAAGAATGGAAATGGAAGGTGATATGGAATGAAAAGGGAAGATTTAAGGGCATCCTTTGACAGGATAAAACCGGATGAATCTGCTAAAAACAGGATGCTTGACAATATTATGAATCAATATGAAAGCAAGAAGGGAATTCATATGCTGCTTGGCTTTAAGAGGACAATTCCTGCTCTGGCTTTGGCTGTTGTGATATTAGGAGGATTAATGACTTATAAAAATATAACGGGAAACAGCAACAACAGTTTAACCCGCGGCAATAACAGTCCAATGCAGGAAATCAGTAATGCCGGCTATGCCGGCACGGGAAGGGAGGATGCGGCGGCTCCAATCCTGGATCAGTTCCGGATCGGCAACAGGTATTATATTTTACTGTCCGACGAGTTAAGGGAAGATTTTGGCCTGCCTGCTGAAATCGATGAAAATGATATAGGCAAAAAGCTCACCGAGATTGAAAAAGCTCCCGATCCCAGCCTTATAGGCTGTGAAGTGTACAGCTATATCCCTGCAGGCGGGGAAGCAATTGTTGCAATAAAAAAGGATAATGAATACAGGCTCTTCAGGTTTTTCACCTTTGAAAGCTATAACAACAACCAGGATGAAGATGCAATAGAATACCTGAAACTGTACGGTATTAACAATGCAGAGGACATGGCGAAAATTCAGTTTATTATCTATTCCGAGCGAAGCAAGATTGAGGGATATGCCGATATTGTTGCCGAGATAACAGACAGGGTGGAAATCAACAGTTTCTACAGCATGTATTCAGTATTAAAGAATTCCAGCGACAAGTATTTTGAATCACTGTTTAATTCGTTCGGAAGGTTTCCTGACAATAGACCGGTTGAAATCGGTTATGTCGTACCCGGTGCGGTTGTTCCGGAGCAGGCAGCACCCGATCGGATTGGCTATGGAACCGGCCGGCCATTGGAAGGACCGGCAGGAAAATCCGAAACTGCAAGCGATTTACCGCTGGCGGCAACAGATGATGGCGGAAACAGTGCAAGTGACGCATCGGTGTCAAACCGTCCTTCAACGGTAAATTCCCATCCAGGCATGGTGGTGGATACGGGTATTGCCGGTTCAGGTTCAGTAGAGCCCGGCAGCGGTTCTGTCGGCGATGCACTGGCAAACCCGGTGACAATAAGGATATATAATAAAAACGGTATCTATTACGATTCACCGTATTACAGGAACATAGGTTTTATATCAAGATACGAGGCAAGTGAGGAACTGGAAGATTTTATAGCCAAATATTTGAATCAATAAAACCACGGGACGCTGAATAAAGAGCGACGGTTTCAACATATGGCAAAAAAACTGATACCGGTTTGCGGTATATTGAATAAAGGGAATTAAAAACAATAACAGCAGACCTCTGAACCTATTTAAAACAGAGATGAAAAATGATAAAATAAAATCATGTAAGTGTTTATTGCATGGAAAGAGTGTTGATAAATGAAATCTCGAAGGGGTTTAGGGTCTTGAGAAGAAAAGCTTATATGGGATTATTGTTTTTAATTCCCGTTTTGGTTTGTGTTCTCATATATGTTTCAAGAATGCAAAACAAGCCCGTGGACAGCGGGTCCTTTGAATATGAGGCAAAAACTGCTGAGCAAATTATATCTGTTCCGGTATCGGTCATACCCACTCCGGTTATGCCCCCCACTATTTCGGAATTATTGGCAGAGCTGGAATCAGGCATAAAGACTGCCGAAGATGAAATGCTCATGCTTTTGACCGGTGAAGAGAACGCTTTGGGATATTATTCAAATCTGATACTTGCGAATCGTTATGACTTGGATAACAAGGATGCTTCCGAATATTTTAGAGCAGCTCTTGCACTTTATTATACCAATGAAACTCATTTCAGGCTGGCAGACCATCTTTTAAAAATTAATAATCCAGAAGAAGCTGAAAAAGAGTATTTGCTTCTTCTTCCCGATGAAAAGGCGTTACAGGCGTTAACCGGGCTTAACACAGGGCTTGAAAAAATATGCGAGGCATATGCAAATAAAAAAGCATGGAAAGCCTTGGAGGAAATACTCCGACCCGTTTTTGAGAAAAATCCCGGTGAAAATGAAAATACTTTGCTTATGAAGTATTATGCGCAGGCTTTGATTGAGCAGGGCAATTACAAGGGAGCCATACCTTTTTATAAAAAATTGCATGAACTGGATACCACCGATACAAATACAGCATGGCTTTATGCGCGATGCCTTGAAGGTACAGGCCAAAGATCAGCAGCACTGAAGATATATTCCTCTTTAGGTGAAAAAGGTGCATACAGGCAGGGAATAATCCTTCAGAAACAGGGAAAAGACGCCGAGGCTGCCGAAGTTTTTGCAAAAAGCAACGAAGCCGTTTCTTTATGGCAGGCGGCACGCATATGGGATTCTGTTGGAAACACTGAAAAGGCTGTGGAAATGTACGCAAAAATAGCGTCAATTGCAAGTTCGTACCAGGATGATGCAGCTTACAGGGCATACATTTTATCAAACCGGCTGGGCAAGAGCGATGTAAGCAAACTCATGGAAGTGCTTTCCTATCATCCTGCATGGATGACAAGAATAGGAAAAGAACCGGTTGTTCCGCAGTTGAGCAATATCAGTTATCAAAGGCCGGAGTACCTGAAACAGGCAGCCATATATGAGGCAGACGGATATAAAGATGCTGCACTGGTTGAAGTGGCGATAGGCTCAAAAACCACCAATATTGAGGAAAAACTTGCTCTTGGCGACTGGTACATGGAGCGGGGGGAATATTATAATGCAATTCTCTGGGGAATCAGGTCATTGAGCGAACAACCGACAAGAAGGGGTTATGAGCTTGCTTATCCCCAGTTGTTTGAAGAACTTGTTCTTGAAGAATCTGAAAAATATAATCTGGAACCGGCGTTATTATGGGCTGTTATAAGGGAAGAAAGCCATTTCAGGCATGATGCCGTATCCGCTGCAGGGGCTATGGGGTTAATGCAGATAATGCCTTCTACGGGAAAAGATATTGCCTCCCGCCTGGGAATGACCATTACCGATAATGATTTGCTGAACCCCGAAATCAATATCAGGTTTGGTGCCTTTTACATAAATTCCATGCTAAAAATGTTCAATTCCGATATAGACAAGGCAATGGCAGCGTACAACGGAGGTCCGGGAAACGTCAAAAAATGGCTGGAAAGCGTTTTCATGACATCGGATGAAGATTTCCCAACGTCCATCACTTTCCTTGAAACACAGGAATATATCACGAAAGTACGAAATTCCTACCATATTTACAAATGGCTTTACGAATAACCGGGACAGGGGGGATACACGTTGAAAATTGCAAATTATCTTGAGCAGGAGCCTATACTGACAAGCAGCCATAATGGCAATGGACTGTTAAAAGATGTAGTGTTGTTTCAGGGTGATGACTTTCAATCAAATATCAGGTTTTTCAGATATATGGTATTGCCTGCGGGTACATCCATCGGGTTTCATAAGCATGAGGATAACGAAGAGCTTTATGTTGTTTTAAAGGGAACCGGGCTTATGAAAGTCAATGAAGAGGAGATTGAAGTAAAACCGGGTGATGTAATTATAAATGAGCCATTTGACAGCCATGGACTGACAAATACATCAGGCAGTGATATGGAAATACTCGTGTTTGAAGTAACAAGGTAATCGATTACTGTTCCTGGAAGTAAAGATTGATTATATTGAATCTTTCTGTTGATGGTATTTTTGAAATTTTCATATAATGTAAATTGGCATTAAGCCAAAAAAACGCATCAAGGTTCGAAAGGGGTGTTTATATGTTAGCAAGGAACACAGAGGTGATTTTGCAATAACTTAATATTGGCACAGGTGCACGTGTAAGCCGGAAAAAGGGTTGATTTGTGTTACCTATGCAGCTTCTTTCGGGCAACCAGGCGAAAACGAACCGTTTGAGTTATCAAACGGCTATATAGTCCATGCAATCATTAACACGCATTGGTAGCGTGTTTTTTTGTTGCATTTTTGCACAGCTTGTTAAAGCTGATAAAAACCCGCAGGTGTTCGATATCTGCGGGTTTTTTACAAGCACAGTGAAAAATATGATAAAGGATGTGTATAAACAATGGATATAAAAGAATATGGTTGGGATGAGCATTTTGAAAATGAATGGAGAAAAAACTCCAATGATTGTTTGTTCCCGGGGAGAATAATTGCAGATTACGGTCAGAAGCTTCGGGTAGTATCCGAACTCGGAGAATTGACAGTAAACAGGCCTTTAAACAAGCATGGAAATTTTGTTCAGCCGGCAGTCGGGGATTGGGTGGCATTGGAAGATTCCGCTGAAAACCAACTTGTCCGGATGAGATTTGTTCTGCCAAGGAAATCGAAATTCTCCAGGCTTGCCGCAGGAATTGAAGTGAAAGAGCAGGTCGTTGCTGCAAATGTTGATACGGTTTTCCTTATACAGTCGCTTAACAGGGATTTTAACTTGAGAAGGCTCGAAAGATACCTCGTTTCAGCATGGGAAAGCGGTGCATTGCCCGTTGTAGTGCTAAGCAAGTCTGACTTAAGCGATAATGTGGCAGATAAAATTGCTGCCGTATACAGTACTGCACCGGGGGTTGAAGTTCATGCCATCAGTTGTGTAACAGGGGAAGGAATTGAAGGGCTTAAAAAATACTTTACAAAGGGAAAAACCGTAGCATTACTTGGTTCTTCAGGTGTCGGGAAATCTACATTGGTTAACACACTGGCAGGAAAAGAGATTTTTAAAACCCAGGCAATACGTGAAAGTGACAGCAGAGGAAGACATACAACCACTCACAGGGAGATTCACCTTTTGCCGGAAGGAGGTATGATTTTGGATACTCCGGGTATGAGGGAATTATCCTTATGGGAGGCAGATACAGGTATGGAAGTAATGTTTGGAGATATTGAGGAACTGACCATGAAATGCCGGTTTAATGACTGCAGGCACCGGAGCGAACCAGGGTGTGCCGTTAAAGAGGCGCTTAAAACCGGGGAACTTGATATAAAAAGGTGGGAGAACTGGGTAAAGCTTAAAAAGGAGCAGGAATACCTAGAAGGCAGGAAAGATGTCAAATATCTGCTTCAACAAAAAAAGCGGGGAAAACAGCTGGCAAAATTCCAGAAGAATTTATAGAAGAAGTGGGACAAGGTACCTGTCCCACTGTTCCCAAAAATTAAATATAATAATCTGGAACAAATAAGAAATGCATCATGTCTAATTACCAGAGAATTTTACCTTTGCAGATGGGTGATGCATTTGATTATATAATTGTCTCATCCACATAGGGTATTTGCTGGTGGTTTTATATTGGTATTTATTTGCACTGGCGCAAAAATACAAAGATGAGGTTCAGGAATATGAAAAAGGTATTGTCTTTAGCAGTAATTTTTTTTGCAATAACATCTTTGCTCATACCGGTACCGGTTTTTGCGGATGCCGGTCCAAAACCATCCGTTGTTGTAGGTTTTAAAGGACTTGAGGGAACCAGGTTTTATGTGACTTTATTATCTGAAAAAGATTCCACCGGCCCTCATAGTGTATTGGGAAAATACCAGAATAATCAAAAATATCATGATGGTGACGAGGACTATGAAATCTGGAAGAAGTTTATATCCTACCAGGATGAAGACGGATTCTATTTTTTGCAGTATTTTCAGAACTGTACCGATACATTGAAGTTCACATGGGGGTATTATCCACCGTTAAGATTTAAGATTTTATTATATTTTCCCGACCAGGACACATTCATTGCAAGTAATGATATATACGAGCGATATGCCTTTGACAGCTATTATAAAGTTGATGCAGGGAATCTGGAAATAAGTTCGGGAAAAGTAACTGGTAATATTACAGTGGAGAAAGATTATGATTATACCTGGGAACTTGTTTCTCTTTTTGCAAGAATAATCATAACCATATCAATCGAGGTTCTGATAGCTGTATTATTTGGCTTCAAAGCCAGGCGACAGCTCTATGCCGTGGTAGCAATCAATGTTGTCACCCAGTCAGTACTTAATATCCTGCTGAATATTATAAATTACAGGCAGGGGAGTCTGATGTTTGTATTCAATTATATATGGTTGGAATTCCTGGTATTGATAGTTGAAGCTGTTGCATTTTCCATTCTCCTGTATAAGTATCGAGGTGAACAAAAGACGGGAAAATGGCTCGCTCCTGTGTATGCTCTGGCAGCTAATGGTATATCCTTTGTTGCAGGCTTCTTTATTGCATATCTGATACCGGGTATATTCTAAGCTGCATATAGAAGTAAATAAACACCTTAATAAATGTTTATGTATATAATGGGACAATGTACCTGACCCCCTTGTCCCATTTATAAATTTTTAAGTCTAAAGTGGGACGAGATACCTGTCCCATAATTTGATTATTTGTTTTTCATATGTAATAATAATCAGGGATGGTAAGGATTTGGTATGGAGTGAAAAAACTGATTTCCTGATCGCTTGTCCTTAGGAGGTGGGTTAATATTTCAGGGAAAAAAACAGGGATAATATTATTTTTGCTGCTTGTAATATTAGTGGTTATTCTTGGAAGCTTGGATTTACAGACTCTTGCAATTGTAATAATTCCAATACTGTCGGTGCTGGTTATCTACATAACGATATCTTTTATAAGAAGCAAAAAACGATATAACCTTTTGGATACTGACTGTGACCCGGAAGCATTTCTATACAGGACAGAAAAACAAAAAGAAATAACGGGTAAAAATCCGAAGCTGAATGCCTGCCTGGATATAGACAGGGCTGCTGCATTAATTGCGTCAGGACAGTTTGAGAAAGCAAAAGAAATATTGCTTTCGATAGACAAAAAACTATTATCTCATAAAAACGGTACTTTGCTTGTTTACACAATCAACCTGATTAGCTGTTTATATGAGCTGGGAGAAGTTGATCGTGCGGAAGAGTTGTTTGAAACCCAGATACCAATACTCTCCCCGGTAACCAAAAAGATGATGCTTGCCGTAAACATGCTTGTTGCTGAAAGATTTTTCCACTTAAAAAGATATAATGAAAGCCGCGAACATTTTAAAAAATTATGGAAGGATAAATTAAGCATACGCAAACGTTTGGAAATTTTATACCGTCTGGCGCAAATAGACGAGATTGAGGGAAATACGGAAGATGCACTAAAAAAATACAGGAAGGTCGCTGATAACGGTAACAAGCTGTGGATAGCAGCCATGGCAAGGGAAAAGTGCGGGGAAGCAGAGAGCAGGCAAGGTTTTTGAAAAAGTGGGACTAGGTACCTGTCACCTCGTCCCGTTCTTGTTTATTTAATTTATCAATGGGTATATAATTGATTATGTAAATCATTTTTATTAACGGCGTGTAACTGCAGTATTGCTGCAGTTGCAGGTATCCTACAGAAAAAATTAACAGAGCACAGGAGGAGAAAATAATGGTAAAATATCGTTGTTCAGTATGCGGATACATTCATGAAGGAGAACTGCCTGAGGGTTTTAAATGTCCCAGGTGCAAACGGCCTGCTTCTTTTTTTGTCAAGCTGGAAGAAAATAAGGAAAGCACAAATCCGTACACAGGAACAAAAACCGAAAAAAACCTGATGGAAGCTTTTGCAGGTGAAAGCCAGGCCAGAAACAAGTATACATATTTTGCCCAGGTGGCACAAAGGGAAGGGTTCGAGCAATTGGCAGAGATTTTCCTCAAAACTGCACGGAATGAGCAGGAACATGCGCGCATCTGGTTTGAAGAGCTTGGAAAACTGGGGAATACTGCTGAAAACCTTTTGCAGGCGGCAGAGGGAGAGAACTATGAATGGACCGATATGTATGATCGTTTTGCAAAAGAAGCAGAGGAAGAGGGTTTTACAGAACTGGCTGAAAAATTCCGTAAGGTTGCAGCCATCGAAAAAGCACATGAAGAACGTTATCGCAAGCTTTTGAATAATGTACAGATGCAGCAGGTGTTTGAAAAAAGTGAAGAAACAATATGGGAATGCCGTGTCTGCGGACATATAGTTATTGGGAAAAAGGCTCCCGAAGTTTGCCCGGTATGCTCGCATTCAAGGAGTTACTTCGAAGTACGAAAAGAAAACTATTAAGGCAAATGAACCAAAAAACAGTACCTGGTGCCGGTTTGCGCCAGGTATTTTATTTAGCGGCATTTTACACTTCAGGTAATAACAACGAATGAAAAAGAGTATTAAGCAAATAAGAAATTTGTTGAATCAACTCGAGAAAGGCCAAATTTATTGTTATATCTGGTATAATGATATTTAATCATATTGTATGGAGGCAGAAACTGTGAGACCACTGTATTATGAAAATGGAGTTCTGAAGCTGATTGATCAGACGAAACTGCCGGGTGAAATAGTCTGGCATGAATATAAATCCTATGAGCAGGTTGCAAAAGCAATAAAAGATATGATTGTTCGGGGAGCCCCGGCCATTGGCGTAACGGCTGCCTATGGAATGGTGATTGGCGCGAACGGCATAAAAGCCGGGAACAAGGATGAATTTTTCAGCGAGCTTGAGCGTATTGCGGTTGAAATGAAAAATACAAGGCCGACTGCAGTTAATTTGTTCTGGGCCGTAGACAGGATTGTAAAAAAAGCTTGCGATAACAAAAACAGGAGCATTGATGAAATAAGAAAGGAAATGCTCGAGGAAGCCCGAAGAATGGACCGGGAGGATGTTGAAAACAACCGAAGGATAGGAAACTTTGGCAACCAACTTGTAAATCCGAACGATGCCATTCTGACCCACTGTAATGCGGGAAGCCTGGCAACATGCGATTATGGAACCGCTTTGGGTGTTATTCGTGCCGCACATGAAGCAGGGAAAAGGATTCGGGTATTTGCCGACGAAACCCGCCCGTATCTGCAGGGAGCAAGGTTAACAGCTTATGAATTGATGCAGGACGGTATTCCGGTTACGCTTATCTGTGACAATATGGCTGGATATTTTATGCATAAAGGTGAAATAAACTGCTGTATTGTCGGCGCCGACAGGATTGCTTCAAACGGGGATACCGCAAACAAGATTGGAACCTATACAATTGCGGTGCTGGCAAAGGAAAACAACATTCCCTTTTATGTGGCCGCACCCACTTCCACCATTGATTTTGAAATAGCATCGGGTGATGAGATAATCATTGAGGAAAGAAACCACACGGAGGTTACTCATATTGGAGGAATTAAGATTGCACCCGACGGGGTTGACGTAAAAAATCCTGCTTTTGATATAACACCAAACCGCTATATCACTGCCATTATAACCGAAAAGGGAATCCTGTATCCATCTTTCAGTGATAGTATTAAAAAGCTGAAGGAAAAATAGGCTGGAAAAGACTATAAACCACAGGCAAAGACAGGTTGAAGGAGGAGTACTTATGGACAAGCCGTATAAAACAGTATTAAGTATTGTTTTGGCTTTTTCTTTAATATTAGCCCCAGCCTTTGCTGAAGAGAATACCGAGTTCCGTTTTAAGGATGTACCACAGGGCCATTGGGCTGAAAAGGCGGTGCATGACCTGCGTTCGCTTGGAATAACCGAAGGTATTGGCAATAATAAATATGGTATGGGTCTGGAAGTAAAAAGAAGTGAGTTTGTAAAGTTCCTGGTAAGCCTGATGAAATGGGAACTGATAACGCCTGAAATCGGCAGTTTTGTTGATAATATGGATCCTTCAAAATGGTATTACTCCTATATCGAAACAGCTTACAGGAATGGTGTGATATCGGATGATACCACGAAGTTTCGTCCCGATGATCCCATCACCCGTGAAGAAATGGCAATAATGCTGGTTAACACTCTGGGTTATGGCACACTTGCACGGCAGATTTCAGATCTGGGAAGCGATTTTAACGATGTTTCAAACAATACGGGGTACATAACTATTGCAAAAGATTTTGGAATCATCAAAGGTGTAGGGAATAATCAGTTTAAACCTGATGCCACGGCAAAAAGAGAAGAAGCCGCTGTAATGATGATGCGGATGTATGATAAGATTAATAATCCCGTTAAAGAGTTGCATGCCTTTTATGCGATTCGATCTTATCCGCAAATGGACTTTATTCCCGAGTTGGATTCGGTCAGTTTCGGCTGGAGCCGGATTGAGTATGATATCAATAACAATCAGGTTGTTCTGAATATTACGCAGAATAATAAAAATGACTTCTATATCCCGCCCGGTTTCACAGAGCCTGTTAATCTTGCCAAAGAAAACAATGTATCAACTCAGCTGATGGTGTTTGCAGACAATAGCTCATTTATAGATTTAAACAATGAAAAAATATCACTCCCCGAATACATATTGACACAGCCTGAATTAAGAAAGCAGGCCATTGCTCTTATAGCTCAACAGGTTAATAACACAGTGGCGGATGATATTTCAATATCCTTTGACGGTGTGGTGATTGATTTTGAAGGCCTGAAGGGTGAAAACGCAAAATATGCTTTTAATTGCTTCCTGGAAGAGCTTAAACAGGAACTGGATATTACGGGCAAAAAACTAATCGTTGCTGTTCATCCTGAAAGAAAGCCCGGACAGGAGTACTTTGACGGGTATGATTATAAAACCATTGGACAAATAGCAGATAAAGTTATTTTAATGGCGCATGATTACTATTCCAAAAAACTTACGGACCTGGATATGAAAACCGGATATACTGTTACGCCTTTAACCCCTGTTGATGAAGTATATTATGCTTTGAAGGCCATTACCGATGAGGAGAACGGTGTTGAGAATCCGGAAAAAATCTGGCTGCAGATCTCATTTGATACCGTGCAATGGAGTCTTCAGAACGGTGAAGTAAAAAACAGGGAACCATTCAGACCAAGTTATGAGCAAATTTATCAGAGACTTATGAACAACGGAGAAATACATTATTCTGCCCGAAACCGCAATCCATACATGGAGTATGTTGACGAAACAGACCAAATATATAATATCATATGGTATGAAGATTCAAGAAGTGTCCGGGATAAGATTAATCTCGCCAGGATGTTCGGTATTAACGGAATATCTCTCTGGAGACTGGGGAATATACCGGATTATGAAGATTTCAACGACAAAATCCTGTATCTCGATATATGGCAGAAACTGCTTGAAGAAACCCGAAGGCAGAACCAATAGATTAACTTGATATTTGCATGAAAACCTGATATAAAATGATTAACAAGACTCCGGAATTCTCCGGAGCATTTTTTAAGCTTTAATATTATGACAAATCATTATGAAAGGCATAAATATGAAAGCAAAACAAATAAGGAACAGCTATGAGCACACAATCCGCGCCTGTTATTTCGGTTATATAACACAGGCAATTATTAATAATTTCGCTCCGTTGTTATTTTTGACGTTCCAAAGTTCATACGGGCTGACTCTTGACAAGATAACCTTAATAACCACCATCAATTTCCTGGTCCAGCTGCTTGTTGATCTAATTTCAACAAAACTTGTGGATAAGATCGGGTACAGGATATCTGCAATCTGCGCCCACTTTTTTGCAGGTGTCGGGCTGTTGGGAATGGCGTTCTTGCCCGGGTTGGCAGGTTCGGCATATACAGGCTTGATTGTATCTGCCGTTCTTTATGCCATAGGCGGAGGCCTTATTGAGGTAATTATCAGCCCCATTGTTGAAGCATGTCCTACAGAAAAAAAAGAGGCTGCAATGAGCCTGTTGCATTCATTTTATTGCTGGGGACATGTGGGTGTGGTTCTTGTTTCCACGGCGTTTTTTGCCCTGGTGGGTATAGAAAACTGGAAATTACTCTCATGCATTTGGGCGATCATACCGCTTGCCAACCTGGTATACTTTACGAAGGTTCCGATATACCCGATAGTGAAAGAAAATGAAGGACTTTCGATAAAAGCCCTTTTCAGTCGTAAGATCTTCTGGCTGCTCATGCTTCTGATGGTGTGTGCAGGAGCTTCCGAACAGGCAATGAGTCAATGGTCCTCGGCATTTGCGGAATCAGGGCTTAAAGTATCGAAAACAGCGGGTGACCTGGCAGGACCATGTATATTCGCGGCATTAATGGGAACAGCCAGGGCTCTTTACGGAAAGTACAGCGATTACATACCATTGAAGAAAATGATGATTTTAAGCGCGGTATTGTGTATTGCCAGCTATTCGTTGGCCACACTGACGGGAAATGCTGTCTTTGGATTTATAGGCTGCGCCCTGTGCGGCTTCTCGGTGGGTATTTTCTGGCCGGGGACATTCAGTATTGCGGCAAAGGTTATACCAACCGGAGGCACGGCGATGTATGCCCTGATGGCTCTTGCCGGAGATTTGGGCTGTTCGGCGGGGCCAACCCTTGTAGGATTTGTGGCAGATGCAAAAGGTGGAATGTTAAGTGCAGGATTGTTAACAGCGATAATATTCCCGGTTTTTATGCTGGCCGGGTTATTAATATTAAAAAAAGCCAGGTAATAATGCCTGGTAATTTTCAGCTTGAGGAGGAGTTCTATGAAAAATTACACTACATACAGGGACCCTGTTACGGGTTATGAGATACGCCAGTATACACATGGACCTGAACGGTATACAAAGCTGTATTTTACATCCGAAAATTTTACAGCGGATGATCGATATTTCTTCTGCAACAGGCAAATGCCCGAAGGCGCAAATGAAGTATACAGTGGAAAGGGCGAGCTGCTGAAGGTTGAAGTTGAAACCGGAGAGATGAAAGTGATAGCAGGCGGCGAATACCGTGGATTCGCCCTGGACAGGTCGGAAAATTTTGGTGTAATGGTTAAAAACAATATTGTATACCGTTATGATTGCGACACCGATCAAATTACAGAATTGGGTGCTCTTCCAGAAGGAGGCAGCATTACCGGCCATCTGACCATCAGTAGGAGCGGTAAGATTGTCAGCGGTTATAAGCAAAGAAACTGTATATACGCATTGGTAGTGTTTGATCCTGAAACCGGGAAAAGTGAGGTGGTTTACCAAAGCGATTATAATATAGGACATGCCCAGGTTTGTCCTGCAGATGAAAACACTATATTTTTCATTCATGAAACAGGCGGAGATGCATTGCAGCGTATGTGGATGTATGACGTTAAAAGCTCCACAGCCAGACCGTACTACGTCGAAATGGAAAATGAATGGATTACCCATGAAGTCTGGACTGCTGACGGTGAAAACATAGTTTTTATGAAACTGCCCAGGTATATGATGATTGGTACCAAGGATGGCCATAACTTCCGCGTGGTTACCGAGATAGAACAGATTCTGCACCCGGGTGTATCCCACGATTCAAAGTGGTTTTGTGCCGACCGTATAGGTTACCTGGGGGCTGAAAGTCCAAACCTAATCTATCTGATAAACGGCAAAACCGGCAATTACCTTGCAGTTGCCAGTACCGACACTCCGAGAACAGGTGCTGATCATATGCATCCTTCGTTTAACAGGAAAGGAGATATGATCCTTTTTAACCGTCCTTTTGATAATGGTACAACACAGGTCTGCCTGGTTGATTTGAACCAGCTTGAACGCCCGTAAATGCACTGATTTTGAAACATATTGTTCTGCATTGCGGAAATCACCCGATTCGCCCCTGTTGTACTCTGAACAGAAACGATTCGACTTTGCAGGAGCGGGTAATGTATATAATGAATATTGTCACGTAATGATGATAAATATATAATTTATTCAAAAGTAATAAAGCATTGGGAGGGGTTAATTATGATTAAAAGGATGGCGGAAATGAAATCAGAAATCAGGGAGCAAATGAGGGGCGGCAAAGGAAGCGTTGAACTGATTCATATATTGAACAGGGAAGAGATGAAAGGAAAGGTCCGCCTTTTTGCGAAGATAGTTCTTAATCCTGGTTGTTCAATAGGATTACATGAGCATGTGGATGAGGAAGAGGCTTATTATATTGTTAAAGGAAATGGAACGGTGACCGATAACGGGAAAACTGCCGAAGTTCAGGCTGGAGATGTTATTCTGACAGGGGACGGAGCGTCCCATTCCATAGAAAATACAGGTGATGAGCCTTTAGAGTTCATTGCGGTGGTTATGCTGTACAATTAAGAAGTTTACTTCCTTGCTCATGGAAAGGACGATAAAATGATATTTTATTTTTCAGGCACGGGGAACTCTTTGTCGGTTGCTGACAAAATAGCAAAAGTACAGGGGGAACAGCTTGTCTCTATTGCTTCGGAGCTTGACAGGAAATGCTCTGTTTTTGAATACGGGTTCGGAGAAAATGACCTACTGGGTTTTGTCTTTCCTGTCTATGCCTGGGGACCGCCTGAAATAGTCCTGGATTTTATATCAAAGTTAAAAATCAATGGAAAGCCCTATATATTTTCTGTTGCTACATGCGGCGATGATGAGGGATATACAACGCGTATCCTGCAAAAGGAAATGAACGAAAAAGGCCTTTCGGTTGACAGTGCTTTCACCGTAATTATGCCAAACAATTATATTATTGGTTTCGATGTTGACGATAAGGAAGTGGAAACCGGGAAATTACAGAGGGCAAGGCAAAGGCTTGATTATATAAATTCAGTTATTTCAAAACGGCAGAGGGGAGTGTTTGATTTATCACGCGGCAAATTCTCCGGCGTTAAGTCTTATATTATTAATCCGCTGTTTAACCGTTTTGCAAGGGATACCAAGAGCTTTTATGCGACTGATAAGTGTACGGGCTGCGGGACTTGTGAAAAAATCTGCCCGGTACATACGATAAAAGTTGATGGAAAACCTGCCTGGGGCAAATCGTGTACCCAGTGCCTTGCCTGTATACACAGGTGCCCGGTTGGGGCAATCCAATACGGAAAGAACACCGTTAAAAAAGGAAGGTATGTTAATCCTGATATTGCCGGGATTTCATAATTATGCGTAAACCCGGATATTTTATTTAAACCGCGATGCACAACAATTGCAGTTGGTTTCAGCAAGCGTACGTACCGGTTCATTTTCTGCAGTATTAGTTGCCAATTTGCTTTTAGTGTACCACTATTCCTGCAGATTACCCGGTTGATTTCAGTGTATAAACAGGAATTTTCGAAACGGTGACCCCGATAATTTCGGGGTTTTATTCTGCATTTTCATAAATCAGGTTTATACTGTTGATTTTATCAGGAGAATCATCGCTCCAGTATTCTTTGATGGCTTTCTGAAGTTCTGCAAAAAACTCCGATTCACTTTCATTGTCCTGCAAATCCGTTGTTATCAGCGTCTGTATGAAAGATGACGTATTCCTGTCATATGTATGCAATAAGTTGCCGTTCACAACGCATACGTTGTTGTTTGAATCAAAGGTAAGATCTCCTGAAATTCCAGCGGGAACATCAATGCAATCAATATTCCTGATTGCTATGTTGTCTTTGTCAAAATCAGCCGTTATAATCCTGCAAGCTGAGCTTTTATCACCCGGTCCGGGTAACTGCTCCATAAATGCAATTTTCGTAAGGTCGCCTGAAAAAACAGGTGGACATAATTTTGCATTTAAAACATCGGACGTATACACTGTTTTCCCATTTACTTCAAAGGAGTGGCAAACTGGTTCATCGGACCAATGAGGAACATTTTTTGCATGAATGATTATTTCTGTATTGGGAACCTGGGCAAATGAATAACCGATATAATGGCCGGTCATTTTTCCATTTGCGGCATCATACACAAAAAATTCCGATGTTGAAGGGTTAACGTGTGTAGTTATACCGACAGCCGTATCAGACAGCCATTGGCAGCCAATAATATCATTGCTTGTTCCGGAATCAATAGCAATATCCAGGATGGTTTTGCCGTTTAAATCAATTATTCCAAACCGCAGGACATTTCCTTCAGTTTCAGAAGCAGATCTGCGATAAAGTATTCTTGTTTTATCGGGAGATAAAAGGGGATTATATTTTCCACCGCCGTCTATAATTGTTATTTTCCTTTCGGAGTAATCAAAGAAGCATATTTTTCCTTCCCTTTCAAATATGGCGCCTTTCAACTCATTATTTCCGGCAGCTGTGAATAATGGCGTGATATTAATACGCGACAAGATTATAATGGCACAAGTTATACAGAGTAATATAAAGGTGGTTACTATAAAACCTTTTTTTATTTGTTTCATTGTTTCTGCACCTTATACAAGATAATTGATGTAAAAGTGTATATCAATCTGCCGGGCAATGGAGGATGCTTTGAAACACATGTTTTATATTTTTTACCGTTAAAGCAGCCAGCATGCCAGGAATGCAGATGCCCTGGCATGTTGGCACACCAGTTGCAATTTATTTCTCCAACGTGCTTTGCAACTCAATAATACAGGTCACGGACTTTAAACCTTGATATCAAAGTCCCAGCATTTCATATGTAAGATCTCTCACTTTGGGATGGATCACACTGTAGGCATACCCGCAGTTCAGTACATGCTGGATATAAAATATTGCCAGGTTATTTGTCACATCTATTAATGCATACGCACCTGCCGCGCCATCCCAGCCGAACTCGCCCAAAGGACTTCTTGCACCCGATTTCTCCTTTTCTACAAGGGTACGCACACCAAGACCATAGCTATAACCGTACCTGTTCCATGTATCAAAATCTTGCCTCGAGGCTCCACTCAGTTGATCCTGCCGCATAAGATCGATGGATTCCATAGAAAGAAGCCTGTAACCACTTTTACTTATGCCACCATGGCACATGGCATCCAAAAACAGCAGGTAATCATCAACTGTTGAGATTAGGCCTGCACCACCGCTTTCATAGTTTTCTGTCAACACGTAGCGGTTTTTGTTCAATACGGGTTTGGAGGTCATGGTATCAGTATCATATGTAAACTGTGTGCTCATGTTGGCTTTGCGTTCGGGTGTAAGTTCAAACCCTGTGTTTTTCATGCCCAACGGCCTGAAAATGTGATCGGCAAAATACTCTCCCAGCCTTTGTCCTGAAACAACCTCGATTACCGCACCCAGCACATCATGGCTCAAGCTGTACTGAAAGCGGGTTCCCGGCTCGAAATCCAGGGGTTCGTTTGCCAGGGCTTCTATAACCTGCCTGGTGGTGGCTTTATTGCTTGTTTCCTTCTTTATTTCCAAAATTGAAGGTGCATCCAGGTCGTAATTGAGTCCGCTTTGCATAGAAAGGAGATGCCTGATTGTTATTTGGTTTTTTGCCGGTACCGTTCCATTAGCGGTTTTTACCTTCATATTCCTGTACTCGGGAAGAAAATCCGAAACTGGAGAATCGAGGGAAACAAGACCTTTATCTGCAAGCTGCATAACTGCTGTACAAGTAATCAGTTTGGTAGCCGAATAAAGCCAGTATGTATTCTTATCGGATATTGGATTCTTCCTTTCGGTATCAGCGTATCCCGCGGCATGGCGGAAAACAACCTCATGATTGTGTACCACGGCACAGTCGCATCCGGGAATGCCGCATTGTTCAAGTGAGTTTAAGTAATCTGACAATATTTTCCGGTTCATAGAATATCTCCTCTGTATTCATGAAATTAAACATCTCTTACCTGTTTTAAGTTGATTTTATACCAAATCAGCCATTTTTTCAATAGTGAATGGCATATTTTTTTGCTTGTGCTATAAAATTACAGAAGTGTTGTTCAACAAGCGCAGTAACAATGAATCCATCATCCTTATGCTGCAGACGGCTTGATTCAGCCGGTAAACATTATCCACCTTGCTGCTTCTGAGTGCTGCAATGCAGGCAATCATTTTCGGTTGCCAGGAAACTTCTAGCTTAATACGTGTTAAGGTTTTTGTAACAAAATTGTTAGATAAATAATGGTAGAAATAAACAGATTTATGATATATAATATATTTCCGCTTATCCGGATCTTTTCATTTTTTAAAGGGTTAGTAATATGATTGAGTTGAAGAATATTAGCAAAACATTCAAAGTTGCAAGGAGAAATGCCGGGTTCAGGGAAGCTTTAGGTGCCCTGTTCAGAAGAAATTATACATATATACAGGCTCTTCGTGATATATCCTTTACAATAAAAGACGGTGAGATGGTAGGCTACATCGGCCCCAACGGAGCAGGAAAAAGCAGTACAATAAAAATAATGAGCGGAATTCTTTATCCTGACAGCGGTGAATGTATAATAGACGGTTTGGTCCCTTACAGGAACCGCCGCGAACATGTAAGAAACATTGGCGTTGTATTCGGCCAGCGTTCCCAGCTTTGGTGGGATGTACCCGTAATTGATTCCCTTGAACTTCTGAAGGATATTTACGATATTGATGAGCGTGTATACAAAAACAACCTGGAAGAGCTTGTCGAGCTTCTGAACCTGGGTGAAATCATAAGAACACCGGCGCGCCAGCTTAGCTTCGGGCAAAGAATGCGCTGTGAAATTGCAGCATCATTCTTTCACAATCCCAGGATATTATTCCTGGATGAGCCGACAATAGGGCTTGATGCCGTATCTAAAATAGCGGTACGGGAATTTATCAAAAAAATGAACCGGGAAAAGAAGACCACGGTAATTCTTACAACCCATGATATGCAGGATATTGAGGCAATTGCCGAAAGAATCCTGCTTATAGGCAGAGGCCAGATTTTATATGACGGTTCTCTTTCCGAATTAAAAACAAGGAATTCGAAAAAGAAAACAATAACCCTGGAATATGACGGCTCAGGCCGCTTCAGTCCGTGTGACGGCATTGCTTTGGTAAGCCGGGTGGATGGCCATGCAGTATTCGAAGTTGATACTTCCGTTGTCTCGGTACAGGAAGCAATCAAGGTAATTTCCCAATATGCAGATATCAAGGACCTTTCGGTAACAGGTGCAAGCATAGACGAAATAGTTGTGTCACTTTACGAGGAACTGAAAATATGAAAAAATATATTAGTTTTTTCAGGATAAGGTTTATTAACGGGCTTCAATACCGCATAGCAGCGTATGCAGGGGTTGCAACCCAATTTGCATGGGGGTTCATGGAGATACTGATATTCAAGGCATTTTATAAAGAAAACCCTCACGGTTTTCCGATGGAATTTTCGCAACTGGCGTCATATGTATGGCTCCAGCAGGCATTTCTTGCTTTATTCATGCTGTGGATGTACGACAATGATATATTCTTGTCAATTACCAGCGGGAATGTTGCTTATGAACTCGCAAGGCCCCTGGACCTGTATAACATGTGGTTTACAAAGAATCTTGCGGTACGCCTTTCCAGGGCTGTTTTGCGCTGTGTTCCGGTTCTTGCGGTTGCGGTTCTGCTGCCCGAACCTTATGGAATTGCTCCGCCCGTCAGCCTGTTTGGCTTTTTTATGTTCATCATATCCATGATCCTGGCGTTTTTGTGCCTGGTAGCGTTGAGCATGCTGGTATATATTTCAGCATTTTATACACTGTCGCCAATGGGGGTCCGCATGGTAGCCGCAACCTTGACCGAATTTCTTACCGGCTCAATTATTCCGCTCCCGTTTTTCCCTGAAAAGATTGTGAAAATAATATCCTTTACACCGTTCGCATTCATGCAGAACATCCCGTTCAGGATATACAGCGGTAACATTGCCGGCAGCGAAATGCTTTGGGGGATATTAATGCAGCTGTTCTGGGTAATTGCCCTGGTATCGGCGGGAAGGCTCTGGATGGCACGGGCGGTAAAAAAAGTGGTGGTACAGGGAGGGTAATATGAAATTATACTTTCGATATCTTTCCATACATGTAAAAAGCCAGATGCAGTATAAAACCTCTTTTTTCATGACGGTGCTGGGACAATTCATAACTTCGCTTTCGGCCTTTTTAAGTATTTATTTCTTAATGTCACGCTTTTACACGGTTAAAGATTTTTCATACAATGAGGTTCTTTTGTGTTTTGCCACCGTCCTGATGGCATTTTCCCTTGCCGAATGTTTTGCCCGCGGATTTGATACGTTTTCCGGCATGATAGGCAACGGTGAATTTGACAGGATAATGGTGCGTCCCAGGAATGAAATATTCCAGGTTCTGGCATCAAGGATTGAGCTTACAAGAGCGGGAAGGTTTCTTCAGGCCGTAATTGTTTTTATATATGCAATTCCCACGAGCGGGATTACATGGACCTTCGGTAAAATCCTGACGTTAATGCTGATGATTATAAGCGGAATGGTTATATTTTCAGGGCTTTTTTTGATTTATGCCGCACTGTGTTTTTTCACGACTGAGGGACTTGAATTTATGAACATCTTTACCGACGGAGGCAGGGAATTCGGCCGGTATCCGTTATCCATTTACGGCGAGGAAATTCTGAAGTTTTTCACATATGTAGTGCCGCTGGCGCTGTTCCAATATTATCCGCTGTTATACCTTACAGGCAGAAGTGAAAATATTATGTACATGTTTTTTCCTGTTATCGGCTTCCTGTTTATATTGCCCTGTTATTTTATCTGGAGGATAGGAGTAAGGCATTATAAATCCACCGGATCGTAAAAAATTTTTTAAAACAAATCAACACTTTTCATGTTTCATTCGTTATATATACGAAAACCGATGACGATTTTGCATGCAAAGTCCGAAACTAAATATGGGAGCGATAAAAGGAAGCATTACATTATGAAAAGATATTTGGTTATAAACGCATGATGAAGGGAGAGCAAGTATGATTGATCTGCTTTATTCAAAATTTTACTGTGAGCTGCTGCATTTCTGCATTTCGCTTTCCCATGATTATGCGTTTGCAGAAGACATTGTCCAGGAAACGTACCTGCGTGCCCTTGCGAATGCCGATATTCTCAATGATTTACCTGAAACAAAATGCAGAGCATGGCTTTACCGGACCGCAAAAAACATATTTATTGATCATGTCAGAAGATTGTCAAAAAATTCCGAGCCCGTTGATGAGCCTGCCGGTGAAGACGACTATTCAAGAGTGATGGTGCAGATGATGTGTCAGCATCTTCCCGAAAACGAGCGCACATTATTCATGCTAAGGTATATGAAAGGCTACAACTCAACCGAGCTTGGTGAAATGTTCGGCATACCGCCGGCTACGGTAAGAGCAAGACTTGCTTCTGCAAGGTTGAAACTGAAAAAATACTATAATGCAGATTAATTGGAGGTATCATTATGTCAAAAAAGAAACTTATGGTCAATGCAGCTGTCTGCGATGCAAGAAATGTAAATGAAGAAATCCTTGCAAACTATGAAAGCATTACTATTAATTCGGCAGTGCTTTTTACCACCCCCGAATCACATAAACTGCTCCATAATTACAATGTAACGCTCAATTGTGCGGACGTTATGGAATTTGACAAGGATTCAGATGTGGATATTATGATTCAAAACGGGCGTTTTGTTATATCTGCGTCAGAAACTGCAGGGAAAAAAGCTTTTCTGATGGTAAACGGTTCATTGGAGATAGAACCCGGGGCTGAAAATGCGCTCAGCCGTTTTGTGGGATTTTATGTCAACGGAAGCGTTACTTATCCGGATAACATGGCTCCATATCTGGCTTCAATGAGAGTTAACGGTGCAACCAACACTTATCCTGCTGACGCCATCCTGCTCAAAAATACGTTTATAGTTGACAAAACATTTATAAAACGGTGTAACAGCACGAAATATTTTGCCAGGAAGCGGGTGGTTTTGATTGATAATTCCCTTGATGTTGCACAGATGGTTGACAAGGGAGCGATGTTTCTTACAAAAACCGCAATAATTTCAGAATCGCTTGTTGATACGGCTTTACCGCTGTTCCAGGATACAACCGAAATAGTCACTGTCCCGGACGGCTGCAGTTTCGTAAACGACAGTGCCGAGCTCAGCAAAGCACTGCTGATGAAACATGGTTCGAAACTCTTTATCAATGGAGATCTGTCGATAGATTCAAACGCACGGGATCTGCTTGAAAAGATTGAATATCTTTATACAACCGGAGACATAAGGCTGCCTAGATTGCTGGAAGAGGCATTTTCCAAGGTTAATGCCCATTACAGTAACCTGACATTCGTGCGTGGAAAATGCATCATTGATAAAATCAGCCTGAAAATTGACAAACACCTCCTTGAACAAAATCCTGAAGGTATTACTATTATTGATTGTGTAAATGTGACCATAACCGAAGACGTACCGGCAGAACTGATACTTGAACGTCTTGAAATAAAGGATTGTGTCAATATCAGCTGCTTCCCTGAGCAAAGAAGCGCTGTTGAGCAGGTAGCTGACGATATCGTTAATATCGATGATTCGGGCAAGGGCCTTAAGGGTATAATCAATAATTTGATACCCCAAATTGGGAGCCTGGAGGATGTAAAGATGGTCAATGCTTCCACATATACGTTTTAGTGGCGTAGTTACTGTTCAGCGGTTAGTATAACACCCAAAGCAGGATCCGCAAATGTATATTGCAAACCTGTATCCCTGAACAGTAACGTGGTATACCCGGAAGGCAGGAATTTACCTTTACCGGGTAATGTAATATGATTAAAAGCTGGGTATTCTGCGTTGTACGACCCAGCTTTTCTGTTTTAAAATTTCCATGATGAATACGGTACCTCAATATGGGAATGGGCTTTTATCAATTCATCATCCTTAACAGCCTTAAATAATAATTGGCCTCGCGGAGCACATGATCTGCCAGCAGCGGAATAATTATGGATTTTATACCGCATCTCAGTATTCCTTCGGTTGCCGATCTTTTAAAATTCCTGATTTTTTCTGTAAGCTGCAGGCTTTCGCGCTTGATTTGATTTTCGGTCGATCTGGTGCACCCTTTAACCAACCTGTCAAAACCGTCAATGAATGTTCTTGCAGTCTCTTTCAAATTCGTTTCGGTAGGATCGAGCAATCCGTCAATAAACGATGCATGACCTGCCATTGTATAATTCCAGAAATTCAGTTCTTCACAAACAGTCCTCCCAGGAAGGTCCTTATTGCGGAGAGCTTTTAATAATTCCAGGTAATATTCCGCTTCCTGGGTAATATGGTCTATAATCTCGTCGTACAGAACAATGAATATTTTGCATTCGGCAGAAAGAGCCAGTAGTTTCTTTTTAAAGCTGATTACCTTTTCAAGCAGGTTCATTGATCTTTGGTTCAAATCTCCGACGATTCTTTCGGATGATTCCCTGAAATAACCGTCCGGAAAACTTTGAAGACCTGTTAATTCATATTCTGCCTTGGTAATTTCGGTATTTATACTTGCTCCTGTAAATTTTGAAGTTAATTCCTCGGCCTTTAATGTGTACGGAGTCACAAACTCGTTTGAGTTGATTGCGCTTATGGATATAGCCCTGTCAGCATAATGCACCGTTTCGGCCAGGAGTTGTTCAAAACCTTCCTTCAGTATTGCTGCTTCTGCAATGAGAGCCGTTTCGACAGGAGTTAAACTGGTTTCAATAAATAACAAATGTTCTTTCATGATCCTTTGAAAGAAAAGGTTTATCTCCAGTGAAAATCTTATGAAATCCTGGTTTGAAAGCAATCCGGTACTCTCCTTTACAAAAAAATGCACATTAATATAATACTTAAGATTTGGCAAAAAGTGTTTGTCTGTATTCGGTTCATGCAAATACAGCATGGCTTTAAAGCGTGCCGCCATGTGCCGGATCACCCGAATCCCGCTGTTATACCGACCAATTAACTGTAACTGATTCAACTCTTTTGTCAGAACAGTGATTTGATATCGTTGCCGCTGCAATATTGTAGTGGTATAATTGATCTGAAATAACAAATCTTTCATCACAGTTCTGTTTTTAGTCCGGCACAAAAACCAATGATAAATATAAACGTGTAAAATATATTATTTCAAAGGGGAGGTAAAAATGCAGCACGAAATTGTAAAACAGGCGCCTTTACTTGACGAACAGGGCAATGTGAGGGAAGCGGGGTATGCAAAAAGGCTTCTGCCTGTTTATAGCCGTCAGGATATCAAGGCAAACAGCCTTCGGATCAAAGAATGGGATTATTACCTTGTAAATAATGACCACTATGCCGTGGCATTGACCATTGCCGATAATTCGTACATGGGTTTTGATTCCATATCTTTCTTGCATTTCGACGAACGATGGGAAAAAACCAAAAGTGCCATGCAGGTATTGACCAGGGGTAAAAAGAATCTTCCTTCGACTTCTGCCGAGGGTGATGTGGAAGTACATAACAATAATTATAAAATTAAATTCAGCCATAAAAACGGCAAGCGCATTCTGGATTTTCACATGGAACGTTTTATCGATGATACTCCAATAACGGGGCAGATTATTCTTACCGATGAACCTGATGAAAGCATGGTGATAGTGACCCCGTTTCACAAAAAAAAGCATTTTTATTACAACCAGAAAATAAACTGCATGCGTGCTGAAGGTACGGTTACAGTTAACGGCAATGACTACATATTTGATCCGGGTGAATCCTTTGCCGTGCTTGACTGGGGGAGAGGCGTATGGACTTACAGGAATACATGGTACTGGGGCAGTGCTTCAGGTCTGGCAGACGGTATTCCGTTCGGGTTCAATATAGGTTATGGTTTCGGAGATACTTCTGCTGCAACAGAGAATATGCTGTTTTATAACGGAAAAGCCCATAAACTGAGTCATGTATATTGGAATATTCCGCTGAATGAAAACGGCAAAGAGGATTATTTAAAGCCCTGGACATTTACCAGCGATGACGGCCGCTTTGAAATGGAATTTGAGCCCATACTTGACCGTGCATCATGTACGAGCGTTATTCTGATTAAGTCGGATCAGCACCAGGTGTTCGGGCGTTTTACAGGAAAAGCCGTACTTGATGACGGAGCTGTAATTACGGTAAAGAACCTGACAGGTTTTGCCGAGAAGGTTTATAACAGGTGGTAGGGTTTATGACTGATATAACCGGTATTTTGCCTACCTGTAACAGGTAAAGGACTGTTCCGGGTGGAGCCGCAGACTGCTTCTTTTTTGCATAAAACGCAAAAGACAGGTCCAAAAGGCCTGTCTTTTGCGATAGAACAGATAAGATGATTATTAACAATATGCACAGGATCAGGGCATGGATAGCTGGGCATTACAATTCCATGATACATTAATCCATGATATATTTTGGTATTCCCATGTCGAGCTCGGGCTTTATTTTTTCCAGGAAACTTTCCAGTGTCATAAGTCCAAGGTTGCCTTCTTTCCTGGAGCGCACAGACACGCTGTTCATTTCGATTTCCTTGTCTCCGACGATAAATATGATTGGAATTTTTTCCAGCTCCATTTTCCTGATTTTTGCATTCATTTTATCATCAGCCTGGTCGTAGTTAACTCTCAGCCCCAACTTTTTTAATTTTACAGCCAGTTCCCTGCAATAGTCGTTGTGGCGGCTGCTGACCGGAACCACCCCGATTTGAACGGGTGCAAACCATAGCGGAAAGTCCCCGTTATAATGTTCAATAAGCAGTGCGAAGAACCTTTCAAGGCTTCCGAACAATGCCCTGTGCACCATCAGCGGAGTATGCTTCTGTCCGTCCGCACCGATATATGACATGTTGAACCTTTGAGGCAGGTTGAAGTCGTACTGGATGGTACTGCACTGCCATTCCCTTCCCAATGCATCGCGAAGCTTTAAATCTATTTTGGGGCCGTAAAAAGCTCCGCCACCTTCATCGATCTCATATTCCAGTCCGGCCTTTATTACAGCATCCTTTAGCGTATCTATTGCATTGTTCCAGTCGTCCGTGCTGCCTGTTGATTTGTTTTCAGGTCTTGTTGCCACATAAGCCTTGAAATCATTCAACCCGAATGACTGCAAAATATAAAGGGAAAATTTCAGTACCTTGAAAATTTCGTCGTAAGCCTGTTCGGGTGTACAAATTATATGCGCGTCATCCTGTGTAAGTCCCCTGACCCTCGTAAGCCCCTGCAGTGTCCCTGAAAGCTCATACCTGTACACCGTGCCGTATTCTGCATAGCGTATCGGAAGATCCCTGTATGAACGTATCGAGCTGTTATATATCATTATGTGGAAAGGGCAGCTCATTGGTTTCAGGTAGTATTCCTCAGTGTCAATTTCAATGGCATTGTACATTGTATCTTTGTAGTATTTGAGGTGTCCGGAGGTTTTCCACAGCTCCGACCGTCCTATATGCGGTGTATACACCCATTCGTATCCGTTAAGAATATGTGCCGACTGGCTGAATTTTTCAAGCAAGTATCGTACCATTGCTCCTTTTGGATGCCATAGAACAAGTCCCTGCCCGACATCCTGGGAGAGACTGAAAAGATCCAGCTGCTTGCCGAGAACCCTGTGATCACGTTTGGCTGCTTCCTCAATTCCATTAATATATGCTTTTAATTCTTCCTCATTCTCCCAGGCCGTTCCGGAAACCCGCTGAAGCATTGCATTGCCGGAATCTCCTTTCCAATATGCCCCTGAAAAACTCATAAGCTTGAAAGATTTTAAATCCAGCTCTTCCAGTGATGATAAAACAGGACCTGCATACAAATCAATAAAGCTTCCGATTCTGCATATCGTTACAACAGGGTGTTCTTCGCTTTGAGAAAGCTCTTCAATAAGTTCAAGTTTATAGGGCTGGTCTGAAAACATCCTGCGGGCCTCATTGATACTGACAGATTCGGATTTTACCCGGTATCCCTTTTTAATCAGTTCCCGTATTTTATTTTCTATATGCTTTAAATCTTCCAGGGAGAAAGTTCCCGCAAGTTCAAAATCGTAATGGAATCCATCTTCGGATACAGCTCCCGTTCCAAGTTTCACATTACTGAATATTTCATTGACTGCATATGCCAGAACAAGAAACATGGTGTTCCTGATTCGGTATAATTTTTCATTGTTATTGCAAGGCATGGAATAACACTCCTTTATCGTTTATATTGTTTTCAGTTGAAATCAATAAGCCTTTTGTCCATATAATTCAGGACAGAATATCCAATGCTGAAGCAGCGTAATCATCGCCGCGGCAAAGCGTATGATGAGAAATTCAGTGCATGGCACATATACGCATTTAAGCGGGAGTTGCGCACAAATCAAATATTTCCGATAAAGAAGCGACTAGTTATACTACCCGAACTGTCTGAGAAACATATTATGTTGCCATCATATGAGAGACAGGCAGTAATATATAACATTTTTCTCACAGTTTCCGCACCACCTTTCGGGTATAATAAAAAACTCCCATCCCGCTAAGGGATGAGAGAATTTCTCATGGTTCCACCCAAATTACAGCTGAAAAAATAAACAGCTGTCACTCATTGCGATTATAACGGAATCACCGGTTGTACTTACTTAATGTTCGGTACACTGCTCGAAGGGGGTTTTCAATTTTCCATGTTTGGAAGTGCTCTCAGCCGCCGGCACTTCCTCTCTGATAAACTGGGCAAAATCTACTCGTCCTTGTCATCGCATTTGCCTTTATATTTTCGAATATTATAGCAGATTTGCTTTTCAAAAGCAAAGCAATTTTTCGGGATTTTTACCGTATGCAGTAACATTCTTCATCTAAAATTTGAAATATGCGAAATAATTACTGTTCAAGGGTTCGTAAACCCAGGACATGACACGCAGATGGATATTGTAAACCGGTGCCTCTGAATAGTAACTTGAATTGGAGCTATCAAAACGCTATTTATTTTATTGATTTAAATTTCAAGCTGTGCAATAATATACTAAGTAATGCCTGGCATTTTCTGAAACATGCAATGGCCGGCTTCAGAGGCTTTTGGAATAATTCAGAACGGTATAAGAAAAATTAACATTATTAACATAAGATCTCATACCAAAGAAAGGGATGATTTGCTTGGGGCAGAAATAAACAATGGCAATATAAAAGTTACTGAATGTGAAATGGAAAGCAAAGAGGACTGTAAGGTTATGGAAGATAGTAAAGTCGATTCAGGCAGGCCAAGGTTTCCTAAAAGAGCGGTTATTACAGCAGGAATGCCATATGGAAACAAAGAACTGCACCTTGGCCATATAGGCGGCGTTTTTGTACACGCCGATACATTTGCACGGTTCCTGCGTGATCGTATAGGAAAAGAGAATGTTATCTTTGTTTCAGGCACAGACTGTTATGGTTCTCCAATCCAGGAAAACTACCGCCAGCTGGTTGAGAGTGGTTCGTTCAGCGGAACCATAGATGAGTTCGTCAGGCATAATCATGAGCTCCAGAAAGAGGTATTGGACAAGTATTATATAGATATTAACCTTTTTGCAGCATCAAGTTTCGGTCCGGCTGCTGAAAATCACAGGAAGTTGTCCAGTGATTTCATATTAAGATTGTATGAAAACGGCCACCTGGTGAAAATGACCACATCCCAGTTCTATGATCCTGAGCTGGGTGTTTTCCTCAACGGACGCCAGGTTGTGGGAAGGTGCCCTATTGAGGGCTGTAAATCCGAAAGGGGCTATGCTGATGAATGCTCATTGGGACATCAGTATATGCCTGCCGATCTGATTGACCCGAAAAGCACGCTTACAGGCAAAAGACCTGAAATGCGGGATGTGACCAACTGGTACTTCAAGCTCGACAGCTTCCGGGATCTCCTGAACCAGTGGGTGGAAAAGCTTGAAAATGATGAAAGCACAAGAAAGTTCGTCATAAACAGCATAAAAGAATTCCTTGAACCTCCGGTCATTTATGTAAAGAGGGAATTTGTAGAAACCTTGGAAGCAATTAAAGACAAGCTTCCCGGTTATGAGCTTGTTGACGAGGGCAAATCCTCTGTCGTAATGTCATTTGACAGCCTGGAGAAAAGAGAAAAGGCTTCTTTAATACTTGCTGAGAACGGAATACGTTTCCGCACAGGAAAAACCCTTGTACCGTTCAGGCTAACAGGCAATATAGAATGGGGGGTACCGGCACCATGCATCGAAGGACTTGATGGTCTTACGGTATGGGTCTGGCCTGAGTCCCTGTGGGCACCGATATCATTTACAATGACATATCTTGAGATGAATAATAATGACAGGGACAAGTGGAAGGAATGGTGGTGTTCCAAGGACGCCCAGGTCTACCAGTTCCTCGGGGAGGATAATGTATATTTTTACGGTCCCGCTGAAATGGCAATGTTCATGGGTCAGCAGGGCAAAGAGCCGTCCGTTGACCCGCCGGAAGGTGAATTGCAGTTACCGAAGCTGATTGTCAATAATCATATTCTGTTCCTGAACAAAAAGGCGAGCAGCAGTGGCGAAATCAAGCCTCCTTCTGCAAGGGAACTGCTTGAACATTATACACCCGAACAGCTCAGGGCACATTTCCTGGGATTGGGACTTGGAATAAGAAGTGTAGGTTTTCAGCCAAAACCATTTAATCCTGCAGCTTCGGAGAGAGACAGCGATCCCGTCTTGAAAGAAGGTAATTTGCTGACTAATGTTTTGAACCGCGCTGTCAGGTCCTGTTTTTACACAGCCCAGAAATACAGCGACGGAAAAATTCCAGTGAGAAGCATAAGCGAAGAGGTTATAAAAGAAACCAATGAAACCATCCTTGAGTATGAAAGATTAATGTACAGGTTTGAGTTCCACCAGGTTATGAACTTGATGGATACTTATATCCGCTTTATAAATAAATACTGGTCCAAAAATATCAAGGATGCGGAAAACGAAAATAATGACGAGTTAAGGCTGCAGATCCTGGCCGATACTTTCCATATGGTTCGTACGGCAGCTGTGCTTATGCATCCGATAGCCCCGAAAGGGACCGAAATGATACGGGAATACCTTAATGTAGGGGAAGAGCTTTGGAGTTGGGACAGAATATTCGACCCGATATATAAATTTATGGACAATCCCGAAGAACACAGGCTTAAATTCCTTGAACCCAGGGTTGACTTTTTCAAAAAGCATCAAAGTCAAATCAGCCAGTTTGAATAATTGTTGTGTAACTTTTTTGCTGCATGCTTTTAAATACGAAAGCTATTGATATAATTTCAGTTTTCAGCCTGTAATATATTCGGAATAAAAAAACCGGAAGAGAAGTCTCTCCCGGTTTTTGTCTTATTGTTGGCTATATTTTGAAAACACTGATGGATTCCTTCATCCTGTTGGACAGCTCACCAAGCTCTTTTGCCAGTGAAGCAAGGTGTTCGATGCTTGCCAGCTGTTCCTGGGTTGATGCGTTGACTTCCTGGGACGATGCTGCGGTTTCTTCCGATACCGCCGAAATGTTCTGTATTGATGACAGTGAATCGGCTTTGCATGCATTCATCTCGCCGGTTTCTCCCCTGATTTCTTCAATCCTTTCGGCAAGTGCCTGCATTGAAGAAGTTATTTTCCTGAAGAACTCAATGGTGTTATTAACGGTTTCATTCTGAGCCCTTAATGATTCCTCCATTTCAGTCGAGCGCATGACCGTTGCCTGTGTCTGCTTAAGCGTGTTGTTTATTATTGATGAAATTTCCTTTGTAGCTGCCATGGATTGTTCGGCAAGCTTCCTGACTTCATCGGCAACCACTGCGAAACCACGTCCTGATTCACCTGCTCTTGCCGCTTCAATTGCAGCGTTTAGTGCCAGCAGGTTGGTTTGATCGGCAATCGACCTTATAACATCCACGATTTTAACAATGGATTTCGACTGCTTGTCAAGGGCTTGTATGTCATTGGTAATTGCTATGGTATTTTCGGTTGTCTCAACTGTTTTCTTTTCCAGTTCTTCCACTGTAACCAGGCCCTGGTTTGTAACATCGATTGCTTCTTTTGACAGTGTTTCAATTTCGTTCGTGGTATCAGATACCTTGTTTATTCTCATTGCAAGCTGATCCATCAGGCTTACGCTTTCTTCGGCGTTGCTGGCCTGATCGGATGCTCCCTTTGCAATTTCCTGTATTGCAACGGTGATATCCCTTGAAATTTCGGAAACATACCCGGTTGTTTCGGCGACCATTGTGGCTGAATCGGCTACTTTGCCCGAGATTTCAATGGTGTTTGCAATCAGGTTCCTGGTATTCGTAATCATGGTGTCAATGGCTTTTGCCAGTTGACCAAGCTCGTCTTTCCTTGTTGAAGTAAATTGAACCGATAAGTCACCCGAAGCTGCCTGACGTGCAGTATTTATGATTCTGTTGATGGTCCTGCCCATGCCCATTGATATGTATAACCCTATGCCAATGGCAAAAATCGTGCCTATAAGTACAAGGATTATTGTAGATTTAAGGATGTTACGGGATGCATTCAGAAGAACGCTCTGTGGAACGAATGAAACAAGCATGAAATCTGATGTTCCAATATATGTATATGAAAACAGGTATGGTTCATTCTTGTATTTTACAATCTTTGATCCTTCAGTAGCGCCATCCTGATAAGCTTCCTGTATGAAATCCAGATCGAAAAGGGAAACCGTGTTTTCGTCCGATTCCTGGGATTCACCCGAATTTACCGTTGACGACAGTACCCTTCCGTCGGAAGTGAGCATGTGGTATTCACCTTCACTGCCTTCTGCAAGCTGATTTAACAGGTCTTGTATACTTGATAGCTTTACATCAATAAATATATAGCCTGAGTCTTTTCCACGGCCAAGATTTTTCAAAAGTCTCACTGCCGTAAAAGAATATCTCCTGGTATCAGTGCCAAGATGACTGTCCAGCAATTCATGCTTTCCTGCGAATACCAGCTGACCATTCTTTTCTTTTGCCTTTTTTACCAGTTCGTCTTCAAGAAAACGTTCATAGCTGTAATTCTGCAGTTGGAAACTGGCTGAAGATATCGGGTTGTTATTCTCAACTATTATGTTTATACCTTCCAGGAACTTATAGCTTGCGGTTATACTTGTTATAGTACTGCTAATATCATTTAGAAGTTCATAATTCCTCATTATATCGCTTTTATCAGTTGCCATATAGCTCTGCAGATCTTGATTGCTTATAAACTGAACGGATATTGAGTCGATATTGGAAAGCATAAGTTCAAGATAATTCCTTGCTTGCCTCATTTCAACCATTGTATTGGTCTCTGCCATATTCTGAATTGCATTTTTTGAAATATTGTAAGAAACCGTTCCCAACAATATAACCGGGATGGTGGTAAGAATAAATGCTGTTAACAGCTTTGATCGAATGGTTTTAAAACTGAAAATACCGGATATTTTTTCGAGAATTTTCTTTAATCCCATAATAAAATAACCCTGCCTTTATCAGATATAGTTTGATATACTTATCGACAAATATAGACAAATATTTTAGATTGCTTTTTACCAAATAAAGACATTCAGAACATTAAAAAATTTATTTATTTTATATAGAACCGGGGAAAAATAATCGTGTTTTAAGACTCTTTTTCACCGGATTACTTGATTAATGCGATTAACCGCCCGATGTACCACAATAGAACGTACCGGAAGGTGAAACTTCGATGAATATTTGGCATGACATGGACCCCGGCGAAATAAGCCCGGATGAGTTTATCGCTGTAATTGAAATTCCTGCGGGAAGCAAAAAGAAGTATGAACTGGACAAAAGAACAGGATTGCTTGTATTGGACAGGATTCTTTATACATCAACCCATTACCCGGCCAATTATGGTTTTATCCCGAGGACTTATGCGAATGATAAGGATCCTCTTGATGTGCTGGTTTTATCCAGCGAATCCCTTGATCCGATGATCATGGTGAAATGCTACCCGATAGGTGTTGTGCGAATGGTGGACTGTGATGAAGTTGACGATAAAATAATTGCAATACCGCTAAAAGACCCTACCTGGAATTTCTATAAGGATATTTCAAACATCCCGCCGCATATATCGGATGAAATATCCCATTTTTTTGAGGTGTATAAAAATCTGGAGAACAAGGTTTCTGCAGCAACCGAAGTTCTCGGCCCTGATTACGCAAAGACTGTTATCTCCGAAGCCGTTCATATGTATGAAAAGCATTTTTGCGGCAGGATTACCTGATAAAGAACACGTGATGGACTATTTGTCTGTTTCAGGAGTTAACATAACAGCGAGGGATTTGGCACAGGGCACCGCATTTCAAAGCCATGCTGTATTCCGGGAAAAAACGGTATTTTTCAGCGTTGACATTAAAGGTAAATCATGCGATAATTAGTTGTAAAAAATTATGAAATGGGGCGTGACAATGATTTCAAAGTAATCTCAAATTAACTGATAAACTTGCGGTAGTCTTGATAAGGCTATACTGTTGTCGGGATTTGGGTTACTTTGCCGATGTATTTTCGGTTTGATTTGTTGCGCTTATTTTATATATGTATTTATATTTCCAGCATAATAAGCCCAACTGTGTTAATCCATTTCCGACGGTAGTGTATCACGAGAAAATGGTTTTAATTCAGGAGGGTTTTATTTATGTCTTTGATTAATGTTACAAATCTGACATTCTGTTATGAAGGCAGTTACGATAATATATTTGAAAATGTTTCATTTCAGATAGATACCGACTGGAAACTCGGGTTTATAGGCAGGAACGGGAGAGGGAAGACTACTTTTTTGAACCTTCTGCTTGGCAAATATGAATATGAGGGAAATATCAGCGCAAGTGTAAACTTTGAATACTTTCCTTATATTGTCGGTGACAAGTCACAGTTAACAATGGATGTTATTGAAAAAACAGCGGGATATTTTCAGCTTTGGGAGTTACAGAGGGAGCTGTCAAAACTGGATGTGCCCGATGATGTGTTATACCGCCCTTTTGAAACCCTGAGCAACGGGGAACAGACAAAAGTACTTCTGGCTGCAATGTTCCTGAAGGAAAACAGTTTCCTGCTGATTGATGAGCCCACAAACCATCTTGATGTTGAAGCAAGGGAGCTTGTTGCCCGTTATTTAAACTCAAAAAAAGGTTTTATCCTGGTATCCCATGACAGGGTTTTCCTTGACTCATGCATTGATCATGTTTTGTCCATCAATAAGGCAAATATAGAAGTTCAAAGCGGCAATTTTTCAACCTGGTATTATAACAAGCAATTACAGGACAATTTCGAATTGAAGAAGAATGAAAAACTGAAGAAGGAAATCAAAAGGCTTGAAGTATCTGCAAAGCAAAAGGCAGGCTGGTCGGACAGGGTGGAAGCGTCAAAAATAGGTGAACATGTATTTGACAGGGGGCGTGTGGGCCATCTTGCGGCCAAAATGATGAAGCGGGCAAAAACAATAGAGAAAAGGAGAGAACAGGCGATAGAAGAAAAATCCAGGCTCCTGAAAAACATCGAAACGGCGGAATCGCTGAAGATAAAAACCGTTCAGCACCATGCAAAAAGACTTGTCGGGCTTACCGGTGTATCATTGTTTTATGGTTCAAAAAAGGTATGCGGGAATGTTTCCTTTACCATAGAGCAGGGTGACAGAATTGCATTATGGGGCAGGAACGGATCGGGTAAAAGCAGCATTATCAAACTTATCTGTGGTGAAAATATCGAGTATACCGGGAATTTGTATAAAGCCGGCAATCTTGTAATTTCATATGTCCCGCAGGATGCTTCATTCTTAAAGGGAAGCCTGAACGATTACGCAGAGGAGAGCAAAATTGACAAAAGCCTTTTTCTGACGATATTGCGCAAGCTTGATTTTGAACGGGTACAGTTTGAAAAAGACATGTCGGATTTCAGTGCCGGTCAGAAAAAGAAAGTGCTTATTGCACGCAGTTTATGTGAAAACGCAAATCTGTATATATGGGATGAGCCTCTTAATTACATTGACATCATGTCAAGGATGCAGATTGAAGAACTGCTTATGGAGCACCGGCCAACAATGCTTTTTGTCGAGCATGATATAGCTTTCTGTCAGAACATGGCAACAAAAATAATTGAGCTTTAAAGCTTGCAGTATTTCAATGTTTGCTGTAATAATTGAAATGATATGATAAATGCATAAATAAATTAAATAATATCCGGAGGTTTAAAATGGCTTGCGATTCCAAGGCTGTCTGTAACTGTACATACCCCTGTTCGCGCCGCGGCAAATGCTGTGAATGCGTGGCATATCACCGAAGAAGCGGTGAAGTGCCGGGTTGCTTTTTTTCAAAAGACGGTGAAAAAACCTATGACCGTTCAATCGAAAACCTGTATAATGATTACAGGAAAAGGGGTTTCAAATGTTAAGGCAGAGTTTCAACTCTGCCCTATTCATTATGATACCAGTTGTTTTACCAGGTCCAGGTAATATTCATGGCTTTCGCCGCGCGGAACATACAGGAACAGCTGGTATGCCTGGGTGCTGTTTTTAATGGGGACCCAGGCATAAACCATTTCAAATGGTACACTTTCATTGTTGTATGTTTCATATTTTTCCAGCAGATATATTTCCGCATTCCCAATACCTGTCTGACCCGAGAACAGGAGTTCCTTGACGGTGGAATCCCTCAGGAACTTGTTTTCGTTGAGAGAAATCACAGAATAATCTATAACAGAGAAACTGCCTGCAACCCCGTTCGCGGGCAGCAGATTAACCTTTTCAGGCAGGTAAAAAGTAAAGTAAAAAGTATCGTAGTAGGAATTATAGTATATTTCAGCTTTATATGAAGTAGGCAATACCTTCAGAACAACCTGTTCATCACTGCTGTTTCTGTTTATATACCGTATATCCGAAAGATCTCCGATAATGCCGTCGGCATAGGCGGGAAAATACAACGTACGTTCTTTGCTTATTGCCTTGTTCGCAGATAGTCTGTCTGTTTTAAGGTCAAGAAGGTATTCATCTTTTTCACCGGTTGTAATGGTAACGATGCTGTTTTCGGTATCTACCTCATATTTGTTAATTTCCCCTATCATTGCCAGTAATTTAACTTTACCGTTTTTCCCTGTGTAAAGATATTCATAATACGGTCCTGCGGGTATTCTGCGCTTTATACTGAAACTGAAATATTCATCGGTTAAAACAAAATAACCGGGTGTAAAAGCTTCATTGTAGGTCTCAACGGTAAAATTCCTGAAGTCGACGATACACATTATTCGTCCGCCGATAGCTGCAAGGATCCTGTTATCGCTTTCAACTATTGAGTTTATATTTTCGCTCGTATCATCATTTACCGTAAAAAGAACTTCTTCCTGTGTTCCGTCTGATGCAACAATCTGTTTGTTTGACATAAAAACAAAACGATCACCTTTATTGCCTATAAACGGTCCGTTCTGTTCCCCCAAACGCTCCGCATATATGGCATTAAAAGGGTAACCGGTTTGTCTTACCGAATTGTCCTGCTTGTTTAAAACCAGGTAGGTAAGGGTATTGCCGTCGGCGATCAGCGAGTAATTGTCCCCGTCAAACCGGTATATGGGATTATAGGTTATATCCGTTGGCTTTTCACCGTTTTCGGGCGCGACCGATGGTTCAGGCACAGGTTCTGCCGCTGCAGGCACGGTTGGTGTCGGTGCCAAAGTGGGGGTGGGTGTTGGTGTAGGAGTAGGCGTAACAGTCGCAGGTTTGGGGGTGGGTTTAGATGTTGGCGTTGCCTGAACGGTGGGTTCAGGTGCCGGGGTTTCGGTTGGTTCAGGTGTTGGTTCTGTTGTTATACCCGGTACTTGGGTTGGTTGAGCGCTGGGTATTGGCGTTACCGAAACAGCGATCTTTTTTGCATCCCTGCCTTTTACCGGAAACAATGATATGTCTTTTTTATCCAATATTATAAGAATTATAAGTATACAGGCCAATATACACGGAACGAGAACAACGGTTCCAAGATTTCTTTTCATTGCCTCAACCACCCTTTATTTCAATTTGAACTGCCATACTTATTTGGTTTTCTGCATGGATTTACATATTAGTTCCCTTAACAGAGTCATTTATCTACATTATATAACATGATTTCCCCATAAACAATATGGAAAACATTCGTTCGATGTTGAATCAGTTAAAAATGCGTTTGTAATTGTCTTCCCTGTAACCGGTGACTTCCATCAAAAATGACTTCAAATCCCTGTTGCTGTCCCTAATATCGTCCATTTTCACATCGGCTTTAACTCTTCCGTATCTTAGGACTATTACCCGATCGAGAAAGTTCTCTATTTCGTCAATAAGGTGGGTGGCAAGTATAATTGTCTCGTTATCTTTCAGACAGGATATCATCAGTTTCAGGAAATCACGTCTTGTGAATATGTCTTTGCCGTTAAACGGCTCATCCATAAGAATATAATCAGCTCTTTTACAGAACCCTGCCGAGATTTCAAGCTTTGCTTTCTGGCCATGAGAAAAATTTTTTATTTTCTGTGTTATATCCAGTTCAAAATACTTTAAAAGCTTAATATACCTTTCCATATCAAAACCCGGTAACATATTTGAAAGGAATTCCCCGTATTCCAGTGGTTTCATTGATGGAAAGAAGCTTCCTTCGCAGGTGATGTATGACATTTTGCCATACATTTGATGTACAGGTTTTCCTTCAATTAACACTTTACCTTCATTTAATTCGCAAAGGCCCATTATTGCTTTTAATAACGTGGTTTTGCCCGAACCGTTTTCACCGATTATTCCCACAATCTCACCCTTGTTTATCGTAAGTGTCTCTTTTTCCAGTCCGGTATGAGAAGAGCCATAATACTTTTTAACTCCAATAACTTCAATCATATTCCCACCCCTATCTTACGTCAATTAAATGAAACTCCCTGTAATCATAAGAGTTATATCCGAAGGACATGTCATTTATATATAAATTCCGGTAATAATCCTGGTTGGCATCGGTGACAAGCTCTCCGCTGTAAACCAAAAAGGTCTTGTCATTATCGGTCTTATAGGCGAATATCATTAAGTGCCCCGGAGTCAGTACCTGTGAAGGGTAATTGCTTAATTCTTCAATGTTTTTGGTTAATGCAATGACATACAGCATATCATCCTTCGATGCAATCATATGAGGATACATTTCCTGGTTGCTGTATTCGGTGACTTTATGTTTATGGCTTAAGCTTTCACCTTCGATCCCGATGCTTAATATAACCTTTTCATTTAAACGGTTTTCGTTTGCGTATTTCAGGTAAATGTTAAGATAACTGTCTCTTACAAAGCCCTGGTATTCGGGAAAGCCTTCTTCGGATGTAATATCGTTAAAAGCCAGTTCATCGAGCACCTTGCCCTCTGTATTATAGAGCCTGGCTTTAAATTCATTGTCTTCAAACAGAAGCAAGACCAATTTGTCTTTAACAGCCTCAAGTCCCAACACTTCCATATTTGTATCATCAAGGTCAAAACTTGTGATTATATCAACTGTACCGCGGTACTTTGAATTTTGCCACCATGGTTCAAAATTAACGGCTTTGTATATGCCGTTGCGCCCGGAGTACTCCTTTGTGCAGATAATTGAAAAATACAATTCATCATTCAGCATGGTCATTGCCATTTTGGGGAGGACGGCAGGAAAGGTTTCCCGGTTCAGGTGATGGGTTGTATCCCGTATTTCACCGGCAGAATCCAAATATTCATGTTTAATAAATTCTATATCCATACTGCTGCTTACATACCGCAATCCGGGGTTAAAAAAAATGGCAGAGAAGTCAGGAGCGGGGCGCGTATAGTCGGTATAACTTTTTGTTATTCTGGCGTAAATGTCCACACTGTCAGTATAAACCGAGCTTGATCTAACTAAAGGGTTATTGGTGTTATGGTTATTTTCATTTGGGTGTTCTTCAGTTTCAGCACCCCGGGATATTTCAAATTCATAGTTGTATATGAATGTAAAATCGTTATGCTCAAGGCCGTTTGAGAGATTTATATAGCTGTTTAACCCTGCAATATCATTTTGATGCTGGTAATATATAAACCTGCTTTCAACGGTACCGTTTTTTATTTCAAAGAATCTTCCATGATACCTGTCCTCGAGATAACCCGATATTATGATATCCTTTAAAGCGTCCCGGCTGCCTTCCAGGTCATTCAGACAAAAAGCAGAGTTATCTTTTGCATTTGCCATAAAACCGTAAGAAACTACGAAAACCAATACAGCCGGAATCAAAGCAATGAAAAATATATTTTTACTTAATTTATCCATAAACCATCATCCTTTCAGGTTTATACAACCGCGCTTTTCCTTATAAGTCTTAAACTGTCATAAATTATAAATGCCGTGGTGAAAAAAAGTGCTGCCGTTAAAGCATTTATATAATCGTTTTTATATAAGCCCAGAATGGTTAGGGGGTTTATCCTGTGTACAAGTGAGAATATAATCAGGGACAGGCTCAGAATCACAACGGAAAACCTGAAATATCTTTTGCTTCGCTCGAGAATTGCAGCATAATATATGGTGCAAACCAAACTTGTTATCATGGCGAAAGAAGAAAGAAAGCTCCTGAAGCCGAACGGCAATATTAACCTGAAGAAATCCGAACGGATAAAGGCAAGAAACAATCCGTTGTTAACAGGAAGAATAAAATTTTCAGCAGCGCCATGTGACGATATAAAAACCGAAATAATGCCATATCCTGTCCATGCGCTTATTATCTGCGATGCCAACAGGATAAGAAAACAAACCATATAGGTAATGAGTTTTGAAAAATATATATACTCCCTGGGCAACGGTAGAGTTAACAAGGTATATATGCTTTTGCTGTCAATATAGTTTGAATATATGTTAAAAACGCAAAGACCGCATATTATAAAAAAGCATACAAGAAAAACAATGATACAGCCCGATTTTGAAAACAAAAGTTCAAATCTTTCAAAACGGTTTTGGTAATAATCCATGCTTTTTATCAGGAGAAATTGCTGTAATGCAATCAGAACAACGCAGGTTAAAAGAACGATCCTGTATAGCCCCCGGAATTCATGGTTTATCAGGTAGTACATTTTTTTCAAGGCAACCACTCCTTTATGTATTATTTGAATAATACACACATATAAAAAATTAGATATCGTCCCACACTTCGCTAATTAAATCTATTGCCTGTTTAAAGGTCATGTTAATATCCTTTGCAGCTATTACAAAATCGGACACAAGGCCTTTTGTAAGTTCATTCCTGATAGAGGACAGGACTTCATCGTCAGTGTATATTATACTTCCGGAATTTCCGATGGTTCTGAGATATCCTTCGTCTTCCATGAGTTTATAGGCTTTCTGAACGGTATTTGGATTGATCCCGAGCAATGCGGCAAGCTCTCTTCTTGATGGCAGTTCTTCTCCTGGTTCTGCAAAACCCGCAAGTATCTGTTTCTTCACATAATATGCAATCTGAACATATACCGGTTCCTTATTGCTCAGGGTAAGTTTTGAAAAATCAACCAATCACCGTTCACCACCTTTGTTATCCGGTTAAAAATCAGTTGTTGCTTTAAGTGTATTATACATATAATACACTTAAATTTCAACTTGTTTTTTGATTCAATGAGGATGCATGATTTTTTTTGTAGCATTGGTAGCAGAGGATACCGAAAATAAATTTAAAAGTATAGTATAATGAGTTCGAAAAAATAATAAAGAAATTTGCTGTAACAAGGGAACGATAAGCAAATTTTATGCGTGGAGGTGTAATCATGAGAGCTTTTGTTGATAAGGACGCGTGCATAGGCTGTGGTCTATGTGCCGATATATGCCCCAAAGTTTTTAAACTGGATGATGACGGAACGGCAAGTGCAATAGATGCGGATATACCTGAAGATGCAAAGGATGCGGCAAGAGAAGCGGCAGCGCAATGTCCCGTTGAGGCAATTAAAATAGAGGAAGACTGATAAGTAAAAAGAACCCTTTCGGTTTACCTGCAAAGGGTTCTTTTTCATATTCAAGCGGTAATTAAACCGCCAAAACCCGTCCGCTGCACGCTTCTTTTCCTTATATATGCAGCATTAATGAAACTGACGGTTAAATTGGCATAACTGTAAACACTTCATCATACTATTTTACGAACACCATTTCAGGACAGGGTTATGAAAAAAGAACGGGTTTCCACGTTAAAAGTGGCTGCAACATACATAGGCACGGTTGTTGGAGCAGGATTTGCCACAGGCCAGGAAGTTCTTCAGTTTTTCGCAAGGTTCGGCATATCGGGTCTGAGCGGATTATTTATTGCAACTGTTATGTTTATTGTTTTCGGATATATAATAATGGATTTGGGAAGTGTACTCCACGCAAGATCACACATGGAGATTATCCGGTATTCGGGCGGAAAATTCATCGGGACCATTATTGATACCGTTATAACAGTCTTTCTTTTTGGTACGTTTTCGGTAATGATAGCAGGAAACGGAGCACTGTTCGAACAGCAGCTGAAGCTTCCTGCGATGTTTGGCAACACGGTTATGGCAGTCATAACGGCATTGACTGTATTGACGGGTATCAATGGCGTTATAAATTCAATAAGCTTTGTGGTTCCCTTTTTATTGTCGGCGGTAATGGCAACCAGCGTCCTGTCGGTAGTTCAAAACCCTGTTGACCTGGCGGAAATACCCATGATAACCGATCATGGCGTGTTGTTCAACAACTGGCTTCTGGCTGCCGTATTATATGTGTCTTATAATACCGTTGTTTCTATTGCAATACTGGGGCCTCTCGGCAATGAAGCAAAAAGCAAAAAAGCCATCCGGAACGGTGCAATACTGGGTGGACTTGGTCTTGGATTCGGAGCCTCTATGATCTGCCTGGCACTGTCAGGCCATATGGTAAAAATAGAAAAACTTGAAGTACCGATGATTTACATCGCCGGGACCATATCGCCGGTACTCCAGGTTGTATATGCCCTGGTATTGATTGCCGAAATTTATACAACAGCGGTCAGTTCCCTTTATGGTTTTACTTCAAGAATTCTAGATATGCAAAAAAGGCCCGTAAAAGGAAGATACATCGTAACAGGTTCAACTATTGTAGCGTTGTTGTCAAGCCGTTTGGGTTTTTCCAACCTGGTCAGGTACCTGTATCCGTTGATAGGTTACTGTGGTTTAATCATCCTTATCGCTCTTGTAATAAGCATCCTGAATGAGAAAGCAGGCAGATATGGTGAAAATGCTGCAAGACTGCGTAATGCCTTTGCCGGGGTGAAGCGAACCAAAAAATAATGTATTGTGCATTGCACTCCCGATTACAGAAATTGACTTGTAATTTGGTTTGATTCCTTTATAATAAAATAGGACAAAGTCCTGATTTGAAATTCTCTTGTTCGTTAATTTTGAAATATAATCATAACAGGGTAGATGGCAAATGGAAAAAATAAAAAAATTTATAGCTTATTACGGCCCGTATAAGGGCATGTTTTTTATTGACATGTTTTGTGCTTTGGTACTGTCGGTAATTGATCTTGTTTTCCCGAAGCTCGTGCAATATTTATTGGAGGAAGTATACGGCAGGCAGCCGTCTGATATGATTAAAACCATACTTCTTTCCGGGTTGGTCCTTTTGGTGCTGTACATAATCAGGTATTTCTGCCAGCGCTATATAACCTCGCAGGGGCATATCATGGGTGCCCGCATGGAAGCCGACATGCGAAGGGACCTTTTCACCCACCTTCAGAAGCTTTCCTTTTCATTTTATGACGACGCCAATACCGGAACCCTTATGTCACGCATGACTAATGACCTTTTCGATATTTCAGAGCTTGCCCATCACGGTCCCGAGGATTTGTTCATATCGGTTATAAAAATTGTCGGTGCGGTTGTAATCATGATGACAATGAATGTCAAGCTGACGATAATCCTTCTGCTGCTTATATCCTTCATTGTCGTGTTTACGGCTTATTACAACATGAAAATGCGGGCGATATTTGCCGACAACCGTAAAAAAATTGCCCTGGTCAATGCCCAGACCCAGGATACCCTTGCAGGAATAAGGGTTGTAAAGTCTTTTTCAAACGAGCAGATTGAACAAGAGAAGTTTGATAAGGGAAATCAGCAGTTTTTGGAGTCGAAGGAATCAAGTTACACCATTATGGGCAAATTCTTTTCAGGCAACCAGTTCCTTCAAGGCATTCTGTACCTGACCGTACTGGTCCTGGGCGGTGTTTTCATAAGCCGCGGCAGCATATCATCCACCGATTTGGTTGCATATATTCTCTTTATTAATGTATTTTTAAATCCAATAGACAAGCTGGTCAATTTTACAGAGTCTTTTCAGCGCGGAATGTCGGGATTCGGGCGTTTCCTCGAAATTCTCAGCATCAGGCCTGAAATTGAGGACAGCGAAGATGCGGTTGAACTAACCAACGTACAGGGTGAAATAGAGTTCCATAATGTATCATTCAGTTACAATGACAAGACAGAAGTTTTAAAAAACATCAACCTGACAATACCTAAAGGAAAGACCGTCGCATTGGTTGGACCGTCAGGGGGAGGAAAAACCACCTTCTGTAATCTGATACCAAGGTTTTACGAGGTTGACGAAGGTTCAATAACCATTGACGGCAAGGATATAAGGAAAGTCACGTTGGAATCACTGCGCAGAAATATAGGAATGGTGCAGCAGGACGTATATTTGTTTTCGGGAACTGTGGAAGAAAACATATTGTATGGAAAACCCGATGCAACCCATGAAGAAGTGGTAAGGGCAGCCAAACTCGCCAACGCCCATGATTTTATCATGGAACTGGAAAACGGCTATAATACCTTTGTGGGAGAAAGAGGAGTCAAACTGTCCGGAGGACAGAAGCAAAGGATATCCATTGCAAGAGCTTTTCTGAAAAACCCGCCCATACTGATACTGGACGAAGCAACTTCGGCACTTGACAATGAAAGTGAACGGCTTGTCCAGGAATCTTTGGACGTTCTTGCAAAAGGAAGAACCACTTTGATTATAGCTCACCGGCTTTCTACAATAAAAAATGCCGATAATATTGTGGTACTTACATCAAATGGTATTGAGGAACAGGGAACGCATGATGAGCTGATAAAAAAAGGCGGGGTTTATGCATCACTCCATAGTGATATAATGTAAACCTATAAATTGCCCGGCAAATACGCTTCGGATATTACAAACAGGCTTCCTGACGTCAACCTGCCAATCTGCCTGTATACCTTGCTGTACTTTCTTTCGGTCAGGTGGATGTAAAAATATACGTTTTGCATTTATATATTTAATAAATAAGTATTGACAAATGCATATTTATACTGTAATTTATATTTATACAAAATTTAACGCATAAAACGTATAATTATTCATTTTGACAGGGGGAGTCAAATAATGAAAAAGAGTTTGAAATTAATGGTTTTCGTAACAATTTTAGCGGTTGTTTTCATGATATCGGGATGCGGTTCAGGGAAAACAAGCACAAAGGTCAAAGTTATCAATATTCCGTTGACCGAGGAAGAGTACGCGTTCGGTGTGAATAAAAATGACCCCGGGCTCCTGGAGGAAGTTAATAAATTTATTGCCCAGATAATGGCAGACGGCACATTTGATAAAATACTGGAAAAGTATTTTGGAGACGGTGAGCCTGAAGCTGTTGAATCAGCAGCACTTGATCCTTCGAAAGATCAGCTTGTCGTTGCTACCAACGCGGCATTTGAGCCCTTTGAATACATGAAGGGTGACAAATATTACGGTATTGACATGGAAATTGCAAAACTTCTTTCAGATCACCTTGGAAAAGAGCTCGTGATCAGCAATATGGATTTTGAAGCAGTCTGCCTGTCGGTCGGACAGGGAAAAGCCGATATTGCAATGGCAGGATTGACAATCAAGGAAGACCGGAAAGAATATGTAAACTTCTCGGACAAATACTATAATGCTTCCCAGTTAATTATAGTAAAAGAATCCGATACAAGGTTTGACAACTGCAAAACTGCACAGGACGTTGAAGCTGTTCTTTCAAAACTGGGCAGTGATACGAAAATTGGTGTGCAAAGCGGTACAACAGCCCAGTTCTATGTTGAAGGCGATGACGTCTGGGGCTTTACAGGGTTTAACGTTAAATGCATCGGTTACAAGTCGGGTTCTCTTGCAGTGCAGGATATGCTAAACGGAAATATTGACATAGTAATCATTGATGAAGCTCCTGCGCAGTTTATATCAAACGCAATTAATGAGCTTAACTGAGTGCATAAACTGAAAATTTCTTTACAGGGTCAGGCTGGATCTAGCCTCCAACCGGCCCTGTTATTATTTTACAGGGTATTGCGCTTCATTACGCCATATCAGATGAATAAAGATATCCGTGGTGTCTGCAGCAGATTGCCGGTTTTGGATTGCAAAACAAATACTTCAGTTGTTATAATGAGATAAAATATTTATTAATGATAAGGGATAAGTCATGGGTAATTTCAGCAGAAAAATAGAGAGGTTTTGGGAAATTTTCTATGAGTTCGGTGGTTACACGAAGGTACTCACCGGTCTTAAAAATACGGTATATATTGCGGTTGCAGGACTTGCGATAGGAATCATAATCGGCACGATAATAGCCGTTATTGAAGTATTTCCGAAATATAAAAGACTTCCCAGGATACTGAACGGCTTTTGTTCTTTCTATGTCGGATTGTTCAGGGGTTCACCGATTGTGGTGCAGCTGCTGGTCGCATACTATGTTGTTCTTCCGCTGCTCGGGATGAACATACCGTCGCTGAATGTTTGCGTCCTGGTGTTTGGCCTTAACAGTGGTGCGTATGTATCTGAAATAATGAGAGGAGGAATAATGTCGGTTGATCCTGGCCAGATGGAGGCAGGGCGTGCCCTTGGCCTGAGCTATGGTACAACCATGCTGAAAATCGTGGTTCCGCAGGCAGTAAAAAACATATTGCCGACACTGGGAAATGAATTTATTGCACTTATTAAGGAAACATCGGTTGTAAGCTTTGTCGGTGCGGCTGATTTGTATGTTGCTTTCAATTATATCGGGACCAACAGCTATGAATTTATGGTACCCTACCTGGCGATGGCGTTGATTTACATTGTTATGGTTATGTTGATAGCCCTGCTTGTGAGGATCATGGAAAGGAGCCTTAGGAAAAGTGATAGACGTAATTGATTTACGGAAAAGTTTCGGTGATCTTGAAGTCTTAAAAGGAATTACGGTTACAATCAAAGAAGGCGAGAAAATAGCGATAATCGGGCCATCGGGAAGCGGAAAGAGTACATTTCTGCGATGCCTTAATTGCTTGGATGATCCCACGGGTGGTTCCATAATTTTTGAAGGTGTTGATATTGCCGACATGAAGGTTGACATAAACATCCATCGCAGGCATATGGGTATGGTTTTCCAGCAATTCAACCTTTTTAATAACAAGACGGTACTTGAAAACATAATGCTAGCGCCTGTGCATATTGGTATTTCCGATCTTCGCAGGGCAAAAATGAAGAATTTTTTCATTAAAACACGCAATCTCTTTACAGCGGACAAGAAGCCTCTTTATGAGATAAATACCACACCCGCTCAGATAAAGGAAGAAGCCAGGGAAAATGCCATGAGGCTGCTGAAAAGAATCGGGCTTGAAGACAAAGCGAATGTATATCCGGCAACCCTTTCCGGCGGCCAAAAACAAAGAATAGCAATAATCCGTGCTCTTGCGATGAATCCAAAAGTCATGCTGTTTGACGAACCCACTTCGGCTCTTGATCCCGAAATGGTGGGAGAGGTGCTGGAGCTGATCAGGCAGGTTGCATCCGAAGGCATGACCATGGTTATTGTTACACATGAAATGGGATTTGCGAGGGAGGTTGCAACAAGGGTGTTATTCATGGATGAAGGGAAGATTGTTGAAGACAATACCCCCGAGGAGATTTTCTCGAATCCGCAAAACCCCAGGACAAAAGAGTTTCTGTCAAAGGTTTTATAGTGTTTTATGTATTATTCTCTGCTGCGGTTCAGGGTTTGATTTTTTACAGCAGGGAAGCACATGGAATAAAGGCAAATAAGTTGAAAAGAAAATGACATCCTGTTAGAATATATAAAATACATAAGGATGTCATCTTAATATATGAAAGCACACAGCATGAAATCGCGGATAAACTGTGTAATATGGACAGATGGATTAAAATCATATAATTCTTGGATAAATTGAAAGGTTTATTGAACAGGCAATACACTTTTTATTGAGGTGATTATACATGAGATTTTCGAAGAGAATTGAACAGCTGAATGAGGGGATATTCTCAAAACTCCTGGAAATAAAAAGGAATAAGCTTGCAAACGGGGAGCAGGTTATCGATTTAAGCGTCGGAGCTCCTAACATTGCCCCGGCGAAGCATATTTTGGATGCCCTTTGTTCCGCAGCCGCAGATGAAAGAAATTACAGCTATGCAATAAGCGATCAGCCCGATCTGCTTAATGCGGTGAGTTCCTGGTATAAAAACAGGTATGGTGTGGATTTGGATCCAAAGACAGAGATTTGCTCGCTGTTAGGCTCCCAGGAAGGCTTTGCGCTCATATCCATGACCATTGTTGACGAGGGGGACCTGGTACTGATACCCGATCCGTGTTATCCCGTTTTTGCCGATGGTCCGCGTATGGCAGGGGCAAAACTGTATTATATGCCGCAGAAAAAAGAAAACAATTATATAGTGAACCTTAAGGATATTCCTGAAGATGTAGCAAAAAAGGCAAAGCTTATTATAGTTTCATATCCCAACAACCCGACAACCGCGGTTGCTCCGGACAGTTTCTACAATGAACTGATAGCCTTTGCAAAAGAGCATGATATAATAGTATTGCATGATAATGCATACAGTGATTTGGTTTTTGACAATAAAAAAGGAGGAAGCTTTCTTGCCTATCCCGGTGCAAAAGATGTAGGTGTTGAGTTTAATTCGCTGTCCAAAACCTATGGGATGGCAGGCGCCAGGGTTGGATTCTGCGTAGGCAGCAAAGAGGTTGTATCGCGTTTGAAAATGTTAAAATCCAACCTCGACTATGGCATGTTTATACCAATACAGAAAGCGGCAGTTGCGGCTATAACCGGAGATCAAAGCTGTGTTGCGAGAACAAGGGAAGCATATGAAATCCGCAGGAACATTCTTTGCGACGGATTCAACAGCATAGGCTGGAATATGAAAAAGCCTGAAGCAACCATGTTCGTGTGGGCGCAAATTCCTCCCAAATATGAAAAATCCGTTGATTTTGCGATGGACATGATTAACCGGGCGGGAGTAATGGTTACACCGGGAAGTGCTTTTGGCCCGTCGGGCGAGGGGCACGTACGGATTGCCCTGGTACAGGATATAGAAAATATAAACAAGGCAATAGAAGCGGTAAAACGAAGCGGAATCCTGGAATAATCAAATATATGATAAAGTGGCACAAAGGGGTGCAAAGGCACCCCGTTGTCTTTTTTACAAATATTTTAAACGTTTTGATGGCGAAATTGGTTGCTTTATCGCCAAAAATCTCCATAAACTTTGTAACGGATAATGCCGAATATGATTTATTGAAAAATAAATTTATTCCAAAATCTGTTTATAGTCTGTAAAAAGAGAGTAAATATAATAAAACCTATTGACAAATTTAATATCAGAGGAAAGGGTTTAGGTGAGGGACATGAAAAGTATAGGCGCAAGAATTATAGTATCTTTTGGTGTACTGCTGTTATTGGTTTGTTTGGCTTTTGGAGTGATTTCTTATTTAACTTCTTCATACTCCCTGGTAAACGTTCTTAATGAAACAATGCCCAAATATGCAACCGAGGCATCGCTGACAATCAAGGACAGCATCCGGAATCAGCTGGATATTTTAAATTTCATTGCTTCCCGGGATGATATGAAGGTGCTTAGGGAACCGGATGGAGATTACTCGGGTATAGTTTCCCTGCTTTCGAAAGAAACAAAAAGAGCGGGACATGAAAGAATGATGCTGATAGACAAAAATGGAAAAGCCATTACCGACAATGGTGATGTTTTGAACATGAATAGCAATCCCCTTTTTGTAACAGCCCTGGCAGGTGAAGGTACAGTGTCGGAGCCGCTGTTTAGCGAAGATCGGAGCAAAATAGTGATGGCATACGCAGTACCTGTAACTGACGGGAATGAAATAACCGGTGTTCTGATGGCTGTCAGGGATGGGCTGGAGCTTAGCGAATTTGTTAAAAGAATTGAGTTTGGTGAAACCAGTGAAGCTTTTATCATAAACAGGCAGGGAAGAACCATAGCCCATGCCGATACCGATTTGCTGATGAATATTATTGATGCACTGACTGTTGATTCCGAAACATCAGCTTCCCTGCTGATAAATTCCGGGAATACGGGAAAAGTGGATTCCATTGCTTCTGCAACGGTAACCGGAGTAGGGAATGATAATTTCGGGTTCAGAAATTTCACCAATGTTCAGGAAAAAATGATGAACGGTGAAACAGGATTCGAGGAATACCAATATAAAGGTGTTTCAAAAATGGTGGGTTTTGCGCCAATCTCCGAATATGGCTGGTCAATAGCGGTTGCCGTAGACAAGTCTGAGATGATGAGTGAGATGGAGCACCTTAGAATTGCTTTTGCCCTGATTTCGGTTATAATACTTGTTGCAGGGTTCATCATATCTTACATGATGGGGAAAAGCATTTCGAAACCCGTAACCGATTTGACAAAACAGTGTATTACGATGTCCGAAGGTAATTTCACCGTAACCGTGAACGAAAAATATGCCAGAAGGCGTGATGAAATAGGTGAATTGACCAAGTGTTTCAAAAAGATAAACGAAAACGTATCCAGGATTATCAGGAATGTTATTGCCGAGGCCAAAAATGTGGACGATGCAATTTCGATTGCCAGTGAAAACATGTCCAGGCTGACAGATGATATCCATGTAATGTCATCCATAACGCAGGAATTATCTGCAAAGATGGAGGAAACATCGGCCATGGCCGAGGAAATGAACGCCACCACGACTGAAATTGAGAAAGCCATTGATTCAATAGCAAACAAAGCCCAGGAAGGTGCCGAATCGGCCGGTGAAATCAGCAAGAGGGCCAATGAACTGCGGGAAAATGCGATGAAATCGAAAAAAAGCGCGATGGAATTGCAAATCAACAATTCCGCAAAGCTCAGGGAAGCTATTGAAAAAGCTGGGGCCGTAGAAAGGATAAGCATCCTGTCCGATGCAATACTGGAGATCGCGTCCCGCACCAATTTACTGTCGTTAAACGCTACAATAGAAGCCGCCCAGGCTGGAGAAGCAGGGAGAGGTTTTGCTGTTGTTGCGGAAGAAATAAGAAACCTCGCTGAAAACTCAAGGAAAACCGCTTCGGAAATTCAAAAAGTAACCAAACAGGTTTTGGAATCGGTACATCATCTGGCTGAATGTTCCGAACAGGTTCTGGATTTCCTGGAAAACAAGGTTGCCAAGGATTACGATACCCTTGTTGAAACGGGTGAAAAATACAACAGCGATGCAAATATGATAGATGATATGGTGGCAGATTTCAGTGCTACATCGGAGGAACTGTATTCATCGGTACATAGTATTATGAGGATAATAAACGATGTTGCTGAAGCAGCTACCGAAGGGTCTGCCGAAACAATGGATATGGCAAATGAAGCAAATATAGTTGCAGCAAAAGCCAATGAAATGCTTGAACAGGCGAGGATAGTAAAAAACAGTGCCGATAAGCTTTTAAGCGTGGTATCGCTGTTTAAGGTTTAGAAAACATGGGGGACGAACTGAGCGATAAACCGTACATAAGCTTTTCAAGGCTTGGCATCAGTGGCACCTATAAAGTCAGGGACCTGTGGACGCATGAAAATACAGGTATGGTTTCGGATTTTGTCGGTGCGGACGTAAATCCGCATGGTGCGGTTCTTTACAAGTTAACAAAAACAGATGGACATCATTTTTGAAGATACGGATTAAAATAACAAGGATAAGATGTTTCAATGCTTATATTGCCTGGTTATGTAATTGGTGATCAAATTCATGAGAGCAGCAAAGTCAAGGTGTATAAAGGTTACACCTTGCATGGCATGACTCCCGTTATTTTAAAGGTAATGGAAAAGAAGTCGGCTGATCGGGTTAAAATGGCAAACTTTTATCATGAATTTGAAATTACCCGTAACCTTGAAATTGAAGGCATAATCCGTCCTGAAAAAATTGTGCAGACAGAATCTGTTATTGCCTTAATTTCCAGGGATTTTGGTGCTGTATCCCTTAAAAAATACATTCAGAATCACAGAATGAATATCAAGGAGTTTCTTAAAATAGCAATTCAGCTTTCGGATACTCTTGACAGGCTGCACAACAGGGGAATAATTCACGGGGATTTAAAACCGGGGAACATACTTATCGATGCTGATAATGAAAAAGTATATATAATTGATTTCAGCAGCGCAATTTCTGTCTTTTCAAAAAATCAGGGCGCATTGCCCTACAACCCTGAAAGGACATATGAATATATGCCTCCGGAGTCTACAGGCAGGCTGAATATCGGTGTTGATTGCCGAAGTGACTTATATTCCCTGGGGGTAATGTTTTATGAATTAATAACCGGTGTTACACCGTTCAGGGCCGATGATCCCGATTCATGGGTCCAGGCCCATATAACGCAAACAGCAAAACCGCCCCATGAGGTGGCGGGGTCTGTCCCCAGGACCGTGTCCGCTATTATCATGAAGCTTTTGGAAAAATCCCCTGATGAAAGATATCAAAGTGCCAACGGGTTGTTGCATGATTTAAAGGAATGTTACAATCAACTTGCTGAAACCGGAGAGGTGGATTTCTTCAAAATAGGCTGCAATGATATACCAGGAGGTTTCAGCATATCCCGGGACCTGGTGGGAAGGGAAAATGAAAAGCAAATATTGATTGATGCTTTCGGACGCATAGCTAAAGGAAAGACCGAAACCATACTGGTAAGCGGGGATCCGGGTATTGGCAAGACAATGCTTGTTGATACAAGCCTTAAAGCGCTGGCAAGTGAAAAAGGGTTCTATATAAGCGGAAAATTTGATCAGCTTAAAAGCAGTATTCCATATGCTCCTTTCGTATCCGCCTTTGGCAGCCTGATTAGGCAGCTTATGACAAAAAGCGAAAAAGAGCTGAATGAATGGAAAAAGGCTATACAAAACGCCATTGGACGCAGAGGAGCGGTCATTGCCCATGTAATTCCCGAAATAGAATGGATAATAGGGAAACAGCAGCCGATGGATGAACTGCCGCCAAAAGAGGCTCAAAATCGCTTCCTGATGGTTTTCAGAGATTTCGTCAGGGTTTTTGCACGGAGAGGGCATCCGCTTGTAATCTTCATTGATGATTTGCAGTGGGCGGATTATTCATCCATAAACCTGTTTAAATATTTAAGCCGGGATGCAAATTTACGCCATATTCTTTTTGTAGGTGCCTTCAGGGACAACGAGTTGAATGAAGGGCATCCGGTATCAGGGCTTTTGGAAGAGATGAATACGGGTGAGTATAGCGGGCAATGCAGCATTATAAACCTGAAACCATTGCAGGAGCATGATTTTGCCCAAATTATAGCCCGAAGCCTTAATTCTGATGATAATGGCATTGGCCTGCTGTCGGAGGTTTTATACAGAAAAACAGGCGGGAATCCTTTATTTCTTGGCCAATTGCTGGCATATATCCGTGAAGAAGGGCTTGTGTACTTTGAACAGCAGGGATGGAAATGGAATGTTGAAGCTATAGACAGGCTTGAACTTGGTGAAGATGTGCTTGATCTGCTGGTCAATAAATTGGACAGGCTTCCGAAGGAAACCAGGGAGATATTGAAAATTGCTGCCTGCATAGGTAACAGGTTTGATATATATGCGGTTTCGAGAGTGTGCGGCAAAACAACCGGGGAAACTGTCTCATGCCTTATGCCTGCTTTGCTGGAAGGACTTATTGTTGCACAAAAACAGTTAAATAACACAGGAGCCGGTGAGGCATATGAATTTGAGTTTTTGCATGACCGTGTTCAGCAGGCTGTTTATTCATCAATACCCGGGCATGAAAAGAAAGAGAAACACCTTGCAATCGGGAAAATATTCCTGGAGCACGCCATTATTGAAGAAAAAGTCATGTTTATCATGGATCATTTCAACCGCAGCATAGATCTTATCCAAAATGCCGAAGACAGAATAAAACTGGCAGGATACAACCTTATGGCAGGCCGTAAAGCAAGGCTGTCGGCTGCATATTCTTCTGCGCTGCAGTATTTCAGGTCAGGAAGATTATTATTGTCCGGAAATTCATGGGAGACCGATTACAAACTCAGCCACGATCTTTATATGGAACTTGCGCAGGCTGAGTATTTGTCAGCAAATATAGATATCGCTGAAAAATATTTCAACATTGTAATAGAAAAGGCGAGGAATGAGCTGGAACGGGCAGAGGTATACAGTTTAAAGGTAATATTGTATGCAAGCGCAGGCAAATACAACGAAGCCGTACATACAGGTATCATGGCGCTCAGAAAACTGGGGGTCAGGATACCGATAAACCCAACCAGATTTGATTGTTTTAAGGAACTTTTGCAGTATAAATGGCAAATGGTTGGCAGAAAAATCGAATCGCTTGAGTTTTTACCCGAGATGAAAAAAACAGGGAATATCAGAGCTGCAGATCTTCTTTCACGTATGACATCGGTAACCATGTCGAGCCACCCCGATCTTTACAGTTATTTAATTCTGAAATCCGGCAATTTTGCTGTGAGGTATGGAAACTCTGAAATGGCCTGCGTTGGATACCTGGGATATGGCATAACCGAAGGAAGTGTGCTTGGAAACTATAAAGAAGGAAAGAAATACGCGGAGATAAGCCTTAAACTTGTAGAAAAATACGGGAAGAGTCCGTCAAAATGCATAATTTATTTCGTTATCGGTTCACTCATACATCATTGGACAAAGCCTGCAAAAGAGGGGCTGGAATACCTTAAAAAGGCCGTGAAAAGCGCAATTGAAGCCGGAGATTTGTTAATAATGGGCTATGCCCACTGCCTTCTTCTTGAAAACCAGTTTATAATGGGCATGAAGCTTGAGGATATATTGGAAGAAGTGCGCAAAAAACGGGAAATCGCAAACAGAATCAAGCATGAAAATCTTTCGATTAATGTTGAAATATATGAGAGAACCGTTCTGGCCCTTATTGGGAAAAGGGGCGATAAATTGACTGAAATTGCAGCAGAGTTGAATAATGAACAGCTTGCCGGGTTGGCTAAAAAGGATAATTCATCAAATGCAACATGGCATATACGCATTATGCAGTTGTATTACTTTATGGGTGAGTACAGGAAAGCACTGGATGAAGCTGAACAGGTTATGCCTTATATGGGGTCCATTTTAGGTTTTCTGCTGCAGAGTGAGTATATATTTTATTATTCTCTTATTATTACTGCTGTTTACCCTGAACTTTCCCATAAAAAAAAGAGGGTTTACAGGAGAAAATTAAAAAACTGCCACAGGCAGCTGGAAAAATGGGCAAAGTCCTGCAAAGAGAATTTCGAAGACATGTACCTCCTTGTATCTGCGGAAATTGCACGGATTAACAACCAAAAAGAGCTATCCATGCATTTGTACGACAAAGCCATACAATCAGCCGGTGATAACAGGCATATATATATTGAAGCCCTGGCAAATGAACTTGCCGCCAAATACTATTTATCCGCCGGACTTTATAAAATCGCCGGGATATATATGGTTGACGCGTGCAGGGGTTACATGCTTTGGGGTTCTTATCTGAAGATTAAACAGCTGAAAAATGCATATCCCGTATTAACGGAAGAAATCATTTTGGATGAGAACATGGCCAATAAAGATATGGCATATCCGGAAAAACGAAAAATTGAGGAAGAAAGCAGCGAAAGCGTCAGTACAACCACAGGTACCGATGTGGATTTCATGGACAGGATAATTGAAAGCATAAACAGTGAGCCCGACATTAACAAGCTGCTTGTTAAATTCATTGATGTTTCAATCAAAAGTATCGGAGCAATAAGGGGGTACCTGATACTTGAAAAGAGCGGGGAACTATATATTGAAGCAGGCAAAGACAGCAGTACCGGAAAAACCGTTACAGGCAGCATCCCCATAGAGGAATACCCGGATATCTCAAAAACAGTGGTCAGGTACGTTGCGCGTACACTTGAAACCGTGGTACTGAATTGTGACGACCAGACCGGAATCTTTGCAGTTGATCCCTATATTGCCGAATCAAATCCCAAATCCATTGCCTGCCTTCCGGTATTGTTCCAGGGAATTTCACTGGGTGTCCTGTACTTTGAGAACAACCTGATTGCCGGTGCATTTGCCCATAAACGTGTTGAAAGTTTGAAAGTACTGTCATCCCAGGTGGCATTCGCAAAGAAATTCCAGTCCTATTTGGAAAAGGATTACGAAAAAGCCGATAAAAAACTTGTTGAACCGTTGACCGAGAGAGAACTGGAAGTCCTGCGTTTAATATCCGATGGTATGTCAAACAAGGAAATTGCCGATAAAATGGTAATTACTATAAACACTGTAAAAACATATATCAAAAATATTTATGATAAACTGGGTGTCAACAGAAGGGTGCAGGTTGTAGCCAGGGCAAAGGAACTGAATATACTGCAATAACAGTTTTGCATGCTGATTTTTGGCAAAATGCTATTAATCACCCGTTAGGGTGATTTTTATTTTTCACTTCATATTATAATATTGGACAGAGGCACAATACTGGTTTTATAGTTTCCCCCCAACGATTATAAGACCGGTACTTTCTATCTGATACACCCGTCTGGATTCTGAACGGCGGGTGTATTGTTTTTTATCCTTAGTTAATAATATAGTCCATATGCCCGCAAATGAGTCTTTTTTCAATTTCCATCGCCGGGCCATTGCCTGTTTTTATAAATCAACGGTTATCCCTCCGGGAAGATTTTTATTATATTAATTTTTATTCCCGTTCTATGCTATAATAAGGTAATAAGATGTTCTCAATACTGATAAATAAAAAAGAGGAATGGTGTTATATTATGAAAGTTTCCGAATTAAAGTATGAAAGGGTATCATTGGAATCGGTACAGGGAGAACTGGAAAATCTCCTGTCACAGATTAAAAATGCCAAAACGGCTGATGAAGTACTGAAAGCGCGGGAAAGATTATTGGAAATTTATAAAGAATTCGGCACGGCACAAAGCCTTTCCTATATGCGTTATACGTTAAACACCGTTGATGAGTTCTACCTGAAGGAAGTTGAGTATTATGATGAAGTAGGCCCTAAATTCAGCAATTACATGCATCAATGTGCTGTTGCCATGGTAGAAAGTCCTTTCAGGGCGGAGCTTGAGAAGAAATTGTCACCGGTTCTGCTCAGGTATTATGAAGTGCAGAGCAAGTCCATGTCGCCTGAAATAATTGATGAAATGATTGAAGAAAACCGTCTTACAACGGAATACTCAAAATTAATGTCAGGAATGACATTTAATTTCAGGGGCGAAGAAATACCGTTGACAATACTTCGCAAGTACATGAAGGATGATGACAGGCAAACAAGGAAAGAAGCCTACGAAGCGCTGGGTAAAGGCCTTGAAAAACATTCGGAGCAACTGGATTCGCTGTTTGACAGGCTGGTAAAAGTCCGTGACAGGATGGCCAGGAAAATGGGGTATAAAAATTATATTGAATTAGGCTACTACAGGCTGGGACGTATAAGCTTTGATCATAAGATGGTTGAAAAATTCCGGAATAATGTACTGAAAGATCTTGTTTCCGTTGTTTCAAGGCTTAAAACTGAAAATGCTAAACGCATGGGAATTGAAGATTTCAAGTTATATGACAACGATGTTTATTTGCCGGGGGGAGATCCAAAGCCTGTACTCGACAAGGATGGGATTTTCAAAGCCGCGCAGAAGATGTACCATGATATGAGCGACGAAACCGGCAGGTTCTTTGATATGATGCTTGAAACCGAAGCGTTCGATGTGGATTCCCGCAAAAATAAATGGGGTGGGGGTTATTGCACCTATTTCTCCAAGTACAAGCAACCTTTTATATTGGCAAACTTCAATGGCACATCGGCCGACATTGACGTTGTCACCCATGAGGCAGGCCATGCATTCGCCGATTACATGACTAAAAACAACAGGTTCTCGCTTGAGCTTGGCGTGGGAGGTATGGAGACTGCCGAAACCCATTCAATGAGCATGGAATTCTTTGCTGAGAAATATATGGACGAATTTTTCGGAAAAGATGCAACCAAGTATAAATTCATGCATGCTTTTGACGCACTTTCGTTCATTCCTTACGGTACCATTGTGGACTATTTCCAGCATATCATTTATGAAAATCCAGATATGACCCCAGCTGAAAGAAATGAAACGTGGAACAGGCTTGAGGCTGAGTTCAGGCCATATCTCAGCACCGAAGGAATACCTTATCTGTCAAAGGGAACCCGCTGGCAATACCAGATGCACATATATGAAACTCCCTTTTATTATATTGACTATTGTCTTGCCCAGGTTGTGGCTTTTGAATTCCTGCTTGAGTCCCTGAAGGACTATGATGAAGCATTCAGAAAATATGTACGGTTCGTATCCCAGGGCGGTGAGACCCTGTTTGCAGATTTGATCAAGGAAGCGGGACTTGTATCTCCTTTTGAGGACGGGGCTCTGAAAGATGTGGCTGCAAGGGTTGAAAAACTGCTGGATGAACTAAGGGAACAAATATAGGAAGAGCATCCGGAATATTTAATATTTTCTGTGTAATAAGAAAGAGGCTGCCGGGGAGGTTTTCACCTGAATGCAGCCTCCTGGAATTAATGTAAAGAAGACGGCGTTAATCTTTTTCGGATGGCAGCCGTCTTTTCAAATAATATGATGCATCCTGCAAAACTATGTGTTACCTGTTTCCATTTGTGCAAACGTGGCGTTTAAACGATCCATGACATTCCTGCATGCCGAGCCGCATGCTTTAAGTACTGTATTTTTAATGGCCTTTGCCTTTGAATTTCCATGGCATTTATATATAATCCCATTAACCCCCAATATGGGCGTTCCGCCAATTTCTTCAGGATCGATCTGCTTCATCAGTTTTTTAAGGTCATGCTTAATCATCAAATAGCTTATTTTTCCCCAGATACTGCTTGAATACATTTTTTTAAGCTGATGCTTGATATAACTGCCTGTACCTTCCATAACCTTCAGCATTGTGTTGCCGACAAAGCCGTCGCAGACAACTATATCAACATTGCCTTCGGGAATATCCCTGCCTTCAATATTTCCTATGAAATTAATATTCGAGTTTTTCAGGATTTCATAGGCGGTCTTTACTTTTTCATCACCCTTGTTGACTTCGGTACCCACATTGAGAAGACCCACCCGGGGATTCTCAATATTATATACATATTTCATGTATTCAGTGCCCATTATTGCAAACTGCAGATAATTTATCGGTTTTATCTGCGTATTCAAACCTGCGTCAATTATCATGGTATGCCCGTTAATGGACGGAACAACGGGTGCCAAAGCAGGCCGTACCACTCCTTTGATTCTTCCTGCGATTAAAAGAGAGCCGGCAAGCAACACTCCCGTGCTGCCTGCAGAAATAAACACATTGGCGGTTTGGGATTTTATCTTTTTCATGCCGACTATAAGCGATGAATTCTGTTTCTTTTTTATAGCTTCTGTGGGCTTATCAGAATTTGTTATTTCGTCAAATGTTTCTGTTATAAAAACCCTGCTCCTGTCAAAGGATTCGTTTTTCAAGCATTCCTCTATCTTCCTGGGATCACCCAGGAATTCTATTTCAAAACCATCCTGTGCATTAATGGCTTCTATACATCCTTTGACAATTTCTGCAGGAGCATTATCTCCGCCCATTGCATCAACCAATATCCTCAACCAAACTCAGCTCCTTTATGATAAATTAAAATGTCTATAAGATTACATGTATTTTAAATTCCTTACTGCACTTCGGGCATTGTACCGTATGTTTTCCTCTTTTGTACGGTAATCTTAGCATTGCCTTGCAGTGAGGACATCTGTGATATCGGTGGGATTTTATTTCCTTGATCCTGCGTATTGTAAAAAGTGTTTTCTTTTTAATCCAGGTCCAGATTTCCATAAATTTTTCATTTTCCTTGCGCCTTCTGTATATATTTTTGGAAAATGATCTGAAAATCATAATCAGGAGTAAAAACCACATAATAATTGCTATTACGGGGGAATGGATAAATGAATTAACAACCATCAATATAAAGCATAATATGGCTAAAGCATAATACAGCTGATCTATACCGTATCTTCCATACATGAATCTAATCAGTCTTTCTCTGAATTGTCCCATTACTATCTCTCCTTCGTTTGCCTGACAAAAGCAGCTAATCAGTAATTATAGCACAACCGTTAAGGATATATGATTTTTTTTAGCCCGGTATGTTTTACCAATAAAAAATTGCCGGTTGTATCAGGCTGATGATATTATAATTAGCAATTATAAACTGAATTTAAACAAATCCTAATAAAATGTTAATAATTTGTTATGGTTTTTGTTAACAAACAGTTAATAATTTACTGATAAAATTATTCAGTGACTGTTTCAATTCAACAAGTATGGGTGCAGCGGCATTAATTATATTTAATTTATAGGGAGGCTCTTCAGTGTTTTGCATTATGGTTGTTGAAGATGATTATAGTACCAGGAAGCTGATGGAAGCGGTATTAACCCAAAACGGATATGAAGTTATCCTTGCAAACGACGGAATTGACGCACTGGAAAAGATGGATAATCATCATGTGGATTTAATTGTTCTTGACCTGATGCTGCCTCGCATGGATGGTTATGAATTTACAAGGATACTGAGGGAGAGCAACAACAATATCCCGATAATGATGGTTACGGCAAAAGAAACCCCAGCTGATAAAAAGAAGGGGTTTATCCTTGGGACCGATGATTACATGGTAAAACCCGTGGATGAAGAGGAAATGGTACTTAGAATCGCAGCTTTGCTCCGGCGTTCACAAATAGTAAACGAGCATAAACTTACTGTCGGGGAAACAGTCCTGGATTATGATTCTTTTACCGTTACACGCGGGGATAATGTCCAGGAACTGCCCAACAAAGAATTTCTCCTGTTATTTAAATTATTATCGTATCAGAATAAAATTTTTACAAGGCGCAGTTTGATGGATGAGATTTGGGATATGAACTCCGAAACCGACGAGCGTACGGTGGATGTCCACATAAACCGGTTACGGGACAGGTTTAAGGATAACACCGATTTCGAAATAGTAACGGTTAGGGGACTTGGATATAAGGCGGTGGCAAAGCATGCGCAAAATAAAATCACTTAATATTACAATGGTGCTTTTCATATTTTTTATCATGGTGTCAGCAGGGCTCTTGACGTCGGTGTGTTTTTTGTTTTTCTACGCTTTGGATTTCTTTCCCATACCATTTCTTACACCCATTCTTTCACCTTTTATAGCGCTGCTTGTAAGCAGTATCATAGGAACATCGTTGTCTGCAATGGTAAGTGAGAAGTTTTTGAAACCTTTGCACCAGCTGATTAACGCAACCAAAATAATTGCAAAGGGAGATTTCAGTGTTCGCGTTCCTGAAATCAACAATGATTCGGAAATTGCGGTATTGCTCAGAAACTTTAATCAAATGGCTGAAGAGCTTGGCAGTATTGAAATGTTCCGCAATGATTTTATCAACAACTTCTCCCATGAGTTTAAAACACCGATAGTCTCAATCAGGGGTTTTGCAAGGCAACTGCAGAACGAAAACCTTTCCGAAGAAAAAAGAAGGGAATATACCGATATTATCATATCCGAGGCCGAAAGGCTTACGAAAATGTCGTCAAACGTGCTGCTGCTTACCAAGTTTGAAAACCAGCAGTTTATTACAAACCAAACCGAATACGATCTTGACGAGCAGATAAGAAATTGCATCATACTTCTTGAAAAACAGTGGAGCAGGAAAAACATTGACATAAATCTGAACCTTTCCAATGTTAGAATTTACAGCAATGAAGAAATGCTGTCACATCTATGGATAAACTTGATTGACAATGCTGTCAAATACACTGAAGAAAACGGTAAAATCTTCATAATCCTGTATGAAACAAATGATAATATCTTTTTCAAAATAACCGACACAGGAAAGGGCATGGATGAGCATACCGTAAAACACATATTCGACAAGTTTTATCAGGCAGACAAATCCCGTTCAACCTATGGAAACGGTCTTGGACTTTCCATAGTGAAGCGTATTGTAGAACTATGCAGGGGGGAGATTACTGTTGACAGCAAGATTGGTATCGGTACATCCTTTTCGGTAACTCTTCCCAAGTACCAGAAAAGCGAACAGAAAAACTGATTCCTGTCATTGGCATTTAGCAAGCCTCTGCTATTGACCATTCAGACAGATTGTTGTTTAATATAATTAATAGCATATGGAAAGGACTTGTTAATAAAGCAAAATGGATGAATCAAAAAAGCAGAAGCAGTATGATTTAATGACTAAAACCCCGATGACAAAGCTGATTTTAAGGTTGTCCGCACCCACTGTAGTAAGCATGCTGGTATCTTCTATTTACAATATGGCAGATACTTATTTTGTATCACAGCTTGGGACAAGCGCAAGCGCCGCTGTAGGGGTGGTATTCCCGTTAACTGCAATTCTCCAGGCGGTAGGTTTTACAATCGGAACCGGAGCCGGAAGCAGGATTTCCATATATCTTGGTGAAGACAAGTCGGAAGAAGCAGATCGGGTTGCATCATCCGGAGTTTTTGCATCTGTTGTCAGCGGAATCATCCTGGCATTGTTATGCAAATTGTTCCTTGCCCCGATATTGCGTTTTGTAGGAGCAACCGATACAATACTCCCATATGCCGAAAGTTATGCAAATTATATTCTTATCGGCTTTCCGGTAATGTGTGCATCCTTTGTTATGAATCATATGCTGCGCTGCCAGGGAAAGACCGCCCTCTCAATGATAGGCCTGTCTGCGGGAGGAATATTGAACATTATTCTTGATCCCATTTTCATTTTCACTTTTAAACTGGGAATCGCAGGTGCCGCGATAGCAACAATTCTCAGCCAGGCTGTGAGTTTAGTGCTCCTGTTGGTATTTGTATTAAGCAAACACAGTGTTCTCAGGATAGGATTTAAAAAGATCTCATGGAAGTTTGATGTATATTCGGTTATTGTCCGCATTGGTGCGCCGTCCTTTTACCGCCAGGGCCTTGCAAGCATATCTTCTTCGCTGCTTAATAACCGTGCGGCGGTTTTTGGAGATTCAGCCGTTGCGGCGTTTTCCATTGTCGGAAAAGTGTCGTTTATAATAATGGCTGTTATGCTTGGTGTAGGCCAGGGGTTTCAGCCTGTTGTAGGATATAACTACGGTGCCCGTGACTATAAGCGCGTGCGTTCAGCATACAAGGTAACGTTGATGCTCGGATGTGCCATGATGACAGTGGCTGCAGTAATCTGCTTTATTTTTGCACCCGATATCATGGCAATATTCCGTCCCGATGATCCCGAAGTCATACGCATCGGTTCGTTTATCCTAAGGCTGCAGTCGGTTGTTCTTCCGCTGATGTCTGTAACGGTAAGTACAAACATGCTCCACCAGTCGCTTGCGAAAAACAAAGAGGCGTCATTCCTTGCATTGACACGACAGGGACTGTATTTTATACCTTTGATTTTAATTTTGCCGTCTGTCCTGGGCCTGTTAGGAATACAAATCACGCAGAGCATTTCAGATTTCTTGAGCATGCTTACCGCAGTTCCGTTTGCAGTGCGGTTCTTCAGGATAATGAAACAGGAGGAAATGGAGCACGAAAAAGCGGCTTGAATCAATACCCGCAATCCGGGTTATAAATTTCATAAGACTAATCGGAAAGGGTTTGCCAATGAATTATACAGGTAATGGCAAACCTTTTTAATGCATTTTCAGCGACAACACCAGTCTTCAAAAGAACTGGATCAGGCATAGAAAGATGTTCAGAATATTGAAAAAATCACTGAAAACATCATTAAAAAGGATTTGGATGGCTGATCCTGAAATAATTACCGTCACAAAAAGAAAAGTTTTGTCAATACTATGAATCTGTATCACCCGATGTAAAAAATATGGCAGATAAAAGAAGGAATTTGGAATATATTATCGAATATATAATTCATAAAGAATATTATATTTTGAATTTAAGGTGAAACAGATGCGTATAAGTATTGAAATGATTTGTCAGAACGACATTATTCTGCCGATTCACTACAACCTTATTACACAGGGTTTTATTTACAACATGATTGACAGGGAGCTGTCTGATTTTCTTCACAATAAAGGATATGGAGACTCAAGAAAGTTTAAAATGTTTTGTTTTTCGAATATTTTAGGGAAAGCACATTTTGATGAGGAAAATGCCAATTTGGTATTCAAAAGCCCGATAAAGCTGGTAGTATCATCACCGGATGATCATTTCTGCGAATCTTTTGCAAATTCAATTCTGAAAAAAGATATAAGACTTGGCTCAAACACATTGGAAATAGGAAAAATAGAAATCAACAGGCAACAGATAAATGAAGATAAAATTGAATTACAAGCATTATCACCAATAACGGTATACAGTACCCTTTTGAGGCCTGACGGAAGAAAATATACCTGTTTCTTTCAACCCGGTGAAGATGATTTTAACCGGATTGCTGAAGAAAATTTAAGAAAAAAGTATTTTGCGTTTACAGGAATGCAGCCACCAAACGGCAAGGTATGTTTTATGCCGTTATCGCAACCCAAATTGCATATTGTGAAGTACAAGGATTTTATTATAAAGGGTTATACATGCAAATTAAGTGTTGAAGGCCCCCGTCAGTTACTGCAAATAGCAGTTGATGCTGGTCTGGGAAGCAAAAACAGCCAAGGATTTGGGTGTGTTAAACTGATAAATTAGGAGATAAATTACATAATAGTGACTTGATTGGTTGTTTATGTTATCATTATTATTAT